>RCMY010004310.1_pt1 | contig 19406 bp, 15 predicted proteins | sample 2041341 | NCBI WGS metagenome assembly RCMY01 (sample SAMN09708234, study PRJNA481090) | Marine sediment metagenome, whole genome shotgun sequencing project. | reverse complement strand
GCATTGACCCGATTCCCCTTGAACCGGATAATCAAGTTCACACTTTTCGGCTCCACGATTATCTTAATCGGATTCGGATTGCTCTTGAAATTCGACTGGGTGGGCGGCTTGTTGCTGTATCTGTTTTATGTTTGGGTAGCCCTCTATGCAGTTCTATCCGCATCACAATTCTGGGTATTGGCCAATTTGGTCTACAATGTTAGGGAAGCCAAAAGACTTTTCGGATTCATCGGATCTGGCGCCATTCTAGGAGGAATTTTCGGTGGATATCTTACCTCCCTCCTAGCCCCTTTTATAGGTGCTGACAACCTTATTTTTCTCGCCGCAACACTTCTATTGTGCTGCATCCCTGTGTTGCAAAAAATTTGGAATTCCAGCATTAAAAAACAAAGAAAACAAAAACGCCCCAAACGGACGGCAAACGCTGCCGTAAGACCTTGGCAGCTGATCTTGAAATCAAAACATCTGACATACATCGCGGGTATCGTTATTATCAGTGTATTGACCGCTAAGTTGGTGGACTATCTCTTCAGCGATTTTGCCGCAGCGGCCATACCCGACCCCGAAGAGCTGACTGCTTTTTTCGCCTTTTGGTTCTCGACCTTTAATTTGCTTTCCCTAACCATCCAATTATTTTTCACGCATCGCATCGTGGGCGTCTGGGGCGTAGGTTTTTCGCTGCTACTGCTGCCCATTGGTATTTTTGCGGGGAGTATCTTCTTTTTTATCCTTCCCGAACTTTCCGCCGTAATCGTCATTAAGGCCATGGATGGCGTACTGAAACAATCCGTGCATAAAAGTGCGTCGGAACTTTTGGCCCTGCCGCTTCCCTTTGACCTGAAGAACAAGACCAAGTCGTTTATCGACGTGGTTGTGGATAGTATTGCCACCGGTATCGCAGGATTTTTATTGATTTTCGTGGTAAAGGGACTAGATCTTCCATCCTACTATATTGCCGCCATCATCCTAATATTGGTCGGGGTATGGGTATTTTTCATCCTACAGGTGCGCAAGGAATATTATGAGACCTTCCGGAGTAATCTAGAAGTTTTGACCGAACACAACGAAAGAGCCTCGAAGCCGATAGCCAAAAAAGTATCCGTAGTAAGGGGCATGCGAAACGTTTTCCAGAACGGGTCCGAGGAGCAGATTCTTTTTATGTTGGGTAAATTGATGGAAATCAACGATAGGCGTTTTGAAAAGGATGTGGAGCTGCTGCTGGAACATCCTTCTACAAAAGTCCGAACAGCTGCCATCCAGAACCTTTATTTTTTGAATACTGCCACAATGGTATCCAACGTCAACCAACTTTTATATACCGATGATGAAGCCCTTACCCTCGCCACTTTGGAATACTTGCTACTACATGCCGAAAAGGACAGTTCGTTGGTCTACGATAGATATCTGGATAACGAAAACAATCGTGTTTCCGATGCCGCACTATACTGTCTGGCTAAGGAATCGAGAAACAACGAGATCTTAAAAAGTGCGTACGGTCTCCATAATCGCATCCAACACAAAATCAATAAGATATCCGATGGAAAAGAGGAAATAGCTACATTGAAGTCCCTTTTAAAAACTATCGGGACGGCAAATATTCCTGTCCACTTTTCTTTTATTACCAAGCATTTCGAGGATGGAAATCCCGAAGTCGTAGAAGCCGCCATCTTCGCTGCGAGCCTTAGTAAGGATGATAACTTTATACCTGATTTGATTCAATTTCTACCCCAGAAAAGATTCCGGAAACAGATTATTGAAGCCTTATTAGGCTATGGAGGGACTATGGTGCCCTTACTTACTAACATTGCAATAGAAAGATTGATGCCCCTTGAAACCTGCCGTTTTATTCCTGCTACGCTACAAAACTTTCCATCCCAAGAAACCGTGCGTTGTCTTTTCCGGTTGATGGAGGATAGCGATTTGTCCATCCGGTTGGAAAGTATACGTTCTCTGAGCGATATCCGAAAAAACCATCCTCAACTTAAATTCGACAAATACAGGATCGTCGCCTTGATTTATGAGGAATGCAAACTGCACCACCGGACACTTTCGGCCATGCATACCCAGATTATCATATCGTACCGAAATCGGACAAAAGACAAAAAAGAAATTAGCGAAGAAGAACGGGATGCCCGCACCAGTTTGTTAGAATTACTGGAGCGCCGACTGGATGCCGGCCTAGAACGCATCTTCAAATTATTAGGACTCCGCTACCCCCAAAAAGACATCGAAATCGTCTACGAAGGTTTGTTGAGCGACAAACAAGAAGCGCGGACCAACGCCATCGAGTTTTTAGATAACCTACTCACGGGAGATTTAAAACGCGCCCTTTTGCCCATCATCGAAGAATCTGCCTTAGATACTACTTCGGAAGAGATACTGCAAAAAATCAAACACAAAGTGCCCACTGAAATGGAATGTTTTGAACTCTTGCTCAACGGCAACGACCTCAAGCTGAAACTCGCGGTGCTGTACCTGATAAAGCATCAGAAGGATGAGAAATATGTGCCGCTAGTTATGAAATACATTAAAAATGATGATCTTAAACTGCGGACTTTTGCCCAAGGGGCTTGGGAGGGGATTCTTGGGGGGCAGTGAAGGGTTCGGTGTTTGGTGTTTGGTGTTTGGTGTTTGGTGTTTGGTGTTTGGTGTTTGGTGTTTGGTGTTTGGTGTTTGGTGTGAAAGTGATAAAAGGCGAAGAATAAAAGAGAAAGGGCTGGAATGTTTAAGTATTCTCTGGTGTTTGATTTTGATTTCAGGGTAAGATTTTTTTCTTAGTTCCTTCCGCCTGCAAGGGGAAGGTGGATTGCGGCGCAGCCAGCAAGACGGAAGGGGTACCGGTATAGAAATGCCGTGCAGATGCGGGACGTAATTCGTTACGGAAAAACTCATTACTATATTTAAACATTATGGCTCGCAATGCACCCCTTCCGACCCTTCGCTGCGCTGGGGCCACCTTCCCCTTGCAGGGGAAGGAACACAAACTTGCGCTTCTATCATCAAAAACTCCTATTCCTTCCGAATCAGCTTATCAATATTCCCCGCTAAATACATATGGTCACTAGCCGAGTTTTTACGGAGTACATTCGTCATTAGCACGACCATATAAGTACAGTTGTTCGGATGCTCGACAATAGCGACGGAGTTCATAAAATTGGTGACATTGCCCATATATTTTTCGCAGGCCTCGCCTTTGCTGCGGTCGCATTTGTAGAGACTGCCAGATTTGAAGTATACAGCAGCTTCTTTCAAGGCGGGGGATTGCGCGTAGCGGATACGGCGGTCGGTCATGTACATGAGGCGTTTCATTTCTAGGCTGCTCTGTTCATCGACTACTTTGCCCTGTTCCAATTGAACCAAGAATTTCATCAGGCCCAAGGGAGATCCGATGCTTCCCCCTTTATCGCCTACGTAGGTGTTGGCACCTCTGGTGAAGAAACTGCCCAGCCGCCATTCGTCGGCGGTTATTCCTAAATCGCGTAAGGGGAGGTTGACGACATCGTTGCCCAGATCAGTCAGTTCTTTTTTGGGGGTTTCCTTGAAATAGGCATCTGCCTCTTCTTGGGTCAAATCGGGGTATTTATCGCCGAATGCGGCCATCAACAAGACTTCGCGCCATACAATACTGGCCGCGCCGTTATTGCTAACGGATAGCATGTGGTCGGCCCATTCGTAGAGTGAAAATACATCGCTGGCGATGACCTGTCGTTTGATCAAAGTGTTTTTTTCAATGTTATAAATTGGGATAGTATGTTCATCGGTCATTCCCCATACGCCCGCTTTGACAGATTTGTTCTTTAGCAGTTCCGTTCGTTTTTCAAAGGAATCGGGGTAGATTTTGGCGAGTTGGGTAAAAAGTCCGTTCAGTACGGCCAGTTTGCCGACGCTTCCCGGCTGATAGCCTGCCTTTACGTTGCGTTCGGCATAGCGGATGTTGTTCACATCGGAAATATCGAGTACGGTCAGGGAATAGCTTTTGTCCAAGCCCTTGAACAGGCCGTTGATTTCTTTTTGGAAGTCTTCGTCGATGGTCATTAGGGCGGCGGCGCTGTCTGCGGCCCTTGGTAGCAAGTTGAGCTGGATTTCGTCGTACGATTTCATTGCTCCTGGTGGTAAAGCGGTTTTTTCAACGATTTCGCCGCTTTTGATAAGCTCTAGACGTTTTAAGCGTTTGATGCCTGTTTTTTCGTAGCCGTCTATGGGGTAATAAGATAGGGTGGTGAAGGCTGAAAAAAGGCATAAAAAAAATAGCCCAAATATGATTTGTCTACTCATAGTATTAGTCTTTGATATTTTAGGATGAAGGGCAATCTGTTATCAACCAAATAACGGCATGAGTATCCAAGTGCAGCTTTACGGCACATATTCTTTAAAATCTTCCAACTGGTCGTCAAAATCTTTATTCATTTCAATAAGTCCTCTTGCCAATCCCACTTTAACCTGCTTCTTAGCCTTAACTTTTGTGCTCTTTTTCGACTTCAGAAACGCAACGAAATTATCGATCTATTTTTTAAAGTAATTAGGAAGGTTAGAAAGTTGCATATTGAAATCAATATCTAACATTAAGGCAAAGTTACTGTTTTTCAATGATTTGGTCGCTTATCTCAACCACTCCGGAAAACGAATTAGCATTTATAGTTAGAGCTAATTGAGCGAACATATTAATAGTCGAAGCCTAATTCCTCAATAAATTCCGGTGGCGGAGGCGGCGGCGGAATGTCTACCATACTATATCTCTCAAAATTTATGTTATACCGAAAAAAATCCGAACCCATTTCGGAATTGATTTTTTCGAATTGTTGCACTATTTCCTTTAAGACCGCTTTTGTCTTTGATATTGGATATTTGTTTTCAATATAAAGATGAATTAAGGCTGGTTTGAGAACATCTTTGTCGAACTGGAAATGATAATCTACTTCACTAACTTTTTCAATCTCTTTATCCAGATTCTCTATATATACCATTTCGTCCCAATCTCCGGAAAGATTTTTAATGGAATCATTTTTAACAAATAGGGTGTTCCGGTTGAAGTGACAAGAAATCACGTTACTAGTGGGGCATCCTGTAAATCCCATTAATTTATAAATAGTGTCGTGAAAAGTAAACGTAATTCCTGTAGACTTATTGGCGCAAGAGATTCGCTCCATATTATCGAGTAGTTTCCCAAAATTTTGAAGAGAGTCTAAGTTGACAGTTTCAAAGTCCGGTTGGTTAAAATGCTCGGAATATTCACTGGACAAAAATTCAGAAGATAATTTTTGGCTGTCTTCCTGCTCATTAACGAATGGCCTATCACAACCAACAACAATTATAAATAGAGCTGAAATGTATAAAAGAGCTTTCATGAAATTTTCGTTGTACAACTCTAAATTCAATACAACTTTTATACCAAATAATTCTGACTAAGCGTAAATGAAGTTACCTTTTCTAAATCTTACTAGAAAGCAAAACCTCCCTCTTAACATCAACCTTCGGCGTAATCGATTCCAAATACCCGGAACTTAAAGCTTTTTTATTCTCTACAAACGGCCGTATCTGAAACAGCCATAATTTATCATCCTGAAAACCAAGTTCTACATCATAAGCACCCTTGTAATCCGATTTAGTTTCTTTGGGCAAGGTTTTTCGGATGGTCTTGGCAAACTCCCGAATCTCGTCGATGTTTTTTTCGTTTAAGACCGGGCTCTCGAAGGTGGCTGTTTTTTTACTGGTACCACCGGTGGTGGGAAGGCTGTTGTAAAACGTTTCCCGGGCGGGAGCCAGCAACCTATAGCCACCGTTGTTGTAGATGGTATAAGTTTCAGCGGATTGCCCGTCGACCGCGCCGCCGGCGCCTCGGCTGAAGGCGATGGTGAGGTCATCTTCGTTGCCGCTGTTAATGCCTTTTGTGATCAAGACTCCGGAATAGTCGACATCGACACTGGGAATGACCAAAATGGATGGGAACACGTTTTCGGGATTTAACAAATATTTCTGCCGCCATTTAAAGCTGCGTTCAGTGTAGGGCGAGGCCCAAACTTCTCTAATGCCGTTGATGATGGCTTCTTTATCGACTACGTTGAATTTCGTAAGGTTGAGTCCGGCGCCGGTGAAATCTTTTAGATCTTCCATGTTGGTATCGCTACGCAAAAAGACGGGGACTTCGCCCAAGCCTTTGCCTAAAATGGATTTAAAATCCTTTTCTAGTTCAGTGATGAAATTTGCTTTTAAAGGCATTTTGGCGATGGCCGTGCGGAGGGTTTCCAATTGGCGCAGTTGGTAGTTTTCCACTTCGGGCTCCGGTACGTTTTGCGTCCGCATTTTTTCGGCTTCGGTGAACATGCTGTTCAGGAATTTCCAATACGAAACGGATTGTCCCGGCATGGGCTGATCCATGTGTTGTCGGAAAATGCCAAAGGGGATTACCAAGCCCTCAACTACCTTATCGGGAAACATCTTTTTTAGCTGTCCCAAATTCGCGGCTTTCGGGCCACATAGTTGTCCGGAGTCACTGGCATCGACACTGCGGAGATTCAGGACATCAGTATTGTCCAAACGGATCTTCTCGATCGGAACTTCTATTTTTTCGGTATTCCGTTCTTTTTTGGCGAAAAGGTCCCGCTCTTGGGCAGTCATCTGCGCTTCCGGTTTTAGGATGACGTTGCCTTTGTTCGAAACGGCATAAAACACGCGCTGGCCATCGTATTTTTTAAGGCTCTGTAGGTTTTCATCCGATAAGGCGGCATTGGGAATTCCTAAATTTCTTGCCAACAATTGCACATGGGAGACCATATTGCCCTCGGCCACTGTGGCGATACCGGCAATCGGTTTCAAATCGGCCGGGGAACGATTAAAAATATAGATCTTGTCAGAGGACACTTCGACATCATCGGGCGAACCGGCGACTACGACCAGTTCCCCAAAAGCATAACCGGGGTTGAGTCCTCGAACGGTACTTTGGTTGGCAATATCCATAACCTTGTTGGTCAGGGCGGATTCTTTGGCGATAAAGTCGCCAAGCTCGCCTACGCTTTTTCCTAGATGTAAAGCAATCGAACCCCGAATACGGTCGTCGATAAAACCGTAGGCCGGTTCGAAACTGGTGTAGGTGTTTACGATATCCTGATAGTTGGCTTTGACCATGGCGGCGCTCCATTCCACAGCACCGCGGGCGGTTTCTAGAACGGTGTTCAATTGGGCAAGGGTCATTTTATCGGCAGCTGAAGTGTTTAAGGTGTTTTTAATCTGTTCATATTCCCAAAGTTCCAAATAACCTGCTCCGGTCGTAGCGTTGGTGAGCGCCTGGATTTTCAGCAACTGCTCTTTGAGCGTTTCCGGTTGCCATTTTGGGGAATTTTTGAAGAGGATTTCCTCAAGTTTTAAGGAAATATCCAATAACTGCAGTCGGGCCATGGGACGTTTTTCGTCCAGTATCCCTTTTCTGATTTCTAACATCAATTCAGCGGTCGCTAAAATCAGTTCGGATGGTTTTGTTGTGGCTGAATTTTTAACGATAAAAGCATCCAATATTTTTCCTAAGGGAGTACCTTTTAACAAATCCGCTTTCTGACTTAGTTTTTTGATATCGATGGGTTTGAAGAAATCCGTCATCGTTGCGATGAGTTCGTCGAACTTTTTGTTCTGGTCTGTGGTCAATTTCGCGCTGTTCTTTTTTTGGAAGGCTTTTACCTTTTCGATATCGGCAGCTTCCGGTTGGCCGTGGATCTTTACGCGCAGGTCCATAAACGGGGCATAGACATCCGAAATGACCTTTGATTCGCTGCGCATCCGCTGTGCTATGTTGTCGTCGCCGCTGTGGGGCACATCCTTTAAAGACTGGCGCACTAAAAAATAATGTTCGTTTAAGACCTCATCCTTAGATAACATCCATTTATAAAAAGCGATGCCCCATGCTTCCTCATCCTCAGATTGAACGGCACCGCGGTAGAACTGTCCTTTTTGATTGATCCATCCGTTGTCGACGGATCGCAAATATTTGTCCAGCTGATACTGCTTTAAGCGGGAATGGTCATTTTTTGCATCCCAGAAATCCTGTTTATCCGTGTAGGCCAAAAGTTGTCCCAAATAAATATGGTAATCCTTTGCGATTGCCTCGACATCATCCTTATAACGGGCATGTTGAACGCCGGGGCCGATTTCAGACGGACAAGGATCTTTCGGTGCACGAACACTTCCATCGGTACAAAACCAACGGATATCCTTATAAGGGCCCCGAATGTCATTTTTATAGAAGGTGATCCGGGCTGCCAGTTGAGCGTTATCGATTTTCTTTTGGCCGATCGCAAAAGAGGAAATAAGCAATGCGATACCACCCAGCAAGATAGATTTGGTCATTTCAGTTTGAGTAAGTTGGTTTAGATTAGAGATATCAAAAGTACTGCCAAAATTAATAGGTAATTAAATAATCGAATGAGCTAGCTTTAGGCTATCCTTTTGTTTACATTAAAATTATAAATAGATTCTTTCAAATATGACACTACATTATACCATAGAACCCATAAAATTCGAAACCATAGAAGAACTGCCGCATGCATGGAACGACGATGATTACAAAAAATTGTTGGCTACTGCCGAATACGGCGATACTTCGGACCTTTCTTCACAGGAATTGAAGGAGATGTGCTTACTTTCCATTTCCGACAACGAACCTGACGAGGCGGCGAAGCTTGTTTTAGCGTATGTTTTTGGGGAACGCCTGAACCCAGGCCAAATCGATAATCTCTCACATGAAATGGAGACTGAAAAGGTTTGGGAAGAGTACGCCGAACTCTCCATGCACGAGGAGTTCTTTAACGCAACGCAGCTTTTGTACAAGGCGTACAACGGTAAATTTCCCCATCCGGAAGCTGTGCGTTTTAAAATGAAGGTGACATCCAAAGAGAAAACAGGTATAGAAATTTTTGAAAAGGATGTCGAGGCCTCCCTGATTCGTCTTTTGGTACCGGTGATGCCCGAAAATACATTGATCAACCGACTTTTTGATGAAGAACTAAAAGGTGGCGATTTTAATGATGCCAAGGATATCATCTGGCAGTATACCAAAGATGCAGCCGAAGAGAACAGCCAAGTTTTCGAGATTATTTCGTCTACCTATTGGTTCAACGACCTTAAATATGCGGAGACTTTTGAGGCTACACTCGAAACGGAGGAGGATTAACGAGATTCCTGACATTTTACCAAAAACAGAAATTTAAGCAATTAAGCCGTCTCCCGACCGTTGGGGATTGTTTCCCCTGCCCTAAAGGTACAATCCCCAACGGACGGGGAACTACTATTTAAGAAAAAATCATCTTTTAGGCGGTGCAATGAGCATTTCGACAAGCTCAATGACCACTTGTCGAAATGGTCGGGGTAAAGACTTTTTTAGCCTTAGATTGTAATTGTTTAAACCGGCAGATGAATGCTCTTTAAAATAGATTTTCAGAAATAAAAGACTTTCAAGTAATCGTAAAAAACACGAAAGTCACATAAACCGCCACGAGCACCAGGCCATCGCGCCAGTTGAGCCGGAGTCCCTTTGGTATGAAGACCAAGGGCAGGACCAAGAACGAGATTCCGAGCATCCAAAAGATATCGTTGGTTAACAATCCCTGGTCCATTACACGGATGGGCGTTATAATGGAAGTGATTCCCAGAACGGCCAATAGATTGAAAATGTTCGATCCGATCAGATTTCCTAAAGAAATCGCCTTTTCCTTTTTGATGATCGCTATAATCGAGGCCGCCAATTCCGGTATACTGGTACCGACGGAAATCACCGTTACCCCTATGACACGTTCGCTGACACCATAAACCGTCGCCAGACCTACCGCGCCGTCAATTAGCAGTTCCGATCCGCCCCAGAGCGCAACGCCCCCAATTCCCAAAAATAGCATCGTTTTCCATAACGGCATCGGTACATCGTCTTCCGGCATTTCGTCAACGACCGCCTGTTTCTGGAATCGCAGCAGATAGACCAGGAACAAAAAAAGTGCGACAAGCATAATGATGCCCTCGTATCGCACCAGCTCCCCGTCGAAATATATGAAACCGAAAAATAAGAGCGAGGCCAGCATCATTACGGGCCAGTCCGTTGTGTAGAAACTTCGCTGTACCTCAATGCTTCCTAAAAGGGTCGTTATGCCCAGAACAAGTCCAAGATTGGCGATATTGGAACCGACCACATTGCCCAAGGCCAGGTCAGGAAAACCATCTAACGCGGATTTTATGCTCACGATTAGCTCCGGCGCCGAAGTGGCAAAGGATACCACCGTCATTCCGATAACAATCTTGGGGATGTTCAACCGCAGCGAAAGTGCCACGGCGGATTTTAAAAGCCAGTTGCCGCCCGCGATTAGAAGCACGAGGCCGAGAACTATAAAAAGAAGGTTTTGCATGAAGTGGTTTGTGGGAACTTGCGCAAATATATGTGAAGATTTTAAATTTATTGGAATCTTTTGATGAAGGTCGATTTCGTATCCAAACAATTAAAAGAAGGCACAACAAAAAAGATGGAAGTATCAAATAAACGCTATTTCTAGGCAAAACTCCCCTTGCCGATTCAAAAAAGGTCCAAACACCCCCTTCGTTTGTTATATATCAAAATATAAATTATAGTTTTCTATTCCTATTCGTAACTTATCTCTAGGCACTAAGTGTAAAAAAGAAACATAAATCGTCTTTATGGTTATAATATCACATTCAAATACATTAATAGTTGCCAAATTGTTAGGATGTGACTATTCCTTTTATATATCTTGATTGAATAATCGATTATCGAGTAGTATTTACTCAAGCCTCTTTAGTACCCCTTCTGGGATAGTATTGAGGACTAACCCTAAAAACCCCGTATTATGATTACACTTGCTAAATTTTTGGTATTGCTACTAGTTTCACTGATCATGCTACTAGCGTAAGTAGAATCATATAGGCCTATATATTGAAAGGACCGCTGTTACGCGGTCTTTTCTTTTACCCTCTCTAACTCAACTTGGGTTCATTATATTTGTAGAAATTTTCATGGGATGAAAAAAGCGCTCTTTCAATTCTTGGCAAAAATCAATAAGGCCATACTCCCCTCCTATTCTAAAAAGCAACTAGATCTTTCGAAAGCATCTAAATTTCAGATGGCTATTATCGGATGGCGCTATTATGTGACTACGAACGCATTAGGTTAGCAGTTTTTCGATATTATTTTAATAGTGAATCAAAGACCGTATCTCGTAACCTTTAAGTTTCTCCTCACCCTTTAAGAAATCAAGTACCATTAAAAAATTACACTGAACGATTTCACCGCCTAAACGTTCGACCAGTTCACATGTCGCTTTGGCAGTGCCTCCGGTGGCCAGCACGTCATCATGAATCAAGACTTTATCTCCCCTTTGGATGACATCTTTATGTATTTCTAAAGTGTCGGTACCATATTCAAGGTCATATGTGACACTAAATTTTTCTGCCGGTAGTTTTCCGGGCTTTCGAACGGGCACAAAACCGGCATTCAATCGGGATGCTAAAAGCGGACCAAAAAAGAAGCCTCGGCTTTCCATACCGACTACAATATCTATCTTTTGATTTCCGATCAGATTCATCAGCGCATCCGTTGTTTGCTTCATGGCCGCTGGGTCTTTTAGTAGCGGCGTAATGTCTTTAAATACAATTCCTTTGGATGGAAAATCGGGGATATCGCGGATGTAAGGTTTTAGATTCATTTATCTGGCCAGTTCATTTTGCGGTAAATTTAAAAAGAAATATATTTGCACCCGCTTGAAATAAAAGTCAATACAGGTCCTGTGGCGCAACTGGATAGCGCATCTGACTACGAATCAGAAGGTTACAAGTTCGAATCTTGTCAGGATCACCTCATTACTAAGCAGTTACATAATATTGTAATTGCTTTTTTTATTTGATAGCGTGCTTTTAGCGTGCTTATTTTAACATGAACAATTTCTAAAATTTCCTGTTTTCAATCACTACATTTCACAGTAATAGGGTAAATTTTGTCATTCTTAGACACTCAGGTAAACAGAAATACTGATGCTCAATTTTCGAAGCGCGGTCTGTGATTCCATTCAATAGTAATTGGAAAGGAAGTCGGGTGCCAGAACTTCCAAGATCAGTTTCCGTTGCCCTTCCTTGACCGCTTTCAAAGCGAAATGGATTTTGTGATTTTGGGGGTTTTATTGACCATTTAAGCCCCAGTTCATTTTCTTGCTTCCCCCTAACCACAAAAAAGCGCCCGACAGGGCGCAAAATTCCATGACCGAATCCCATTTTTGAATTCTATAGCGAAAGCCCCCTATCCTTGTATTTTGACCAATCGGTCATTTCATCCCTGAACCCGTTAAAGACCTCCTCTTCTTTTACCCTATCGCCCAACAAAGAACTGACGGCATAAACCCCCTTCCGCAACAAGCGGTTTTGTCGGATACTTGATTGTCTTGCAGATGCCGCGATCATAACCTCACGAAGACCATTGTCCATGTGGTGGTGTACCATCTCACGATGTAAGTTCGGGTACACTTTTTCGGCGGTTAGCATAAATGCAACTTTGTCGTACATTCCCCTTTCCAAGAGATGCCCCGTCCATAAGTTTTCAAGATTGTTCCTGCCCTCTTCAACTAGACCGTTAATGATCGGGTACTGCTCCTTTAATACCGTCATCAAATCGGGAATGGAGCTCAAATACCGGCTTGTTCTTTTTGATAACGGGCAACTTGTCCCGTTATCCGTATAAATGGATTTGACCTCGAACCCCTGCTCCCCTTTTACAAAATAGAACCCTTTCGCATTGAAAAGAGCGATATAGTCCTTTGCCGATTTTTCGAAAGGGGCGTGCATCCGCTCGGTATTTTTTAAGTAGAAACTCAGGGCCACACTTTCATATTGCTTTCTGCAATCTGGATTAATTTTTTCATAAAGCTTCGGGAATATCATGGGCAGGAAAATGGCAGATGCCGTCAACTTGGAACTCTTTTCGTAAGACTGTTCCGTCAACATTTCGAGCATCAAATGGTTTTGGCGCACAAAACCCAAGGACACATAGCTCTCCATGGCTTCGGGAAAAGGCAGTTTGCCCAATTTTACGGGTACGGTATGCCTGTTCGATTTGGTAAAGGATAATTGGTTGTCATGATATTTTACGCCCAAAGCTTGGAACAAAAGACGAACACTTCCCTGTTGCGTGCCGACATTGAAAATACCCTTTTCCAATACATCGCCGATGAGCTTAAATTTGCTTTCCAGCGTCTGCTTTTCCTTTCTTGTTTCCAATTGACACAAACTTTCCCTGACTGTTGGAAACTCCTTTTTAAGTGCTTTAAGCAGCGATTCCTTTCGATTTCCCGGAATATAACGGTCAAGAAAAATAAAGTTTTTTGAAGTCGCTAAACTCGGACGAATATCCCCGAACTTCCTGGTCATGATATGTTCCGAAAGCAATCCTTTCTGTTTCGGAGATTTCAGGTAGGATGTCGTTAATGCCTCTTTTATCAGTTTTTGGATCTCGAGCTTGAACTGTTTGCTTTCGGTATCGATTTCCGTGGGTTTGTCTCCTTTTCCGAAAATATCCAAACGGTTCTGCAACCGGGTGTTTTGGCTTAGCTCCCTATCCATGAACACATACTTCGATTTGTCATATATGGTATATCCTTCGATAATGTCTTCTTTTTTGTCCAGTTTTATGTCGATGTCCTGATATTCCTTTAGGACTTCTCCGAGGTCATGCGGACGGATAGTCTTGAAAAGATCATAGGTAGTCTCTATTTGTTTCAATAGGCGTTTCCGGTGCATCGGCAGGAGCTTCGATCTGGAATGGGCATCGAAGACCTTTTGCAGTTTCGGGCCGCTCAGCCCTCGGTGTACGGTCGAACCGTTGATGAACCTTGTCCGGTAGCCTTTTTGGTTGTTCAGGCCGTAGGCAACCCCTATCCTACCTTTTTCGTTTTTGGTCTGCCGTATTTCGATATGATAGGACTTGACCAATTTTGCCAGTTCTTGGAAGCTCCGCACCTCGTATTTCTGGAGGATGCCGTTCAGTACGTCCTGCAGAAAGAACCTTGTCCCTTGGGTGGCATCCACGCCGAACTGTAGTTCGGGCAACCTGTACAGCGGGAGTTGTCTTTCCTGTTTTGTTTTTGGCGATGGGGATGGGGATAGGCCATACTTTTTTTCGAGATGTTGGTGCGTTGCGATGTTCCTGCGGTAGCTGTTAAAGATTCCGAGCACTTTTCCATCTTCCTTTACGTTGGTCGTTATTATATGGACGTGCTCGTGTTTGGTGTCGGTATGCCTGACCACGACATAGGGCTGTTTTCCATAACCCATGTTGTCCATGTACTCTTCGGAAATTTTAAGGAAAGTATCGTCGTCAAGGTGTTCCCCGTGCGGAAGGTTCAGGCTGATATGTGCATAGCGGTTCTTGGTGGCGTTGCGCTGTCCCTGAAAATGCAACACGCTGCCAAAGAACTTTGGCGATATGCTTTGGGAAAATGTATTGCCGTAACCGAGTATGCGCATACCTTCCTTCCCGAAGACATAGTTCAATGTCCCCTTACAGGTTTCGCCATAAATTAGCTGTCCTATCATGATGTTCGTTCTTCCATCATAATCTTTATGAGCGCGTTCAGCAGTTCGTTTGTTTTTTGTATCTCTGTATGCAAACTGCCGTTCGGGCTTCTCAGATATTTGTGGTGGGCGATCTTGACCAGTTGGTTGATGTTGTTACCTATCTTGTTGATGTGGAAGACAAGGTTCGAGGTATCGGGAAGCCTATCCTTTTCTTCGGCCTCTCGTTGCAAGACCAATCTTCTCAATAGCGGACTTATCGTTCCCCTTTCGGAAATATCCAGATTAAAGGATTCGCAGATTTTTCCCAATCTTTCATATTCCGTATCGTTGAACCGGAGCATTACGTTATGGTACCGCTTCATTTTTCCCAATCGTTTTCGGCCTCTTTTCCTTTGTTCCATTTTCTTTGCTTTTTAAAGCAAAACACTTCGTCAGAAGTAGAAAATTCTAAGTAACTTAGAATCCAGCTTGCTATCCGTTTCACGGATAAATATAGATAATCAAATTTGAATATAAATAACTTATTATCAATATTTTACGACTCAGAACTATATCGAGCCATATAAAACCATATGGGTACAGTTACAAGATTTATTTGGTCTAAAATCGAGTTCAAAAAATTACAGGATTAAGGAAATATCCAAAAAAATTTGTGGGTAGGGGAAAGAAAGGTCAAGCAGCCTTTTCGGCCGCTTGTTCTTTTGCGCGGTCCAAGGGGGTCGAAAAACCGTAGCCGGAAAGACGACCGAAAGCGGGCGGGCGAAGGTCGCCCGCTCGGTCAGGATTGTAGGCGGAGGTTTTCGACTTCCTTGGCTTGGGCAGCATATGATTTTGTATCCGGTCAATGTCCCACATCAAATACCGTATTTATTGCCGCCCCATATAGTCTTGCCATTGGACTATCAAATATTTGGGCTTTGGGTCCCGTTCCAGGAACAAAAAACCGTAATCATAACAGAAAAGATAGACATCACCCTTCTTGTTCTTCCAATAGTGCGTGAAGAATTTGGGGTCGAAACCTTTGGCAGTCAGTTCGGATTTACGAATCGTGGTAAAACCGGACCTGTTGTACCTCTTCAGCAACTTTCTGTTGATCTTCAATTGTCGGTCCACCCTCAGATAGAACTTCTCGTCCTGCTGACGGCTTTCATATTGTTTGATGGATTTACACTTTGTCGAGCAGAATATCTTATCGGTCCTGCCCCTTACCAAAGATCCGCATACCGGGCACTTTTTGTCATCGCTCATCTATAGTCGAATGTTATACGGTTAATATACTTTATAATATTTTGAATTTTACTAAAATTGCTATATGAACACACTTAAATCGATAACGCTGTATCATCTTATGATCAAAGATCAAAAGATGATCGGTATCAAATTCTCGCCCGATAAGCTTGTACAGGGGCTGATCAAAAGCCTACCGGGCCCGAAATGGAGCGAGCAATATAATATGGCCTATATCCCTAATACCAAAGGCAATCTGGGGATTATCTTCAACACTTTCAAGGGCCTGGTCTGGATAAACTATAATAGGTTCTTCATGAACCGCCCCATCAATACCCGTAACGAAACCGTCGATGTAGAATGGTTCAGGAAAAGAACGCCCGTTCCCGGTCATAGGCCTTGCCCCGAGGAATACCTTCTTAAACTGGAATTGAGGCGATATGCGAACAGTACGGTAAAGACCTATGTATCCTTTTTCGAGATGTTCATCAACCACTACAAAGAAAAGGAACTGAACGCGATCGACGAAAGTGATATCAGGGCCTTCCTTCAAACACTGATTCGTAGAAACGTATCCGATTCCTATCTTAACCAGGCGATCAATGCCATCAAATTTTATTATGAGGTCGTCCTGGGCATGCCCAATCGGTTCTATGACATCGAAAGGCCGCGTAAAGAGAGCAAACTGCCTACGGTCATCTCAAAGGAAGAAATACTGGCCATCATTGAAAACACCAATAACATAAAGCACAGGTGCATCGTAGAGCTCCTATACGGGTCGGGCCTTCGCCGGAACGAACTTCTGAACCTGAAAATTACTGATGTGGACAGTAAGCGGATGCTGATAAGGGTGCAAGGTGGCAAAGGGAGGAAGGACAGACTTACCCTATTGTCGAAATCCGCCCTGGAAGACCTTCGCATCTACTATAAGGAATGGAAGCCCCGAAACTATCTGTTCGAGGGACGTAAAGCCTCCCGGTACGGTGCGGAAAGCGTATTGAACATAGTCAAAAAAGCAGCGGCAAGGGCAAAAATACCACAAACGGTCACCCCCCATGTACTGCGCCACAGCTTTGCGACTCATCTATTGGAGTCCGGTGTCGATCTCAGGCGGATACAGGTACTTTTGGGCCACGGGTCGAGCAAGACAACGGAAATATACACCCATGTGGCGACCAATACTTTTATGGAGATTAAAAATCCCTTAGATTAGTGTTCTAAAATAGAAATATAGTAACTTGTTACTATATACAATTGTTGTGTGTAATACTAAAAAAGCATTTTATTGAACAAAACAGATTGGATTTTATTAAGTTTTTATGTCGGACTAAACCTATTGGTTGGACTGATTTATGTACTCAATATACTCGACCGAGAATTCATTACGGACTTTTATTTTGTTCTTCCCTTAATATTCTTTTTCTTAATATTTGATGTGTTTCATAAAAGGTTGTGGAACAAAAATGTGCTTCTAACTTGGGGAATATTAGGACTAATTCAATTCGTGCTTTATTTTATGTTTAAGGACTTACCTCAATTTCAAGCAATAAATGGAAATGCGCTTACTTGGTTAAAAGCTTTGCCCATAACCATCGTTACTATTTTTTGCTTCAATTTAGTTAATAAAAAATTATATGGAGATAACTTTATTGTAACCACAATGAGATTAAACCCCAATAAAATCGAACCAGAAGATGGAAGAAAATTAAGACCCGCCGACTATATGTTTTCGGTATGTGGTTTTATAATAATAATTTTTGGAACAATATTTAGCGCGTAAAAGTACTACACACAACAAAGCCTAAACGTAATGCGGACTTTTGGGTTTAAACGGAAAGGTCTGTGTATATTTATGATGTCGCTAAATCTTATGGATTTAGCTTTGGACAAATAAAGAAAAAGCAAAACAATAAGCTTTAGCTACGTCGCCAGGCGGAAACGAAAAGTTTCTTTGCCTCCGCACTACGCTTAGCCAAACCGTTGTAGCGAATGCTGGAAATCCTTCACAGCATTAAAATTCCATTTGTAAAAAAGTAAATTATAGTTTACCTTTGAGTTCAAAATCAAAGCACAACTTATGAAGTGTTCCAAACTGTATCGAATCTTGACGAAGGACGGTTGGTACGCAGTCTCACAGAAAGGCTCCCATGTAAAAATGCGGCATGAGACCAAAAAAGGAATCATCATCTTTCCGAACCACGGAAGCCAGGAAGTGGGTAAGGGGTTGGAAAGGAAAATTCTCAAGGACGCAGGAATTAAAAAATAGAGTTATGGCCAAGAAAAAGAAAATAACAATGACAGTGGAGAAAACCGATACCGGATTTTCAGCATTTTCGGAGGACTATCCAATCTTTACGACCGGACAGTCCATTCCGGAACTGATCAACAATACCTACGAGGCGACGGAATTTTACTTTGAGGAAGAAACGATCAAACTGAACCACAAGGACATAAAGTTTGAAATCGACTTCAAGCAGTTTTTCAAATTTTATAAGGTGATCAACGCCAAATTTCTTGCGGAGAAAATCGGAATGAACGCTACGTTATTATCCCAATACGTGCAGGGACATAAAAAACCTTCGGCCAAACAGACCGAGAAAATCCTGAGTGGAATTCATCAGATCGGACAGGAACTTTCGGGAATTAATCTGTTGCAGACGGCATAGGTTTGCGGAAAGCACTCGCTACAACAATGGCTATAGCAAATAGGGCGGTAAGTGCTGAATCCATTGGCTTGGGCGTGTTTACGAACACCGCCAAATCTTTTGATTTGGCAATTGAACAAAAAAAGGTAATCACAAAATGCAAAAGCTTTGGCTATGGGCTTGGCGGAAAGGTCACAGCCTATCACCTGCCCTACTTGCCATAGCCGAGACGTTGTAGCACATTAAAAATAATGCAGAAATCTATAATAATACTTCTAGTTTTTATCTGTAATCTGAATTTCGGACAAGGAAAAAATGACACGACGGAATCACAAATATTGGACTTTAAATCAGAAATGAAAAAGGAAAATATTTCTGATTTTTTTATTGTAAAGCACATAACCCATGGTTCAGTTATTATTCCAGAATCGGATGATCTAAACCCTTGTTACCCAAAAGAAACTTATTACGGATTATATGCGTTTTGGAAAAAGGAAAAGAAGACTTATATCAAGAAATTTGATAACTGTAGTGAATTTAAAATTATAAAATTGAACGATTCAAAAGTTATTGATTTCTTTAAAGATAATTTAGATAAAATAAAATTAGAGGAAGTAGAAGAATATACCTTTAAACCGGACAGTATTGTAAACGGAAGAAAATATTCGTTTATTTCTACTAGGTCCCATTCTCCGTTACGATATTTTTGGTTCTACAATAATTCAACGGAATTTAAAAAGAACTTTGACAAATTTCAATTACAAACTGAAAAGGATAATGAGAATCTGAATTTTGAATCAAATAATAACTTATCATTAGTCAAGTTGAACCTATTCTGTGAGAAAATTATAGCGGGATTAGCGGAAAGAAAAAGATTTAAGAAAATAAAATAAAAAAACGTGCTACAATAACTAAGCATATGGCGCGCCGATAGGCTAGCGCTATATGACTTGTTGACTGATCCGGCATTTGAGGATAAGGGGGAATTCG
>RCMY010001875.1_pt1 | contig 19408 bp, 23 predicted proteins | sample 2041341 | NCBI WGS metagenome assembly RCMY01 (sample SAMN09708234, study PRJNA481090) | Marine sediment metagenome, whole genome shotgun sequencing project. | reverse complement strand
CGGCGCGGTAAGTCGTTTCAGACAACTCGTGCATCTTGCTTTGCACGCTCATCGCGTACAGCAGCACGATCAACATGCCGGCAAGGATCGGCAGCACCATGGGCCACGCGATCCAGCCGATGACACCGAGAAAAATGAGGGCAAACGGGAGGTCAACAAAGGCGCTGACCGTGGCCGAGGTGATGAAGTCGCGCACCGTCTCGAAGGAGCGCAGGTTGGCCGCAAAGGAGCCGGCCGATACCGGTCGCTGTTCCATCTGCAAGCCGAGCACGCGCTCCATGATGTAGGCCGACAATTTGACGTCGACGCGATTGCTTGCCAGATCAATGAAATAGCCGCGCATGGTGCGCAGCACGAGATCGGCCAACAGCACCATGGACACACCGATCGCCAGCATCCACAGGGTTTCGAGCGCGTTATTGGGCACCACGCGGTCGTACACGTTCATGGTGAACATGGGCAGCGCGACGGCGAACAGGTTGATCAACAATGCCGCCATGAGCACGTCGCGGTAGAGCGGCCGATTATCGTTGATGGCGCCCCAGAACCAATGGCGATTGCGCACATCGCCCACTTCCGGCGTGCGCGCATCGAAGCGGAATTTGGGCCGTACGAAAAACGCACGCCCGGTATAGCGTTCGGCCAATGCATCGCCAGCCACCTGCACCTCGCCATCGCCGAGATCCGGGTAGATGACGCGCGCGTCGCCGTCTTCCGTCCAGCCGAGCAGCACACAGGCCTGCATGTCGTGCAACACGAGGACGACCGGAAACAGGTCGCTGTTGAGCTGTCCGAGCGGACGGCGGGCGACCCGGCTGGCCAACCCGGCGCGGCGCGCGGCGCGTTCGAACAATGACGGCGTAAGCCGATGATCAACCAGCGGCAGGCCGGCGGTCGCCGCGTCGCGGGTGAGCGCGCAGCCATGCGCTCGGGCCACCACGAGCAGGCATTCGAGCAGCGCGTCGGGACGGTGCGGGTCAGCATCGGCCGGCTCGGGCGGCTCGGCATCGCCGCGCACGTCCTCGTCGACGGCATGCAATGCGGTGTCGTCTGCGATATCCTCGTCTGGCTCCAGGTCGGCCAGCGGCATTGCGTTGTTTGTCATATCATTCTGTGCGTGGCGAACGGGGTGTCCGGAGTCAAATAACGGCACAGCGGCATCTGACTTGACCCAGCCGAGCGATCTTGGCATAGCTTTGCGTCGATGCGGGTGACGTTATGTTAAGAGGCAGCCGCCAGCAAACTGGCCACACCACCGAAAGTGCTGCGGCGGGATCAAGTTTCGGGGAACCCCAGCCGATATTGGCACTCTGATATCACGAGTGCTAAAATACGTCTGGTTAACTTGGGAGGATTATTCTGATGAGTCATGCTTTGTCCTTTCCCACTCCGACTACCGTCGGCAGCATCGAGCAGTACATTCAGTTTGCGAACCGGGTGCCAGTGCTGAGTGCGGAAGAAGAGCGCGATTACGCGACCCGATTTCATGATGATGGCGACGTCGATGCGGCGCGCGAGCTGGTGCTCTCGCACCTGCGTCTGGTGGTCGCAATTGCCCGCCGCTACCTCGGCTATGGCCTGCCGCACGCCGACCTGATTCAGGAAGGCAATATCGGCCTGATGAAGGCCGTGAAACGCTTCGATCCGCGCCGTGGCGTGCGCTTGGTATCTTTCGCGATTCACTGGATCAAGGCGGAGATACACGAGTACGTTCTGAAGAACTGGCGACTGGTGAAGGTGGCGACCACGAAAGCGCAGCGCAAACTGTTTTTCAACCTGCGCAGCTTCAAAAAGGACCGCAATGCCTTGAGTCCGGACGATGTGTCGATCGTCGCTAGCCAACTCGGCGTCAAGCCGGAAGAAGTGGTGGAAATGGAAACCCGCCTCGGCGGTCACGACATTCCACTCGAGAACGAACGCGACGATGATGACGATCGCTTCGCGCCGATTGCCTACTTGTCCGACCCGGGTGCCGAGCCGGTCGAGGTGCTTGTCCAGGCGGAACAGGCGAATCTGCAGAGCGCCGGCCTGCGCACGGCACTAGACGATCTCGATGATCGCAGCCGCCGTATCATCGAGTCGCGCTGGCTGAAAGCCGAAGGAAAGCCCTCCACGCTGCACGAACTGGCGGCAGAATACGGCGTCTCGGCGGAACGCATCCGCCAGATCGAGGCCAAGGCGATGGGCAAGATGCGCACGCAGTTGGCTGAGGTCGTGCAATAGGGCGGGCAACGCACCCGAAAAAAAGGCGGCCCAACGGGGTCGCCTTTTTTTTGCGAAGACAGCAGCCGCGACACCGCATTTTCGACACTAGTCGTTCAGCAGCACCTTGATGTCCGCCGCGATGTCAGTGGCACTGGCCCCATGTTTGACATACAGCCGGAGATGCCCTTCAGGATCAAAGATGTACGTCCCGGTGGAGTGGTCGACGGTGTAGTTGGGGCCGGATGTGTCGCCGCTCTTGCTGTAGAACACCTTGAATTCCTTTGCCACTTCCGCCGTCTTTGCCGCATCGCCGTACAGTCCGAGAAAGCGCGGATTGAAAATCGGCACGTAGTCACTCAGCAAGGCCTGCGTGTCCCGGTCCGGATCCACTGTGACAAACAGCACCTGGGTGCGATCTGCATCGGCCCCCAATTGGCGCATCACCTCCGACATCGTTGTCAGGTTGGTCGGGCAGATATCCGGGCACTGCGTAAAGCCAAAAAACAACGTAACGACCTTGCCCCGAAAATCGGCTAGCGTACGCGCCGTGCCGGTGTGGTCGGTCAGCGCAAAATCGCGCCCATAACCGGCGCCGGTGATGTCGATGCTGTTGAAGCTTTTGGGCGTATCGGTCGGCGTGCATGCGGCCACGGCGAGCGCCGCAATCAGCACGAGCGGTCGAAGCATGGTGTCCTCTTCAGAATCGCAGGTAATGATCTACCAGCAAGGCGGCAAAAAGTGCTGCCAGATAGATGATGGAAAAGCGGAAGGTGCGTTGCGACAATCGGTCGCTGTAATCGACGTACAAACGCCACGCGTAAAGCAGGAAGACGGTGCCAAGCGCTACCGCCGCGGCCAGATAGATCAATCCGCTCATCCGCGTCGCGAAAGGCAGCAGCGTGACCGCGAACAGGATGAAGGTGTACAGCAACACGGACAGCCGCGTGTACTTTGAACCGTGCGTCACCGGCAGCATCGGCAGCCCGGCACGCGCATAGTCCGCCGTGCGGTACAGCGCGAGCGCCCAGAAGTGCGGCGGAGTCCACGCGAAAATGATGAGGAACAACAGCAGCGCATCGGCGCTCACCTCGCCGCTTACCGCCGCCCAGCCGAGCACGGGGGGCATGGCCCCCGAGGCGCCGCCGATGACGATGTTTTGCGGCGTGCGCGGTTTGAGGAAAATGGTGTAGATCACCGCATAGCCGATAAACGTGCCCAAGGTCAGCCACATGGTGAGCGGATTGACCAGCGCGTAAAGCAGCCATAGCCCAACGCCGCCCAATACGCTTGCGAAGGCCAACGTTTCGGCCGAAGTCAGTTCTCCGCGCGGTAGCGGCCGGGCGCGTGTGCGCGCCATGCGTGCGTCGATCTGTTGCTCGATCAGGCAGTTCATGGCCGCGGCAGCGCCAGCAACACAGGCAATCCCGAGTGTCGCCGCAAACACCACACTCGCCGGCGGCAGACCTTCAGGCACGGCAAGGAACATGCCGATCAACGCGCAAAAAACGATCAGCGAGTTAACGCGCGGTTTGGTGAGCACCGCAAAGTGGCGCATGCGGCGCGAAAAGGGGAGGTAATCAAGCGAAAGCGATTTCATGGTTTCTCCTGGCGTCCCAGCCCGGTCGTCGGGCGGATCGCAAGCGGACATTGACGGTAATCAGCGTCAGCAGCAACAGCGCAGCGCCGGCATTGTGCGCGACGGCCAGCGCCAGCGGCAGACTGAGCAGCACATTGGCAACGCCCAACGCAAGCTGCAGCGACAGCACCGCTAGCACGGTCGAAGCAAAATGAGTCAAACCGGCCTTGACCAGCCTGATCGACAGTATGACCAAAGCGGCAGTAACCGCCACTGCGCCCACGCGGTGCATCCAGTGGATGGCCGTCAAGGCGTCGTTGGAGAGCATCTGCCCATCGGCCGTCATGCCCAGCTCGCGCAGCACGTGAAACGCATTGCCGAGATCCATCGCCGGCCACCATTGACCGTGGCAAGTGGGAAAATCGGTACAGGCGAGCGCCGCATAATTGGTGCTGGTCCACCCGCCAAGCACGATCTGCGCAATCACCAGAACCAAGCCGATCCGGGCCCAGCGCAAGACCTGCGGCGCCACGGAATGACGGCCCACTCGAGCCGCCCTCAGCGCAAGCAGGGCCAACAAGGCAAGCGTCGTCAATCCACCGATCAGGTGTGCCGTGACGATCGCCGGTTTGAGCAGCAGCGTCACCGTCCACTTGCCCAGCAGGCCCTGAAAGATCACTACGCCGACCAGCGCCAACGCGATGTTAGGCCGCACCACCGGATCACGGCGTTGGCGAAGCGCTATCGCGGCAATAATCAGGATGATGAATCCGAGCGTGGCCGCGAGATAGCGGTGAATCATTTCTTTCCATGCCTTGGGCACGCTGACCGGCCCGTCAGGCGCGATGGCCGCGGCGCGGGCAATCTCATCCGCGGCATGGGTCGGGCTCAACTGACCATAGCAACCGGGCCAGTCAGGGCAACCTAAACCGGCATCGGTTAGCCGCACATACGCGCCGAGGACGACCACGGTCAGCGTGAGTACAAGCGCAACAAACACAAGCCTGCGATACATCAGGGTCTGCTCTTACTCAATCGGCGGCCACGCTCGTGCCTGCTGGGTGGTGTCCATAAAGCTCCGCCACTGCGTTGCACTCGTTGCCAAGGGGAGCCGCCCTTGCCTGCCTCCTGCGCCTTGTTGCGAAGCTTTATGGACATGACATGATCCGTCGATTGAGTGAGAACATGCCCTAACCCACCTGCGAATATTTGAGCAGACGCGCCAGATCCTTGATCATGCCTTTGGCTTCGAGATCGACGGGGTACCGCATCATCACCTCACCGCGCGGATCGACCAGCCATACGCGCGGCATCGGATCGGCGGCGAAACGTTGCTGCCAGGCGGCGTCGGCGCGCATGACCACGAGGCCCGGATGAGCTTCGATCAACGCCGCATCGGGCTGCCCCTCGCCGACCAGCAACCAGGCGCGCCCAACGCGCTCCATTTCCTTGTCCTGCGCGGTGCGCACCTGTCGCGTCAGGTAAAGCGCATCCTGACATGCGGCATCGCAATCGGCGGGCGCGACGACGAGATAGGTCCACGCGCCCTTGAACATATCGTGACCTACCGGCCGCCCCGCCATGTCGGCAAGCACGCTGTCCGGTAACGCCTCGGGCGAGATCAGCGTGCCATAGTTCATGCGATCCTGCGGCTGCCACACATAGAACGCAAAATACGATGCGGCCACCGGCAACACACACACAAAAAACAGCGCCGCAAGTGTCCACCGTCCCTTGCGCCTCATCTTAGCTTCCGACATTTTCTCGCCACCGCTTCCAGCCAAACCATCCCATCAGTCCGGCCGCCAATGCCGCCAGACCAAACCATTGCACCGCATATCCTTTATGCCGATCGATGCCCAAATCCGGGCGCGGCCAGTCACGCACAAGGCCATCGTTACTCGCGGACGTCTGCTCGACGATCGCCGCCGCCACCGGCAAACCCGACCATGTCCGATACGCCGGCACATCAAGATATTGCCAAAGCCGTCCATTGCCCGCCTGAGCGGACAAAGTAAACGGTTTCAATTCCGGGTACCGCACACGACCCACCACCGTCACTTCGCCGTCGGGCGTTGTGAGAGCAGGCAATTGTGTGCGGTCGCGACCCGCAGGAAGCCAGCCGCGTTTGACCAGAACCATCTCGCCGCCACCCGTTTCGAGCGGCATATAGACATGATAGCCGGCTCGTCCATCCTGGACTCTGTTGTCCAGCAGAATGCTCTTTGCCACGATCCAGCGCCCGCTCAACTGCACCGGCGCCCATTCATCAATATCGCTGACGCCACTGACGATGGCGGGCGGCACTCGCGCACTCGCTGCCAGGTGCTCGCCCAGTTGCCGTTTTTCCTCCGCCCTGCGCGTTTGCCACAGACCAAGTTGAACCGTCAATACACACACCAGAACGCCAGCCACATAGGGCAGCCAATCAATCACCCGGCGCATCAGCGCCGCCCTGTGGCGCCTGCGGGTAGACTAGACTTGCCAGACACCACCTCGGATAAGCACATGCGCATCATTGTCATTCTGTTCCTGCTGGCGATCGTCGCCAGTCTGGCTTCGGCATTCACTTTTCTGCTTCGCGATCACGGCAAGGGCCCGCGCACGGTCAAGGCGCTTACTTTGCGCGTTGGTCTGTCGATCTTGCTGTTCCTGCTGCTCATGGTGGGCTTTGCCACCGGCCTCATCCCGTCGCGCTTGTAGCTCGCCGGTTACAGCCAATAGACCACGACGAAGAGGAACAACCAGACCACATCAACGAAGTGCCAATACCATGCAGCCGCCTCGAACGCAAAATGGTGATCCTTGGTGAAGTGCCCTGCCATCACGCGAAACAACATCACGGTGAGCATGATTGCGCCGATCGTCACATGCAGGCCGTGAAAACCGGTCAACATGTAGAAGGTGGAGCCATAGACGCCCGTAGTCAGCTTGAGGTTCATCTCGCTGTAGGCATGCATGTACTCGTAAACCTGAAAACCCATGAAGATGGCGCCCAGCAACACCGTCGCGAGCAGACCGAGTTTCAACTGGCTGCGGTTGTCCTTCATCATGCCCCAGTGCGCCCAGGTCAGTGTGGCGCCCGAGGTGAGCAGGATCAGCGTGTTGATGGCCGGAATGCCCCACGCCGCCATCGGCGAAAACGGGTCGGTCGCGTAAGGCCCAGCGGTTGGCCATGCTGACTGGAAACCTTGCCAGATCTCACTCTCTGTAGCGCCGCTGCCCAAGCCTGGCACCGCAATCGTGCGGACGTAAAACAGCACGCCGAAGAAAGCGCCAAAGAACATCACCTCGGAGAAAATGAACCAACCCATGCTCCAGCGGAACGAGGCGTCCACCTTCTTGCCGTACTGGCCGCTTTCGGATTCACGTATGACCTTGCCAAACCAGCCGAAGAGCATGTAGATCAACACCGCCACGCCGAGGGAAAGCAGCCATGGCCCGGGACCGACGGAATTGAACCACAACACCGCACCCATCGCCATCAAGAGCAGCGCGGCCGATCCGAAGATGGGGTACGTGGATGGCTCGGGGACAAAATATTTTTCGAAGGTCTGGCTCATAGGGGCATCTCCCGTCAGCGGTTCACAATGCAGCGCGGCTCAGGCACTGCATCGACGTCATACACTCACAACAAAGCGCACAAAGGCGGCGATACTCAACACGAAAACAAGACCGGCAAGCAAGCCAGCGAAAACCACCGCCTTGGGGTCGAGCGATGCTGCATCTTCCTGGTAGGAACGCCGCTTGCGCACGCCGATGAACGACCACAGCACGGCGCGCAGCGTCGCCCAGAATCCCGCTCGGCGAGGCGGCGAAGCCGTCATCAGCCGTTCCCTCCCTTTTTGACAGTTTGCGCCCGTGTGCCGGCAACTTCAAAGAACGTATATGACAATGTAATGGTATTGACGTCTTTCGGCAGTGTTGAATCGATGATGAATACCACCGGCATGATGCGCGTTTCACCCGGCTCAAGCACCTGCCGTTCAAAGCAAAAGCAATCGAGCTTGCGGAAATAGTCGCCCGCAAGCTGCGGGCCATAGCTGGGCACCGCCTGCCCGGTAATCGCCACGTCGCGCGTATTGGTCACTTCATACTTGATCTGCGAAAGCTCACCGGGGTGAATCTCTATCGTTCGCTGCAACGGCCGGAACGTCCACGCCATGTCGTGCGTGTTGGCATCGAGTTCGATCGTCACGCTTCGCGCCAGGTCGACCTGGCTATTCTCCGGCAGGCTCGGTTGCAGGATGTTGCGCAAACCGGTCACCTGACAGACGGCCTCATAGAACGGCACCATTGCATAGCCGAATCCGAACATGGCAACCACCGCTATGGCAAGACGCCCCATCATTCTGCGGTTGTCCGCGGCTCGATTCTTCATGGCCCCACCAACCATGTCTTTATCATGATGCCGACGAAGAAAACGGCGGCGATCGAAAGCGCGATCAACGCAGAGCGAACATTGCGGCCGCGGCCCATGGTGTGGCTCACTTGAAGTCCGGCGGCGTCTCGAAGGTGTGGTGCGGTGCCGGCGACGGTACCGTCCACTCGAGCCCCTCGGTCGCGCCCCACGGATTCGCCGATGCCTTTTCTCCGCCCTGAATTGATTTCACCAGTGCCACGAGGAAAAGCAATTGCGATAGGCCGAATCCGAACGCGCCGATTGTCGCCAAAGCATTGAAATCCGCGAACTGCAGCGCGTAATCGGGAATGCGACGCGGCATACCAGCCAGACCGAGGAAGTGCATGGGGAAGAATGCAATGTTGAAGAAGATCATCGAGCACCAGAAGTGCAGTTTGCCGATGAATTCCGGGTACATGTGCCCCGTCCACTTGGGCATCCAGTAGTACGCAGCGCCAAACAACGCAAATAGCGAACCGGCCACCAGCACATAGTGGAAGTGCGCCACCACGTAATAGGTGTCCTGAATCTGGACATCGATCGGCGCAATCGCGCAAATCAGCCCGGTAAAGCCGCCAATGGTGAAAACGAAGATGAATCCGATCGCCCACAGCATCGGCGCTTCGAAGGTCATTGAGCCACGCCACATGGTCGCAACCCAGTTGAACACCTTGACGCCGGTTGGCACCGCGATCAGCATCGTCGCGTACATGAAGAAGAGTTGTGTTTGCGCTGGTATGCCAGTGGTAAACATGTGATGCGCCCATACCACGAACGAGAGCACCGCGATCGATCCGACGGCATACACCATCGAGGCATAGCCAAACAGCGGCTTGCGCGCGAAGGTCGGGATGATCTGGCTGACCATGCCGAAGGCCGGCAAGATCATGATGTACACCTCGGGGTGACCGAAGAACCAGAACACGTGCTGATAGAGCACCGGATCACCGCCACCGGCGGCATTGAAGAAACTGGTGCCGAAATGGCGGTCGGTCAGCACCATGGTCACCGCTCCAGCCAGCACCGGCATCACGGCAACCAGCAGATAGGCGGTAATCAGCCAGGTCCAGCAGAACATCGGCATTTTCATGAGCGTCATGCCGGGTGCGCGCATATTGAGCACCGTGACGATGATGTTGATGGCCCCCATGATCGAGCTGATGCCCATGATATGGACCGCGAAGATCGCCATATCCATGCCCATGCCCATTTGCACTGACAAGGGTGCGTACATCGTCCAGCCTGCCGCGTTGGCGCCGCCGGGTACGAAGAATGACCCAATCAGCAGCAGCGCAGCAGGAGGCAACAGCCAGAAGCTCCAGTTGTTCATGCGCGCGAACGCCATGTCAGGCGCGCCAATCATCAGCGGGATCATCCAGTTCGCGAAGCCCACGAACGCCGGCATGATCGCGCCGAAGATCATGATGAGCCCGTGCATGCTGGTGAGTTGATTGAAGAACTCGGGTTGCACCACCTGCAGTCCAGGCTGAAACAGTTCCGCCCGGATGGTCAGTGCCATCACGCCCCCGGTGAGGAACATGGTGAAACTGAAAATCAGGTACAACGTACCGATGTCTTTGTGGTTGGTCGTCGTGATCCATCGCATCAGCCCGGTGGGGCCATGATGGTGATGATCGTCTTGGAGCTGTTCCGGGGTTACGGCCGACATGCCCTATTCTCCTGCGGGAATCAGTTGCGTGCGGCCGCAATCTGGGCCGGCTGGATCGCTTCACCTGTCTTGTTGCTCCAGGCGTTGCGTGTGTAAGTAATAACCGACGCCAGATCGGTGTCGGACAATTGTTTCTCAAAGGCAGCCATGGCCGTGCCTTCGCGGCCGTGCATCACCACATTGAGCTGGGCGTCGGCGGGGCCGAGCACCACTTTCGAGCCGTCCAGCGCAGGGAAGGCGGGCGGCATGCCCTGCCCGCTGGCCTGGTGACACGCGGCACAGTTCGTCTTGAACACTTCCTCGCCCTTGGCAACCAGTTCATCCGGCGTCCATTCGCGCGTCTCGTCGGCCGCAGCCGCTTTGCCTGCGCCCTGCTGCTCGTTCACCCAGGCGGTGTACTTTTCTGCCGAAACCACGTGCACCTCGATTGGCATGAAGCCGTGATTCTTGCCGCACAACTCGGCGCAGTTGCCGCGAAAAATTCCTTCCTTGTCCGCACGGAACCAGGCGTCACGGATGAAGCCCGGGATGGCATCCTGCTTGATACCGAAAGCCGGCATCCACCACGCGTGGATCACATCGTCCGCGGTGAGGAGCATGCGAACTTTCTTGCCCACCGGCACGACCATCGGATTGTCGACTTCAAGCAGATAGTGTTCGCCTTTCTCCGCTTCGCCGGTGATCTGCTCCTGCGGGGTCGACATGTTCGAGATGAACTTGATGCCCTCGCCTTCGCCGTTGATATAGTCGTAGCCCCACTTCCACTGATAGCCCGTGGCCTTCACGGTGATATCGGGCTTGGAGGTGTCTTTCATGGCAATCACGGTCTTGGTGGCCGGGTAGGCCATGCCAACCAGGATCAGGACAGGCACAATTGTCCACGCCAGCTCGATCGTGGTGTTTTCATGGAAGTGCGCGGCCGTGGCACCTTTGTCCTTGCGGTGATGAAACACCGACCAGAACATGACACCGAACACCGCCACGAAAATCACCACACAGATGATCATCATCAGCGTGTGCAAATCGTAGATTTCGGCAGCCATCTGCGTGACCGGTGTCTGCAGATTGATGCTCGACTGCTCCGCCCATGCCGATGCGGCGTGAATGGCAGATAGAGCCGGTAGTGTCGATAGTGCGATTCGAGCAATCCTGCTCATGGACAACCCCCATCCAAGTCTGTGAGGGGCGCAAACAAACGAAACCGGTGAGCCAACGCTCCGGGCAACTGCCTTTTCTGGGGGCGTGGGCAATCGAGTTTCGGCGCTGCGCCGGTCGCGATTTCCCAATTCCGGTGTGTCGCGATATTGGTCTTGTGTGCGACCCGGAACTTCCGCGACATAGTGCCACAAGCGTTTAAAACACGGCAAGGTCTATTTGACATGCATCAATTCGGCCACTGGCCCCAGGCAAGGAATCCTTGCTTTCCCTGACGCCTTCAAGGGCGCGGTTTTCCACGTTGCACGGAGGTGCGGGGGTATGACTGACTCAGCGCGGCGCACGAAGGCGCCGCCGCAAGTACCGCATGACGAAACCGATCAACGGCAGATGCTCATACAGCGCTTCGGCCGGATCCCAATAGTCCCGATGGGAAATCACCCGGCCGTCCTCGCCGAATTGCAGATGACTGCTGCCGACAAAACGCATTTCACGCCTGCCGCGACCCCGCGTCGCGAAAGAGAAGCGCCAGCGAATCATGGCCTCTTCAGCCGCGCCGAATCGGCCAAGCACGACAAATCGCGGCGCATCCAGTGTTTCAAACATGTGGCGAAAGACGCCGGCGATTGCCGGCACGCCGCATACGTCGTTGAACGGATCCTTGAAATGCGCATCCGGCGCGTAAATCGTGTCGAGGCGATCGAGATCGCCGATCGTCAACGTTTCGTAGAAGTCGACCAGCGCATCGAGCCGGTTCATGCGGGCGCCTACAGCCCCGTCACGCGGCGCACGAGCGGAAAATAGAGCGCGTAAGGCAGCAGCCGCAGGACTTTGAGTACGCGCGAGAACCGCTTCGGGAAATGGATTTCGAACACGCCACGCCCGAATCCGCGAACAATCGCCTCCGCCGCTTGTGCGGGTGTCAGCAGGGCCGGCATCTTGAAGTCGTTGTCGCGGGTCAGCGGGGTATCGACGAACCCCGGACTGATGAGAAAGATATCCACTCCGCGCGGATGCAGATCGATATGAAGCGTTTCGGCAAAGTTGATCAACGCCGCTTTGGTCGGCCCATACAGGCACGACTGCGGCAATCCCGCATAGCCGGCCACACTGGCCACCAGCGCCACAGCGCCCTGACCACGATCCAACATGCCCGGCAGCACATGCCGCACGCCCTGCATGGTGGCAACCAGGTTGACATCGACCGTGCCGCGGATCGACTCGTCGGTCATCTCCCACGCCCGCGTCGGCGCATAGGTCCCGGCGAGAAAAACCACCAAATCGATGCCCTGCCATCGCGACATCAATTCCTCGTGCGCCTGCGCAAAAGCCGCCGTATCGGTCACGTCGAAGGGCAGCACCTGTGCGTCTTCACACTTTGCGGCCACGGCTTCGAGCGCATCGCGCCGCCGCGCGCTCAGCGCCAGCCTGGCTTCGCGTGCCGACAGCATTTCCGCCAGTGCCGCACCGATGCCGCTCGACGCGCCAATCAGCCACACGCGACGGCCACGCCAGTCGGAGATCGGACGATTCACACTCATTGCGCCGCCTCGCGTTTATAGAAGCTGATGGTGATCTCGCCCACGCGCACGCCGAACTTCGTCATGATCGTGCGATTGAGCATCACCTCGTCACTCATCAAAACCATCCAGTCGTCGAGCGCGACGTCGTACACCGAATCACCCACCGGCAGCTTGAGCACGTAGCGCCAGTGAAAAGCGTTTCCGGCCGCCTGCCCTTCTGCCTCACCGACCACATCCCCGGCGCGGCCGGTGTAGCGCCCGTCGCCATGCGCCGTGAGGGTCCACACGCGACGCTGGGTGGTGCCGTCGTTGTAGGTGAAATGCTCATCGAGCGTGCCGACATTGCCTTCCCACGAAGCGTCCATGCGCACATGAAAGCGCTTGACGACTTCCCCGCTGCGGTCCTGGAACATGCCCCAGGCATCGAGCGTGCCATTGAAATACGATTCGAGTTCAAGTGTCGGCTGCTGCGCCGCATAACTCGTCACGTCGACCGAAGAACATCCCCCGATTCCAATCGCGCCCAGCATGGCGCACAGCCACTTCTTCATCGTAAAGCTCCCAGTTGATCGCGCCAGCGCCACAGCAGCGCAAGTGCCGCCGCTTTAAGCACCACGGGCATTAGCGCATAGACGTAAACGAGCGCATCGAGTGCGGACGCATCGCGGCTGCCGGGCGCGTAGCCCAGTGCTGCAAGCAGCGGTAGCGCGACGCCGGCGGCGAGCGCGAGATTGGCCTTGGTGACGAAATTCCACCAACCGAAGTAAGCGCCCGCGCCTTGGCGCGACGCCGACACCTGGTCCGCCAGAATCGACGGCGGCAACGCCAGATCGGCCCCCAGCGCCAAACCGGAGAGCACGCAGATCGCCGAAAACGTGTCCAAATCGCCGGCACCGACGGTCACCGCCCACACGAAGGCAAGCATCGCCACGCCCATCGAGATCATCCACGCGCTCACCTTGCCGATGCGTCGCGCGGTCGCCACCCACAGCGGCAGACTGAGCGCGCCAGCGCCGAAATACAGCGCTAACAACATACCGGCCGAATCGGGCCGCTGAACGACGTCCTCGACGAAGAACAGCACGGTCGAGGCCGGCACCGCGGCGGCCGTGCCACCGAGCGCAAACACCACCAGCAGCCGGGCGAAGGGCGCATCCGTGATCGCTTCGCGCAACGCCTCCAGTCCGCGACGCCGATGACCACCGACCGGCGCCTCGCACCTCACACGGCCCAGGGTCACCAGCGCGGTGACAATCACCAGCGGCGCAAACAACATACCGAGTCGTGCCAGTCCTGTACTCGTGCTGTCGGCCAGCATCGCTGGCAGCATCGCGGCCAGCAGCACCCCGACCAGCCCGAAACCCTCGCGGCTAGCGACCACGCGGGTGCGGTCGTTGGGCGTGGGGGCCAGTTCCGCGCCCCACGCGTTGTAATTAATGCTCGACAGCGAATAGCCGGCATAGGCAATCAGCAGGAACACCATCAACCAGGCCATACCGGCGCCCGAAGGCGGCATCAGCAACCCGGCGACGCCCACCACCAGCAATGGCAAACCGGCCAGAATCAATCCACGCCGACGCCCGACGCGATCGCTGAACCAGCCGATCAGCGGATCTGCGACCGCATCCACGGCGCGCGCGGCGAGCAGGCCCGCCCCGACCCACGCCAGTGGCAGACCCAGGTCATCCGCGTAGAGCTTGGGCACATGCACGTAAAGCGGCAGTGCGGCAAAGGCCAGCGGCAGGCCGAGCACGCCGTAGGCCAGCACCATCGGTCGCGGCAGTGCACTCATGGCGCCGTCTCGCCCAGCAATCCAGCGCGCAGTCGTGGCTCACGCGTTCGCGGATCGAGCCAGATGCCGAAGAACACGTCGGCAAACTCATCCCCGGCCACTGCCGACGTTTCGCGTCCGAGATGGAAGAAACGCACACCCGAGGCGTCACGCACGGCCACCAGCACATCACCCGACGTCACGTCGGGAAAGGCCAGCGCCAAGGCGTCACGCCAGCGCTCAGGCTGCGTTGCGCCCAGTCGTTCGAGTTCGTCGAGCGTAGTGGTCACCAGCCGTTCAGAGGAAACGTCGCGCGCATAGCGAATCGCCAAGGCTTCCGCGGGTGCGTCGTCGGCCACCTGGCGTCGCCACAGCGCCGCTTCGTAAACGCGCCAGCCAAGAAAACGCATGTCGCCGTTGCCCACCAGTTGCCAAGGCGATCCGGTTTGCATCGCTTGCGGCAACGGCACCGTCGCCGTTGCAGGGGCAACCAGTGCCGCGACCAAGCCGACGAGACACATCAGGCGCAACACGTTCAGCATTTCAGATCGCAGCCCGCATGCGCGAAACGGAAATGACCGACGTCCACATCGCCCGCCAAAAATCCCGCTTCGCAATAGGCCAGATAGAAATGCCACAGGCGGGTGAAACGCGCATCGAATCCGAGGGCGCGTACCGCGTCATGCTGAGCGGCAAAGGTGGCGTCCCAATGACGCAGGGTGCGCGCGTAGTCCTCGCCGAACATCTCGCAGCCAGTCGGCTGAAGCCCGGCCGCGCGGGCGCCCGCATCGATGCGTGTCGGGCTGGGCAGCATGCCGCCGGGGAATACGTAGCGTTGAATAAAATCCGTGCCGCGCCGATAGCGCGCAAACAGCGCGTCATCAATTGTGATCGACTGGATGACGGCATTCCCGCCTGGCTTGAGGCAGCGCGCCAGGGTCTGAAAATACGTCGGCCAGAAGCGCTCGCCGACCGCCTCGATCATCTCGATCGACACCACATGGTCGTACTGACCGCGCACATCGCGGTAGTCGCACAGTTCGAACAGCGCCGCATCCGACCAACCACCCTGCGCGGCGCGTGCGATGGCGTATTCGCGCTGCGACGGCGACAGCGTCAGCCCCAGCACGGAGCAGCCGTAATCGCGCGTCGCCACCTCGGCAAAGCCGCCCCAGCCGCAGCCGATCTCCAGAATGCGCTGCCCGGGTCGCACGTCGAGCGCATCGAGGATGCGCCGGTACTTGCGCTGCTGCGCCGCCGCCAGATCCGTCTCGCCGGGCGCGAAACAGGCGGCCGAGTAAGTCATCGTCGGATCGAGCCAGAGACGATAAAAGTCGTTGCCGAGGTCGTAATGCGCTTCAATGTTGCGCCGCGATCCGGCACGAGTGTTCGCGCGCGCCGCATGCCACAGCCGATACGCGAACAAGCGCCACGCACGGCCATACACGGCGCGGCCGAGGTTGGCGCGGTTGCGTGCCAACCAGGTGAGTAACGCGGGCAGATCGTCACAGTGCCACTCGCCATCAATCCAGCTCTCGCCCAGACCGATGTCGCCGGTGGCGAGGAGGCGGTCGAACATCGCCAGATCCTTGACCATCCAGTGCGCCACGATATCGCCGCGCCCCACCTTGGTGGTGCCGGCGCCGGGCAGCGAAATGACCACGCTGCCGCCATCGAGGCCGTCAAGCAGCCGAAGAATCTCCGTGACGCGACGTGGCAACGCTGCTCCGGTGTGCGGCAGACGTCGCCCGAGTGAGGTTTCGCCGATATTCATGTGCTGATGTCCTCCAGCGGGGGAACGGGTTTGCGGAAAAAAGGCACGCGCTTGCGCCACAAGCGCCATGCCTGGGCGTGGATGCGCAGCATCACCAGCGCGGTCATCGCGGGATGGCGCCACAGCCAGCGACGCATGGCGGCGGCATCGAGCGGTTCGATCGGGCCCTGAAGACAGGTCGATAGCACGCGCGCGCCCTCGTCCCAGAAATCAACATGGATGCGGCTGTGCTGCGCCGATTCGACAAAGCGAAATCGGTATTCGCCACGCACCGGCAGAAAGGGCGAGACGTGAAAAACCTTGCGCGCCAGCAACACATCGTCGGCGCCGATCGGTGCGCCATCGTCGTGGGCGGCGACGTAGCTGTGGCGCTCGCCGAAGGTGTTGTTCACCTCGGCCACCACCACGCGCAGCACGCCCGCGCGGTCATGGCACAGCCAGAAGCTGACCGGGTTGAAGACATAGCCAAACAGACGCGGAAAGGTCTGCAGCACGATTTCGCCATCGGCCACGCGATCGAACCCGCGCCCCGTCAGCACGCCGCGCACCCAGGTGCGCGGGTCGCCTCCGTCGCCCTTGCCGTGATCGGAAAAACGCAGGCTGAACACATTGCGCCGGTCGATTCCAAGCAAGGGCACATGCAAGCTGTCGAGCTGCGACAACGGCAGGCGCAGACAGGCCAACGGGTAGGTGAACCGATGCGTCGTCGGTGCATGGCGCGCATGCATCACGGAGCCGAAGATCACACCGGGGGCGAGGCGCGCGGGCGTGTTCATGCAGCCACCGGCACGCGCGCCGCGGCGTGTTCCCACGGGATCGCCACGCCAAAGGCTTGCGCCATATCCACCGCCGAGCGCAGTCCGTCTTCGTGAAAGCCGTAGCCGGTCCACGCACCGGCAAACCAGCAGCGCTTCTGACCTTGTGCGGCGGGCAACCAGCTTTGCGCTTCCACCGCGAGACGGTCGAACACCGGGTGGGCGTATTCGATGCGCTTGATGACATGCTCGTCGCGCGGCGGCTGTGCCGGGTTGAGCGAAACCATCACCGGACGCTCGAAAGGCAGCGGCTGCAGCCGGTTGATGAGATAAGTCACCGACACCGGCGCATCGCCCTCAGAACCCTCAGCGCCCTCGCCCGTCATGTAGTTCCACGCCGCCCACAGGCGCTCGCGGCGCGGTAGCAGACGACGATCGGTATGCAGATACGCGATGTTGGGTTGATAGCGCACGGCCTCCAGCACCGCCGCTTCAGCACGCGTCGCCTGGTTGCCGAGAATGCGCCGCGCCTGATCGCTGTGACAGGCAAACACCACTGCGTCGAAGGCTTCGGTGCCGGCGTCTGTCACCACCTGGGTCGCCGCATGTGGCTTACGCACCACGGCGCGCACCGGGCTCGCCAGCCGGATATCGGTGAGGTCGGTCGCGAGGCGTCGCACATAGCTGCGGCCGCCGCCGCGCACGGTCAGCCACTGCGGTCGATCAAAAATCTGCAACAGACCGTGATTGCGGCAGAAGCGAACAAAGGTGCTCAGCGGATACGCCAGCATGCTGCGTGTCGGGCACGACCAAATCGCCGCCGCCATTGGCAACAGGTACCAGTTGCGGAATGGCGCACTGTAGCCCCGTGAATCGAGAAACTCACCCAGCGTGAGTGCGCTGTCTGCGTCGCGTGCGGCGTGCGCGCTCGCCTCGCGGTTGAAGCGCACGATGTCGGCCACCATGCGCAGAAAGGCCGGGCGGCGCAGGTTTTCCGCCTGACCGAAGAGCGTCGCCAGCGAGGTTCCGGCCCATTCGATGTCGGGCGTTTTGAGGCTCACCGCAAACGACATTTCGGACGCCACCGAGTCCACGCCGACATGCTCGAACAGCGCGCACAAATTGGGATAGGTCTGCCGGTTGAAGACCAGGAAGCCGGTATCCACTGGTGCTTCAAAGCCATCCAGTTCAACGTCCACCGTGTGCGTGTGACCGCCCAGTTCAGCTGCCGCTTCAAACAACGTGACGTGATAGCGCTCGCGCAATAACCAGGCCGTCGCCAGTCCGGCGATGCCGCTGCCGATCACCGCCACGCGCTGGCCCGGCAGGGGTACGAAATCTTCCGTGTCTCGCAGATTCATTGCGCACCCTCGCTGGCGGCAAGCACGTCACCGGAACTGCCGAGCGCGTTCACGCTGGCGGCGTCGATGAATTCCACCGCATTGCCGCCGCCATCACGCACATAGCAGGAGCGCGTGCCGTCCCGGTGTGGTGTAAGTTCGCCGAAATCGTTGGCGTCGTCGCGCACAAAAGCCAAGTGCGGCGGATGGTCGCCGGGGCGGACGAGCGCCAGCAGGATGTTGTCGAAAGCCAGCAGCGCCCAGCTCGCGTCCCGGTGGCGCACGGCGCAATCGAAGTGATTGCGATACCACTCGACCGTTTCGCCGAGCTTCGGCGTTTCCAGCGCAATGTGGTGGATCCGATCCATTACGGCGCCTCCCCAAGCAAGCGTTCGATCGCAGTGGTCAGCTCGCCGTCCTCTGGGCGCACGTTGCTGGCGAAGGCGAGCACATGGGCGCCCTGTCGATCGATCAGGTATTTGTGGAAATTCCAGCCAGGCGCTTCGCCGGTCTGCGTTTTGAGCGCGCGGTAAAACGGGTGCGCATCCGGCCCGCTCACCTGCGTTTTGGCGTGCAGAGGAAATTTCACGCCGTAGGTTGTCTCGCAGAAATCCTTGATCTGCTTGGCCGAACCCGGCTCCTGGCCGCCGAAATCGTTCGATGGGAAGCCCACCACCACCAAACCGCGCGGCCCGTATTTTCGATGCAGTGCTTCGAGGCCGTCATACTGCGGAGTGAATGCGCAACGGCTCGCCGTATTTACCACCAGCACAACTTTGCCGGTGTATGCACACAGGCTCTCCGGCGCACTGCCGATCAAGGGCTTGAACGGATGGTCGAGCAGTTTGGGACATGCGGCGTTAGCCGCGGCGGACGATACGGACAGCAGGATCGCCAGCGCAGCGAAGCGCACGAATCGATCGAAGGGTTTTGACATGACTACCACCCCCGATGCAGCGTCAGCATCGTTTCGGCTCGGCGCGTAGCAAAATCGACGCCCGCGGTTTTGTCCAAGACAGAACAATCATGAACAGGGGTCGCGTATTGCGCCGCGTGCACCGCCGGCACTCGCCACAGCAGTAAAGCGGCGGCGACGAGCAGCAGGGAGAACAGGAGCGGCGCAGTGAATGGCTGAAAGCTTGAGAGTTTCATCGCATTTGTCCTAGACAGAACATGAAGACGATCCTAAGATAACCCTACCAACTCATTTCGTCAATGGTTTGTCTAGGACAATATGA
>RCMY010001935.1_pt1 | contig 19419 bp, 15 predicted proteins | sample 2041341 | NCBI WGS metagenome assembly RCMY01 (sample SAMN09708234, study PRJNA481090) | Marine sediment metagenome, whole genome shotgun sequencing project. | reverse complement strand
CGCCGCGAGAAGCGGTGCCAGCGCGGCGTCAACAGGACGAGACCGGCCACCCCGATCACGGTGAGCACACCGCCGCCGACGGTGTTCCGGGCAGCGAGGAGCAGTGGACCCAGCACGAAAGCGGGGGCCCACAGCAACCACGCCAGGATCGCAGCGCTGCCGGCGGCGACAGGGAAACGCAACGGCAACCGTTCCTCGTCGCCGTAGGACGAGGCCTGGACGAACTGCCGGCCGAACAGAGCGGTGAAGATCGCCGCACACGAGACGACGGCCGGGATCGCCAGCTGTGCGATGTCGACGGCAGGGGCGCCGGCGACTGCGATCACGATCGCGCCGACGAGCGAGAGTGGGGCGAGCACGCGAGTGAGCGACCGGACGGCCGGAATCGCGAGTGTCGCCATCACTGCACCCCACAGTGTCCACCCACCGATCGCGGCAACCCAGCGCACTGCGGAGCTCCGGTCGTCGACGGCGGCCTCGACGGCGGATCCGCCGAGGACGGCGACAATGACCCAGGTAGCACGGGCAATCCAGGCAGCGGCGTGTGGGCCCAGCCACGATGCAGCGTCGGTCTGCGCGTCTGCTGTCGCGTTCGATGCCGCACTCGATGTCACGAACACCATGTTGCCTGGTTTTGCGCGGATCGCCTCGTCCCGGGCAGGAAGAACCGCTGCGCACGGGTACCACGGCGTCGCTCGGATTCGGCCGGGCAGTGGGTGCCGTGAAACGATACGAAGGTGATCGCAAAGGACAGCAGGTTCGCCAACGGGGCGGCCACCAGCGTGGGGGGTCTGCCGCACCGCGACCCGGCCGCTGCAGCAGCCTTCGCAATCGGCGAATTCGAGATCGCGACCATCCCGTCTCTTCCCAACGTCGCTGACATCACTGCCGGGGCGTTGAACACCGCCGAACTCGACGATTCGTCGTTCGACGCGCTCCACGCCTTCCTGACACTCGGGCGGCTCGTCAACCTCGACGGCGCACCCGTGACGTGGCATCTGCCGGGACCGCTGACGGTCGGTGTGTCGCTGTGTGACGCGGGAATCGAGCCGGCCGAAGCGTTCGCGCTGGCAGGCAAGGTGGTCCGAGCCAAACTGATCGAGGTCGCCGCCGAGGTGGCCCGGGTGCTCCCGAACTCGCCCCAGATGGCGATGATCGACGAACCCGCCCTCGCCGACCTCATGGCCGCTGATTTTCCGATTCCGCCCGACCATGCGATCGACGTGATGTCGAGTGCAATGGCGTCCCTGCCGCACGAGATCCTGGCTGGCATCCACTGCCCCCGCAAATGCGACATCGCGACGATGCTGGCGGCGGGCCCCGCCGTGATCTCGGTGCCGGTCGCCGACGACCTCATCGACTGGGCAGGGTATCTCGACCGTTTCCTGCGCGACGGCGGCGTCATCGCATGGGGCATCGTCCCGGCCAACGGTCCGGTCGGAGCAACCGCCGAGCGGTACTGGCGCCAGCTGAGTGACGTGTGGTGCGAATTGGTCCGCCGCGGCTGTGACCCGGTGGCACTTCGTCGACAGAGCCTGATCACGCCAGGCGGCAACTTGGACGCCTACGCCGTGTCCGTTGCTCGTCGACTCGCCCGACTCAGCGGCGACGTGTCCAAACGCGTCCGTGATCAGGCGAACGCGACCCGTTTCGCCCTCGGCGCCTGACCCCCGCCAGTTCGACCGCCCGCGTCGAATATCCTGGTGACCGATGTCGACCGGTGACGAAGCCTCCACGTCCGGGCCCTCCATGTCCGAACCCTCTGAGATCTCGGTGACCAAGTCGGCTGCCGAACGCGTCGATGCCCTCCGCGCGCAGATTGCGCACCACAACGAGCGCTATCACACCCTCGACGATCCCGAGATCAGCGATGCGGACTACGACGATCTCGTTCGCGAGCTGAGGGCACTCGAGGTCGAACACCCCGACCTCGCCACCGACACGTCGCCCACGGCCCAGGTCGGCGGTGCCATCAGTGCCACCTTCGATCCGGTCGTGCACCGCGTGTCGATGATGAGTCTCGACAATGCGATGAACCGCGACGAGTTGGCGGCATGGGCCGATCGTGTCGTGAGGGGACTCGACGGCCAGGTGCCGACCTTCGTGTGTGAACTCAAGTTCGACGGCCTCGCGATGAGCCTCCGCTACGAGTCGGGAACCTTCGTGCAGGCCGCCACCCGCGGCGACGGCAAGGTCGGCGAAGACGTCACGGCAAATGTCGCGACCATCGGCGACATCCCCCACGAACTGTCGACACCGGCCTCGGCAGCGATTCCTCCGGTCGTCGAGGTGCGTGGTGAGGTCTACATGCGGACGTCGTCGTTCGAGCGACTGAACGAACGGGCGGTGGCCGCTGGCGACAAGCCGTTCGTCAACCCTCGGAACTCGGCGGCGGGCAGCCTGCGGCAGAAGGACCCGGCCAAGACAGCCGAACGAGATCTGTCATTCTGGGCCTACCAACTCGGCGAGGTCGTCGACGGTCCGACCTTCTCCAGTCACGCCGCGACCCTCGCATGGGTCGGTGAACTCGGCTTCCCGATCAACGAACACGTGCGCCGCTTCGACACCGTCGATGCCGTCGCCGACCACTGCCTGTACTGGCAGGAGCATCGACACGATCTCGACTACGAGATCGACGGTGTCGTGATCAAGGTCGACGACCCGGCCCAGCAGGACCTGCTCGGGTTCACCTCGCGGGCGCCGCGGTGGGCGATCGCCTACAAGTTCCCGCCCGAGGAACGCACGACCGAGCTGCTCGACATCCAGGTGTCGGTGGGTCGCACGGGACGGGCCACGCCGTTCGCTGTTCTCGACCCGGTCTTCGTCGGCGGTTCCACAGTGGGCATGGCGACGCTTCACAACCGCGAGCAGGTCGCCGTCAAGGACGTCCGTCCCGGCGACACCGTGATCGTTCGCAAGGCGGGCGACGTCATCCCCGAAGTCGTCGGCCCGGCGCCTGGCAACAAACGGCCGAAGGGGAGTGTCGCATGGGAGTTCCCGACCGACTGCCCGAGCTGCGGTGTGCCGCTGATCCTCCCCGAAGGTCAAGCGGACACCCGCTGCTTCAATCCGACGTGCCCAGCCAAGCAGGTTGCGAAGATCGCCTACTTCGCCTCGCGCGGCGGGATGGACATCGAAGGTCTCGGCGAGCAGATGATCGAGAAGCTGATCGGTGCCGAACTGATCGTCGATGCCGCCGACCTGTACGGCCTCACCGTCGAGCAACTCGTCGCCCTCGACCGGATCGGTGAGACGAGCGCCACGAACCTCGTCGAGTCGATCCAGTCGTCGAAGGCACAGCCGCTCAGCAAGTTCATGCGCTCCCTCGGCGTGCGCCACTTCGGACCTGCAGCGTCACTCGCGCTGGCATCGGAGTTCCACACACTCGACGCGATCATGGAGCGGACGACCGAGGACCTGGCTGCGGTCGACGGTGTCGGCGGGGTCATCGCAACGACGATCACCGACTGGTTCGCACAACCGGAGAACCAGGGGCTGATCGAACGGTTCCGTGCCGCTGGCGTCAACTTCGGCGACCCCGACGACGCCGTGCGAGCTGCCGAGGCCAAGGCGCTCATCCCGCAGACCCTGGAAGGCAAGGCAGTGGTCGTCACCGGAACCGTGCCCGGCTACAACCGGGAGCAGGCAGCAGACGCGATCACCTCACGGGGCGGGAAGAGCCCGGGCAGCGTCAGCAAGAAGACGTTGGCTCTGGTGGTCGGCGACAACGCCGGGGCGAGCAAGCTGACCAAGGCCGAGACCCTCGGCGTACCGATCGTGCCCGCCGAGGACTTCGAGGAGCTGCTGGCGACGGGCGAGGTGCCCGGTCAGACGACGTCGAACGTCCAGGTGTAGGACTGGGCGCTGTCCCGGCCCTCTTCGATCCTCCAGTAGAGGACTCGGGCCTGGTGCCGGCCCTCGGTCCATTCGGTGATCGCAGCATCTTCGGACGGGGTGAACGAGATGACCGAGTTGCCCGGGTCGAAGATCGCGGTCGCCGGGAACTCGAGCTGTTGGCCCGGTTCGGCTTCGAGCCGGCCGGTGTTGGTCGTGACGAGTTCGATGCCGTCGATGACGAGGACGGCTTCGTACCCGAACACGAGGTCGACGGCGACGCCTTCCTGCTGCAGTACCTGCACGGCGTTCTCGACGGGTGAGATCGACTCGATCTGTTCAGGTCGCTCGACACCTTCATCGCCCGTGATCGCCGTGAAGAAACCCCAGACGATCAGCACGGTGCCGGCGGCGATCACGAAGCTGGCGATCAGGAGCCCGCGATCCCAGCGTTTGCGGCGCTTGACGCGCTCCTCGACCGAGTCACCGGCAACATGGCCGGGCTCTGTGGCGCCGACGGTTTCGAGGTCCGTCGAGGTGTCGTGTGCTGGGTCGGCGACGTCGTCGAGATCGGTCACTTCACCATCATGCCGGGCAACACGGCCGGCACCACTCCGAACAACGGAGGCGGTAGCTTTTCGCGGTGGTTGGGAACGGATCAGAACGAAGCAGTGGCGACGACTTGGTCGGCCGTGTGCTGGCCGGGCGATACCGAGTCGTCGACGTCGTGTCACGCGGTGCGAACACGATCATCTGTGCAGCTGTCGACATCCAAGCCGAGCAACCGGTCACGTTCAAGATCGTCCAGCCCGAACTCTCCGACTCCGAGGAGTTCCGGCGCGACTTCCGCAAGCGTGCCGAGTTGGCCACGGCGCTCGCACACCCCAACATCGCAGCAGTTCTCGACTGGGGTGACGTCGTACTCGACGGTGAGTCCACGGTCTTCTGGGTCGTCGAACACCTCGGTGGCGGCAGCTTGCGCGACCTCTTCGATCGTGGTCGCTTCCTGCAACCGTCCCAAGCCCTCGTCGTCGGTCTCGAGGCCTGCCGGGCGCTGGACGCTGCTCACCAGCGTGGCGTTGCCCACACCGAACTGACCCCGTCGAAGCTCGTGTTCGGCGCGGATCGCCGTCTCCGTATCGTCGACTTCGGCATGGCTGAGTTGATCGGGCGTGCTGCCTGGGCCGACCCGGCCACGGTCGCCACCCACGTGGCCCGCTACGCGTCGCCGGAACAAGCCCTGGGTCTGGACGTCGGCCCGAAGACCGACGTCTACGCACTGGCCCTGTGCCTGCTCGAAGCAGTGACCGGCAAGGTGCCGTTCTCCTCGGACTCCACGGTGTCGACGCTCGCGGCGCGCGTCGACAAGCTGATGCCGGTGTCCGCGGACCTCGGATCTCTCGCGTCGGTGATCGAACGCTCCGGGCGCCCCGAGGCCGACGACCGCTTCACCGCAGCGGAGTTCGGCCGCGCCCTGGTCCAGGCTGCCGAGACCCTGCCCCGGCCCGAGCCGATTCCGATCGTCGCCGCAGCGCTGTTCGATTCGGTGACCTCGGCCGTTACCACCGATGAGCCCGCGGCCGTCACTCCCGCCGCTGCTGCCACCGCCGTGGGCGCTGCTGCAGTGTCCGGCTCGGTCGACCCCGCTCCTGTCGAACCGGCGTCCGCCGACACGGCTGATCTCCTTGCGGGCCTGATCGACACCACGCCCACGGAGTCTGACGTCGACGCCGCAGCTCCCACGGCAGATGACCAGAGCGAGTCGGTTCCTGTCGCTGACCCAGCCGAAGGTGGCGACGCCACGACGACGGGTTCGCCCGTGCCGGACTTTCCCGTCGATTCGACCATCGACGACCCGATCCCGGACCACGATGGTGAGGGCCTCGTGATCCTCGCTGATGCCAGCACCGTCACCGACAACGACACCAAGAGCGATACGGATGTCGCGGCAGCGGCAGCGGCGACGACTGCGACGGCGATCACGCCGCAGGCCGACTCGCCTTCGCCCACGGTGCAGATGCCCGTGACGGCGGTCGCCCCGGCACCAGCCAGCGAGATCTACGACGACGAGCGACCGAAGCGTCGCTCCGGAGCCGTGATCATGCTCGCACTGTTCGTCCTCGCCGGCCTGGCCGCCGTTGCGTTCGCCGCGTTCTACCTGCTGCGAACCAAGTCATACGAAGTCCCCGAGCTCGCCGGGGTCGAAGAAGCCGTCGCATTGAACGAGATCGCCGGCAATGACTGGGTCGTCACGATCGAGCGCGAGCGCAGTGACGACGAGCCCGACGCCGGCGAGGTCATCCGATCCTTCCCGCTGCCCGGTGCCGTGCTCGAAGAAGGGTCGGAGTTCACGCTCTTCGTCAGTGAGGGCCCACTGTTCCGTGTGCTCCCCGACGTCACGGGTCAGACCGCCGAAGAAGCAGCAGTGACGCTGACCGCACTGCAGTTGCAGAGCTTCGTCGACAGCGAGGAATTCGACGAAGTCGTCGCTCCGGGTGTCGTGATCGCATGGCGAGTGCTCGGCGCCGAGGCCAGCGTGGCCGGCGACGAAGTGCTGCCAGGAACCAACATCGCACTCACGACCTCGAAGGGTCCGGCACCGCGCGTCGTGCCCGATGTCGTCGGCCTCACGCTCGAAGACGCTCAGGCGACCGCTGCAGGGGTACAGCTCACGATCGTCGCCGGTGAGGACGCGTTCAGCGACGACGTCCCGGTCGGCGTGGTGATCAGTCAGGACACCGCCGCCGGCGTCGAGTTGCCACGCGACAGCTCGTTCAACGTGATCCGTTCCAAGGGGCCCGACCTCGTCGCCCTGCCCGACCTCACCGGTCTCAGCTACACCGCTGCACAGCAGGCGTTGACCGACGCCGGGTTCACCATCGGCAGCCTGCTCGGGACGACCGAAGGTACGTTCGAGTCGATCAGCATCACCGCCGAACCGGTGGGTGACCAGTACCGACGCGGTACCTCGGTCGACCTGATCTTCCTCTGATCCACCGACGCTCTGACGACGATCTGGTGACGATCTGATGGCTGCCCATTCGGTCCGGGAATCGTCCGGCGATCACATCGATCACTAGGTTTCAGCACAGCCGTTCGGCATCAGGTCGGGCGCTCAGCGAGAGGAACTGCGATGACATCACTGGACGGGCGCGTCGTCGTGATCACTGGTGCCGGTCGGGGCCTCGGGCGTGAGCATGCATTGTTCCTCGCTGCCGAGGGAGCCCGTCTCGTGGTCAACGATCGTGGCGGTGCAAACGATGGCACCGGCAACGATGTCACCCCCGCCGAAGAAGTCGCCGCCGAAGTGCGTGCGCTGGGTGCACACGCCGTTGCCAACACCGACGACGTCGCTGACTGGGCCGGCGCGAAGCGCATGATCGATCAGGCGATCGAAGTGTTCGGTGACATCGACGTGCTGGTGAACAACGCCGGCATCCTGCGCGATCGCTACCTCGTCAACATGACCGAAGAAGAGTTCGACTCGGTGGTCACGGTGCATCTCAAAGGCCACTTCGCACCGACTCGCCACGCAGCCGCATACTGGCGAGACGAGCACAAGGCCGGGCGGATCGCTCCCCGCAACCTCATCCACACCTCGAGTACGTCGGGGCTGTTCGCCAACCCGGGTCAGACGAACTACGGCGCCGCCAAGTCGGGCATCGCGACGATGAGCCAGATCGCCGCGAAGGAACTCGGCCGGTACGGCGTCGTGAGCAACTGCATCGCTCCTGGCGCTCGGACCAGGTTGACGCTGGCGACACCTGGGCTCGAAGACATCATGTCGCCGCCGGCGGCGGGCTTCGACAACTGGGACCCGGCGAACGTGGCGCCGTTCGTTGCCTACCTGAGCACGCCCGACTGTCCGTTCTCGGGTGAGACGTTCTACATCAAGGGCGGTGTGATCAAACGGGTGCAGTCCTGGGAGATGGCCGACCGGATCGAGAAGTCGGGTGCCTGGACCGTCGACGAACTGCGTGAAGCGTTGCGACCGATGTCGTCGCATCCGTCGGTCGTCGCCGACATGGACTGACCCGTCACGATCTGACCCGGCAACATCTGACCCGGCATGGTCTGACCGGCGGGACGATGATTCAGCCCAGTGTCACTCGGTGGTCGACCCGGGAGCTGCTGCGGTGATCGCCTTGATCTCGGCAGCGATCGTGTCGGTGAACTCGTTCGACGGGATGGCGGTCTGCATGGCCATCATCTTCATCATGTCGCCCTGGACCTTGATCTTGCCGCCCATGAAGGCCTGCATCGCCACGGTCTGATCCTGCTCGACGAAGAGCGCCTGTGCGGTCTCGTAGTCGGTGCTGATCGTGGCGTCCGGCTCGTCGAGTTCGCCGAGTTCGAGTTGCAGGCTGCCCGACGATGTGTCGAAGTAGGCGTGGATCGTGTGGTCGTCGAACGGGACGTCGATGATCGACAGGTTGATCTTGATGTCGCTCGGGATGTCCGGCACCTGGTCGGCGTACTTTTCGCGGATCGCCCGCGCGGCGTCCATCCACTCGGTGCTCAGGAATGCGTGCGTCATGGCGGCACACGATAGCCCTGACCTGCCACGGGTTCGGACTTTCCGAGTGCTACAGCTCGATCTGGGCGCCGATCTCGACGACCTGGTCTGATGGAAGGTGGAAGAAACGCGCGGCGTTGGCCGCACCGCGGTGGAGCACGATGAACAGTTCGTCACGCAGCGGATGCATTCCCGGTGTGTTTCCGGCGCTCACCGACTCGCGACCGAGGAAGTAGGTGACATCGTCCAGGTCGAAGTCGTGATTCGAGATGTCCAGCCCGGCCAGCACGGCGGGGACGTCGGGTTCGTCGAGGAATCCGAAGGTGATCCTGACGTGGATCACGCCGCCGGGAAGGTTGATGTGGTGCGCCCGCTTGCGCACGCCGACGCGGGGGACGTCGGCCACATCGACCGAGACCAGCAGCACGTTTTCGTGCAGCACGTGCTGATGGCGGATGTTGGCGGCGAGTGCCGGTGGCACGTTGCCGTTGTCACGGAAGAGATACACCGCAGTTCCCGGCACACGCAGCAGTTGCTGCTCGGCGATGTGCTCCATGGCCTCGATGACGGTCTGGTCAGCTCCGGCCAAGTGGTCAGCAACGAGCTGACGTCCACGCTTCCACGTGGTCATCTGCACGACGAGTGCGATTCCGACCAGCAGCGGCAACCAGCCACCGGCCGGAATCTTGGGGATGTTCGCCGACAGGAATGCGACGTCGACCGCCATGAACGGCAGCAGGACGACCAGCGCCTTGGCAGTAGACCATCCCCATCGATCACGAACGAGGCGATAGAAGATGAGCGTGGTGATGAGCATCGTCGTCGTCACCGCGATGCCGTACGCCGCCGCGAGCGCACTCGAGGAACGGAAGATCAGGATCAGCGCGATGCAGCCGATCATCAGGAGCCAGTTCACCAGCGGGACGTACACCTGGCCGACGTGGTGCGGCGACGTGTGCCGGATGGCGAGTCGAGGGAAGTAGTCGAGCCGAACAGCTTGAGCGGTCAGCGAGAATGCCCCGGAGATCAGCGCCTGGCTCGCGATCACCGTGGCGCAGGTCGCGAGTACGGCGAGCGGTGCGACGCCCCAGCTGGGTGCCATGTCGTAGAACGGGTTGCCGACCTCGCCGTTGCCGTTGCCGTTGCCGAGGAGGGCGGCCTGACCGAAGTAGATGAGCAGCAAGCTGGGCAGTACCAGGCAGTACCACGAGATCGTGATCGGAATCCGCCCGAAGTGTCCCATGTCGGCGTAGAGCGCTTCGCCTCCGGTGACGACGAGGAAGATCGATCCGAGCGCGAGGAACGCCCGGAGCGGGTGACTGACGAACAAGTCGATCGCATAGGTGGGCGACACCGCTGCGAGTACGCCGGGATGCTGCACGATCTGACGTGTGCCGAGCAGGGCGAGTGTGGCGAACCAGACGACCATGATCGGGCTGAACACCTTGGCGATGCCCGCCGTCCCTCGATGCTGCACTGCGAACAATGCGACCAGGATCAGGATCGAGACGGGGATCACGAATCGCGAGAACGCTGTGGTCGCGACTTCGAAGCCTTCCACCGCTGACAGCACCGAGATCGCCGGCGTGATCAAGCCGTCCCCGTAGAGCAGCGCCGTGCCGAACACCCCGAGGGTGACGATCGCCGCTGTCGACTTCGACGGCTCGGTTCCCTTGGCCGGCATCACGAGTGCCGTCAGGGCCAGGATGCCGCCTTCGCCGTGGTTGTCCGCTCGCATCACGAGGAACAGGTACTTTGCCGAGATGACGATCAGCAGCGCCCAGAAGACGACCGACGCGACGCCATAGGCGGCAGCTCGTGACACTTCGAGCCCGGACACTTCGAACGATTCGCGGAATGCGTAGATCGGACTCGTACCGATGTCACCGAAGACGATGCCGAGTGTTCCGTACGCCAGGGCCGCACGTCCTGCGGACGCTTGTTGACTCACGCCACGACGCTACGGCAGGCGGACTCACGCGCTCCTCGATCGGGAGACATTTCTTCGGGCCGCCCCAGCGACACGTCACCCACTCCGCCGACCGGCGGTGCCGAGTCAGTTGACGAGGTGTGTGCTGGTGGTGACCGAGTCGAGGAAGGCCGAGTCGATCTCGAAGCCCAACCCGGGGGTGTTCGGCACCGCGACGTGACCGTCGGTGATCGTGATCGGATCGGTCACGATGTCCTGAGCGTAGAAACGGGTCGAGGCGCTGATGTCTCCCGGAAGCGTGAAGCCCGGCAGTGCCGCAAGCGCAGCGTTCGCGGCGCGGCCGATGCCGGTCTCGAGCATCCCACCGCACCACACCGGAATGTTCTTCGCCACACACAGGTCGTGGATGCGGACTGCTTCGAGGTAGCCGCCGACCCGACCGGGCTTGATGTTCGCGATCTCGCAGGCACCCAGTTCGATTGCGTCCGCCGTGCCGCTGGCGGACACGAGTGATTCGTCGAGGCAGATCGGTGTCTCGACCTCGGCGGCCAGGAGCGCGTGACCGAGAATGTCGGCTTCCGGTAGCGGTTGCTCGATCAGCAGCATGTCGAACTGGTCGAGCTGGGCCAGGTGCTGACCGTCGGTGCGTCGGTACGCCGTGTTGGCATCGACCTGCAGGGGAGTGTCCGGGCCGATCAGATCGCGCACGGCAGCGACGTGTTCGATGTCCGAGCCCGGCTCGATCTTGAGCTTGATGCGGACGTAGCCGTCGTCCACGTAGCCCTGCACGGTGCGCAGCAGGTCATCGATGGTGTCGTGGATGCCCACGCTGACGCCGCTCGGGATCGTGGTGTTCGTCGCCCCGAGGAAGTCGGCGAACGAACGGCCGGTGGAACGGAGCTGGGCGTCGAGGACCGCCATTTCCAAGGCGGCCTTGGCCATCGGATGGCCGTGCAGCTTCGACAGCGCAGGTGAGATCCCGGCGGCGTCGAGACGGCCCTTGGTCCGCAGGAGCGGGACCAGATGGTGCTCGATGACATGCTGAGCGCCGTCGACGTACTCGGGGGAGTAGCTCGGGTCCGACAATGCAACGCATTCTCCCCAGCCCTCGGTCGTGTTGCCGTCGTCGTCGGTGACCTCGACCCGCACAAGCAGGATGTCGCGGGCGTCCTGGGAGCCGAAGCTGGTGCGGAACGGGCTGACCAGCGGCATGGCGATGCGGCGCATCTCGAATGCGCCGATCTCGAACGACGGGACGTCATGTGAGGAGTTGTGTGAGGAGTTGTGTGAGGTGGAGGAGCTCATGTCCCCACCACGTAATCACCGCTGCGGGTGAATCCGATGATCGGACGTCCGGCGTCGAGCGCGGACGTGAGCGCGGCTCGATTCTCGGCGCGCCACCTGGCCACGGCTGCGGGATCGGTGCGGCGCAGGGTGACGATGTCGGCCGGCGTGGCGATGAGGGCGGAGATGTCGGTGTCAGCGAGGTTGCTCCCGTCGCGGATGGCGCTCTCCGGTCGGATGGCGGTCGACCAGGCCATCAGCAGTCGATCCGACTCGTCACCGGCATTGATGGCGTCGGTCATCGTTCCGTAGAACGAGGGCAGGTACTCGTGCACCTCGGCGCCGAGGATTGCGATGTTGAACCATGCGTTGCGGCGGACCAGGGGGTCGAACGTCCACACGATCCAGTCGATCCCGCGCTCACTCGCCCAAGCCTGCTGGTGCAGTTTGATCGCCCGTCCGAGTCCCGTACTCCGGGCGCCTGGAAGGATGCCGGTGACGTGGCTGTGGAGGGCCGGCTGGCCGTGGTGTGTGGCGAGCAGTGCAACCGAGGCGCCGACGATCTGCCCGTGCGGGTGGGCGTCGCTGCGCCGGCTGGTGTCGAACGCGCCGACGACGTAGCCACCCGAGTGCGACACCGCCATCAGCATCTCGAGGCGGACCAGTTCGGTCAATGAGCCCCACACCTGTTGGAAGACCTCACCGATGATGACCATGTCGTCAGCAGCGGTGAGCTGCCGGATCTCGATCGCCCGGTCGGCGGTCGTCGGGACCTCGCCGTGTTCGGGTACTCCGTCGGTGGGTGAAGTGGCGGGGCTCATCGTCGAGTGCTCGGTCCGGTGTCTGTGTCGTGGTGGGTGATGGTTGTTCGGACGTCGCCCGCAGTGGTGTCGAGACCGGTGTCGAGACCGGCGTCGAGACTGGTGTCGAGCGTCGTGCTCTGCGGGTGTGTCCCTCGTGCAACACGGTAGGCGCTGCGTACCGCCAGTGCCTCACGAACTTCGGGGCCGACGTCGTCGGCGAATTCGTTGCGGTAGGTGTCATCGGTGGTCAGTACGACGGTGAAGTACATGCCGGAGAACGCGCCGAGGAAGGCCGACACCCGCACGAGCGGTTCGGACAGGACGAGCGATCGCCCGCCGAGTTGTGTGGACAGCAGGATGTGGACGTCGTCGAGACGGGTCCATCCGGCAGCGGTGGACTCTGTGATCGCGAAGAACCCGAAGAACACGAAGAAACCCGTGAGGGCGGCGGTGACCAGAGTGATCTGAAGGGCCTGGCCGAAAAGGACGACGAGGCCGATGTTGAATCGTTGGCGCAGCGTCAGACGGTCTTCGACGAGCGCTCCGTCCGGGAGCTCGAACGATTCGGCCGGCGTTCCGGGGAGGTTCGATCTGATGTCGTCCCAGGACTCGAACGACCGCATGGACCGGATCAGGCTGGGAACTCGGCTGAGTGCGAAGACGACACCGAGGAAGACGAAGGTGCCGAGCACCACGGCGTACGCGATGCCGTGCAAGGTCCCGGCCATCTCCCAGACTTCGGCGTTGATGAACAGGAAGGTGTTGAACAGCAGCAGCAGTGGCAGGGCCCGGGCGACGAGTGAGCCGAGGCCGGTGAGTTGACTGCCGCCTCGGCGCACGCCCCAGATCAGGAGCGAGCCGACGCCGTACGACGCCCAGACGTAGATCAGCCCCAACATGGCGACACCGAGCACGATGCTCTCGATCGCGTCGCCGACCTGCTCGAAGACGAGGATCGGAATCGCCGGGCCGAACAGGAAGAGTGCGAGTTCGGGGGCGTCGATGTCGGTCGGCCGGGCGAAGGACGGCACGCCGCGCAGCCGGTTGGAGAGGACCCACGCCGCGAGCAGCATCGCCAACACTGCGACGCCGACGCCGACGTTGCGCAGAACCGACCAGTCGGCCAGATTCAGCGCGTTGAAGCCTCGGAGCAGGTAGCCGACGACGAGGAGCGGAAGCGCCCGCGTCCATGCGTCGAGCATCGATCCGTCGGTCTTCCGCTCGACGAAGTGGGGGACGCCGCGTTGGACGAACCAGTGCTCGACCTCGGTCAGGTCGACCGACCGGCTGGGGGTCAGGTCGACCGACCGGCCGGGCTCGTTCGTCACGTTCCCGACCGTAGTCCGCCGGCCAGGTCGGGACGATGGGCATGCGGGGTGACGACCCGCCCTCGACCGTCACTTTAAGTTTCGTAGGGTCAGACCCCACGTAAGTTTGCAGTAGCTGACGTGTTGAACGTCTCGTCAATTTATGTGGTGGCTCGTGGTGGACGCCGATAAGCATTCCGGATGCCGCGCATCTTGGTCACTGAAGAAATTGCCGACGGAGGTCTTGAACGACTTCGCCAAGCCGGTCACGAGGTCGACATCCAGGTCGGCAAGTCCGCAGACGAGCTGCTCTCCATCGTTCCGGGCGCTGCAGCGCTGATCATCCGTTCCGCGACGCAGGTCACCGCCGAGCTGCTCGCAGCCGGAACCGACCTGATGGTCGTCGGTCGGGCCGGAATCGGCCTCGACAACGTCGACGTCGCCGCCGCCACCAAGCAGGGCGTGATGGTCGTCAACGCACCGCAGAGCAACATCGTCTCCGCCGCGGAACACACGATGGCGTTGCTGCTCGCCCAGGCGCGCAACGTGCCGCAGGCCCACGCAGCACTCGTCGAGGGTCGCTGGGAGCGCAGTCGCTGGACCGGTGTCGAACTCGTCGACAAGACACTCGGAGTCGTCGGCCTCGGCCGCATCGGCAAGCTCGTTGCCGACCGGGCCAAGGCGTTCGGGATGCGGATCGTGGCGTACGACCCCTTCGTGTCCGACGACCGCGCCAGGAAGATGGGTGTCGAACTCCTCTCGCTGGATCAACTCGTCGCCGAGTCCGACTTCTTGACCGTCCACCTGCCGAAGACGCCCGAGACGCTCGGCCTCATCAACCGCGACCTGCTGCTGAAGGCCAAGCCCTCGCTCCGCGTGATCAACGTCGCTCGTGGTGGCATCGTCCATGAACAGGATCTCGCCGAGTGCGTTCGCGACGGCGTCATCGCCGGTGCCGCCCTCGACGTGTTCTCGACCGAGCCGATGACGGAATCACCGCTGTTCGGAATCGACAGCATCATCGTCACCCCGCACCTCGGTGCGAGCACCAACGAAGCGCAGGACAAGGCCGGCGACACGATTGCGACGATGGTCGAGCTCGCACTCGCCGGTGACTTCGTTCCGTTCGCCGTCAACGTCGATGCCGCCGAAGCCAATGAGACACTTCGCCCGTACCTGCCGTTGGCCGAGCGCCTCGGTGCGCTGTTCGTTGCCCTCAATGGCTCCATGCCGCCCGTGCTCGAGATCTGCACCGAGGGCGAGATCGCCGGTTACGACACCCGGATCCTCGAACTGGCCGTGCTGAAGGGCTTCTTCGGCGCCATTTCCGACGAGCCGGTCACCTATGTCAACGCACCGCAGCAGGCAGCCGACAGCGGCCTGGAAGTACGTGAAGTCAACTGCGCGACCGCAGCCGACTACGTCAACCTGCTGACCCTGCGCGGCGGCGATCACTCGATTGCCGGCACCCTGTCGGGCCCGCGTCACGAGCAACGCATCGTCAACATCGACGGCACGCCGTTCGACGTCCCGCCGGCCGATCACATGGTGGTCATCATCAACGACGACCGCCCCGGTGTCATCGGCACCGTCGGTACCCTGCTCGGCGACGCAAACGTGAACATCGCCGACATGGATGTCGCCCGCGTCGAGGGCTCGGGCACGGCCGTGATGCTGATCGCGCCCACCGCCCAGGTCCCCACCGAGACCCTCGACGCCCTGCGCGCTGCCCCCGGCATCCTCGACGTCAAGACCCTCTGATCGGTCTCCTGGCGTACGGCCAGGGAGCTTCACCTCAAGCGCGTGGCGAACGCCGTGCTAGAACTCAGAGGTGGCCGAGGATCGACATCGCGAGTCGACGGCGAAGGGCGCACGGCTCGGGATACTCGGTGAAGTCGGTTGGTTCCTCCGGCCCGAACGAACGCGTCTGGCCATGGATGGTGTGAGCCCGGGGACCTCTCGCGGTGCTCGCAACGCGCTTCTCTGGGTCGTCGGATTTCTGGCGATCGGCGGAATCGGACGAGCCGTGACGCAATGGTCAGGGTCGCTCTGGTTCCTGATCGCGCTCGCCGTGATGATCCCGATCGGTTGGAAATGGTCCGCCGGCCAGCGTTGAACGGTCAGCCGCCGTCTGGGTGTGGTGCCGTCTGTGCCTGGCCCCGATGGGTCGTTGAAGTCCCGTCTGTGCCTGGCCCCGATGGGTCGTTGGTGGATCAGGAGCGGGTGATGGCGAGGGGTTGTGCGGTGCGTTGAGCCTCCGCCCGAGCGGCCTCGGCGAAGTCCTCGCCGCTACTCGCATAGAGGATGGCCCGGGACGAACTGACGATGAGGCCCTGTGTGCCAGCGTCGGCGCCGTGCTCGACGACAGTCGCTGCGTCACCACCCTGTGCACCGACTCCGGGAACGAGAAACGGAATGTCCGGAGCGGCGGCGCGGACCTCGGCGAGTTCGGTGGGGTAGGTGGCGCCAACGACCAAGCCGCACTCACCGAGCTGTGACCACTCGTTCGCGACCCGCTCGGCGACGTGCATGTACACGGGCTTGCTGCCGTGTTCAGGAGCAGTCACGAGTGACTGGAAGTCGTCGCCGCCCGGGTTGCTGGTACGGCACAGTGCGATGACGCCGCCGCCCCCGTTGCCGGTGTGTTCGAAGAACGGGGTGACGGAGTCCGTACCGAGGTACGGGTTGACGGTGACTGCGTGGGCGTTGTACCGGCCGAATGCCTCGCGGGCATAGTGCTCGGCCGTCGAGCCGATGTCGCCGCGCTTTGCGTCGAGGATCAGCGTGACATCCGGATGGTTCTCGCGGATGTACGCACACACGATCTCGAGTGCTCGTTCGGCACGCTGGCTCGCGAAGTAGGCGAACTGTGGCTTGAACGCACAGACGAGATCAGCCGTCGCTTCGACGATCGCGATGCAGAACCGCTCGATGGCGTCAGGTGCACCATCGAGTGACGCAGGCATTCGAGCTGGGTCGGGGTCGAGCCCCACACACAACATCGACGAATTCGCCGCCCACGATCGATCCAACTGCGCATGAAATCCCACGGGTTGAATGTACTGCGGCGCGATGCTCAGCCAGGTGTGAGCACCATCGCTGCCGGGCCCTGATTCGGGGTGTTGGCGCAATGGTGCTGCCCTCCGGCTGGCTGAGCCCACAGCAGCGACAGGCACGTTCCGAGAGCTTGTTGGCCGTATGCGTTCGGGTGAGCGCTCTCTTCGAGGTCTCCCTGCAGCAGGCCCGACCCGATCCAGCGTGTCCACTCTGCGGTGGCGCCGTTGGGGCCGCCCCTGCTGGGTGCGCGGACTGCCTGGTTCGAGCAGTTCTCGTTGCCCTGGAACGCGTCTCGGTAGTCGAGGAACTCGACGCCCTGGGCGGCGGCGACAGCGCGCAGACTGTCGCTGATCTGCGGGACGAGGGCGTCGCGGGCCCACGTCGCATCGGCGTCCCAGAACGGGCAACCGCCGGTGGTCAGGCGGTCGTAGCCGAACTGCTGGTAGCGGATCTCGTTGCCGCGCGGCACCGGCGACGGATAGCTGACCAGGACGAATCGGTAGTCGGTGGTGGCGTAGCCCTGTGCGCTCATCGTTGCACGGATCGCATCGATGGAGCTGCTGACGCCCGCCATTGCCGTCGGCATCGCTGCATCGACGACCGGTTGCTGATCGTTCTTGCAGTAGTTGGGGAAGGCAGACGGCGAGGTCGAGAACTGCAGGGTGCAGGCAACGATGATGTCGCTGAAGCCCAGGTCGTTGCCGCCGATCGACAGCACGATCATCTCGACGTCGTTGTTCTGAGCGACTGCAGCGAGCTGCGCGGCCTGTGGGGCTTCGCCCTTGTAGTTCTGGTCGATGATGTTCGCGGTCTCCGCGCCGGAGCAGGCCAGGTTGATTTTGCGTGCGACCGGAATCGAGTTCGACAGGATCGGCGCCACGTCGCTGCGGTGGCACCCGTTTCCGACAGTGCCGGGATACACGGCGTTCTTGTCGTAGTACCAGCCGCCCCACCAGGTCGAGCGGTACGCCCGATCGGTTCCCCGGCGGTTTCGCCACGAGCTGTCACTGTTGCCGTTCCAGCGTCCGGCCTCGCCGGAGATGAAGCTGTCGCCGAGTGACACGATCGCCGTCGGGCCGTTGCCCGGCGACGCCGCGGCTGGGGCCGAAGGCGCTCCGACGAGTGGCATGACGACAGCGGCGCAGAGTGCGACGGCGCTGCCCAAGCGAGTTGTTCGTTTCATGTGTGACCCCCCGGTCGAGTGTGACGCCCGACACGACCATACTCGCTTCGGTCCTCGGACCAGAACAACTCGTCGGGGAGCGCGTCGAGAGCGCCGTGTCTCCGGGTGGGGTCGGGCTTGCCGTCAGGTCACTCGACGGTGATGGCTGCGGTCGGACACATGTCGGCCGCTTCGCGCACCTTGTCGTGGAGTTCCGGGCCGGGCGACTCCTTGAGGATGTAGAGGTAGCCGTCGTTGCGAACCTCGAACACCTCCGGGCAGACCTGCATGCACGCGCCGGTGGATGCGCAGTTGTCGAAATCGACGATGACCTTCATTTGATGACCTTCATTTGCTGACCTTCATGGTGGTGTTCCCTTGTTCTCGTGTCGTTGCTCGGCGAACCGTTGCCGGATGATGAGGTCGGCTCAGTTCTTGGCTTGACGGTAGCCGTCGGCTGTCGCTGCGTCAGGTGTCGCGTAGCAACGTTCGGGATTGGTCCGGTCGTAGAAACGGCCGCCCGGGACGTGGAAGATGCCCGAGTTGTCGTTGGCCTTGACCGGATGCGAGATCGGGCACGTTCCGTCGTCGCCGGCAGCGACCCAGCCGCCTTCGCTCGTCTTGGACCGGGCGTCCGGTGCATCGACCAGGGCGTTGACGATCGAGGCACTTCCCGTGCTGGTCGTGGTGCTGGCCTGATCGGCGGTTGCCGACGGCTTCGGTGCGGGCACCGAGGTCGGAATCAGTGTTGCTGCGGTCTGGGCGTCGAGTGGTGGCCACTCGGGCGGAGCCTTCGGCGACGGGGGCGCATGGCGATCCCCCCACCATGACCAGGCCACCCCGCCGACTGCTCCGATCAGCAACAACCAGATGGAGCGCCGGAGCGCGGTGACCATGAGCGACATGCCCAAATCGTAGTCGCCCCGTCCCGGCACGGGTCTGATCAACGGCCGGTCTCGTCAGCCCAGCAAACCGATCAGGGATTGGTTCGGTCAGCGACGTTGGCGTTCGAACGCAGCCAGTACGGCGCGCAATGACGCTGTCGTGATGTTCGGGTCGGTGCCGATGCCCCAGCGAACGTTGCTGTTGCCGTCGACGGTCTCGACGTAGGCGACCGCCCGGGCGTCGGAGCCCTGGCCGATGGCGTGCTCGGCGTAGTCGAGCACGTCGTAGTTGCCGCCGACGAGCGTTCCGAACTCGGAGACGAGTGCGGCGACGAACGCCTCGACCGGTCCGTCACCGGTGCCACTGACGGAGTGGGCATTTCCGTCGACTTCGAGTTGTACCTGGATCTTCGTGCCGGCGCCGTCACCGTCGTTGTCGTCGTTCGACACGGTGTGGAGTTCGTGGCTGCGCAGCCGCATTTTCGGCTCGTTCGGCATGTACTCGCCCTGGAACGAATCCCACATCACGCCGGGCCCGATCTCGGTGCCCGTGTCCTCGGTGATGTGCTGAATCGTCTTGGAGAACTCGATCTGGAGCCGGCGCGGCAGGTCGAAACCGTGCTCGGTCTTCATCACGTACGC
>RCMY010001874.1_pt1 | contig 19423 bp, 20 predicted proteins | sample 2041341 | NCBI WGS metagenome assembly RCMY01 (sample SAMN09708234, study PRJNA481090) | Marine sediment metagenome, whole genome shotgun sequencing project. | reverse complement strand
CGACGCTCGCTTCGATCAACGCGGGCTCGGGGAGGTCGAATCGATCCCAGCCGGCTGCCGGGCCGACGGCGAGCACCGTACGCGGCGGCCTCACGCCCGAGTCTCCGAGACTGCTCAGATCGTAGGCGACAACCTGCGTCGGCGTCACCGCCCCGGTCCGCAATGCGGTGAGTGTGTCGCCCTCCCAGCCCAGCTGTCCGTGACCACCCTTGCCGATGTTCGTGACCACGCCGCTGGCGCGGTCGACGACGATCAGCCGGCCGAAGCCGCCCTCGTTTCGACAGAGCGCGACCTTGGTGCCGTCAGGACTGGCGACGAAGCTGCGCTGCCCCATCCCCCAGGTCGGTCCGGCCTGCTCGGACGGCTCGGCCAGCACGGCGTCGCCGCCGATCCCGACGTTCAGCCAGCCACTCGAATCGTCGACCCACATCAGCTCACCGTCGGGCATGAACCGGGGCTGCTGTGCTGCGCCGTCGTCGGCCCCGCGCCGCGTCAACTCACCGGACCGCAGGTCTCGGCTGATGATGACGGCACCGTCCCACGGCATGTCCGGCGGGCTCCAGCCCTGCCAGGCAACGGTCGACGAGGACGGGCTGATCACCGGGTCGAAGCAGAAGGCGTCGGTGCCGTCGTCCAGGCGGACCGGCTGGGTCCGACCCATGTGGAGCCCCCACACCTCGGCCTCGTCGACAGCGAAGACGAAGTGTTCGGCATTCAGCGCGATGGCAGGCGCCTTGCAGTCCCGACCGAGCGATGTCATCGGCTCGGGCACTCCCCCGATCGGCTGCCACCAGATCTCCCCGTCGACCGCGGCGTAGAGCACGCCATCGCTGTCCGGATGCCAGGCGTAACAACCGCCGCCCAGACCTCGGCCCGTTGCCGGTTTCGGGCCGATGCTCAACACCCGCTCCGGGCCACCGTCGATCGGCACGATCATGATCGCCGCCGCGCCCTGCCACTTCTGGACGAAGGCAACGGTCTGCCCGTCCGGTGACGACCTCGGTTCGGTGATGTCGCGGCCTGCGGTGAGCAGTTCGATCGGGATCTGCATCGGGGTCTGCATGATTGGAATCTACGGGCCGCCCGGAAACCTCGTTGCAAGCAGGCGAGGCGAGGCGCGACAGTGTGGACTGACCAACGCGACGACCGAAGGAGGTGCCCCGATGATTTCGATTTCCAAGAACCCGAACTCCATGACCGTTCAGCTCATGACGCTCGACATCGGCCGCGCCGCCGGCGTCGCGTGCGCGCCACTCGGCTGACCGAGTTCGAACGCCTGCCTTGACAGGCACCCGCACCAGGCACGAGCTGCCGCTCTCCCTCGCGTCCCCTCCCCCTTCTCGGTGATCGGTCGCGCCCATTGCGCGCCACCACACCCGGATCCCCTCAACCCACCACAACAGAAAGGCGAACACCATGTACATCAACAGCATCCACCCCGAGTACCAACTGGCCGACATCCGCGAGCGTCACGCGCGCTTGCGCTCCGATGCCGAGCGGGCTCGCGCATTTCGCGCCGTACGCGGCCGACATCGATTCCGCTCGCGACAACGACGCGTGGAGAAGCGACGTCGACCAAACAATGTGAAGCTGAACGGGGCGAACCGGACCCAGACCGGTCACGTCGTGCCTGGCACGTCGTGACCGGTCTGGGTCCACTGCGACTCCGCCCGGTACTGTGCGGAAATGTCCAAACGCGAGAATCCTGACCGCAACCTGGCCATGGAGCTCGTCCGTGCCACCGAGTCGGCATGTCTCGCAGCTGCTCGATGGGTCGGGCGCGGCGACAAGAACGCTGCTGATGGTGCCGCCGTCAACGCCATGCGCTTGTCGCTGTCCACCGTGTCGATGACCGGCACCGTCATCATCGGTGAGGGCGAGAAGGACGACGCACCCATGCTCTACAACGGCGAGGTCGTCGGCGACGGCAGCCAACCCGAGGTCGATGTCGCCGTCGACCCGATCGACGGCACGACGCTCACCGCCCTCGGCAAGACCAACGCGCTGGCGGTCATCGCCGTCGCCGACCGTGGGTCGATGCTCGACCCCGGGCCGTCGTACTACATGAACAAGATCGCCGTCGGCCCCGATGCCGTCGGAGCGATCGACATCACCGCGAGCCCCACACAGAACCTGCGCTGGATCGCCAAGTCGACGGGCAAGGACATCGAAGACCTGACGTGCGTCATCCTGGATCGCCCTCGTCACGAGGACCTGATCGGCGAAGTGCGAGCCAGCGGCTGCCGGATCCGGCTGATCACCGACGGTGACGTCTACGGCTCGGTCGCCACCTGTTGGCCCGATGCCGGCGTCGACGTGCTGATGGGCATCGGCGGTACACCAGAGGCCGTCATCTCCGCCGCGGCGATGAAGGCGATGGACGGCGAGATCCAGTGCCAGTTCTCACCGCAGAGCGACGAAGAGCGGACTGCGATGACCGATGCCGGGTTCGACCTGAACCGCATCCTGCTCCAAGATGATCTGATCACCGGCGACAACTGCTTCTTCGCGGCGACCGGGCTCACCGACGGCGCCCTGCTGCGCGGTGTGCGCTTCGACAACCAGGGCGCTCGCACCCAGAGCCTCGTGATGCGCTCCCGGAGCGGCACCGTCCGCATGATCGACGCTCGCCACCGGGTGAAGAAGCTGCGCGAGTTCGCGGCGATCGATTACTGACGCTGCGCTCGCTACTCTCCTTCGATGAGAGGTCTGGTCGTTCCGGAGAAGTCCGAGGACTTCACCGCTGACCCGGTGGAGCTGTTCTTCGACCTGGCGTTCGTCTTCGCGTTCAGCCAGATCGTGCACATGCTGGTCGTGCACCCCGACTGGGACCACGTCGGCAAGGCTTCCCTGGTCGTCCTGCTCGTCTGATTGCCATGGACTCAGTTCACCTGGTCAGCCAACGCAGTGCCCGGCAACCAGCGATCGGTGCGGATCGCGTTCCTGATCGGCACCGCTGCGACCGTGCCGATCGGCGCTGCGGTCGACACGGCATTCGACGGGAGCGGCGCTCCTGATCGTGGTCGGCGCCACGATCACGGCCGGCAGTGGCAAGTGGATCGTCCGTCCGGGCCATTTCGCCGAGCGCCACGCGGACCGGCGTCGCGGCCGGCTTGCTGTGGTGGTCGTACTTCGATCGGGTCCAGCCCGCTGTCGAACACCGAGCGGACGAGCTCGAAGAAAGTGAACGCGGACGATTCGTACGTGATGTCTACACATATGCGCATGCCCCGATCGTCGCCGGGGTGATCCTGATCGCCGTCGGATTCGAAGACGCTGCGCTCCACCCGACCGAACCACTCTCGATGGCGTTCAGAGCCATGATCTTCGGCGGCATCTCGCTGTTCGTCGTCGGCGTCACAGCGTGCACGCTCCGGGCCTTCGGTGTCGTCCCCGTGGAACGCATCGGACTGCTCGTCGGCGCCGCCGTCGTCCTGCTCGCTGCCGGCCCGCTCGACGCGGTGTGGTTGATCGTCCTCATCGATGTCGTGACCCTGCTTGCGCTGGCCGCCGAGCACTATCGAATCGAAGTCACGCCCGGTGTCTCGGCCGTCCATCACCGTCACGACTGACGTGTCGTCCCGGCGCGTCGGTCGATTCAGTTCTCCAGCACACTCCGCCGCAGCCACTGGAAGACCCTCCAGCCGGTGAGGTCTGCGGCCATCGTGTGTGCGGCGAGTGCGGCGGCCTCATCGGAGATCGCCTTGCCGTTCGGCGCCTTCACATGGACTTCGGCGACCCGTTCCGACATCACGAACCAGCCGACGGCTTCTTCGACGGTGCGACCCACGGTCAGCGTGCCGTGGTTGCGCAGGATGCACAGTTTGGCCTCACCGAGCGCTGCAGCAATCCGCTTGCCGCCGTCGACCGACAGCACTTCGACCTCCTCGTCGTCGAAGAGTGCCTGGTCGAACACGAACGCCGTCGACTCCTGGCTCAGTGCTCGGAACGGTTCGACATTGGCCGACCACGGGGTCCCGAAGGCCGTGTGCGTATGGCAGGCACTCACCACGTCGGGGCGCGCAGCAAGGAGCGGGGCGTGGATGTTGTACCCGGCGGTGTTGACCGCCCCCGTCGGGTTGCCGTCTTCGTCCATCACCTCGCCACCGGGCCCGACGAGCACCAACTGATCTGCCGTGGCCTTGGTGAACGGGACCGCCCAGTCCAGCAGCCAGAAGTGGTCGGTCAGGATCGGGTCCCGTGCGGAGACGTGCCCGTCTCCGAGCTGACCCCAGCGCTGCGCTCCGAAGATCCGATAGCCCAGCGCACACATCTCCTTGCGGTGCGTCCGCTCGTCCTGCGGCGAACGGAGGGTGTCGTAGGGGTCGACACCGGGGAAAACCGGGTACATGTCCGCATCACTGGGAGAGTCGATGGCCGTCATGAACACAGCGTAGATGCTCTGTCTGAAGGAGTTGCTCTACTTTGGAGCCATGTCAACGGAAGCCACCACGGATGCAACCCCGGATCTCGTCGGCGCCGTGCTCGCAGTACACCGCAGCGATACGCACACCTTTTCCAAGACCTCGGTCGAAGCCATCGAACTCCTGCCAGGCCTGGGCGTGGCCGGCGACGCCCACTTCGGCGCGCAGGTCAAGCATCGTTCCCGCGTCGCTGCCGACCCGACCCAGCCCAATCTTCGTCAGGTCCACCTGGTGATGTCGGAACTCCTCGACGAAGTGCGCTCGGCCGGCAACTCGGTCGGGAACGGACAGCTCGGCGAGAACGTCACGACCACGGGTATCGACCTGATCGGTCTGCCGGTCGGGTCGGTCCTGCGACTCGGCGACAGCGCGCTGGTCGCGCTCACCGGACTGCGCAATCCGTGCAAGCAGATCCGCGATGTCGGCGACGGCGTGCTGAAGATGATGTTCGTCGACGGTGAACGGTACGGGAGACCGGGTGATCAGATCGGCCGTACCGGCGTGATGGGCGTGGTCCTGGCCGGCGGCACCGTGCGCGCCGACGACCCGATCGCCGTGCGTTACCCCGCCGGCGTGCTCACCCCGATGCAGAAGGTCTGAGCATGTCGCTGACCTTCGGCGATGGAATGCGCCGGGAACTCGGGCGGCCTCCTGAGCGTCGAATGAACATGGCCACTCGCTCGATCGCCCTGCTCGTCGCTCTCGTGTCCGTTGCCGCTGCCGCTGCCTGCGGTTCGGACGAGACCGGGACCACCGACACGCTGCCCACCCCGGCCACCGCCATCACCGAGGTTCCCACGATCGAAGTACCGGACACGGACGTGCCGGTCACCGAGACGCCGGTACCGATCACGTCCCCATCGATCGACGCCGACGCCGACGTCCAGGCCGAACTCGACAATGCCCGCGAACTGTGGGCGACGCAGGGACCGGATTCGTACACGATCATCACGCAGTCCCTCTGCTTCTGCCCGATCGAGCAGTGGTCCGACACGATCGTCGACGGTGTCGTGACCGAGCACGTCGCGTTGAACGATGACGTGTTCTCCGACCCGGGAGCGCGGCCGATGGGCGTGCTCTTCGACATGGTGCAGCGAGCGAGCGACGACGGCTACGCATCCCTCGACGTGTCCTACGACCCCGACACCGGTGCGCTCCGGCAGTTCTTCGTCGACGTCGACGAGAGAGTGGCCGACGAGGAGTACGGCGTCGAGGTCATCTCGCTCGATGCCCTCGACTGAATCCGGATGACCTGATCGGCTGCACTGTGCGCGCCGGCTGGGTCGACCTCGCAGGTGGCGCGCGATGATGTCCACATGGTGTGTCGGTGAGTTCTGGGCAAGAGCCAGCAGTCGCAGAGGTCGAGGATTCGTTTCGTTCGGCCGTTGCGAGTGATTTTCGGTCGTCGTCGTGGTGGCAACGTCTGCTGTTGGTGGCCGTGGTGTTCTGGCTCGGCTACGAGTGGGGTGCGGGCAACGAATCGGTCACGCCGTGGCTGCTGGTGCGAGTCATTTCATCGACGTCGGGCCCGGAATCGGTCGTGGCGACGGGTCTGGTCGGGTTCGCGTTCACCGTGACGCAGCAGCTCGTGTCGGGGTTGACGACGGCGGCGGGGTTCGCGATGTTCGACCGGACTGCGCGGGCCACGTGGAAGCGGCTGTCCGGACGATCGAGCACCGAGACACTGAACTGGTCCGAGACCGGTTGGGGAACCCGAGCGCTCTTGGTCTTCTCACTGGGCACGACTGCGGTGATCCTCATCCAGATCGCCGTCACCGGCGAGGTCGGTGTTCGTCGTCATCGGACGGCGCTCGTCGCAGCGCCGGTGCTGCTCGGCTCGATGGTCGGAACATTCGGTGCAGCAGCTGCGGCAATGGCGTGGGCAGGTCGAAGTGTTCCAGCGTTGGCTGATGGAACGGACTGGGTGCTGAGGGTCCTCGGAAATCCTCTGCTCTGGATTGGTTTGCTCGTCGTGCTCGTGGCTGTTCAGACGCAGCGCTCGAAACGGTCTGATGCTCGAGCAGTCAAGATCACGGATCGCGATGCCGATAGCTGAGGGTGGACCAAGGCAACCTCGTGCCGACGACGATCGGCGACATTGATCTTCGGCAGCGACGCGCCGCCGATGCAACTGTCTCCGGCCTGACGATCAAGGTCCTCTGCGGGTTTGCGATCCTGATCACCATCCACGCCTGCGGGTGGCTCGGTCCGACGCTGTACCCCGCGATCGTCATCGCTGCAGTTGCCGCAGGAACGATCGGCGTACGAACCCACTCAGCGGAGGTGATCTGGCCATGGTGGCTGATCATCGCCGCTGGAGTGCTGTGGTCGGTCGCCGGTGTCATGCGCGTGATGCTGCACACCACCGGGGACCTGACGAGCTCGAGATCGTTGGTGCCGGATCTGTTCTCGCTTCCGGGCTATCTCGCCTTCGGCGTCGGCCTCTGGGGCCTCGTGCAGTCTCACAGGGCCAACCGCGACCAATCTGCCTTCATCGACGCACTGCTGGTCGCTGTGGGGTCAGGGGCGATCGTCTTTTCGTTGATCGTGTCGCCGACCCTGAGCATGTCCGACGCAACCGTCGAGGCACGAGTGGCCATCTCGGTGTATCCGATGATTGCAATGTTTCTGCTCGTCGGGTCGATGCAGTTGGCCTTCGCACGAAGTCGGCGTTCGGAGTCCTCCACGCTGCTCGTGGCCGGTTCAGCGTGTCTGACGATCGGGGATCTGTTGTACGCAATGGGCGAGACCGGTTCGGTCGACCTCCCCGTCAACGTGTTGGATCTGCCGTATCTGGGAGTTGCAGCTCTCCTCGCAGCTGCTGCGCTCCATCCCGACACTCATCGAGTTCGTCCACGCACACCGGCTCCGGAAGCGGACCCCGGGGTCGGTCGTCTCGTTGCAGTCACCTTCGCATTTCTCGCGCCGACGCTCGCTGTCGTGACCCCGGCAAGTGGCGCTGGCAGACCGATCCAAGTCGCACTCTGCCTGGCGGTGACGGTCATTGCCGGGTGGCGGTTCGCCGCTGCGACACGCACCGAGTCAGCCCTTCGTCGGCAACTGACGCGTCGCGCCGAACACGACGCACTGACTGGCCTACCGTCTCGCCACGTGATCGTGAAACTGGCTGCGAGCCTGCTGACTGACCCGGAGCGGTCATCGACCTCGCTGATGTTCTTGGACCTCGACGGATTCAAACGAATCAACGACTCCCGGGGCCACGCCGCCGGTGATCTGCTGTTGATCATGGTCGCACAACGGCTGGTCGACACGGTGCGCAGCGACGATGTGGTCGGCCGTATCGGCGGCGACGAATTCGTCATCGTCTGTGCCGATCTCGACGCCAACGGTGCAATGGCGTTGGGAGACAGGATTCGGGGTGCGCTGCGAGAACCATTCGACCTCGGCAGCCAACCACTCCATGTTCGCGCCTCGGTGGGAATCACCGTCGCTTCCTACGGCGACGACCCGGAGAATGTGTTGCGCGAAGCCGACATGGCGATGTACCAAGCCAAGGAGAGCGGCCGAGATCACACGACGTTGTTCGACACTCCGATGCGCGAGCGGATCAACGAGCACGTCGAGATCGAGCAGGGACTTCGCCGTGGTCTCGAGAACAACGAATTCTCGGTCGCGTTCCAGCCCATCGTCAACACTGCGGCCGAACGCGTCGAAGGCTTCGAAGCGCTCGTCCGATGGAACTCGCCGACCGGAATCCGGTCACCTGACGAATTCCTCCCAGTGGCCGAGGACACCGGGCTCATCGGGGCGATCGGAGCATGGGTGCTCGACGAGGCGTGTCGTCAGATCGCTCATTGGCGGAGAACGATCGACCCCGAACTCACCGTCTCGGTCAACGTCGCGGCCTCACAGATGCAGAGTGCTTGCTTCGTCGAGGACGTTGCACGGTGTCTTGGCCGCTACGACCTGCCTGCCGAAGCGTTGTGGTTGGAGATCGTCGAGACCGTGATGCTCGACAACAGCATGCACACGACTGCGGTCATGATGGGCTTGCGACAGCTGGGAGTGCGGCTTGCTGTCGACGACTTCGGTACCGGCTACGCCTCGCTCACGCACCTGCGTCAGTTCCCGGTGTCGCGACTCAAGATCGATCGCTCCTTCGTCGAAGAGTTGACGACCGATGCATCGACGGTGACCCTCGTGTCCGGTGCGGTGTTTCTCGGGACCGGGCTCGGCATGGACGTGGTGGCTGAAGGTGTCGAAACGATCGAACAACAGACGCAGCTCACCCGAATGGGATGCAACCTCATCCAGGGCTACCTGCACTCGCCCGGCGTACCGGCGACCGAAATCCCAAGCGTCGTCGCGTCGATCGAACGGCACTGGGATGGACGCCGAACGAGCCCTCTGGTTTCGGAGCCGACTGGGTCCTCTGTTTTCTCGGTGCGGCGAACCGCGCGATGTCATCCGAAGCTGAGCTAAACACTCATCGGAGCCCGGCCGGCTTCGGCAGCGCTGCGGCATAGAAGGTGTGCGTCTCGATGGTCTCGACGACGGAGTCGGGAAAGTTGGATCCGATTCGCTCCACGAGCGAGTCGGTGTCGAAAGCATCCCGGTTGAACTGGCAGATGTCGAAGATCAGCACCCCGTCGCGTTCGGCGGGGATCTGCCACATGTCGAGGTACAAGCGGTTGAACAACGTCAATCCTCGGTGCTCGGGCGACACGGTGACGAACAAGCCGTAGTAGATGCGACTCCCTTCGACGTGGTCCGGGTACTTGGCGCGGAGATATCGCGGTGAGATCTGTGGCACCGATTCGAGGTCGTTCGTGATCGCTGCGAAACCGACTGGGGTTGCGCCTTGCCAGCCGACGATCTTGGTGATGGCCGGATTCGCCAGTTCTTCGAGGACTTCGTCGCGCTCGAAGCAGCACTGCAAGATCGCCAGCGTCTCGAGAGGGGCAAAGTTCGCCCGGTACATCTCCCAGAGTGTCTCGGCGGCCTCGCCCTCGATCACCGATTCGTGACTGATGGTGACCGGTAATTCGTCGACTCGATGGTCGAGGATGGAATCAGTGCGTTCGGCGAGCGGTTCAATCGGGGGTCGCGTCGTGCGCGCCGATGGCGTGGCAGTCGCTGCTTCCCGCTCGTTCACTGTGGAGGTCGGCGATGTGGGGCTCACGAGCGCAACAGTAGTTGCCGCCGCCGGCGCGGATCCCCACGCGAAGTCAGACACTCACCATGGGTCGGTCCACACGGGCGAGTACGGCTACACGTCGGGCACGGTCGGAAGACCGAACTCCGTCGGGTTCTCCCGGATCGTCGGCCGCAGATCCGTCGTCAGCGCATCGTGTTCGGCCCAGGGGTGGACGGGCCGATCGAGCTGCGGATTCACGAAGTACATCACCGAGATGCGCCCCACGATCCCGGCATTGCGGACCTGATGAAAGAGTGGCTCCACGCGCCCGCCCGACACGAGCGTCAGAATCGAGCCTGGCATGACGAAGATCTCGTTCGGACGCAGACTGACCGGCGACAGCTGGCGTTCGGAACCAGCCTCGAGACCGACGTCGTTCGCATGCAAGACCGTGACGAGGTGGCCGTCTTCGTGGCAGTCCTGCAGCAGTTCCCGTTCCGGCGGCGCACCCAGACTGCTGTTGATCTGGACGTGTGAGGCTCGGGCGAACCGGATCGACTCGGCCGAGTGACCGCCGAGGACCTCGACGAACCGATCGAGAATGGCGGCGACGATCTCGGCAAGACGCGTTTGCCAAGCCACCGTGTGCTCGAGAAGCGCTCCGACGTGCTGGTGGTTCTCGATCAGATCGGTGCGGTCGGACCACACGGTGAACGACTCGTTCACGTCCGGCCGATCCGGAGTGACCGAGTATTCGATCCCCATCGGCCGGTATCCGAAGTTGGCGTCGGCCCCGGAATGAAGGCGCTTCGCGTCAGCCGGACGGGCGAAGAACGCCGAAGCGTCACCCACGACCGCCGCGAGCAACGCTGCGTCGTCGACATCGAGTGTCATGCGGGCCTGACCGGTTGCCAGGATCGAGTCGACGACCTCGACCGCTGAGGTCGTCCCACCCTCGGAAGTGGGGTTCATCGTCGACCACCGCGGCCGTCGGTTTGTCTCTGCGCCATCACCACTGATTCAACGCTACGGCCCGTGCGGCATCGGATCCACATCGCGGGCAAGACCTCGCCTTCTCGAACCGCATCCCGACGAGATCCCGACGAGATTCCGACGCGATTCCTACGAGATCCCTACATGCGAGTGATCTTCCGGAGCAGCGCTGTGTCGAGGTGTGCGTCGACGGCATCGGCGAGCAGGGCAAAGGTCTCCTCCAGAACGTCGTGCACCTCGACGCCGATGACCTCTCGCACAAACGCTGGATCTTCGAACAGGCCGTGCACCGTCGTGGCGAGGACGTTGTCACTCCGCCACGCCACGGGGCCGTGCTTCGAGCGGCCGACGACGAGATCGTCGATCCCCTCCGACGTGGACGCCCGGATCTCTCCGTGCCGGATCTCGTAGCCGTCGTGGCGGAGACAAGCCCCGGCCAGATGTTCGAAGTCGACCGTGACCTGAGCGGTGCGCTTCTGCACACCCATGGTCGTCGTGATCGGCAACACGTCGAGCATCGGGGTCGTGCCCCCGCCTTCGACTCCGTGCGGGTCGTTGAACGCCCGGCCGAGCATCATCGCGCCGCCGCACACACCGATCACCGGCACACCCCGCTCGACGGCACGGCTGACGGCGACGTCGATGGAGCGCTCACGCATCCATGCCAGGTCAGCAGCGACGTGTTTGGAGCCCGGCAGGACGACGATGTCAGCCGCTTCGAACGAGCGAGCTTCGGTCGGCCAGCGCACGTCGGCGGCATCACTCAACAGGTGGAACTCATCCAGGTTCGACCCGAACGGAAGACGTGGGAGCACGACGATCGGCGCTCCCGGCGACTGATCTGCGGACCCTGACCCCTGTTCGGTTGCACCCTCTTCGCGTGGCAGTCGGTGCTGCAACATCGGGAGCGTGCCGGCGTCGACCATTCCCGTCATCGCGGTCAATCGCTCGGGGCCGGGAGCGAGCAGTGTCGGGTCGCCTCGGAACTTGTTGAGGACGAATCCTTGGAGGCGCTCGCGGGTCGCCTCGGGAACCAGGGCCCACGTGCCGTAGAGGTGGGCGAACGAACCACCCCGGTCGATGTCACTCACCAAGAGTGCTGCTGCGTCCGCGTGTTCGATCATCCGGTTGTTGACCTGGTCGACGAGGTTGATCTCGGCCGGACTCCCCGCACCTTCGAGCACGACGAGGTCGAACTCTGCGCGCAAGTCATCGAAGCCCTCGGCCATCGGCGTCCACAGGGCGTCGTGTCGATCGCGCCACGGCGTCGCGGTGAGTTCCCGGTCGGCCTGGCCGCGCACGACGACCTGGCTCTGCGCGTCCGCCTCGGGCTTGAGGAGGACGGGATTCATGCGGACGTCGGGTGCCACGCCGGCGGCTCGCGCCTGGAGCCACTGCGCCACTCCGATCTCGCCGACACCGTGCGCACTCGCCACGACACGAGCGTTGTTCGACATGTTCTGCGCCTTGAACGGAGCGACGCTCACACCCTCACGACGGAACCACGCGCAGAGCGCGGTGACGAGCAGCGACTTGCCGGCGTCGGACGTGCACCCGAGCACCATCAGCGGACGCATCGGCTCAGACCGCGAAGCCGCGTCGGGGCGTCACGATGACCTGCCCCTCGTCGATCTCGACGCTGACACAGACGTGGTAGATCTCACCGAGCCGGTCAGCGGTCAGCACCTCTTCAGGCGAACCGGAGATCACGTGCTCGCCGCGGTGCAGCATTGTCAACCGATCTGTGTACGTGCCCGCCAGGGTCAGGTCGTGGAGTGCCGAGATCACGGTGAGCTGCTGGCTCTGTCGCAGTTCGGTGAGCAGCTCCAACGCCTGCTGCTGATGGCCGATGTCGAGCGCTGACGTCGGCTCGTCGAGCAACAGGATCGGAGCCTGCTGTGCCAGCGCACGCGCCAGCACGATTCGTTGCCGCTCGCCGCCGCTCAACTCGCCCATCATCCGGCCTGCGAAGTCTCCGAGCCGGAGGCGTTCCAGCACCTCGTCGACGATCTGACGGTCGACTCTGCTGGGCGCGCCGAAGTAGCCGATGTACGGCGTCCGACCGAGCAGCACGTACTCCCGGGTAGACATGTCGTCTGGAATCAGCGGCGACTGGGCCACGTACGCCACTCGCGCTGCCCGGTCGCGATCACTCATCGCCCGGACATCCTCGCCGTCGATCTCGATGGTTCCGGTGTGGCCGACCAGACCGACGACTGCTTTCAGGAGCGATGACTTGCCGGCACCGTTCGGGCCGATCAGCCCGAGCCATTCGCCCGTCGACACGGAGCCGTCGAAACCGGTCAGCGCCGCTGGACCCTTGCGCCCGTATCGGACGCCGACGTCGCGAAGGGTCAGTGTGCTCATCCGCTGAGCTTCCTCGTGCGCAAGAGATAGAGGAAAAACGGTGCGCCGACGAACGCTGTGACGACGCCGATCGGCGTTTCGGCCGGTCGGGCGAGCATCCGGCCCGGCACATCGGCGAGGATGAGGAACCCGGCGCCACCCATCAGTGACAGCGGCAGGAGTCGGCGGTGCCCGGCACCGGCGACGAGGCGGACGATGTGCGGCACGACGAGGCCGACGAACCCGATCAGGCCGCTGACCGACACGACAGCTGCGGTGCCGAGTGTCGCCGCGACGACGATGACCAAGCGGGTGCGGGCCACGGACACACCGAGTGTCGCTGCCTCGTCGTCGCCGACGCGGAACACATCGAGGTGGCGCCGGTGCAGGAACAAGACGACGGTGCTGACAGCGACATACGGCAGCACGAGCCGGACGTCGCCCCACGACGAGCGCGAGAGGCTGCCGAGGATCCAGCGGAACACTTCGCGAATCGCTTCGACGTTGCGCTGCAAGATGAAGGTCTGGAGCGCCGACGTGAACGAGACGACTGCGACACCGGCCAGAACCAGGGTCACGCCGGTTCGAGCACTCCCGAACGCCGCTCCAACGGTGTAGGTGACCATCACCGTGGCGACGGCGAAGAGGAATGCGACGGTCGGGACCGGGTCGATCGGCCACGACGAGGTCGCATCGCGGCCGACCGTGAGCGCGATGGTGGCGCCGAGGCCGGCACCGGCTGCCGAGCCGAGCAGGTAGGGGTCGACGAGGGGGTTGCGGAACACGCCCTGGTACGACGCTCCGGCGATCGAGAGCATGCCCCCGACCAGCCCGCCGAGAACCACTCGGGGCATCCGGACCTTCCAGACGATTGCCCAGTCATTGTCGCTGACGCCAGTCTCGAAGTCGATCAGCGGCAGCCGGTTGACGAGTTCCAGCGGTACACGCCACCAGTCCGGACCTGCCGGGCCGATGGATGCTCCGATCATCACGGCCAGCACCACGAACACTCCACCCGCGACGAACCAAGCGATGTCGTGCGAAGTCTCGTGTGAGGTCCTGCGTTCGGTCTCGTGCGGACCGTGATGATCGGATGTCACTGCGTTGCCGATCAGGCCGGGACGAGGGCCTGTTCGATCGCCGCGGCCACCGCTGCGTAGTACTCGACGATGCGTGGTCCCCACCGGGATGCGAGATCCTCGTCGGCTTCGATGACGTTGCCGTTCTGGACTGCGACGATCGCATCCCAACCCGGTCGATCGCCGACCTCGTCAGCTGTCGTGAAGCAGAAGTTTCCGCAGGGCACGAAGATCAGGTCGGGGTTCGACGAGATGATGGCCTCGGCGTTGAGCTGCGGGAATCCGAAGTTGTCGCCCTCGGCACGGTCTGCGATGTTCTGCAGACCGAACGACGAGTAGACCTCGCCGATGAAGGTGGTGCTGTCGGCGCTGTAGAACGTGCTGTCGACCTCGTGGTAGACGGTGAGCGGTGCGTCGGTGTCCGGGACACTGGCGAGCAGTTCGTCGAGCTGGGTCTGCATCATGCTGACGACCTCGGCTGCGTCACCGACCCTGCCGGTCGCCGCGCCGAGCTGTTCGATCTGGGCGTAGGTGTCCTCGATCGTCGTGGCAGCGGGACCGTCCCACGAGGCGATGCCGAGTTCGGCGAGCTGATCGCCGAGACCGTTGAAGTCACCACCGATCAGCACGAGGTCCGGCTCGTAGGCAGCGATGGCTTCGATGTTCGGTTCGAAACCCGACAGTTCGTTCGGCAACTCGAGCGCCTCGGCCGGGAAGTTCGAATACTCGTCGACAGCCACGAGCAGGTCGCCTGCGCCGATCGCGAACATGATCTCGGTGTGCGTCGGACTCAACGAGATGACGCGCTCGGGAATCCCGGCGCTCTCGGTGTCGTCGCCATCGGTACCGGCTGGAGCCGTGTCTGTGGGTCCGTCGGTGTCTCCGGATGCGTCGGTGTCTGCCGGCTCGTCGGTGGCCGCGGTCTCGACCGGAGCATCACTGCTCGGCGTCTCGGTGTCGGCGTCGCTGCCGCATGCGGCAGCGACCAGTCCCAGCACCATGATGGCGCCGGCGAGTTTCTTGCGGGTGTGTCGTTCCTGTGAACGCATTGATCCTCCAAAAGATCGGAGGACAAGCTGGGCCGATCCGACGCAACGTGCGACGGGTGCGAACCTTCCCTTGCCTCGAGGGGTTGTGGTTGGCATCGTCGGTGCAGGCGACCGGACTCGCTCGTTCATCACCCGTGTGCCGGGTGGTGTCGAGACGACCGTTGCGGGACAGTGCCGGGATCTCACCGGACTTCGCTGCACAGGCGACGTGTTCTGTTGTGAATTCGACAGCGTAGTGCTGACTCCGTAGCCTCCCCCATCTCATGAGCGACACCGATCCCGCCACCACACCGGACACCGATCCAGAAGTCGGCAGTGAGATCGACACAGCGCCGACCGACGATCCTCGTCCCGACGGCCTGCGTCGCGCCGATTCACTCGTCATCGTCAACACCGGCAATGGCAAGGGCAAGTCCTCGTCGGCCTTCGGCATGATGGTCAGGGCGCTCGCTCGCGACTGGAATGTCGCAGTCGTCCAGTTCATCAAGTCCGGCAACTGGAACGTTGGCGAGGAGAAGATGGGCCGCCGACTCGGCGTCGACTGGTTCTCCTTCGGTGACGGCTTCACCTGGGATTCCGACGACCTGTCCAACGATCGCGCCCACGCAGCGGAGGGCTGGGCGAAGGCCGTCGAACTGATGCAAGCCGGCGAACACCAGCTCGTGATCTTCGACGAGCTCACGTACCTGTCGTCGTTCAACTGGCTGCCGATCGCCGACATCGTGGGGCCGATCGCCGACCGACCGCGCCACGTCAATGTCATCGTCACCGGCCGCGACGCCGCACCGGAACTGATCGAACTCGCCGACACCGTCACCGAGATGACCGAGATCAAGCACGCCTACACCAGCGGCATCCGCGCCATGCGCGGGATCGACTACTGAGCAGCGGCAATGTCTCTCACCGTGCTCGTCGGTGGCGCCCGAAGCGGCAAGAGTTCGCTCGCCGTCGAGATCGGCCGACGTTTCGATGCCCGATCCGGACAGCCGGTGACCTTCATCGCGACGGCTCCGGCCTTCGACGACGACATGACCGATCGCATCGAGCGGCACCGCGCGGAGCGACCTGACCGGTGGACGACGGTCGAAGAACAGATCGAGCTCGTGACGGCCATCAACGCAGCCCCTGACGGCCTGGTGATCGTGGACTGCCTCACGCTGTGGACGTCCAATCTCATCTGGGCCGAACACTCCGACGAGGCGATCCGAACACTCGCAACAGCGGCTGCCGACGCAGCAACGGCGCGGACTGGACCGGTCGTCGTGATCACCAACGAAGTCGGGCTCGGCATCGTCCCCGAGAACGAGATCGCCCGCCGCTACCGCGACATCCATGGCTGGGTGAACCAGGAGTGGGTCCGGCGCTCCGAACGCTCGCTGCACCTCGTCGCCGGCCGGGCGATTCCACTCGTCGACCCCTGGACGCTGCTCGACGACGCTCTCTGATCACCGTCTGATCAGGACCTGATCGTGATGCGCTGATCACGACAATTCGGTGAACCGCACATCATCGACAAGACTCACGCCATGACGTTGCTCCACGACCGGCTCGCCGGTCTTCCCAGCTGCCACACCGAGGCACGAGACGCGGTCACGGCACGAGCGGCGGAGATCCTGCGACCGAGCGGAGCACTGGCCTGGCTCGACGAGACCGCCGCCTGGATCGCCGGTTGGCACAACACTGAGCTCCCCGTGATCCGACGACCGGCCGGTGTCATCTTCGCCGCCGACCACGGCGTCGCACAGGCCAACGTGAGCGCGTACCCGTCCGATGTGACGGCCTCGATGCTCAAGGCGTACAACAACGGCCAGGCGACCATCAATGCCTTCGCCCGTGCCGCCGGAGCAGAGCTCATCGCTGTCGATGTCGGCGTCGGCGATCCGACCGGCGACATCCGGACGGAGTCGGCGATGTCACCCGAGCGGTTCGACTCGGTCGTCCAGACCGCGATCGACACGATCGATGCCCTCGACTGCGATCTGCTCGTCATCGGCGAGATGGGGATCGGCAACACGACGGCATCTGCAGCGATCGCTGCGTCGCTCGCCGGCGGCGAGACGGCATCGTGGGTCGGCCGCGGCACGGGCGTCGACGACGCCGGCCTGGAGCGCAAACGCGACGCGGTCAAGATGGCCCAGCGTCGGATCGCCGGTATCACCGACCCGATCGAGATCCTGCGCGAAGTCGGCGGCGCCGAGCTCGCGGCGATCGCCGCTGCGACCATCGCGGCACGGCACCGATCGATCCCAGTCGTGCTCGATGGCTACATCACGGCCGCCTCGGTGCTCCCCCTGGTGATGATCGAACCATCGGCAATCGACCACTGCATCGTCGGCCACTGTTCGGCCGAACCCGGGCACCGCAAGCTGCTCGAACGCCTCGGCAAGCGCCCGCTACTCGATCTGGACATGCGCCTCGGCGAAGGTTCGGGAGCCATGGCCGCCGTGCCGCTGATCCGCATGGCGTGCGCCGGCATCACCGAGGTCCCCACGTTCGCCGAGTTCTTCGGGTGACCCGCTCCTTCGGGGCCGTTACTTCGGGGTCGGGAGCAGCTGTAACGCAGTCCGCTGCTCGCCGCTTCTCGGCGACATCAACGACTGACCGATGAGCGATTCCACCACCGAACCCGACTCGAACAGCCAAGGTCTGCCCGCCTGGGGCCTGTTCGGTGCTGCGCAGTTCCTGACCCGGGTCCCAATCCGGCTGAGGTCGGCCCCCGACCTCGCTCGTTCGGTGCCGTGGTTTCCGGTGGTCGGCGCGCTGATCGGCGCTGCCGTCGGCGGCGTCACGGTCGGTCTCATGGAGCTCGTGCCGCCGCTCGTCGCCGCAGCGGTCGCGATCATGTTCGGCGTGTTGCTGACCGGCGCCTTCCACGAGGACGGTCTCGCCGACACGGCCGACGCGATGGGCGGTTGGACTCAGGAACGGCGGCGCGAGATCCTGAAGGATTCGCGACACGGCAGCTACGGCGTCGCTGCGATGTGCGGCACGATCGTCTTGCGCATCGTCTGCGTGGCCTCGCTCGGGCCGGCCGCCGCACTTGCATCGCTGGTCGCCGCCCACACGATCGGCCGAGGCGCCGCGGTCGGCGTGATGGGGTTCGCCCCGCCCGTTCCCGTCGAGGGCCTCGGCGCCGACTACGCCCGAGCGCTGTCGACGGGTCGGGCAGCTGTCGGGGTGATCGCAGCGATGCTGATCGGCGTCCTCGCCGTCGGGTGGTGGGCAGCACCATTCGTACTCGCTGCATCCGTCGCGGCGCTCAGTGTCTCGATCGTCGCTCGACGTGCGTTCGGTGGCGTCAGCGGCGACATCCTGGGCGCCGTCGAACAGGTCGCCGAGTGCGCCATCCTCGTGGTCGCGACCGGCCTCTCGTCACGCCACCCGCTCTGGTGGGCTTGATCGACCGGCCGGTCAGCCCGTGCGTCGCTAGCCTCTCGGCGTGAAGATTTCCGCCGCTCAGGTCGGTCCCCAGATCGCTCGTGGTTTCGCCATGGGCGCCGCCGACATCGTCCCGGGTGTCTCGGGCGGAACGGTCGCACTCGTTCTCGGCATCTACGACCGACTGATCGACAACGTCCGTCTCGGCGCCCGGGGGCTCAAGGAGCTGCTCACCGGGGACATCGCCGAATTCAAGGCGACGCTCGTTCGGATCGAATGGGTCTGGCTGGTGTCGCTCCTCGTCGGGATCCTCGCCGCCATCGCCGCCCTGTCGTCGGTGCTCGAGCGTCTCCTGCACGACGAGGCGATCAAGATGTCCGGGTTGTTCCTCGGCCTCGTGCTCGGCACGGTGTGGGTCGCGTACCAACTGCTCGACCGGGTCGACGCAGTGACCATCGCGATCATCGCCGGCGTCGGCGTCGTCATGTTCCTCCTGCTCGGGTTGAAGTCCGACACCGAGGTCGCCGACGGTGCGGCCGAGGTCGTCACCAAACCGATCTGGGTCTTCTTCCTCGTCGGAGCAATCGCCATCTGCGCGATGATCCTGCCCGGCATCTCCGGCTCGTTCCTGCTCGTCATGATGGGCATGTACACCGAGGTGCTCGGCGCCGTGAACGACCGCAACCTGTTCGTCTTGGCGATGTTCGCGCTGGGTTGCGTGATCGGTCTGGCGCTGTTCTCCACGCTGCTCAACTGGCTCCTCGAGCGCTACCACCGCTGGGTGCTGTCGGCGATGATCGGCCTGATGGTCGGCTCGACGCGCGTGTTGTGGCCGTGGCCCGGTGGCACCAACACCACGACGCTCAGCTGGCCCGCCGACGACGTCGTCGTCCCCGTCCTGCTGATCGCAGTCGGCATCATCGTCGTCGTCGCCATCGACCTGATCGCCACACGGTTCGTGACCGTCGAGGAACTCCCCGAGCACGAGCAGTTCCTCGCCCACGAAGCCGACCCGAGCGGCTGAGCCCGACGACGCTCACCGGGCGTCGAGGTCAC
>RCMY010001922.1_pt1 | contig 19428 bp, 15 predicted proteins | sample 2041341 | NCBI WGS metagenome assembly RCMY01 (sample SAMN09708234, study PRJNA481090) | Marine sediment metagenome, whole genome shotgun sequencing project. | reverse complement strand
CAGTACTGGTTGTTGGAAGGATTTTCAGACACGTGAGGCAATCTCCTGAAGCATAGACTTCTGATCTAGTGATGAAACAAAGGGTGGGGGCGGTGAGATCGGCACCCTGTCAGAATCCATCATGGCTGGACGCTGACAAGGTGCCGGCATTGCATTGACATCTAGCATTCGCCGGATCAGGCGTTCGCGCGATGCTCTATCAGGTCTTCCACGACACTGGGATCGGCCAGTGTGGATGTGTCGCCAAGTGCGTCAAAATCATTCTCAGCGATCTTGCGCAGTCGCAGTATGCGCCTCATGATTTTTCCCGATCGGGTTTTCGGTAAACCCGGCGCCCATTGAATGAGATCGGGCGATGCGATCGGACCAATTTCCTTGCGTACCCAGGTAACCAGCTCCTTGCGCAGCTCTTCGGTCGGTTCAATACCTTCCATCAGCGTTACATAGGCATAAATACCCTGCCCCTTGATAGCGTGAGGGAAACCAACAACGGCCGCTTCTGCGACTTTTTCATGCGCTACCAAGGCAGATTCGACTTCTGCGGTGCCCATTCGATGACCCGAGACGTTGATGACATCATCCACGCGACCGGTTATCCAGTAGTAACCGTCAGCATCACGCCGGCAACCGTCACCGGTGAAATAATAGCCTTTGAACGTCTCGAAATAGGTAGAGACAAATCGCTCATGATCACCATAAACGGTGCGCATCTGACCCGGCCAGCTGTCTTTGATACACAGAACACCTTCGGCTTCGACACTGGTCTGTTCATTGCCTTCAGTATCCAGAATGACCGGCTGAATACCGAAGAAAGGCAGTGTTGCAGAACCGGGCTTGGTCGCTACCGCGCCAGGTAATGGAGAAATCAGAATACCGCCGGTTTCTGTTTGCCACCAGGTATCAACGATCGGGCAACGGCCTTGACCCACCACTTCGTCATACCATTTCCAGGCTTCCGGATTGATGGGCTCACCCACCGAACCCAGAACCCGCAGACTGGACAGATCGGCGCCCTTGACATGTGATTCACCCGCACCCATCAACGCTCTGATAGCCGTCGGTGCGGTATAGAAGATGTTGACCTTGTGCTTTTCACACACGTCCCAGAAACGTGAAGGACTCGGGTAGGTAGGCACGCCTTCGAACATCAGCGTGGTTGCCCCGTTGGCCAACGGTCCATAGACGATATAGCTGTGACCCGTCACCCAACCGACATCGGCGGTGCACCAGTAGACGTCACCATCGTGGTAGTCGAAGATGTATTCATGGGTCATGGCGGCGTAGACCAGATAGCCACCTGTAGTATGCACGACACCCTTGGGCATGCCGGTGGAGCCGGAGGTATAGAGAATGAACAGCGGATCCTCGGCGTTCATCGGTTCAGGCTTACAGTCCGGGGACACTTTTTCTGCCTGCTCGTGATACCAGAAGTCCAGATCGGGGCGCATGGCGATATCGCCACCCGTGTGCTGGACGACGACCATTTTCACATCGTGGTCAACTTTTTCCAGCGCCTTGTCGGCATTGGCCTTCAACGGCACTGTGCGACCTCCGCGCTTGCCTTCATCCGCGGTCACGACAAGCTTGGCTTTTGAACCATTAACCCGATCGCCCAGCGCGTCTGCACTGAAACCACCGAAGACAATCGAATGTATGGCACCGATGCGCGCGCAGGCAAGCATTGCATAAGCCGCCTCCGGAATCATGGGCATGTACAGGATGACCCTGTCGCCCTTCTCTACACCGAGTGACTTGTAGACATTGGCCAGACGGCAGACGTGCTCATGAAGCTGCTTGTAGGTAATACTCTTGTCAACCGATGGATCATCTCCTTCAAAGATGATGGCCACCTGATCGCCACGAGTCTCCAGATGACGATCGATACAATTGACACTGACATTGAGCTCCCCATCTTCATACCACTTGATGGAGACATGCGGGTAATCGAAGGTCGTGTTCTTGACCTTGGTGTAGGGAGTCATCCAATCCAGCCGCTTGCCCTGCTCCGCCCAGAACGCATCCGGGTCTTCGACAGACTGTGCGTACATTTTCTGATAGCCAGCTTCGTCGACTATTGCCTTGGCAGCAAAACCAGGCGGTACTGGTCGTAGGTCGTTACTCATGCAATCTGCTCCTTTTTATATAGACACTGTAGCCAGGAAAACTGCATTGAGGACATCGCATGGAATCAAAATGACAGCGGCCTATTCATTTCGCCCTCTCGATGTGCCTTTTTCTGGCTTTCCTGGACTCTGGCAGCGCACTGGCAATGAACTGCGCTCACTACCTGCGAGCCGGCGTAATGCGTCGGGGTCTAGTATCTGCACGAACTTGCGACGCACCCCGATTAGATTCTGCTGTTCGAGTTGGGAGAATATCCGACTTATCGTTTCCAGCGCAAGGCCGAGATAGTCGGCGATGTCGCGTCGCGACATCGTCAGCGCCAGCTCACCACGTGTTTGATCGTTTCTGTCCAACCGGTCCCAGAGGAAGATGAGAAAGCCACTCAGGCGCTGCTCAGCGGACTTGGTACTACGGTTACGCAACGCATCGTAGTTGTTGGCGATGGTCGCAAAACAGAGGTGCTGCAACAGGTCGTGCTCATCGAGGCGATGGAGATTTTTCAGATCGCTTTGCAGGCACTCTAGTGAATGTTCTCCTACTTCCGAATCTTCGAGCGCAACGGCTGAGTACACATGGTATTGGCTAGAGACCGCCTCCAGGGCAAGAGCGTCGCCCGGCAGAAAAAACCCAAGCACCTGCTCATCACCCTGGAGTGAGGTTGCATACACTTTGAACGAACCGCTGACGACCATGTACACGCTGCTGGATGGAGCGCCAGCAAGAAACAAATGCGTCCCGCAAGGCAATCGCCTGTGCCGTTCAAACATTTTGGCGAGCGACCACGGCTGACAGTGTGTGTCAAGTCGTGCGGGGCGCTCAGATAATCCCGGGGAGTCTGTGATTTGGGCCGTGGCTGACATCGGCGCACACTCGTGTTTACAAATCCAGCAACAGACTATACTCGCGTCCAGCACCGCCTCAATTCGCATGACTACCTAAATCATTGCGGTAATTACCTAGTTGCGTTCCGGCTGTGCCCACTACTCGCCATCGGCGCAACGCCGCATCGATTCGAGATAGAGGGCACGTCTCGTATCGGCAGCCGCAGACATGATCGAGAGTATGACGCCTGCTACGAAAATAAAATTGACATTTGTCAGTCGTCGAAGTCAACAACTCGCGCCCACGTGACGATACTCACGAGAGTGGCCAGACAGGATACCTGCATCTTTTCCATCAAGTTGGCGCGATGTGCTTCGATCGTGCGTCGGCTCAGGTGCAAGGATGCAGCAATTGCCTTGTTTGGTTCACCGCGTACGACGCGTTCGAGTACCAGCTGCTCACGCTCCGTCAACGCATGCAAACGCTGACGCACTTCGAGTAGTTTGCGCGATCTTGCACGCCGGCGGCAATCGAGCTCGAAACAGCGCTGTACGCGATCGATGACATCCTGATCGCGAAACGGCTTCTCGATAAAATCCTGCGCGCCGAGTCGCATCGCCTCGACCGCGAGCCTTACGTCACCGTGGGCACTGATGAAGACGATGGGGAGTTCGAATTGTCGTTCACGCATCTGCCGGGCGAGCATAAGCCCACCGATTCCCTGCATGCGCACATCCAGCAACGCGCAACCGGCATGCTCTGGCTTGAGTTGATCGAGGAAACTTTCGCCGTCTTTAAAACCGAGGGCGGCGATGCCTACACTGTCAAGTAACGTCAGCAGGGCATCTCGCACAGCCTCGTGATCGTCCACAACGAAAACGGTCGATTGCATCATTGGGCACTTACTCTGGCCAAGGGCAGGAGTAGTTGAAATGACGTTCCGCGAGGCACGTTGGGCCGGTACTCAATATGACCCGCATGCGCGGTGGCCAGGCATCGACTGATGAGAAGCCCGAGACCCAGTCCGTCGGACTTGCTCGTGACGAAGGGTTCGAACAGTTGCTCGCCCGCCTCTGGCGTAATCCCCTTCCCCGAATCGCTTACGGTGGCACTCGCCCAGCCCTTCCCTTGCGTACTCACGGACACTCGCACGCGCGACTCGCCCCGATCGGTCGCAAGGCTTGCCTCAACGGCGTTACGCAGCAGGTTCAACAACACGATCTTGATCTGTGCCGGGCTGACAACCACCGGGCAAGCGCCGGCTTCTGCTTCAGACTCGATGACACAACCTTCGATGCGTGGGTCAAGCGCCAGCACATCGAGTGATTCGCCAACGAGCTGATTGAGATCACACAACCGGCGTACATCGTCATGACCGCGCACCAGACCCTTCAGACTGCTGATCATCTGCCCGGTGATGTGCGCCTGCTCGATGATCTTGTCGACCGTCGGCAACAGTTTCGGGTGATCGGTCAGACCACCGGACAACCAGCGCCGACAACTGTGTGCGTAGGTGGCGATCGCTGTCAGTGGTTGGTTTACCTCATGTACCAACCCGAGGGCGACTTCACTCAACTCGCTCATCCCGCTCACCTCCGCGCGATGCGTACGCCACCCAGCGGTGGCCCTATCGCCGATGGTTGGTGTGCTTGATTCTTCAACTGCTGATCCCTCAAGGACACACTCGTGTGCAGCATGGGGCGCGGCATGCGAGAAGACTAGCAACAAACACGGCGACTGCTGTAGTCCGCGAAGCCGTTGAGCATGGCACACCATTGCAGTCTGTCGAGAACGATCCGCGTGGCGATAGGCGTACCCATTGCAAAGGGCGTGACCGTCACGCTGAGAGCGTTGGAGGAATCCGACGAGGCTTTCGCTCGGGGTGTCGAGCAGTTCGCCGAGGAGCAGCTCTGCCGCCGCTGTGATGGATGTCCCGAGCCAGTCGGCGGCCGCCTCGTTCATCGCCACAACCGTGCCACCGGGTGCACAGACGAGTGCGGGTGCGGTAAGTACCGCTAGGACATCCTGAGCGTTGTGCTGCGACATCTTCGATGTTTATGCTGCAGTGCAAAATAGAAGAACAGTGTGCACTGTAATTTGCAAGAATTCAGTAGCTCTATGAAATTATTGATGTAAATTTGCAAATTGGATATAATATTTTTCTGAATATTTGCAAAATTCGTCAAAAACTCAACGCTAGTGACAGCCGAGAGATTGCTCGCCCGCAGATTTCGCGAATCGATGACGTCAGTGGGTACCCGCTCTACCACGCGTGACAACCTGCGGAGGCTGTAGGTATGAGTCGCAAGTTATATTCTGGTCCGAAGTTGCGTCGCTTCCGCGAACAGCAGGGCCTCAAGCAAAATGAATTCGCCGTCACGCTTGGCATCTCGGCGAGCTACCTGAACCAGATCGAGAACAACCAACGACCATTGACCGCGACGGTGTTGCTGAAGCTGGGTGAGGCCCATGAAACCGACATGCAAGCGTTCTCGGATGCTGACGATGATCGGCTGGCGGCCGAACTGGACGAAATTCTGAACGACCCCCTGTTTCAAGGCCAGCTGGTGGATTTGCGCGAGCTGCGGGAAGTGGTCGGTGTATCGCCTGCACTGGTGAAGCGCTTTATTACCTTGCATCGCGCCTACCAGGAGAGCACGAACCATCGCCATGAGCTAGTCGAGCAGATCCATACCGATCAGTCCCAGGTGCTTCGCGGCACTCATTTTCCCTACGAGGAAGTGCGAGACTTCTTCTTTGCCCGCAACAACTACATTGACGAACTCGACCAGTCTGCCGAGCGGCTGCAAGGCGAGCAGCAGTTCCGTATTGGCAATATGGAGGAGGACCTTGTTGCGTATCTGGCTGCTCGCCACGATGTGCGTTGCGTATCCGTAAACAGCAACTCGCGTGAGACCGAACTACGCCGATTCGATAACGAGACGAACACGCTGCATCTTTCCGCGCGCCAAGCCCCAGGGCGACGAGCCTTTTACATCGCCTATCAGATTGCCCTGCTCGAACACCGCGAGCTGATGAACGAAATCATCAGCACTGCCGGATTCGCAAGCGAGGAGGCCACAACCGTGTGCCGTGTAGGCCTAGCCAACTATTACGCCGCTGCCCTGCTGATGCCCTACGCTTCGTTACTCGCCGAAGCCCGGCAAGAACGCTACGATGTGCAGAAGTTGCAACAACGCTTTTCCATGAGCTTCGAGGGGGTGTGCCACCGCCTGAGCAGCATGCAACGTCCGGGTGCCAAAGGCATACCGTTCTTTTTTGTTCGCGTGGACAAAGCTGGCAACGTCTCCAAACGTCAGAGCGTGTCAGGGTTTCACTTCGCTCGCAGCGGTGGCTCGTGTGCAATGTGGAACGTGCACGACGCATTCTCTGCGCCGGGCAAGATCCTGAAGCAGGTGGCTCAGATGCCCGACGGCAAAACCTACTTCTGTATCGCTCGCACGGTCACGAAATCAACCGGTGGGCACCTGGACCCACAGCGAGAGTTCGCTGTGGGACTGGGCTGCGGTGTGGAGCACGCCGATCAGCTGATTTACTCCACGGGCATCGATCTTGACGATCCCGAGGCTGTGATACCAATTGGTCCAAGCTGTCGGGCTTGCGAGCGCCTCGAGTGCACTCAGCGAGCCTTCCCACCGACTACAAAACGTCTGACGATCGACGAACACCGGCGTAGCATCAGACCCTTCGCGTTCTAGCGGCTCATCGGGGGAAACTCATGGCCGCTTGTGCCTCTGGCAGCACACTCAGCTACTGATCGCCACTTTTTTTTCGATGCCTTGGACAATGGCCTGAGTGATTGCCCCGGCCTCGCCGATACCGCTCACCCGGACATAAGCGGGGGCTTCATCCTCATCACGCTCTGACCACTCGCGATAGTAGCGCTTCAATGGCGCTGTCTGTTCATCGTAGACCTCGATCCGATGACGTACGGTTGCCTCTGCGTCGTCCTCGCGCTGTATCAGAGGCTCGCCCGTCTCATCATCCCGACCCTCAGCCTTCGGCGGATTATGATCGACATGGTAGACGCGTCCTGAGGGTTCGTGGATGCGTCTGCCTCCCATGCGTTTGACAATCTCTTCGGCATCGACGTCGATTTCAACCACAGCATCGATACAGACGCCAGCCGATCGCATCGCTTCAGCTTGAGCGAGCGTACGTGGAAACCCGTCGAACAGGAATCCCTTTGCGCAGTCACTCTTGAGGATGCGCTCGTTGACAAGTCCGATGATAATGTCATCGGAGACAAGGTCGCCACGCTCCATGACCTTCCTCGCCTCCAGGCCCAATGGCGTTCCAGCCTTGGCCGCAGCGCGCAGCATATCTCCGGTGGAAATCTGGGGAATGGAATAGCGGACAGTCAGCGACGCCGCCTGTGTGCCCTTACCGGCTCCCGGGCCGCCTAGTAAAATCAAACGCATTTATTGACTCCTGGTTATAGATCGTGATGAAATTCGAGAGCTCTGAGTTCGACCCAGGACAGAGACATCATCGCGCAGGGTTGCTCAATGGTTTCCGCCAGTTTCACAGGCGTTCGAAGGCGGCAGCGATACCCTGCCCCCCACCGATGCACATGCTGACCAGGGCAAACCGGCCGCCAGTACGTGCCAACTCGTGGAGTGCCTTGACCGTGATTATGCAGCCTGTTGCACCAATCGGATGACCGAGCGAGATACCACTGCCGTTCGGATTGACCTTGTCCATTGGCAGGTCGAGGTCGCGGACCACGGCCAGCGCCTGGGCTGCGAAGGCCTCGTTCAACTCGATGACATCAAAGTCCGAGATGCCAAGCCCGGTACGCTCAAGCAAGTTCCGAATGGCAGGAATCGGGCCGATCCCCATGTACTTCGGCTCAACGCCTGCAAAGGCATAGCCGACCAGTCGTGCCATTGGGGTCACCCCGGCGCGCTCTGCCGCGTTGCGCTCCATCAGCGTTACTGCTGCAGCCGCATCATTGATCCCCGACGCATTGCCTGCCGTCACCGATCCTTCTTTGTCGAAGACCGGCCGCAGCTTGGCCATGGACTCGATGGTGAGGTCATTGCGCACGTGCTCGTCACGATCAAACGCTACCGTCTCACGCTTGACTCTGACTTCTACAGGAAGAATTTGTCCAGTGAAGTATCCCGCTTGCGCAGCCGCATAGGCGCGTCGATGGCTCTCAACTGCCAGGCTGTCCTGTTCCTCACGCGTGATGTTCCATTTCTTCGCCACGTTCTCTGCCGTTACACCCATATGGTAGGCATCGAATGGATCTGTGAGAGCGCCGACCATGGCATCGATGACTTTACCATCGCCCATACGCTGCCCGAAGCGCTGTCCCGGAAGCCAGTATTGTGCGCGACTCATCGACTCGGCACCACCGGCGACAGCTGCGTCACACTGGCCAACCTCAATCAACTGGGAGGCAGAAATAATTGCCTGCAAACCGCTCCCACAGAGACGGTTCAGCGTTAACGCAGGCGTGTCGTGGGGAAGTCCGCCGTTGACGGCCGCGACCCTTCCCAGATACATGTCCCGTGCCTCGGTATGAATGACATTGCCAAATACGCAATGACCGATCGACTCGGGTTCAACACCGGAACGTCTGACCGTTTCCTTGACGACCTGTGCCGCAAGATCGCACGGCGGAACGTCCTTGAGTGTACCGCCGTAATCGCCGATCGCCGTCCTGACGCCACTGACCACGACGACTTCTTTCATGTTGCCCATATCCACAAATTCTCCTTAAGTATCACTCGGTTTGTCGTTCAAGACAGGTGATGACCGCCGTTCACTGACAGCATCGATACCTAGCCACCTCGTAGCATAATCAAAAAGCGCATTGCCACTTTATGACATTTGTCAATTAGGGCCGTGCATAGCGATCTTTCGCGCCGCCAATAACTCTTTAGCCAGAAGGCCAAACGGCGGGACGTTTGTCCAGAAAGGCAGCGACACCTTCTATCGCGTCATCGGTGTCCCAGGTATCTGCCAGCGCTTCGGCTGATTCTACAAGCCGCGCCTGGTCAATGAGCGGCCCTTGGCTTCTCGCCAGGCGTTTTGCTCGACCCAACGCCTCGGGTGAACGCATCAGCAAATCGCTGACGACTTTATCCACACGCTCATCGAGAGCGTCCACGGTGCTCAACTCGTTGATCAGACCAACGTCTTTAGCCAGCTCGCCATCAAAAATGCTGGCTGTCAGGTACAGCGCGCGACACTGCCCTTCACCGATGCGGGCGTTCACGAACGGACTGATGGTTGCTGGTATCAGCCCGAGCCGGGTTTCGGTAAGTCCAAAGCGGCACTGCTCGCTGGCAATAGCGTAGTCACAGGCGGCAATCACTCCGACACCACCGCCAAAGGCATTGCCGTTGATACGTGCAACCACCGGTTTCCCAAGGGTGTTGAGTTTGAACAGCATGTTGGCCAGGCTCATGGCCTGCTTTATACGCTCTTGCCGGCTGGCATCAAACTGATCTTTCATCCAGTTAAGATCACCTCCAGCGCAAAAACTGGCCCCTTGTCCGCTCAGCACAACAACCCGGACCGAACGGGTCTCGGCCAGCTCGTCGAGCGCCAGACTGATTTGACGAATCAACGCCTCGTTCAGCGAGTTGTGCCGCTCGGGACGGTTCAGTGTCAATCGACAGACACCGTCTTTGATGGCAGTGAGGACCACAGGTGTATTTTCATTCATCAGTCTGGCTCCTGGTCTTCAACGAGCGCGCAAACGTCGCTGCCGCCTGCAGGTGTGAGGCGTCGATGCCGGTCTCATAGCCCCACTGGGTGAGTTGCTCGACCAATACCGTGGTGTCGACGTTCCCCGATGCGCCCGGCGCATACGGACAGCCCCCGAGACCAGCCATAGCCGCATCGAAAGTAAGAAGCCCATGGTCCAGAGCTACCCTTATGTTCTTGATGGCTTGTTGGCGGGTATCATGAAAGTGTCCGGCCAGCATCGTCGGCTCGATGGACTTGAGCAATACATCCAGCAGGCTGGCTGTGGTGTCGGGCGTACCGTGACCGATCGTATCACCCAGCGAAACTTCGTAGCAGCCACACTCCAGTAGTCTTTCACTAACAGCGACCACTGCCTGCGGCTTTATCTCGCCCTCATAGGGACAGCCGAGTACGCACGACACGTAACCACGAACCGGGATATTGGCGTGCAGGGCACGCTCCACGACCTCTTTCACTCGGGTGAAAGAGGTTTCGATGGAGCAATTCGTATTCTTCTGGCTAAAGGTTTCCGATGCAGCGATAAACACCGCCACCTCACTCGCACCTGCTTCCAGTGCATTTTCAAATCCCTTTATATTGGGGGTAAGTGCGCCGTAGGTGGTGCCATCAACACGCTCAATACCGCGCATGACATCGGCCGCATCCGCCATTTGTGGCACCCAGCGCGGACTGACGAAACTGGTGACCTCAATTGACGAAAAACCAGCAGCCGAGATCAGGTCGACCAGGTGTATCTTGTCGTCGGTACTGACGAATGCTGGTTCGTTCTGCAACCCATCGCGAGGGGACACCTCATAAACTCTGACCTGTTCACGCATCGGACTGCTCGGTAACGGGATCGAGCTGCAACAGTATTGCACCGTCCGCCACTTGTGTACCCACAGCGCAATCGATGGCGGCGATCCTGCCATCACGTGGTGAGCGCAACGTGTGCTCCATCTTCATCGCTTCAAGAATCAGCAGTTCCTGGCCGGTCGTCACCTCATCACCTTCGCCGACGAGTACGGCACAGACAGCGCCCGTCATGGGCGCACGCACATCATCTGCCTGGCTGGTAGATCCATCGGCCTCGTTCAGTGGATCGGGGCAGAAGTATCGATGCGTATAGCCATCAGAGAGTACGCTGACACAGCGTCCTTCTCGGCTCGGATAGACCTCGCACGGCAGTCTGATGAAGTGACCTTCCCACGTAAGCTCGACGGCATGATCGTGAAAGACGACTTGAGTGAACTCGAGCGTGCCACTGGGAAGTACCACGTCGGTTTGATGGGCGCCGACGTGCTCGACGCGAACGATGACGGCTTCCTCATCCTGTATCAACAGGACGCGTTCGGACGGCTTGCCCCACAGACGCCAAGCCGGTGTTCCCTGATCAACCGCAGGTCTGCGCAAGGCCATTGCTGCCACGGCCATCGGCAGTTCGGGATGCGGATCGGCACTGAGTAGCTGATCGATATCGCGTTCAATCAGGCCCGTGTCCATCTTGCCCGCGGCAAATCCCTCGTGACTGGCAAGCGCATGCAAGAACGCGGCATTCGTGGTCAAACCGGCCACATGGGTATGTTTGAGGGCGCGCTGCAGAGTCACCAGCGCCTGCTCGCGAGTGGCGCCATGGGTCGTCAGTTTGGCGATCATGGGATCGTAGAACGGTGATATCTCATCACCACTGCTCACGCCGGAATCGATGCGTGCCGGGCCGAATGCCAGATGCTCGATAGTACCGGTGGCGGGCAAGAAATCGTTGTTCGGATCCTCCGCGTAGAGCCGCGCTTCAAAGGCGTGCCCGGTGAGCCCGATATCGGACTGCATGGCCGGCAGCGGATCGCCCGAGGCCACTCTGAGCTGCCATTCAACCAGATCGAAACCGGTGACAGCTTCAGTAACGGGATGCTCCACTTGCAAGCGCGTGTTCATTTCCATGAACCAGAAACCGTCTGTACGAAGTCCTTCTGAGCCATCGACGATGAACTCGATGGTCCCAGCTCCCTGGTAATCAATCGCTCGTGCTGCAGTCACTGCCGCATCGGTCATCGCCTTGCGCACGTCCGGCGTCATGCCCGGTGCTGGCGCTTCTTCGATGACTTTCTGATGACGCCGCTGCAGCGAGCAGTCACGCTCGTACAGATGCACCACATTGCCCTGCGTATCGCCGAACACCTGTACTTCGATATGCCGAGGCGTCAGAATGTATTTCTCAATGAGTACCGCCGCATCACCAAAGGCATTGGCACCCTCGCGAGAGGCACTGTCAAGCGCACTGCGAAATTCATCCGTGCTGTGCACCAGCCGCATGCCCTTGCCACCACCACCGGCCCGCGCTTTGATCAGCACGGGGTAGCCGATGTCATTGGCCTGCTGCTGGAGAAACGCTGGGTCTTGATTCTGTCCGTGATAGCCCGGGACCACGGGCACACCGGCCTCGCTCATCAACGTCTTGGCCGCATCCTTCAAACCCATGGCCCGGATGGCTGATGCGGTGGGACCGATGAAGATCAAGCCAGCCGCTTCGACGGCGTCAACGAAGTCGGGATTTTCCGACAGGAATCCATACCCGGGGTGGATGGCTTGTGCGCCGGTTTTCTTCGCCGCACTGATAATACGTTCGCCCACAAGGTAACTTTCCGTCACCGCCGACGTACCAATGTGCACAGCCTCATCGGCTCGCTTCACATGCAACGCATGAGCGTCTGCATCGGAATACACGGCAACCGTGGCGACACCTAAACGTGCTGCGGTATCCATGATGCGGCAGGCAATTTCACCGCGATTGGCAATCAGTATCTTTGTGAACACATCGACCCCCTTACATTCGAAAAACGCCAGACCGGGTCTCCGGAATGGGCGCATTTAGTGTGGTTGCAAGGCTGTGTGCCAGCACCTCTCGTGACATCGACGGATCAACAACCCCGTCGTCCCAGAGCCTTGCGGAGGCATACAACGGATGCCCCTGCCGCTCGAACTGATCGATGATTGGCTGCTTGAAGGCCTGTTCGTCTGTCGCGGACCACGATTCACCCTTCTTTTCGAAATTGTCCCGCTTGACCGTCGCCAATACACTGGCGGCCTGTTCTCCGCCCATTACGGCGATTCGACTGTTCGGCCACGTCCACATGAATCGGGGCGAGTAGGCACGCCCACACATGCCGTAGTTGCCGGCACCGTAGCTGCCGCCGATGACCATCGTGATTTTTGGTACCTGGCTGGTGGCCACTGCGGTAACCAGCTTTGCACCGTGCTTGGCGATGCCTTCGGCTTCATACTTTGACCCGACCATGAATCCCGTGATGTTCTGCAGAAACACCAACGGTATCTTGCGCTGCGAACACAGCTGGACAAAGTGCGCACCCTTGACCGCGCTTTCGGAAAACAGGATGCCATTGTTGGCGACAATGCCCACCGGATAGCCGTCGATGTGTGCAAAGCCGCAGACCAGTGTTGCGCCATAGCGGGCTTTGAATTCGGAAAATCGCGAACCGTCGACCACCCGAGCGATAATCTCCCTGACATCAAAGGGCTGACGTTTGTCAACCGGTACGATGCCGACGATCTCGGCAGGGTCGTACAAGGGTGGCTCCGGCGTGCGCCGCTCTATGGAGGGGATGTGTCGGGTGTTCAGATGTGACACAACGTCCCGGGCCAGCGCCAGCGCGTGGTCGTCGTTCTCGGCCAGATAGTCAGCAACGCCGGACAGGCGTGTGTGCACATCACCGCCACCCAGATCCTCGGCAGAGACCACTTCACCGGTCGCCGCTTTCACCAGTGGCGGGCCACCGAGAAAAATCGTGCCCTGCTCGCGGACGATAATCGCCTCGTCGGACATGGCCGGGATATAGGCCCCACCAGCGGTACAGGATCCCATGACCACAGCGATCTGGGAGATGCCTTCGCTCGACATGATGGCCTGATTGTAGAAGATGCGCCCGAAGTGTTCGCGATCGGCGAAGACCTCATCCTGGTTGGGCAGGTTGGCGCCACCGGAGTCCACAAGGTAGACGCAAGGAAGCCGGTTCTGCAAGGCCACCTCCTGAGCACGCAGGTGTTTTTTTACCGTCATCGGAAAGTAGGTGCCGCCCATGACGGTCGTATCATTGCAAAGCACCATGCAATCACGCCCGGACACCTGACCGATGCCGGCAATGAGCCCTGCACCAGGGGCTCGGTCTTCGTACATGCCATGAGCTGCTGTGGTGCCGATTTCCAGGAACGACGAGCCCGGGTCGAGCAGTGTCTGCACACGATCCCGCGGCAGGAGTTTGCCGCGGGATAGATGACGCTCCCGGGCTCGTTCACCACCCCCTTCGGCCGCGCGGTTCACCGCGTCGCGCACAGGCGCTGATTGTGCGTGCATGTTGGCAGCGTTTGCCTTGAAGGCTGCACTATTGGGTGAAACGTCGGATTTCAGAATTCCCATGGCAATCTCACTCGCTCTCGTTGAACAATTCGCGTCCGATCAACATGCGACGAATCTCGCTGGTGCCAGCACCGATCTCGTAGAGTTTTGCATCGCGCAACAACCGGCCGGTCGGATAATCGTTGATGTAGCCATTACCGCCGAGGGCCTGGATGCCTTCGAGGGCCACTTGTGTGGCCTTCTCTGCCGCGTACAGGATGCAGCCAGCGGCGTCCTTGCGCGCGGTCTCTCCGCGATCACAAGCGGATGCCACGGCATACACATATGCACGACACGCATTCATGGTGGTGTACATATCGGCAATTTTTCCCTGCATCAGCTGAAAAGTGCCAATGGGCTGATCGAACTGCTTGCGATCGTGAATATAAGGGACGACGACGTCCAGCACGGCGGCCATCAGCCCGATACAGGCACCGGCCAGTACGACACGCTCGTAATCGAGGCCTGACATCAGGATACGAACGCCCTCGCCTTCTTTGCCGAGCACGTTTTCTACCGGCACCTTGCAGTTCTCAAAGACCAGTTCACATGTATTGGATCCCCGCATGCCCAGTTTGTCCAGCTTCTGCGCGGTGGAAAAACCTGGCATGGACTTGTCGATCAGGAAGGCGGTGATACCCTTGGATCCAGCGTCAGGGTCAGTTTTGGCGTAAACAACCAGGGTTGTGGCATCGGGGCCATTGGTGATCCACATCTTGTTGCCATTGAGCACATAGTGATCATTCTGTTTTTCAGCTCGCAGGCGCATTGAAACAACGTCAGAGCCGGCCCCGGGTTCAGACATGGCCAGCGCACCCACATGCCGACCAGCGATAAGATCCGGCAATACACGTGCTTTCTGTTCACTGCTTCCCCAACGTGCAATCTGGTTGATACACAGATTGGAGTGGGCCCCGTAGGACAAGGCAACCGAGCCTGATGCGCGGCTGATCTCCTCAATGGCGATCACGTGTGCCAGATAGCCCATGCCGACGCCTCCGTCAGACTCCGGCACGGTGATGGCGTTCAGACCCAGATCGCCAAATTTCTCCCACAAATCCATCGGGAACTCATTGGTCGCGTCTACCTCGGCCGCTCGGGGGGCTATCTGTTCCTGTGCAAATCGATGAACCATTTCGCGCAGGGCGTCCAGCTCTTCGCTGAGCCCGAAATTCATACTGTGGTTGAACATGATGTCTGTCTCCTCTGATCGTTTCAGTAAGCCTGGCGTGGTTGGGAATGTGACTGGAATCAGCTATTTATATAGTATTTTCGTGACACTAGCAACTAAGTATCTTGTATACAAGCATTTAAAGTTCGACATATCTAAATCCGAACAGGTTAGGATGTAAGTGTCTATCAAATTTACAGTCGTCAAGCTATTGAAAAAGCAAGCAAATAAGATCACACCCTCGACCTCCACCAGCATTCTGATCGGCAAGGCTTATCGAGCGGTATACAAGGGAACACGTAGAGTATTAAGCGATCTTCAGCTGCCACCGGCACAATTCATTCTGCTTGCTGCTTTGTGGGAAAAAGATTCCCAGAGTAGCGCTCAGCTCGGCGCCCTGCTGGGGCTCGACAGCGCCACGATGACAGGGCTTATTGATCGCACAGAGGCAAAAAAGTACGTAAAACGGCGTGCCGATCCATCAGACCGACGAGTCAATCGCGTGGTGCTGACGAAGAAAGGACGCGATTTGGAGGAACCGGTGACGAGTGCCATGAATCAATTTGACCGTGAGCTGGCTGCTCTGGTTGACGGTGATGTGGCCAGTTTTAATCAGGGATTGGTTCGCATGGGGGCTTTGTCGTAGTATTAGAGCACTTCACTAGTCTCGCCTTGGTCTATGAGCACAGTCCATCACAACAACCTGATTACCGGGGCCGGCAAGTTAAGTTCTCTCAGTGAGGATGATCAGATCAATCAGGGACTTGATCTGATACAGCAGGGATTCTCGATTTTTGACGCTGACATGCTTCTGGTGAAGTGCAACCGCAGCTTCGTCCTCATGTATGACCTCCCGGAAGAGCTCGCCAGGCGCGGTGCCACGTTTGAGGCTATCAATCAGTACCTTGCGTGCCGCGGCGAATTTGGTCCGGGCGATCCGGTAGAACTCGTCAGAACGCGTGTGGAACTGGCGATGCGTTTTGAACCACATTATCTCGAACGCACGCGTCCAGACGGAAAACGTTTCGCTATCGAAGGCCATCCGCTGCGGCAAGGTGGCTGGGTGACTATCTATTCTGATATCACCGAGTCATGGAAACAGGAAAGGGTGTTGAAAGCGCGCAGCGATGTGCTGTCTGACAAACTTTTGATGCACAACGAAGAGCAGGCGCGAACCAATCGTGAACTGGCCGCTGCCAATCGTGCACTACAAGAGGCCAAGGCGAATTTGCAAGCCTCCGAGGCACGAATTCGTACGATCACCCAAGCGCTACCGGCACACATCGCCTACGTCGATCGCCACTACACTTACCGCTTCTCCAACAACCGCCTTGACGATATCATGAACATTCGCGCAGCGAATGTACTTGGCAGGCAAATGTCAGATGTTTTTCCGCGTGATACCTACCTTGTATTAAGGGAGAAAATCGATGTAGCATTTACAGGCAAAATGATCACGGTCGAATATGTTGTGAATGCAAAAAAACCACACGCACAGTCGATCCGCACAACCCTGTCACCAGAATTTGGCCCAGACGGTGACGTTGTGGGTGCATTCGTTCTGTCCATTAACATCTCGGCAGAAAAGGCTGCCACTGAGATGCAAGTCAGAGCGAAACGCATGGAAACAACCGCACAACTTACCAGTGGGCTGGCCCATGATTTTTCCAACATGCTGACTATCATCCTCGGTAATCTGCATCGCATGAGTAAGGGCGCCACCGCTATTCAGCTCGAACTGATGCGCTCTACCGAACGGGCGGCCAAGCGCGGCACTCGTATCATTGACAATCTGATGTCACTACTTTACCGCCATCAGCTCAATGCCAAGGAGGCGAATATAAGCAACGTGCTTAGAGACTTGGTGCCTTTATTTTCCTCGCTGAATACCGATATTCGACTTGATTTACAGTTACCGGAGGATGACATCTTCGCAACGGTTGACGAAGGTGCCATTCAGGATGTGGTGCTCAATTTGTTATTCAACTCAAAGGACTCGATTGAAGCATCAGTTGCCAAAGGTATCATTACGCTATATGCAACCATCACAGCTGACGGCTCAGACATGGATGAATTGCTGCAAATCATCGTGACTGACTCTGGTGAAGGGTTCTCGAAACAGGCATTGATGCTCGGGTCAGAACCCTTTTTCTCAACCAAACCGCAAGGAAAGGGAAGCGGACTTGGACTCTCGATGGTCCGATCAATAGCGGAGCAGCTGGGCGGCACTCTTGAGTTTAGTAACGTGCCTGACGGTGGGGCGATAGTGACATTTTCCGTGCCTCGCCGCCCCAGGCCATTGCAGAAGGATCAGAAGAACCTTGTTACCACCGCTGCCAGAATACCCGATCTGGAACAGTCCATTGTTCTGATCGTTGACGATAACGCAGAGATCCGCACGCTGCTGAGAGACTATGTTGCTCAGATGGGTTTGCTTGCGGTTGAAGCTGCGCAGGTTGATGAAGCTCTAACACTTCTTGATCAACTCGACAATATCGCTGTCGTGATCAGCGATATTGACATGCCAGGCGAGCGCCACGGCCTGGACCTTGCGCTGCATCTGGAAGCAATACGACCAGACATCAGCGTGCTTCTTATAAGTGGATTGCCGCGCAGTAGCGATCTGCTGGAAAGTGCGAGAAAACGTTTTTGCGTTTTAAGGAAACCGATAAATCCCGCGCTTTTTAAATCACAACTCATCAGCATGGTCGGTGATGAGGCGAACAGGGAACTGCCATGAGTACTTCCGAAGGTGCGAGCATTGCCATCATTGAGGACGATGCCGACATCGGTGCAATTTTGCAAGAGGAGCTCAGAGAACAGGGGTACAAGACCTATCTGTACACACGAGCCCACGAGTTCGAGGCGTCACTTAGCCGTCGGCGCTATGCACTCTGTCTGGTAGATCTGGGCTTGCCTGATCAGAATGGGCTCGATCTGGTCAAAAACCTGAGTTCTCGTCATGCTATCCCTTGCATCATTATCTCTGGTCGTCGCCAATTGACCGACAAGATAATCGGGCTGGAGCTGGGTGCAGATGACTACATTGTCAAGCCTTTTGAGCCTCCAGAGATCATCGCCCGTGTGCGCTCGGTGCTGAGACGTGTAGCTCGGGAAAATAGTCATAGCACTGCCGCAACATCGCGTTGCAAGGCACGCGCACGTTTCGATGACTGGACGATCGACTTCAGCAGCTTCGAACTGATACATGCCGATGGTTCGACCAAACAGCTAAGCAATGCCGAGCTGGATGTTCTACGCGTGTTCATCGAGGCGCCCAACCAGCTGCTCACCCGCTCGCAGATACTTGACAGGGTAACAACGGACGACGTAGAAAACTTTGATCGGGCCGTAGATGTGCGTATCTCGAGACTGCGCACAAAACTCAGGGACAACTCACAGAACCCAAAACTCATCAAGACCATCTATGGTGCGGGCTACATTTTCGTCGCTAAAGTTGAACTGCTGTAGTTGGCACAGCGAGTCAACGTTTGAAGTCTGCCTCCCGTTTTTCGATGAATGCGCTCATACCCTCTTTCTGGTCATCTGTGCCAAACAGAGATTGGAATACTCGGCGCTCAAACAGCAAGCCTTCACTCAATGATGTTTCCAGCGCTCTATCAACGGCCTCTCGTGCAATCATGGCTGTTGTTCTGGAGTAGGAGGCGATTTGAGTGGCCGCCTCTTTAGCAGCATCCAGCAATGACTCGTCCGGATAAATGCGGGCAACCAGGCCTGCCTCTTTTGCCTCGTCAGCATCCATCATGCGTCCGGTCAGAATCATGTCCATGGCTTTACTCTTGCCCACCAGTCGCGTCAGACGCTGTGATCCCCCCATACCTGGAATCACGCCCAGCTTGATCTCCGGCTGCCCGAAGCGGGCGGACTGTCCGCAATATATCGTGTCGCACATCATCGCCAATTCGCAGCCACCTCCCAGTGCATAACCCGATACTGCAGCAATTTTCGGGGTTCGCAGCTGTGCAATTGTCTCCCATCCTGCGAGCATATCGGTCAGAAACGCATCAGGGTAGGTTCTATCTCGCATCTCGGCAATGTCTGCCCCGGCAGCAAACGCCTTGGCCGAGCCTGTCAGCACGAAACAGCCGACACCGGGGTCGCTGTCGAGCGGAACCATGGCATCCGTCAGCTCCCGAAGTACCTGCGAATTAAG
>RCMY010001873.1_pt1 | contig 19432 bp, 15 predicted proteins | sample 2041341 | NCBI WGS metagenome assembly RCMY01 (sample SAMN09708234, study PRJNA481090) | Marine sediment metagenome, whole genome shotgun sequencing project. | reverse complement strand
AAATCCTTTGGGCCTACATCCGTCGCTAGACAATTACCCTAAAGGTCAAATTAATCCGCTCTCCAAGAGGTTTCGCGGTTTTGGGAATCTGGTGCAGCCAATGATGCTGGGTGGCCCCTTGCATTAACAAAAGGCTGCCATGCTCTAGTAATAGTTTGTGCTTTAGGCTCTTATCCTCGCGGTTTTTTAGATGGAAATAGCGTTCCTGTCCGAGTGTTACCGATGCAATTACGGGATTAATGCCCAATTCCTTTTCATTGTCCGAATGCCAGCCGTTGCTGTCCTTTCCATGGCGATAGCGATTGAGCAAACAGGTCGTGAAAATCACATCGGTCTTGGTCTCTATTTTCTTTTTGATTTCCAAAAGGACATCCGTAAAGTCATGGGGCTGCATAATGATGTTGGAGTAGGAGTAGGGCTTCCCGTTATTGCCGTACAAGGCGGTCAAGCGGGGCTGGGGATAGATTTTCCCGAATACTTTGATGTCATCTTGCTGCCAGGGCACTTCCTTTTTAAGATGTTCGAAATAGGCATCCGCTTTACGTTTAGAGAAAAAATCGGGGAAATAGGCGATATCGCTATCGGGCAGGTTTAGGGGTACCCCATTTATTTCTTCCGAATTTCTTTGTATACCGGCGGCCATCTGGCGATTTAAGGGTTCAGTGAACTAATGTATTGCGAGTTAAGATTAGAAGATTTGAGTCCAAACATAAAACTTTTGGAATTTGGTGCTTTGGTTTTGGAATTTACTCCCATAACTGTAAAACGCTTATCAATTGATTCCGATATTCCGACGGGTTTTGGCCGGTAAAGTCCTTGAACTTTTTGTTGAAGGATGAAATATTTTTTCATCTAACCTCATTTTTTGTAATTTTTTTTTGGTTCTACAACCTATGCCAAAACTTCGGTTCTCTCAAATCGTATTTCGAAGAATCATCCCAAATAACACCACGCCCAGTACATCAACCCGAATTGCAGGGGAATTCTCATAATCAATATCCATTTGGGAATACCTGCGGATGCCTTTTCGCCTGAGAGCATGTAAAAATGGACCAAAAGAAACACCGTTAGCATAAGGATAATGCCGTAAATGGATACGTCTTTGGTAGCTGGAAAGCACAGCCCGACGCCCAACATTATTTCCGCGATACCGCTCAGGGCCACTAAAAGTTTATGTTGCGGCAAGTATCTGGGCATGATTCGCAGATAGACCTTGGGTTTGATAAAATGCATCACGCCGGCAAAGACATATATTGCCGCCATGAGGTAGAGGTGCCATGGGTAGCTCAAGTTCAAAGCCCTGCCGAAGTCCACGCATTGATTTTACCTTCTAACAATGCCAACGGTACACAACCGGTCTCCAAAACTTCGTTGTGGAATTCACGGATGTCGAATGCATCGCCAAGTTGCTTTTCCGCTTTGGCGCGAAGCTCCAAAATTTTCAGCTGTCCGATTTTATAGGATAATGCCTGACCGGGGTTCGCCATATAGCGCTCGATTTCGGCGATGATACTGGCTTCTGATTCCGCTTCGTTGTCCAAGGAATATTGAATGGCCTTTTCGCGCGACCATTCTTTAGAATGTAACCCAGTATCCACTACTAATCGTATTGCGCGGTGCATTTCGGCACCTAGCATTCCGAAATACTGGTAAGGGTCTTCATAGAGGCCCAATTCTTTGCCCAGCGATTCGGTATACAAAGCCCATCCTTCGCCATAGGCACTATACCAAAGCGTTTTTCGGAATTTGGGTAGGGAATCGTTTTCCTGTGTCAGTGAAATCTGGAAATGGTGGCCGGGAATGGCCTCGTGCAGAAACAAATCTTCATCGGAATATATGTTGTATTTAGTAACATCGGGAATCGGCACATAGAAGATTCCGGGCCGGGTGCCATCAAGAGAACCGGAATTGTATTCAGCACTTGCCGATGCCTCGCGAAAAGCCTCGGTACGGCGAACCTCAAAAGGTGTTTTCGGTTGTTTGTCGAATAGCTTATCGACCTGCGGTTTCATTTTTTCGTGAATTGCGTTGAAATTTTCGATCACCTGTTGCGGCTCGGTAAAGGGCATCAGTTCTTTTTTGGTGCGTACGTGGTCGAAAAAGGCTTTTAGGTCGCCCTTGAAACCTACCTGTTCTTTCACTTTCTCCATTTCTGAAGAAATACGGGCCACCTCGTCAAGTCCGATTTGATGGATCTCATCGGCGGTCATATCCGTGGTAGTGTACAATTTAATCTGATGTTTGTAGTAGGCATCTCCCTCCGGAACGCCTTGAATGCCGCTGGTCTCCCTGCCCGATGTCATATAATCGGATGCCATAAAATCGTGTAATTCGCGGTAGGCCGGCACTATTTTGTCGATAATTATAGAACTATAGGCTTTTGCCAAACGCTCTTTTTCAGCATCGGAAAAATCTTCGGGAAAGTTTTTGATGGGACTGTAAAACAGATTGTCGTCCAAGGCAGGTTCGGCGACGCTGGTCAATTGTGGCAATACCTTTTTTATCAGGGATTTGGGCAGAACGTTTTCGGCCTTAATGCCCTCTTGCATTTTTGTTTTGGCAGAGGCCAACCATTCACTATAATCGTCTAACCGGGAGAGCCAGTTGTTATAATCTTTGACCGTCTTAAAAGGCTGTGCGCTGGTTCCGCCCGCCAGTTGGCCCATCATGAGGTTCATCGACCACATTTGGTCAATGGGGGTATAGTCCTTAAAACCCAAGTCCTCTAAATTGATGTCGCATTCCCATTTTAAAACGGACTTGGTCATTTTTTGATCTTCCGAAAGATCATCATCCGCAAAATTCTGCAGTTGGTTTTGATATTCGGTGTAGTACTCCTTTATCCTTTTTTCATACTCAGGCGACAGAAAATTAGGCAGTATGTCGTTATACCGATCATCGCCCTGAAAAGTGGCGCTCAAGGGATTGAGCTTAAGACCCTCTTGATAGTATTTTTCGGTCAGGGAGTCAAAGGCTAAATTGCCGGCCGCACTGGTGTCGGCAACGGTTTTGGACTCATTTTTACACGCGAAAATGCTCAGGACCAGTACGAGGATTAAAATTTTATTTCTCATGATGTGAATTTGTCAATCTTGTCAATGTGCTTGGCGGTCACTGGATCTGCCGAAGTGTTCTCGGTGCGAGAGACACGAACCCGTCTGCCGGCAGGGCCAGTTTCACTAATTTTCACCAATCCGTTATGCTTAATCTCAAGGTTAAATCTCGGACCTCCTTTCAAAGATACTTTTTCATTCGCTCCTTTTTATATTCTGGCACAGAATCATTAGCCATAAAAAAACGTAAAGTTTCGGCAGGCTTTTTTTTGGCGAACATCAGATGGAAAAATTGGTTCACGGTCAAGGTATTTTTAGATTGCTGCTGCAATTCTACATGATCGTCTTTTTGCACTTCGCCCTCTTCCAAGACTCGTACATAAGTGCCGGGGCGACCGTTTTCGATGTATTTTTTCAGGACTTTCTGGTCTTTGAACCGAACGCCCAGTTTATAGCAGGGCTCGCGGGGTTGAGACACTTGGATCAGAGCGCTTCCTATTTTATAGATATCGCCAATGCGAATGATGGACTCATCCAAACCTTCCACGGTCAAATTTTCGCCGAACATGCCCCAATCCCAATCCAGATCGGGATATTCTTTTTTCCAGTAGGTGTATTCATCCGCAGAAAACAAAAAACAGGCTTTGTTAATGCCCGCGTGATGTTTGCGGTCGATAACGACATCCTTTTTAACATCTGTCTTCCCCAAAAACAAGGGTTCGGAAACCGGATATTTAAAGATGCCCGTTTTTTCCTCCATACCGTTCCATAGAAATGTAGTGGGATTGCCGATATTGGTCGATACGATTCGCATACCCCAAAAATAGAAAACCATCCCGGTTAAAGGATGGTTTTCGTGAATTAACTCTTAAACATTGGTAAATTGTGGGGGAACTTTACCAAAAGGTAACAGATACCAAGCCCAGAGTCAACCCCAAAGCTGGTTTAGATCGTGGATTTCATTTTAAGGCCATTCGTTTTTTCGATCAAAGGTTTAAATTCCATAGCATGTAAGAACAAGATGTTCTCGCCGATATTTTCAAAGTCATATACAGATTCGCGGTCTTCGTGTTTCACGAACATCGAATCGCCCTTGTTTATCCGTATCAATGAAATCTCGCCATTGGCAGAGCGGCTGACCGCTAAACCTCCGGTCATCGAGACCAAATTATAGTTTCGGACGATTTTTCGGAAAGGGAGTCGCTCCCCTGGAAAAAGTACAACTTCCCAAACTATGATCGCATCGTTTTCGAACAGCAGTTTTTGTCCTAGACGGTTATCGATTTCCTGTTTCTTAAGTTCCCCTAGTTTCGAGGGATCCCATGTGTCAAAGTTTCCAATAGGGTTCAATTCTACACATTTCATGCGCTATCATTTTTTTTATTTTAAAATAATTGGAATATCCTGTAAAAAGGTATGATAAGGGAAACACCAGTAAATTTACTTAATATGATATAGATCAATGGGGTAGATTCAGGATCTGTATTTGAAATTCCCTTACCAGAAATAGACAATAAACAATAAACACGAAACAATAAATTAATGACGAAGATCCAGTTTTTTTATCAATCTGTATTCTTTCAATTATTAAGATCGCAAAAATCAGAAAAAGGAATTGTAAAACACAAGGACCAGAGGTTTAAGAAGTCCTGATTTCAGCATTTAGGACGAATATGGAAATGCCGGGTCGAACAAAGGCTTTTTTCAGGAATCAGAACCAACCCTAAGCTACCATCTGCTTTTTATACTGTGAAGGCGTTGTGCCGGTCTCTTTTTTAAATGCGGAATAGAAGGCACTCTTGCTGTTAAATCCCACTTCGTTTCCTATACCTTCAACGCTTAGGGTCTCCGCTACCTCACTTTTCAGCAATTCCTCGGCCTTTTTGACCCGAAAATGATTGACATACGTGTTAAAGTTTTGGTTTTGAACGGTATTTAGTGTCGTAGAGATACGCTTGGGGTGAACTTTTAATTTTTCTGCCAAATCGACAATAGTAAGTTCATGGTGAATATAACTTTTGGATGATATCATATAGCTGTGGATACGTGCCATAAGTTCTTCACTGTTTTTTTCAGCGGATGACGTGCCGGTTTCTTCTGAAGAATTGTCGTTAAAAAGGTCGTAGTCCTCTTTCCTGGCCAGCAAAGACCGTACGTTTCGCTGCATAACCCCGTGGTAAGAGGCCCAATAGATCATTATCAGATCAAAGCCCACAAAAAATAGTTTTGCCAACAAGTTCTCGGGCATCGTTTGGTAAAGTAAGGTATACAGAAGGAACCCAAATATGGCGTAGGTCAAATACATTCGGGCCCAGGTCAATTCTTTCGACTTGATCATCGAAAAATAGTTATATACCTCAACCTTGTGCCGGTTCAATAGCCCTAATGTATAGATGCCAATACCTAACCCATAACTCAGCTTAACGAGGGTATAGATATCATAGCCAATACTTTGGGTCAGATAGAGCTTGGTTTCGAAGGGCAAAAAGAAAACTACTAGTTGCAGACAAAAAGCCGCAATGCCTGGATAGAGTACCCAAAATTTCTTTTTTTGGTCCGAAAAGATACATACGTGTTGCGTATAGAGGTAGAACAATGGAAAATACAGCCAAAAGAAGTCAAAGGGCAATAGGTAAAGTTCCGGATAAAATGAATATAGATTTAGAGTTTTAAAAATACGTGGTAGGGTTCCCAAGGCTAAGGTTATAAGGAACAGTCCTAGAAAAATTGTGCTCTTATATTTCCTTTTGTTCAATGCGATTAATAACACCCCAAGGGTTACGGCTTGTACAAAACCTACGGTTTCGAATAAGGCGTAAAAGTTATAGTCCAATTCCATTTGGTCGGCCAGGTCTTTGTTACAAGGTATGGATTTCTATAGGATTTCAAGGACTGATTTTACTGAAAAATCTTACGATGGGCTGAAATTGCTATTTATTCTATTCATTACATGACAATCGTATCACAGTAGTGATTGAATTTTGGCTTTTATGGTCTTATTTACAACTCTATCGTTCACTTAAAATAGGGTTGTTCAAGGCTTTATATAAAAAAAGCCGATGCGAACATCAGCTTTTTTGTTTTGGTTTTGTTACGATTTAAGTCACGCGATATACTGTTAAAAGAATGCTTGGATGATTACTTCTGATAGTATGGCGTGCGTTTCATTAAATAGTTGAGAGCTGAAACATAATTATCGCGTGTGGTCGCCATAAAAGGTCTTCTGTTCTCGTCTATAAGTTTGTTGCCGTCTTTATCATATACCCTGAAAACTACGTGGGTATCATATTCATCCGTTGAAGAACTGTAGTCGCTGGAGTACGTCTTTACCTTCTTCTTTTTCGTGTCTACCTTCGTTGTTGTAGATCCCGATGTTGATGAATTCGTACTTCGGTAGTCGACGCTTATTTTTCCAGTGATTAGAATTCCTGCTCCGACGATTTCTGCGATTTCTGTCATTTCATATTCCCTCATATCAAAGGCGTCGTTAATTCCTGCTGCACGCAGTCTTTTTCGCGTGGTTTCGGTATCTTGGTAGGGAATTGTGTTTCGCTCAGGCCGCCGCATAAGGTTATTATAGTAGTATTCTTGGGCTTCGGTTCCCTCTTCCGGATGTGCCGTTCCATCAATGACAAATTCGAAAGGCAACACGGCACCTTCGTTCGATTTCATGGTCGGATACTCGAAATTATTGGGTATCGATGCCGTTTCGGAAGATGCTCCGCCCGAAAATTGTTGTTCCCTACCACTCTTAAAGATGATTTTTTCAACGTTTGCCTTATCTACGACATTTTCTAGGTCCTCGCCCGTGAAACTATAGGTGATGGTTTCGGGTTCTACCTTTTGAACGGTGACCGCCAAAGTTTCCCCGTTAGATAGAAAAAGTTGATCCGATGCGTTTTGTTGGGCGTGTATGAAGCAAAACATGATCATAAAAAACGTTACAATGACTTTTGAATATTTCATTTTATAAAAATTTTGTCTGTTCCAAATTTACTGAGATGACTTTTAAATTAAAATACTGGTTTTCCGGTATTTTTATGGGTTCGGATGTTTGCTACAAAACATTAAGTATGAGTAATGAATACGGAGTAAAAGCTGCACGATGCTGTTCGTTATAGATAGGATTCGATAAAATCCTGAATCCTTATTATCCCGGTAATCCTTTATTATCCCGGGAATCCTAGATTCAGACGGTTCAAGGGATTGAAAACAACTTTTAGCCTTAAATAGTTGCGAAGTAGCGGTTGTACTTTAAACCAACACCGGGCACCAAGTATCAAACATCCAACTTTTTTCCTATTTTTACCCCATGGCCCTTTTTACCTTTCTTCTGTTCACCGGTTTCGTGGCTTTCTACGCTGCCTACAAATTACGCCGCGACAACCTCAACACGCAAGACGGCTACTTTTTGGGCGGTCGATCCTTAACGGGAATCGTAATTGCGGGATCCTTGTTATTGACCAATATTTCTACGGAACATTTGGTAGGAATGAACGGTTCATCGTATCGAAACGGCGCCATAATCGTCGCTTGGGAAGTCACTTCGGCTCTGGCGCTGGTCATCGCCGCGCTGTATTTTGCACCCCGATATTTGAAAATGGGATTGACCACCATTCCTGAATTTTTAGAAAAACGTTTTGATGGCCTGACCCGTACCTTGGTCGCGCTACTTTTGATTCTGTCGTTCGTGGTGACCCTGCTACCTATCGTATTGTATACCGGTGCTTTGAACATCGAGGCCATCTTCGAGATTTCCGAGCTGTTGAACGTGACCACGGATCAGGGCATTTGGATTACCATCGTTGTCGTCGGGACTATCGGAGCGGTATATGCCATTTTCGGAGGCTTGAAAATGGTGGCCTATACCGATACGATTAACGGCTTCGGCCTTCTTGTAGCCGGACTTTTGGTTCCCATTCTCGCTTTGTTGTCCATTGGCGAAGGCAACCTTTTCGAAGGCATGGGGGCAGTTTTTAAAAATAGTCCAGAAAAATTCAATGTTATTAGCCATGAGCCTGGGGTTGGGGAAGGGGCACGAACGGCCATTCTGCCTTTCGAGGTCCTATTCACTGGTTTGATGATCAACCAGATTTATTTCTGGACGATGCACCAGTCCATTATACAACGCGTATTGGGTGCCGTAAACCTCAAAGAAGCCCAAAAAGGACTGCTTTATACGGGACTTCTAAAAATATTGGTACCCTTGGTGATTGTTCTGCCCGGATTGATTGGTTTTTACTATTTCGGGGATAGCCTTTACGATAATCCCGATACAGTCTATCCGCTTTTGGTCAAAAAAGTATTGCCTCTATGGTTGACCGGATTCTTCGTAGCCGTTATGATGGGTGCGATTCTCAGTACCTTCAATTCCGCCCTGAACAGTGCTGCCACCGTATTCAGTCTAGACATCTTTAAAAGATACATCAGAAAGAATGCCTCGGAAACAAAACTCGTCTCCCTCGGCAGATGGACTTCGGCAGTTCTGGCTATTTTTGCCATCGGTATCGCCCCCTTTGTGGCCAAAGCCCCTGAGGGCCTCTACCAATTGTTGCAGCAACTAAACGGCATTTTCTTTATCCCCATCGCCAGTGTTATCATCGCCGGATTCCTGTTTCCTAAAGTATCCGCCGCCGGGGCTAAAATTGGGCTGCTTTTCGGACTTTTGTTCTATATTATTATGTATTATGTGATTCAGGTAGAACTGCACTTTGTCCACATCTGGGGCATTGAGTTCGTGCTGAACATCCTGATTATGCACGTAGCGTCCCGATTCTTTTCAAGGGAAGACAAATTCATAATGTTGGATTCGGGAAAACTGGACCTCAAACCTTGGAAATATGCCAAGCCCTTTAGTCTTTTTTTAGTGGTATTCACGGTTATTTTGTATCTTGTACTGGGTAATGTGTGAGGTGAGTCGGCAGTGCAAGGGTGCGATTGAACACTTGTCCTGAGTATGGTCGATGGGGTTGAATTCAATACTCAAACCAAACACAAAGCAAATTTGAATTTGACATTTCAATTTTATAACATGGAAACAAAAACTTTCAGAAACTACGACGCTGTCGACGTAAAGGCAGCCGTAAAGGAGCATTACAGAAAAATGCGCAAAAATCAGACCTATGATTATGTACAGCGTATGCATAAGAAATACCTGAAGTTTGACAAGCCTATGGATCTTTGGGAGGCCATGGGGCATTTGAATAACCTTATCGATGTCAGTGATCCCGATCTAGATCTGCCGAACGTGCAGCACCTGATTCAAAGTGCCGAGGCCATCCGCGCGGATAATCGACCGGATTGGATGCAATTAACGGGCCTCATTCACGATCTCGGAAAAGTAATGTTCCTGTGGGGCAGTGACGAAGATGGTACCAGCCAAGACGAACAATGGGGCACGGTCGGTGATGTTTTTGTGGTCGGCTGCGAATTGCCCGATACTTGCGTATATCCCGAGTTTAACCAATTGAATCCCGATATGCAAGATGAGCGCTACAACACGCCTACGGGAATCTACGAGGAAGGCTGTGGTCTCGATGCGCTGGACCTCGCATGGGGACATGACGAATATCTGTACCAAGTTTTGAATAACCACGAAGCGAACAAACTTCCCGCAGAGGCCATGGTTATGATACGTTATCATTCCTTTTATCCCTGGCATACCGGTGGTAGCTACAAATCTTTGCTGAACGATTCCGATGCCAAATATCTAGAGCTGATAAAGGACTTTAACAAATACGACCTTTATACCAAAAGCCAAAAGATCTATGAGCTGGATGAGGTTCGCGATTACTACCAGCCTATTGCGGAGAAGTATTTAGGTACTGGGCCTATTTTATGGTAGACACGAGTTATGAGTCCCTCACCCGCACCTGTAGCAGGGAGGGTTGATTTTGCCAAACGATTATCCTGTTTATGAGTTTAATAAAAATTAATTGATTAATAATCAGTCGATTGGATAACTAGTGCAACGTTTTAAAAAGTAAAGCACATTCCCATTATACGTGTCAACACCTATAATTTGGTCGGTTATATCCCCTATTAAAAAAGGGCCAGTGTATGTGGAAATCACAACCATTTCCGGTGCTTAAAGTAAAGCAACATGCCAATGGCCACGATTAGCATAACCCCCCACATGATAAAATAGCTGTACTCATATTTCAGTTCGGGCACGACATCGAAGTTGGTACCATAAATACCGGCAATAAAGGTGAGGGGGATAAAGATGACCGAAAAAATGGTCAGGAATTTCATGACATCGTTAAGCTTGCTGCTAATCGTTGTATGATAAATGTTCAGTTGGTCCGAAAGTATTTCGCGATAGGTTTCCGATGAGTCGGTGGCTTGATTGATATTGTCCAAAAGCTCCTTAAAATGCACATCCGTATTTTCCCTGATCAATTCGGATTCCAGCTTCGATAAGGTCAAAATCATTTCCCGGGCCGGGGTAATGTTCTTTCTAAGAAAATTCAGCTCTCTTTTATAGGTGTAGATTTCGTCGATAACACTTTTTTTGGGTTCTTGCAGCAGGTTTTCTTCCAAGGTCTCTATTTTTTCTCCCAAAACACCGATGATATAAATATAGTTGTCCACCACGATGTCCAACAAGGCAAAGGTCAGATAATCGGTGCCGCCGTTGCGTATGCGTCTTTTTTGGTTTCGGATCCGTTCCCGTACCGGTTCAAAAACATCGCCTCTTTTTTCCTGAAAGGATAGTAGAATCGATTTGGTGATGATAAGGCTCAGGTTTTCTACGGAAATACGTTGGGTCGCCTCGTCCTGTTGCATCATTTTGATCGAGATTAGGATGCAGTTGCCGAACTCCTGTACTCTCGGACGGGCATGGACATCCATCACTTCCGCTAAAACGAGCTTATCGAAATCGAATCCGTCCGCTATCTGTTCGATGATATCGGTATCGTGCAGCCCATCGATATTAAACCAGGTCGTAGTCGACTTTTTCTGGTAGGGGAGCACCTTTTTTATCGAAGTGATAGTCTCCTCCTCCAAGGCATCGGCATCATAATCGAGGATACGTAAAACCACAGTATCCATTTTCTTCTCTCCCCTAAAGGAGATATCATCGGGAGAAAGACCAATATCTTCTTTTCGCTTGGTAACGAATCTCGCTATATTCTTGGGCGGAACGAAAATATTCTTGGTGTTCAGTTTCATCTCAAAGTAGTTTGGATCGATGCTTTAAAATACTCATAAAATATGAATGTATGGTTTACGCTCGGACTGGGTTGCGTGTTAGGATGGCTTGGATGGACACTTACACACCATAAGGACGGATAGGTTTCACGAATTAACACGTATTGGTTTTTTGGCCCAGAAGTTTCGGGGGATGTTTGGAATTTTAACCTAATCCTTCGAAATATGAAAAATAGCATCCCCCTGCGTCACAATAGGTGCTTCATTGATACAAATGAGATAGCCCGTATGTGGTGCATTTATTTTTCTTTCAAAATAACCGAACGGACCTGAAATACTTCCTAGAACCTCTCCTTTTTTCACTTTTTTTCCCAAATCCACAAATGGATGGAACATGCCCGAATATTTGGCACGTATCCATTGGGTGTTATGCAATATGACCGGTTCGGTGTCTTTAACGACCAGCTTTTCGATTTCTTCCTCAAATTCCCGCATGCCCAAATGTTGCATAACTCGCAATGCCCCGGCAATTCCCATTTGGGTTACCACTTTATCGATATGTATGGATTTTCCGCCCTCAAAAAGCAATACCTTTTTTTCCAGTTTGTATAAGGTTGCTCGGAAGGATTTATCCTTGCGCGCGGAACGGATAATAAAAGGCGGATTGAAGACCTTGGCTAAAGCAAGACTCTCGGGATCTTCGCCACCAACACGGATTTGGGGAACATTGAACCGGCTGTCGCCCCCAGTGTGGTAATCGATGCAATAATCGACCATGGGAACAATTTCTTTGATGATATGGTACGCAAATCGGCTTGCCAGGGACCCACGTGGACTTCCCGGAAATACGCGGTTCAGGTCGCGACCGTCGGGGAATTGTCGTTTTTGGTTTAGAAAACCGAATACATTGACCACGGGAATACAAATGACCATTCCGCTATGGGGTTTGTTGTACTTTTTGGCAACAAGTTGACGGACGATTTCGATACCATTGATCTCGTTGCCGTGTATACCGCCGGTTATTAGCAGTGTGGGGCCGTCTTTTTTACCCCTTTCGATAATAATCGGTACCTGAATCTTGGTACGCGTATGAAGTTTGGCTATATCGAGGTTTACAAGTGCTCCTTTTCCTTTTGCGATGGTTTGCCCAAGAACTTCTATTTTATTATTCCGCATTCCGTTCAACGTACTTAATAATCATCCCTGCAATGTCCTTACCTGTGGCTGCTTCAATACCTTCCAAGCCAGGAGAGGAATTTACCTCAAGTATCAATGGTCCACGCTCCGATTGCAGCAGGTCAACCCCGGCTACGCCAAGCCCCATGACCCTGGCCGCTTTGATGGCCGCATTTTCCTCATCATCGGAAAGTTCGATAATATTCGCCGAACCGCCCCGGTGCAGGTTAGATCGGAATTCCCCTTCCTTACCTTGCCGCTTCATGGCGCCCACGACTACCCCATCGACAACGAACGCACGAATATCGGCACCTTTGGCTTCTTTGATGAATTCCTGAACGATTACCCTTGCCTTAAGGCCGTTGAAGGCTTCCAAGATAGATTCCGCTGAGTTGCGCTTATCCGCCAAAACGACCCCCAAACCTTGGGTGCCCTCTAAAACTTTGATGACCACGGGTGCGCCGCCGGCTTTATCGATAATAGATCCCACATCTCTCGAATAGTTGCTGAACACCGTTTTGGGTAAACCGAGACCGGCCCTTGAGAGAATCTGCAAACTCCGCAATTTATCCCTAGACCGAACCAAGGCCTGAGATTCGACTGCGGTGAACACTTTCATCATTTCAAATTGCCGTACCACCGCCGTACCGTAAAAAGTAATGGAGGCACCGATTCGCGGAATGACACCGTGGATTCCCGTAAGCTCTTCGCCTTTGTAGATAATTCCCGGCTTTTTCTTTTCGATGATGAGGTCGCATTTTGAATGGTCGACCACCAGCATATCGTGCTTTTTCTTTTTTCCAGCTTCGATAAGGCGTTTGGTGGAATATAAATTTTGATTTTGGGATAGGACTACAATTTTCATGATTATAAGTTTTTTTTTTGTCATTTCCCCGCTTCGGCCACGCTCAGCATAAACTCAGTCGGGAATCTCTTATTTTAGTTTTTTCGTTATTCCCACATCTCGGCTAGCCTGTCTTGCTCCTAATCGAAGGGCTCAGCATAAACGCTAAAGGGAATCTTATTTCAAGGCTCGGAAAAGTACAATATTTTATTTTGCTATTCACAAACAAGAACAATTGATGTATCACAAATTCCCTTTTCCCGGTATCCTTTAACATCGATTCCTTGTTTCCCGGCATTAAATGGTTGAACGTCATACAAGATTAGGAATAAAAAACCGCCTCTGGCAATTTGCCAAAGACGGTCTATAACTAAAATTTATTTTCAAGAAACTAGTTCACTAATTCCTAACTCACTAACCTGCCACTTCCTCTATATTAGCTGACTTCACGGTCTTAATGATTCTTCCTGCAACCTTGTACGGATCGGCGTTAGAGGCGGGGCGACGGTCTTCTAACCAGCCTTTCCATCCTCTTTCCACTGCCAGAATCGGAATTCTCAATGAAGCCCCACGGTCGGAAACGCCATAGCTGAAGTCGTCGATTGCTGCGGTTTCGTGCAGGCCGGTCAAACGTTCGTCGTTGAACTCGCCGTAAACTTCCATGTGATTTTCGGTAACAGGCCTGAAGGCCTCGCATATTTTTTCGAAAATGGCTTTTGAGCCGCAGGTCCGTAACGTGGTGTTCGAGAAGTTGGCGTGCATGCCCGAACCGTTCCAATCCCCCTTAACGGGTTTGGGGTGGTATTCGATGTAATAATCGTATTTTTCGCACAACCGGTCCAAAAGGTACCTGGCCAGCCAAATTTCATCTCCGGCTTTTTTGGCGCTCTTAGCGAACAGCTGAAACTCCCATTGACCACAGGCCACTTCCTGGTTGATGCCCTCGAAATTAAGCCCCGCCTCTAAACAGAGGTCGGCATGCTGCTCTACTATTTGCCTTCCGTGCGTGTTTTTGCCCCCTACCGAACAATAATACATGCCTTGAGGTCCTGGGTAGCCGCCTATCGGGAAACCCAAAGGCTGTTGTGTGTGCACGTCCATGATAAAATATTCCTGTTCGAACCCGAACCAAAAATCATCGTCGTCATCGTCGATCTGTGCCCTATGATTGGTCTCGTGTTCGGTGCCATCGGCATTCAGTACTTCGCACATAACCAAATACCCGTTTTCACGTGCGGGATCGGGATATATACCTACGGGTTTTAATAAACAGTCCGAATGTCTACCCTCTGCCTGTTTTGTAGAGCTACCATCAAAGGACCATAACTGACAATCCTCCAATTTTCCGCTAAAGTCTACTTCGATTTTGGTTTTGCTACGCATATTTTGGGTGGGGTAGTAACCGTCCAACCAGATATACTCTAATTTTGATTTGTTCATAATAGGATTAAAGTTATTTGTTCAAGAGCGACAAAAATAATTTTTTTAGCCGACTATGCCAGTTATTTAGGGGTTAAAATTTGATAAATCCACTATTTTTTAGGATACCCCCGTTTTTTTAAGGGTCATTTATCAACTATTTATATTATTGGGGATATATTATTAAATCCTTAATTGTTATTTTTGCTGGAATTAAACCGATGCTAGCAAGATTTTGCGGATTGCCATCCATCAACCTATCGCCAAATAGAATGGCAAGTGTATCGCGATACCCTTAAAGCTGATTGGATTATTTGTCCGTAACCTGAAACGATCCGAAATTTTTCTAATGAAGAAATCCATATATCCAGACCTAAAATGACAAGACAACGCTTCGATGCCCTTTCGGAAAGCCAAAAAAGAAAACCGATTAATATAAAGGAAAAAGGAAGACGTTCGGAACTCTTCGCGGCCAACGTATTCAACGAGGCTCGTATGCTTCAATACCTGACCAAGGATGCTCTGGAAAGTGTTCAAAACGCTGTTTTTCGCGGATTGAAAATTGACCGTAAGATGTCTGACCAAGTGGCCGAGGCGATGAAGACGTGGGCCATATCAATGGGCGCTACACACTATACCCATTGGTTTCAGCCCTTGACCGGTACAACCGCCGAAAAACACGATGCATTTTTTGACCTGTTGCCCGATGGCAGGGCCTTGGAAAAATTCGGAGGAGGGCAGTTGGTGCAACAAGAACCCGATGCCTCAAGCTTTCCGAGCGGGGGTATTCGCAATACGTTCGAAGCCCGCGGTTACACGGCTTGGGATCCCACGAGCCCCGCATTCGTTTATGACACCACACTTTGCATCCCGACCATTTTTGTATCCTATACCGGCGAGGCCCTAGATAACAAGGCCCCGCTGCTAAGGGCGCTCAGTGCTATTGACGAGGCGGCGACCGCTGTGGCCAAGTACTTCGATAAAAATGTGGTCAAGGTCAATGCTACCTTGGGATGGGAGCAGGAATATTTTTTGTTGGACAAGGCACTTGCCCAATCCCGAATCGACATCAGTCTGACGGGTCGTACCCTGGTCGGCCGTTCCGCTGCAAAGGGACAGCAGTTGGGCGACCATTACTTTGGGGTCATCCCATCTCGTGCCCTACGATTTATGAAGGATTTGGAGCAGGAATGCACCATGCTCGGAATTCCCGTAAAAACACGGCATAACGAGGTTGCCCCCAACCAGTTCGAAATTGCCCCCGTTTTTGAGGAAGCCAATCTGGCTGTCGATCACAACCAGTTATTGATGGATGTGATGAACAAAATGGCGGACAAGCATAGCTTCAAGGTGCTTTTCCACGAAAAACCTTTTGCGGGAATCAACGGTTCGGGAAAGCACAATAATTGGTCTTTGGTCACCGATACGGGCGTAAACCTGCTCAGTCCCGGCTCTACGCCAATGAAAAATCTGCAGTTCCTTACCTTTTTCATCAATACGATCAAAGCCGCCGATACGTACGAAGAACTGCTGGGGGCCTCCGTAGCTTCGGCCAGTAACGATCACAGATTGGGCGAGAACGAGGCGCCCCCCACCATTTTTTCCATATTTATCGGTGCTCAGCTAGGCCGTGTTCTCGATGAATTGGAAGGCGTATCAAAAGGAAAACTATCCCCCGAAGAAAAGACGGAGCTTAAATTAAACGTGGTAGGCAAGATTCCAGAAATTTTGTTGGACAATACCGACCGTAACCGAACCTCGCCCTTTGCCTTTACAGGAAACAAATTCGAGATGCGTGGCGTTGGCACCATGACGAACTGTGCCAAACCAATGACGGTGTTGAACACTATTGTCGCTAAACAGTTGCGAGATTTTAAAAAGGAAGTTGATGTCTTAATAAATAAGAAAAATCTAAAAAAGGACGAGGCTGTATTCAATGTGCTACGGGAATATATCAAAACCTCAAAAAGAATCCGTTTCGATGGTGACGGTTATGGCGACGCATGGCAGAAAGAGGCAAAACGCCGGAAATTAAGCAATAATAAAAATACACCAAGAGCACTTCAAATCATGACATCCGAAGAAAGTGTGGCACTTTTTACCGAGATGGGGGTTTTGAGCGAATCCGAGGTTAAGGCACGCCAAGAAATCGAGTTGGAGGCCTATACCAGACACCTACAGATCGAAGGCCGGGTATTTGACGAACTGGTGTACAATCACGTGATTCCAGCAGCCATAGAATACCAAAGCAAATTGATAAAAAACGTACGCGGCCTAAAGGATATATACGGTCCGGCCCATGAAAATTTTTCCGACGGGCAATCGGGAATTATAAAGCAGATTGCCGAACATATGGTATCCCTTAAGAAAGCTACGGATGCCATGACCGACGCCAGAAGAAAAGCGAACAAAATAACGGATACCCAAAAAAAGGCTTTTGCCTATTGCGATACCGTCAAGCCTATTTTTGAGGACATCCGGAAGCACTGCGATAAATTGGAACAACTGATCGATAATCGCCTATGGCCGTTAACGAAGTATCGGGAGCTGTTGTTTACCAAATAGTAGAGCAAGAGCAGATTAAGGCACGAGATCAGGTTCAAAAAATTTAAAGGTTAATCGCTACGGTGTATCTGTCCCAAGCTAAAAGCTCAATACGTTTAAGATTTAGAAATGATTTATAGGGTTGTAAAACGAGCGGTTTTCTAGTTTTGCAGACTGCAGACTGCAGACTGCAGACTGCAAACTGCTTACTGCTCGCTGCTATCTGCGTACTCTAGCTGAATTGCGTTTTTTAGTAGTCGATCTAAATTTGTCAAAGTTAATATCCTATTTTTGCGGTAAACCGAGAAAATGAGTTCATCTACCAGCGAAAGATATAGCCAAAGAGGGGTTTCCGCCTCCAAGGAAGACGTTCACAATGCCATCAAAAATATTGACAAAGGCCTTTTTCCTCAAGCGTTCTGCAAAATTGTGCCCGATTATCTGACTGGTGATGAAAACTACTGCCTTGTTATGCATGCCGACGGCGCGGGTACGAAATCATCTTTGGCATATATGTACTGGAAGGAAACCGGCGACATTTCTGTTTGGAAAGGTATTGCCCAAGATGCGCTTATCATGAACATCGACGATTTAATTTGTGTCGGAGCGATGGATAATATTATGTTGTCTTCGACTATCGGTAGGAACAAAAATTTGATTCCCGGTGAAGTTCTTTCCGCCATCATCAACGGTACCGAAGAGCTGATTTCCGATTTGGCGGAACACGGTATCACTATTCATTCCACAGGTGGTGAGACCGCCGATGTGGGTGATCTGGTACGAACGATTATTGTAGATTCTACTGTTACGGCGCGTTTGAAAAGAACCGATGTTATCGACAACGCCAACATAAAGGCGGGTGATGTCATCGTCGGCCTTGCCTCTTTCGGACAGGCTACCTACGAAAAAGAATACAACGGCGGTATGGGCAGCAACGGACTTACCTCGGCCCGGCATGATGTATTTTCGAAATATTTGGCAAAAAAGTATCCGGAAAGCTATGATGCGTCCGTACCTGAAGAATTGGTGTATTCGGGAAATACCAAACTCACGGATGCTATCGATGCATCACCTTTGGATGCCGGTAAACTCGTGCTATCACCGACCCGTACCTATGCGCCAATAGTGAAACAAATCCTAAAAAAATATTCATCCGACGACATTCATGGTATGGTACATTGTAGCGGAGGGGCCCAGACTAAAATCCTTCATTTTGTCGATAATCTTCATATAGTGAAGGACAATCTTTTTCCTGTCCCTCCTTTGTTTAGGTTGATTCAGGAACAATCGGGTACGGATTGGAAAGAAATGTACCAAGTTTTCAATTGTGGTCATCGGCTAGAGCTCTACGTCGACCCAACAATCGCGGAAGAATTGATTGCTATATCTAAGAGTTTTGAAGTCGACGCGAGAATTGTGGGAAGGGTTGAGGCGCATCCTTCTAAAAAATTGACCATCAGCAGCGAGTTTGGCAGCTTTACGTATTGACTGTAATCGTCAGGAAAAAAACCATCCTGTTGACAACCGAAACGCAAAAGAATTTTTGGACTTAGAATGTAAGAATACACTATAAAGCACATTTAGTTTGTTGCCTCGGTCAATAGCGTTTTATATTCCCAACCCGTTGATCATTCAATTCAAAAATCCCATAAAATCCCTGAATTCAGACACTCCACACCTGTTTTCAGTCCTCTGCTATTCGTCCGAAATACCCTCTCCTAAAGGCTTCATTTATAACGTATTTCATGATTTTGAAAATTACTTGAATTATGATATACTTTTCCTACAACTATTACGTTTGAGATACTAAACCTTTTTCCATGGAAAGAAAACAGTTTCTCAGAAGCCTAGGGGCCGGTGCCGCATTTGCAATCACCTTCCCTTGTTTAGGCGCGTGTTCAAAAGACGAGAACGAAGAAGGCGGAAACGCTCCCGTGCCAACCGGTGTGGATTTCAGCCTGGATCTCGAGGCTGCCGAAAACGAAAAGCTGACCAAAAACGGTGGGTTTATTGCTAAAAATTCAGTAGTTGTCGTCAAAAATCTTGAAGGAAATTTCGTCGCTGCGAGCCAGGTGTGTAGCCACCAAGGTTATGCAGAAGTAAGTTTTTCGGATAGTGACGGCGGTATTTTTTACTGCGATGTACACGGATCCCGCTTTGAACAGAACGGAAATCCCTTGAACAAGGTAGATAGTGCTCCGGCCAAGTCCCTTAAAGTTTTCAAGACCGAATTATCGGGGAC
>RCMY010001872.1_pt1 | contig 19433 bp, 23 predicted proteins | sample 2041341 | NCBI WGS metagenome assembly RCMY01 (sample SAMN09708234, study PRJNA481090) | Marine sediment metagenome, whole genome shotgun sequencing project. | reverse complement strand
GCGGGAGCAACGATCCGCCGATCATTCTCGTTCCAGGAATCGACGGAACGGCGTTGCTGTTCTATCGACAACAGCCGCTGCTCTCGGCCCGGTTCGACACGGTGGCGTTCCCGCTCCCGACGGCATCACCAGACGTGATGACGATGGACACGCTGGTCCGCGACCTTGCCGACCTCGTCGAGGAGGTGTCCAGCGACGGAGCGATCCTGCTGGCTGAATCGTTCGGAGGAGCGCTGTCGATGTCGGTGGCCTTGCAGCGCCCGGAACTGGTTCGCGGTCTGGTCATCGTGAACTCGTTCCCCTACCTCGACGAGCGCCTCAAGCTCCAGGCTGCACCGCGTCTGCTCAGAGCGGTTCCGTGGGCTGCGATGCCCGTCGTGCGGCGGTACACCTCTGACCACCTCCACAGTCCCCACACCAATGACACCGATATCGCCGAGTTTCGTGAACGGGCGAAGTCGATCGACCGCGACAGCTACATCCGTCGGCTGCAGATCCTGGCTGAGTACGACATCCGGGATCAGCTGTCCGAGATCGATGCTCCCACGCTGTTCCTCGCCGGCGACCGAGATCGCTTACTCCCATCGGTCCGTTGGGGGCGGTACATGCACGAACGGGTGCGCCGATCGTCGCTCACCGTGCTCGAAGGGTACGGCCACGTGTGTCTCATCGACCACGACCTCGACATCACCGAACACGTCGTTCCCTGGTTCGAAACGTGGAGCGGCCCGTGAACACGCTCGGTACGTCGTCGACATGACTCAGCCGCATCACCACTGCAGTGTTGGGTGGGTTCAGGTCGATGAGTCCAGGGCTTGGTCCAGCCATGCCAGAACGTCGGCGGTGACCTCGTCCCGGTTGGTCTCGTTCAGGATCTCGTGGCGGGCGTCGGGGTAGCGAGCGACGGTCACGTCGGAGACGCCAGCGTCGCGGTAGCGCTGTGCAACGAGCTCGATCAACTCGCCCCCGCCGGCCAGCGGGTCGGCGTCGCCCGACATCAGGTAGATCGGCAGGTCCGAGCGGACCTGGGCGATCTTCGTCGGGTCCCCGGCAACGGCGGTCCCTTCCAGCATGGCGCGTGCCGCGGCAGCGTTGATGCCGAAGCCGCACGCGTCGTCAGCGACGTAGGCGTCGACTTCGGCACGGTCGCGACTGAGCCACTCGTACTCCGTGGGTGCCGGCTCGAATGGCGCGTTGAACGCACTGAGGTCAACCTCGGCGTCCGGGTCGATCCCCGCGCCGATCACATCGATGGCTGACGTACCGCACAGGATTGCGACATCGGCATCAGCGGAGTGCTCGACGAGGTACTGCTGCAGGGCGAACGATCCCATCGAGTGGCCGAACATCACCAACGGCGTGTTCGGGTGCTCGGAGCGGGCGTGCTGGTTGAGCGCACCCAGATCGTCGACGAGACCGCGCCAGCCAGCCGTACCCAGGTCGCCGTGATTCTCGGCGCTGCCGGCGGTGCGGCCATGACCGCGGTGATCGTTGGCGTACACGATGTACCCGGCATCGACGAGCACCTGTGCGAATCGGCGGTACCGGGCGGCGTGCTCGCCCATCCCGTGCGCCAGGTTGATGATGGCCCGAGGGGCACCGTCGCCGCTCCAGCGATAGCCGCGGATCGACATCCCGTCGCTCCCGGTCAGTGTGAAATCGTTCTCGTTCATCTGCGTCATTTCCCCATCCTTTGCGATTCACCTCGACGGCGGAGCATCGAGTGCCAAAAAAAAGTATGTCATGTCGGTGGCGCGGTGGACGCTGCGCCAGGCTGATCAGCCCGACGTGGAGGCTGGACGTTCGAGGCGAATGGCGATTGACTTCGAGGCTGGCGTACCTGACGCAGCATCGTGGTGGTCAAGCGGAATCAAGACGTTGGTCTCCGGGTAGTACGCCGCCGCGCTGCCCGCCGGCGTCGGATAGGACACGATACGGAAGCGCCGGGCGCGGCGTTCGGTTGACTCGTCGATGGTGGCCACGATGTCGACGACGTCTCCGTCGGAGAACCCGAGGCGTTCGATGTCAACCGGGTTGAGCATGATGACGTGACGGTCGCCAGCGATGCCGCGGTACCGATCGTCGTGGCCGTAGATGGTCGTGTTGTACTGATCGTGTGATCGCAGCGTCTGCAGCAGAAGTTCGGACGGCCCCGAGTCCGGGGGTCGAAACGTCGTCACGCTGAAGTTCGCCGTGCCGGTCTCGGTCGTGAACGTCCGCGAGTCGCGGGGAGGGTTGGGGAGTTCAAAACCGCCGGGTTCGCGGACGCGGCGGTTGTAGTCGGCAAAGCCGTCGACGGTGTTGGCGATGTGGTCACGGATCAGGTCGTAGTCGGCGCCGAGGCGTTGCCACCCGACGGGATGATGGTCGCCGAGCACGTGCCGGGCGAGGTTGCAGATGATCGCCACCTCGCTGTCGCAGTGCGCAGATGGTGGTTGGAGCGAACCGGTCGAGGCGTGCACCATGCTCATCGAGTCTTCGACGCTGATGAACTGTTCGACACCGTTCTGGTCGTCGCGTTCGGTGCGGCCGCGAACGGGGAGCACGAGCGAGGCGCCCTCGGTGACGAGCTGGGAGCGATTGAGCTTGGTGGACAGATTGACCGTCAGGAGCGCGTTGCGAAAGGCGTCCTCGGTCGCGGTGGTGTCGGGGGTGGCTCTCAAGAAGTTTCCTCCGAGACTCACGAAGACCCGGGCTCGACCGTCGCGGAAGGCGGCGACCGTGTCGACGGTGTTGTGGCCATCGACTCGGGGGAGTGCCAGCCCGAACTCGGCGTCGAGCGCATCGATGAATTCGGGCTCGGCGTGCTCCCAGACGCCCACGGTTCGATCGCCCTGGACATTGCTGTGGCCGCGCACGGGGCAGAGACCGGCGCCAGGCCTTCCGATGTGGCCGCCGAGCAGCGCCAGGTTGACGATCTCGTCGATCGTGCCAGTAGCGCCGAGGTGCTGCGTGATGCCCATTGCCCAGCAGATGATCACTCGTCCAGCGCCTTTGATCATCTCGTAGGCGCGCCGCACGTCGGCTCGGTCGAGACCCGTGGCGGCGAGAAGACTTTCCGGGTCGACGCCGGCGAGATGCTGAGCCATGTCGTCGAAGCCCGACGTGTACCGAGCGATGAAGGACCGGTCGATCACATCACCTTGTGCTGCGTCATCATCGAGCAGCCAGCGGTTCCACAACTGGAAGAGCGCCTGGTCGGCACCGAGCCTGATGGGAAGGTGCAGATCGGCGATCTCGACGCCATCACCGACGATGCCGCGCGGACGTTGCGGGTTCTTGAATCGCAAGAGCCCCGCTTCGGGCAACGGGTTGATGGCGATGATGTTGCCGCCGTTGCGTTTGGTCCTCTCCAGTGCCGACAGCATTCGAGGGTGGTTGGTGCCCGGGTTCTGTCCGGCGACGATGACGAGGTCGGCGGCATGAAGGTCGTCGAGCCGCACGGTTCCCTTGCCGATGCCGATCGTCTTGGCGAGTGCCACGCTGGTCGGCTCGTGGCACATGTTCGAGCAGTCGGGCAGGTTGTTGGTCCCGAAACTGCGCGCCAAGAGTTGGTAGACGTAGGCGGCTTCGTTGCTCGCCCGGCCTGACGTGTAGAACACGGCTTCGTCGGCGCTGTCGAGGTCGGTGAGCGCATCGGCGGCAACGCGATACGCGGTGTCCCAGTCGACGGGTTCGAAGTGAGTGCCGCCAGCGGGTTTCAGCAACGGCTCGGTCAAGCGGCCGGCGCGTCCGAGCCAGAAGTCCGACTGCTGCCGGAGCTCTTCTACCGAATGCGTCTCGAAAAAGCGTCGGTCGAGGTGTTCCGACATCGCTTCTTCGGCGACGGCCTTCACCCCGTTCTCGCAGAAGGCAATTCGTTTGCGGTCGTCGGGGGCCTCGTCCGGCCATGCGCAGCCGGGACAGTCGTAGCCGTCGACCTGGTTGATCTCGAGCAGCGATCGCAACGATGCGCGAACACCGGCCTGGGCAACGGTCCGCTTGATGCTCACGGCAACCGCCGGGATGCCGGCGGCTGACGTCTCCGGGCTCGTGACGGTCACATCACCGGATTGGGGTTCGTTCACTTCGGGATCCTTTGCTCGCTGCTCGACTCATTGCCGGAACCAACACCGTCGCTGACCGTCTCCGTCTGCGTCTCCGGCTGCGCATGATCGCTGCGAGCGTCGGATTCGTTGTCGCGAACGGTGCGATGCCGGTGGCTGGCAACGCAGAAGACGCCGTAGGCCGACAGTCCGACAGCGGCCGTGAGGACGAGTGCCGAACCGAGGCCGGAGGTAGCCGCCTCGCTCAGCGCTCTGTCGAAACCTCGAGCATCGCTTGCGTCGTAGGTCCATGCCGATCGGATCAAGAAGAAGCCGATGAGGGCGACCACGATGGACCGACCGGTCCACCCGACGAGGCCGATCACGATCAGCGTTCCTCCCGACGTGCTGTTGTCAGCCGGCTCATCCTCCAGAGAAGTGAGACCTTCGACGAAGCCACGCTGGATGACGTGACGGAAGAAGAAGTAGCCGCCGACCACGATGGTCACGACCCCGGCGATGCCGACGAGCCAACGGCCACCAGGGGCGTCCAGCACCGCTTTGGACAGCCGCTCGATGAGGCTCCCGCCCGTGCTCTTCTGCCCGGACACGACGAGCTTCGCTGCACTCCAGGCGAACGTCGAATACAGCACTGCCGCAACCAGGTGCCCGGCGCGCCGCCACCAGGCACCGATCGTCGTCTCGACGATCAACGACAGGCTCAAAAGTTGAAAGGCGATGTAGAGCACCATGCCGACGACAAGCACCGCCAAGAGAAGTCGGCCGGCTGGGATCTCGACTATTCGCCCCAACGCTCCGGACGGCGACGCCTCGTCCTGCGGAGCAGCCCGCTGGAATGCGATCGGCACCGCGAGGAGACCGAAGACGAGGTAGACAACCCCGCGGGACAGCCACCCCGTCTTCGCGAACTGATCGATGATTGGGTGACGTTCGACGAAACGCTCGACGGCCGGGCGATCATCGTCCGAATGGGCGTCGGACGGCTCAGTTTCCGAGTCGGGTCTGATCTGCTGGCCCCCGTCGTTCACCGTCGGGAAGTACCCGCATTCCGCAGTTTGTAACGAAGCCATTTTGTTGCTGCACGCTGTCGGAGCTGAAACACTTGATGCGCATGGGAGTTCCTCGCTTCATGGTCCAGATGTTCCGGCAGGCACCGAGTCGGCGCCGGTTGTTACGTTCGCTTGCCCTCGGCAGCCGTGGTGGCAATCGAACGATCACGTCGGCTGATGGGACGGAGCTGTCGGTTCGAACCACTGGGCAGGGCCACCCGGTGGTGCTCGTCCACGGCGTGCTCGACGGCATCGGCGCGTTCTCGCTCGTCGAATTGGAACTCGCAGAGAAGTACAGCGTTTGGGTGTACGACCGGCGCGGCCGCGGCGGCAGCGGCGATGGGGATGACTCTTCCCTCGACGCTGAGGCGGATGACCTCGCAGCTGTCATCGCCGCAACACCGGGTGACCCGCACGTCGTCGGTCACTCGTTCGGTGCCGTCATCGCACTGCGCGCCAACCTGCGGGGCGTTGCCATGCGGTCGCTGACGATCTACGAGCCGCCGATCAACGGCGGAGTCATCTCGCCAGAGCAGATCACGGACATTCGACGCGCGGTCGACGAGGACCGAGTTGACGACGCGATCCGCGACATGGCGCAGAACCTCGCTGGCATCACGGACGAGGAATTGTCGATCGCAATGCGAGTTCCTCCGATCCGCAAGACGCTACGTGCCGGAGTGCGCGTCGTCGCCCGTGAACTCGAAGTGATTCGATCGTCTGAGTGGTCGGGTTTGCCGGTGGCTGATGTGCCGACGCTCGTCCTACGCGGCGGGCTCTCCAACGCCGCCGTCTATCCCACCGAAGAACAGACACCCGAGATCGCGACCGACGTGGAGACCATGACACTTACCGGCCAAGGACATCTCGGGCATGTGTTCGCGCGTTCGGAGTTCGTCGACGCAGTGCTGAACTTCCTCGATCGGCACTGACGTCAAAATTTTGGCAACGCGGCTGATGAGCGTCACTCAACCGCGACGTTGTGTCTCCATCGATGTTTGAGGATCAACGCTGCTGAGGATCTGCCACGAATGCTTGTTTCGCAGCTTCGAGGTGGTGGTTCAACAGCAGGTTGTGCTGTCCCTCGACCGTTTGAGCGCGGCGGTTGGCGTCGGCCACGGTCGCATCATTGGTGAGAGCCACTGCGAGGGAGGTCCACATCGCCTGACGAACTGATGTTGATGCGATGAGTGCTTCGATCTCGATGACTCGGCTCAGGGGGGAGTAGCCGCGCAGCTGCCCATTGAGTTTGAGGCGCCCGAGGCGTTCGCCCAATCGCGCGCCAAGAGTCTTGACCGGGTTGGCTCGCTTGCCAACGACCTCGAGGAGCTCGTCGAGGCGCTCGCGGTCTGCAGCGTTCTGGCCGATCACATCGGTGAGCAAGGTGGCGAGTCTGCTGCCGTGGTCGGTGCCGACGTTTGCCTCCTGGCAACGCTTGGCGAGGTCATATTCGGCGGCGAAGAGGCCGCGGTGGTCGTTGAGGTAGATGCCGAGTCGCTCGGTCTGGCTAGCGTCGATGAAGCGTTGCATCGCGAGGGAGTACCCGGGAAAGCGAAGTTTCATGTCGGCATTTCTCGGAAGTTCTCAAGCGGTGAGTGTCTGCACAAATGTCGCCGCTCGTTCCAGTGATGCCGCCGCTGTCGGCCACCACGGCTCCCAGAGCTGGCCCATGTGGATTCCGTCTTGCTCGACGTGCAGCGTGACGGCGCAGCCAGCTTTTCGTGCTCGCTGGGCGAGTACGAGGCTGTCGCCGAGGAGCACCTCGTCAGCGCCGACCTCGAGGTATAACGGCGGGAGCGTCGCCAAGTCGTCAAGAACTGGCGACACTTGACGGTGATGGACTGAGTGGTCGCCGAAGCACTGTTGCGCCAGTTGTCGATCGCCTGCGTCATCGACCATCGGGTTGAGCGGGTCGTTCCGCTCCCGCGTGGTGGACAAGCCGCTGCGGTCGGTGTTGGGTGAGAAGAGGATGAGCCCTGCCACGGTGCTTCCCCTTCGGGCCAGTTCCAGGGCGGTGACGAGCGCCAGATGGCCGCCAGCTGAATCGCCCGCCAGTACGACCGACCCCACGATGTCTGTCACCGTCGTGAGTGCAGCGTCGAGTTGCGCAGGCCAGCGGTGCTCCGGGGCCAGTGGGTAGTCCGGGAGCACCACACTCCATCCTGTGCGGTCTGCGAGTCCCCGGCCGACGCGAGCGTGAGTGAGAGGTGATCCGAATGCGTATCCACCACCGTGGAAGTACACGATGGTGCCGCCTTCGCCTTCGAAGGTCACCTCGGCGGATGAACGGTCCGCTCACGAATCAGCGCAACTCGACGAATGCCGTGCGCTGCGCTTCGTCGTCGAACCCGACGATCGACCAGTACTGCTGGTGCCCTGCGCGTCGAAGACCTTCTGTGCGGTGGTTGCCGTCCTCGACGACCAGCTGCGCCTTGTTGTCGATAGAGACGATGAGGGGAGGTGGTTCCCAGCCTTCCTCGACGCTCTCGGCCATGCCCTCGACCGTCTCGATGTCTTCGTCGGTCAACCGTTCCAGCGTCGGTTGGTCAGCGGGCCCAGCAAGTCGGTGGAGATGGTCGAAGTCGAGTTCGACGGGGCCGAGCCAAGACGACTTCTCCTCGAACAGCTGTTGTCCCAGCACTTCGTTGTCACTGCCGTCGGTGCCGAGGAAGTCGCGCACCCACTCGGCGAGTTCGCCGCTCTCGGCTGCATGTCGAGCATCGGCGAGGGAGGGATTCGAGGGAGCAGTCATGCCAGCGAGATACCCAGCGATTGGCACGGCAAACAACAGCGGCGCATCCGCCGCCCACTCGATGGGGTTGGCTGCTGGGGTTGACTGTCAGCCAGGCGCTCGGGCTAGATGGCGCTTCTCGTCGAACGAGCGCAACGTCCATTCGTTCGAGTCGTCGTCGACCTCCCACTCGGTGAGGCCGGTGTTCGTGGGGATGAGTCTGGGTCCGTCGAGAGTGGGGCCACCGAAGCGCAAGCGCAGGGACGCAGCGATGACCCCAGCGCTGCTGACCGCCATCACGGTGCGTCCGGAGTGCTCGACTGCGAGCCGCTGCATCATTGCGTCGACGCGACCGTGGAAACTGTTCCAACTGTCGCCGCCGGGAGCGAACGGTGTGTCCGGGTTGGCGTGCATGTCGAGCGGCCCGAACCGCTCCGCGTACTCGGACCAGTCGACGCCGTCTGCGTCGCCCGTGTGCACTTCGCACAGATCGCAATCCTGCGGGACCGACTCGAAGCCCAACGCAGGAGCGATGATCTCGGCGGTCTCGATGGCGCGTGGCAGTTTGCTCGTGAGAAGCACGTCAATTCCAGGCCGACCCCCGCTTTCGAACAGATCCCGGAGTGCAGCGGCCTGCGCTCGTCCGAGGTCGGTCAATCCTCTGCACCCCTTCGGGCCGGAGATGGCTCCGTGAAAGCCGGCGTGGGCATCTCCGTGTCGGACGAGGATCAGTCTCATGTGCCGAATCGTACGAGCGCTCGATGTATGGATCGAATCGAGTTGGGGTACTCGTTCTGCATCGCAACGAACGGCATGACTTGTGCGCGTCCACCTCGAGGAGAACCCGATGACCAACGAAACAACGGAGCTGCCCGAGAGCGGAGCACCGAGATCATGAACGTCACGCGTCTCGCCCGCAATGTGGCAAGAGCAGCCATCGGAACGCCACCCTTCCTCGGTCAGCACGCTCTGCGGCAGCGGTACCTCGACCGAAGGTCCGCTGACGTCGAGCATTTCTCGGAACCGTCGCCTGACGTGGACCTCACAGATTCACACGCGCCAAAATCCAGCGCGATCCAGTCGCGTGCGGACGGGTGCGGACCGCTGGTCAGTCGCGTCTACAGCGTCGAGATCATCGAGCCGGAGTTGACGGCCGAAGAACTACTCGCACGGTTCGCCGGGCGGCCCGAAGACTTCGTGCCGCGGCATATCGCGGGTTTCTTCATCGATGACCGGCCAGCGACCAGTCTCTCCGTGGGCGATGAAGTCGTCGTCGAAATTCCGGGACCGTGGAACGGGCCCGTGCGGGTCGTTGACATGGGCGCCACATCGATGCTGCTGGCCACACTTGACGGACACATGGAAGCCGGGTTGATTCGTTTCAAGGTGGATGGCCGACCCGGGACAGGTCGGCTGCGCTTCGAAATTCGATCCTGGGCACGCGCCGGAGACGAGTTCTTCAAGCAGTTGCACTTGTCCATCCGTCTAGGCCAAGAGGCTCAGACTGCCATGTGGGTCCACACCTGCGACCGTGCCGTCGCCATCTCTGGCGGGCGCAGGGTGGCTCCGATCAGAGCAACAACCGAGACGCTGAAGGATTCAGAGGTGAACGGTTGACATGAAGTTCGAACGGAGAACTGTCATTCCAACCGCCATCGAGCGGGCCTTCGAACTGTCGCTCGACGTCGATGTGCATGCCGACGGGTTCGAGGACGCGGAGGAGTCTGCAGTCGGCGGCGTCACCTCCGGCGTGATGCAAGCTGGCGACACCGTCACCTGGCGAGCACGCCACTTTCGCATCTGGTGGACGATGACGTCCGAGATCGTCGAGTACGACCCGCCACGCTTCTTCGTGGACCAACAACAGCGCGGGCCGTTCAAGCGGTTTCGCCACGAGCACCACTTCGAATCTGCGGCCGACGGGACCACGGCGATGATCGACCGGATCGACTTCGAGGCGCCGCTCGGTGTGCTCGGACGGATCGCCGAACGGACGGTCCTCGGCCGCTACTTGCCGAATTTGATCGACCAGCGAAACGAGTTCTTGGTCGCTGCGGCGCGACGCGACGATCGCTGAGCGAAGCCAGCTTTCGTCACGAACGAGCCGAGCAAATCTTCACGGCGATCAGGTTTGGTGTTTCATTTCCGGGGGAAGAGTCGAATCATGATCTGGTTCATTTTTATTCTCCTCTTCGTTGGAATCATCGCTGGTGCGATCGCACGGTTCGTCGTTCCCGGCCCCGACCCCATGTCACTCCTCGGCACGTGGGCACTCGGTGTCGGGGGGTCGTTCGTCGGCGGCTTCATCGGCGCGGTCCTCTTCGGCTTCGACACCGAGGATGGCATCGTCCAGGTCGCCGGATTCTTCGGCTCGATCTTCGGCGCCATCGTCATCCTCCTCGTTCGCCGTTTCATGGGCCGCCGTCAGACGGCCTGAATTCGAACGATTTCTGTTCCCAGTATCAACCACCCCAGAAAGCAGGAAGCCAATGTCCAACACCACGTTCAAAATGGAAAAGCTCGTCGGAGAGTCCCCCGACGGCATCGAAGCAGCCATCCTCGAGGCGCTCGGCACATCAGCGGAAAAGGTTCACGGTCAGACGTGGGCCCAGGTCTCCGACATTCGCGCCAACATCAACGATGACGGCGGCGTCGACCGCTGGCAGGTGGCTGTCGAGGTGGCCTTCAAGGTCGACTGACCTCGCCGTCTTTGACCCGATCAACGGGTTGTTCGAACGATCTCCAGCACCCGGCGTCGTGAGCGGGAGGCTGGAGATCATTCGCGTCTGGCCTGATATCCGATGCGTTGAATTGGCGGCTCTGGGTAGGACTGCAAAATGAGCGACGAAACCTATCCGACCGGTCGCGCGATAGTTCGCACCAACGCCGAGACGCATCTCATGATCAAGGGTCGTCGATGGCGGGTCAGTGACCCGGCTCTGGACGACGAGTTTCGGCAGCTGCTGGTCAATGCGCTGATGGACGCACGGCGGTCGGTGAAGCAAGCGCTCAAGAGTGAGGACAGCGAGGCGCTCGCACTGGCTCGGAGACGCGTCGGTGACGCCAAGATCGCGCTCGGCGAGCGCGGCCCGAAATGGTGGGAGGACATGACCGTCGACGAGGTCACTCTGCGGTTGGAGTGCGGTCGCCGGGCACTGCAGTCGGTCGGTGTGGACGTCGAGAGCCTGGAAGATCTCCGGAGCCGGTTCAAGCTGTAGTCGGCGCCCGATTTCCCATCCGCTCGACGTGCATGAAATTACGACGATTGGGTACCGCTCCGTCATGAATGAACAGACGACACGATTCGCCCGGGTGCACGACCACACCGACCGAGAGGTGTCCTGATGGATCTCGGGATCAGCGGGAAGCTCGCCCTCGTCACCGGTGCCGCCGGCGAGATCGGTATCGAGTCCGCAAAGGCCTTGGCAAGAGACGGAGCGCGGCTCCTCCTCACCGACACCGACGCTGATGCTCTCGAAACCGCAGCACAGCAGCTGCGCGACCAGGTCGAAACCGACGTCGACATCGTCACATCGACTGCTGACCTCACGAAGCAGCCCGACTCCGACGCGCTGGCCGCACTCGGCGCCGAACACGGTGGCATCGACATCTGTGTCCACGCAGCAGGCATCACCGGCGCCAAGGGTGATCCGCTCGAACTGACCGATGATGACTACGAAGAAGCCTGGGCGATCGACTTCATGTCAGCGGTGCGCATCGCTCGTTCGGTCGTCCCCTCGATGGCGGGCAAGGGGTGGGGCCGCATCGTGTACGTGGCCTCCGAAAACGCCGTGCAGTCGTACGCCGATGAGATGCCGTACAACGTGGCTAAGGCTGCGCTACTCAACTTCACCAAGGGAGCCGGCCAGGTCTACGCCCCGCAGGGCGTGCTGATCAACGTGGTCTCGCCTGCCTTCATCGAAACCGACATGACCGACGGAATGATGGAAAAACGCGCCGAAGAGCTCGATGTCACCATCGACGAGGCGATCGAATCATTCCTCGCCGAAGAGCGACCGCACCTCGTACTCGAACGGCGGGGACAGCCGCCGGAGGTCGCCGCCGTCATCGCATTCCTCTGCTCGGACCTGGCCAGTTTCGTGGTGGGCTCCAACTATCGGGTCGACGGCGGCGCCGTGCTCGCCATGAACACCTAGGGCTTGGTCAGTCGGCACCAGTCTTTGAAGCTCGGGAACCGCTTGCCGCCGAGGCGTTCGAGAAGTGCAGGTGTCGGCGGTCGGAGCCACGGCCACGGCTCGAAGACGAGCGCGCTAGTGACATTCTCGATCAGTCGCTCGAAGCCAGGGACCGGTGCATGTGTCACGGCGATCAGTTTGTCGGGTGCGACCGGTCCGTCGGGTGAGAGGAATTCCGAGGGCCGCCCACGCCAGATGTGGAGTTCTCGGCGGCAGGCGAGGTCGGCGAGGCACTCGGTCAGGAACACCAGCCGCTTGCCATCGAGCCGGAGGCGTTCCAAAAGTGGCTCGTCGAAGACGAAGTGGGCGGGAAGGTTCGGGTGCGCTCGCAGTGCGGGGTCGTCGTCGCCCAACGACTCTGCGGTCAGCCAGACGGCTGTCGGCTGAGGGCCGTCATTCTCGGCCGCGTCGTCGTGATCGAAGAGGGTCGAACTGGCACCGGCCAGCGGTCCAAAGCGGTCGACAGACATGGTCGGTCCCATCGTTGCGGGAGCGCTGACCGACCCTGGATACGCGCCGATCGGGCACTTGTCTGAGAGGGCGCAGTCTGCGCAGAACTGCGGCGCACGTTTCGTCACTTGGCGCTTGGCGAAGCCGTAGCTTCGCCCGCGCGTCCCGCCGACAACCCATTGCCATCCCTGCCGATTGGCCGCGCGCGAACCGTCGAGAAGGTGACGGAACATCTCGTCGTCCCCTTCACGCCAGTCGGCGCCGGCGCGAACCGACCACTGCGAGGCGAGCCACATCCGGGTCTGGTTGACCATCCAGCCGTCCTCGTGCAGCTCGGTCAACGTCTGATCCACGCAGCGCATCTCGCGCCACCACGGCTCGTGGGTCCAGTCCGCTGCGGACTTGCCGGGCTGTGGTGCGGAAACAACGCCCTCGCGGGTCTGCGAACCGAATGCGGCGTACCACTGGCGGCTGTAGTCCTGCCAGAGCAGCTCACCACGGAAACGGAACTGGTCGTACGAGCCGGCGGTCGCCACGTTCGGATGGTCGTGCACGGTCGGCAGGTCGATGAGGCCGTGCCGGATGTAGGGCGACAGCTTCGTGGCGCCCCGGGTGTCTGGCGGCCAGACAGCGCTGCGACGCTTGGCGTAGCCGTCGATGTCGAGGCGCTCGAGCGCAGCGTTTGCGCTGGTTTGTCCACCGATGAAAGCGCCACTACGGCGAGCGTTCCCGGTGTACAGCCCGTCGAGATGCTGTTCGACCCACCGTTCGGCTTCATCGATCGACGGCAGCGGCAGTTCGTTCACGTCGTCGGTTCCTCTACTCGGCGCATGTCCATGCAGCGGGGGTACCCCTCCGACTCGCCTTCCATACATCGGAAGCCGTCCGAGCGGCTTCACGGCTGATTCTCCGGGCGTTATTGGGCGGTCGGCCTTGATCAGATTGCCGGCTAGCGCGTGTGGTCAGCCCGTAGCGAGCGTTCGCGTTATCGAGCGGGCGACGGCTCAGCGAATCTGGTCGAGGCCTGGGACGCCGCGGAAGATTGCGTCCGCTGACACCAAGCTTGCGTCGATGTGCAGTGTGCTCGCAGCGATCCACAGGTCGTTGGCGTGAACGGGGTCTGCGAGGGGGTGGCCCGCTTGACGGCATGCCAAGCGGAGTTCAGCCATTTGCGTGAGGAGGGCGTCGCTGACTGGCACCACGGTCGTTATTGCGATTGCTTCTTCCAGACGAACGCGCCGTGGCTCGCCCCAGTCTGCGACGAGTGCTCCGTAGCGAAGCTCGGAGACGGTCGACACGGCGAGGAAGAGCTGGTTGCCTGCAAGTCGGTTGACCTCGGCCTCGAACTCGGGTCGACGACGACGGCTGAGCGCCGCGCTGAAGACGCCGGTGTCAACGACCAGTCTCACGAATCGAGTGCGGCTGCGAACGCGTCGTCTTCGTCGGTCGAGAGCTCCTCGATCACGAGCGCGTCGACGGCCGCCAGACTGGGAGCAGCGCGAAGCTCGGCCGGTGAGAGATCGCGAGCCAGCAAGGTCGTTCCATGGGGTACGGGCTCGTCGTGGGTCGCCGCGTTGCTCATCTCAACAGTTTACGCCATCCCGTGCCCGTGCCGTCGGCCCCGCTGGAACGATGGACGCACAGGGAGGTGGAAGGTAAACCGACGTGAGCTCACACCCAGCAGCCGGCCCGATAGGAATTTTCGGTGTTCGTGTCGCGCAAACGCTGTCGGGGTGACGTTGTTGAGTTGAATGTTCGATATCGACGACCACGCGGTAGAGGCCCAGGATCAGTTGTGGCGTGACCACGCTGACCGGATGTTGCGGTATGCGACATTTCTGGTTGGGCCCGACGACGCCCACGATGTTGTCGTCGAGGTCATCGCCGCTGGCAACGCGACCTCGCAGCGGTCGGGCCTCGTGAAGCTGACGGCCCTGACACGTTTGCTGAGGTACGTGCTGCAGTCGCGCTGCTGAGCTTGGCGCAACGGTCCGTGGTGTTCTTCGCCTACTGGGAAGACCGCACTGAACGTGACATTGCAGAGATCATGTCGATATCGCCAGGGACGGTTCACCGCCATCTCGAACGTGCCCGCTCGCAACTTGGAAAGGCTCTCCGATGAACAATCAACTCGACCACGCGATTCGCTCGGTCACTGCAGACATTGTCGCAGTGACCCCGCCACGCGAAGCAGGCCCGGTTCACAAGGTGACGAAACAGTCGTCGCACAGTTCGCGCCGATGGATCGCTGCGGCTGCAGGACTGCTGCTCTTCGCTGGTGTCGCCGGGCTCCTCGCGATTGGTAATCGTGACTCCACGAGCGAGCCGGCATCGGTCCCGACTCTCGAACCTGACGAGGCAGACCCGGTCCCGACTCTCGAACGTGACGAGCCAGACACGGTTGAAATCAACCGGGGTCTCGGAGCAGAGTTGGAGATTGATCCCGACGAGTGGGTAGTGCCGAGCGACCTGTCCAAAACTGGCCAGTTGCAATACGCCGCCATCGAACCTGGACCCGGTGTTCGAACGGTCCACTATGGTCCGATCGGTGAGCCAGCGACGCTCGACATCACCATCGACACCTTTTCGACAGACTCGAACGGAACCCCCGTCGATGTGAACGGCATCGAATGGAAGGAGACTGACGAACCCGGATTCTGGAATGCCGAACGCCGGATAGGTGACGCGGACATCCGAGTGAGTAGCGGGAAACTCGACGTGGAGCAAGGCCGACAGATACTTTCAGGCCTGACGGTGATCGCATCCGAAGAGCTGCAGTCCGAACCGATGGACTCAAACGTTCTGCTCGATGATCAGACCTCGCCCGTAGCTACGTACACGACTGATGATCAGACCTTCACGATGCGTGCTGCGCAACAGAACGGCTACTACTGCACGTTCACCAATGACGGCACCGGTGGAGGTGGCGGAGGCTGTGGCCAACTGTTCGACCCAGCAACAAGCTGGGCGTCACCCGGAATTGCCGGTATCGGACACGAGGACAACACCAACGTGGTGACAGTCGAAGCCTCAGGAATCGTGGCCACCGACGTCGCTACCATCGAGATCGATTTCATCAACGACACCACCGTCACGGTCACGCCGACCGACCTCATCGGAACGTTCCCGGTGCGCTTCTGGATTGCAGGCGCCACGATCGACCTCGAACCCGGGCAAGACCCGACCAGAATCAACAGCGGATTCGTCCAAGTCCGAGGGCTCGATGACGACGCCAACGTCCTCTACACGCAGAACGCAGCCTCGGGAACAGCAAACCGATAGCAACGAGGACCGCCAAGAGCAGCACGACACCTCATCCTGGGTTCCGCATGACCTTCGCGTCGGTTCTCACGATCCTGCAGAAGTGCTCGGGAATGTGCGGGCCGCAAATCGACAACATCCGTCCGAGATCGGCACGACTGCGAGCGATCACCCGCTCAGTATCGCGCTGGTTCGGCGATGGCTATTCGAGATGCATGCGGGCGTTCGTGGCTGTCGGATCTGGGCGGTCCGGTTGGCGGCGAATGACGACAACCGAGCGGCCTCGACCCACGATTCTCGTATATGGTTTCTCGATGACGAACAGGTCTCGAAGACGTTCGATGGCCGCTGCCGCCCTTTCCGCTGCGATGCTCATTGCTTCCTGTGGAAGCGATGACGCGGCCGACGAGGGAATCGCCGCCCAGACCTGCGATGGGACAGAGGCGACGATCTGCATCGTTGAGATCAGCTCACTGGACAGCGACGCAGCGCTGACCCTTGATCGTGCCGTTGAACTCGATGGAGGATCGTCGGTCGATCTCGAGGCTGGGGCGTGCGGCGCAGGCGGCGACGGGCCCGATGAGGTGACGTGGTCGCTGTGCCGACTGGCGCTCGATGATGGTCGCCAAATCGTGGTCGGTCGGTCCACAGATACTGGCACGATTGTTCGAGCTAGCGTCGCTGGCCAGGCGATCGAGTTTCCGCTGGCCACTGCTCCTGGAGATGCGACGGTGTTGATCTCTCCGGCACAGGCGTTCGTGATTGTCAACGCTGACGGCGACGAGATCGGATCGACCGCCGGCGGTTGACGCCGCTGTCTATGACAACCACCGAGATCGGCGCGGAACGCACGCGTTCCTCTGCAGGCAACTGCTCAACCATGCCGCGCAGCGATCAGAATGTTCGGCGCCCGACTCTGCCGAACCCATCCGAGAACAGCACATTCCGGACACGAGGACCGCTCGGAAACGCGCTGCATCAACTGGTGGCGATCTCGTTGCCAGCGCGCTCCTGGGTTGCTTGGGCGGCGTTGCCGAGGAGTTCGCGGACTCTTTGACTGGGGTGCGACGGTCGGTGACGATTGGTTCACTTTCGGTTGCGAAACGCGTCCGCGGACAGCGTTGGTTGACGGCCGGTGACGGACCGGTCACGTTCGGTTGATCAAACGCGTCCGCGGACGGGTCGTGTTGTCGACACGACGATCGATTTGCTCCGGCTCACACCTCGACCAGCCGCTCCATAACGCCCGCCCCGAGTGGCACTCCGAACCACTTAGGTACGGCACGTAGGCGCTCGACTGCCCGCTCGAGAACGTGCGGTCTCTGAACCTGGTCGTCGAAGCGATGCTCGCAAGACTGCCAGACTCGGGAGCGTGACGCGGCTGATCAGATTCGACAAGTCAGTCGTCCTCGAGATGGATTTGTCGTCGGCATTGGTCGACGTTCGTGTCGATGGGATCGACGAACGTGTCGTCGACGTGGATCACGGTTCCCGATCGCTTGTCTGCGTCTCCGCTGATGACGCAGCCAATGAGATCAATGGCGGAGCTTCCGTCACCCCACTGCGCCTGGGCGTGTTCGCCGAATTCGGGGAGCCAACGCCGCCCGTTGGCACTCGATGCGAGGTGTTCCGTCATCTTGCCGACCTCGCTGCGGCGAACGCTTACACGTGCCCCGTTCCGTCGTCGCCGAGGTTGCCGTACACGGTGACGATGCGACCTTTGCATGGATGGGTCATCGATGAAGCGGCCGCTTGGGCGCAGAGCATCGTGCCGCGCCGGTCGACAGCCACGGATTGCACCATTGGGCCGGGTCCACCAGGGCGATCGGTTCGGTACGAGATATCAGCTCGTGGTGACCACGCTGCCAAGGAGTTCGTGCGCTCTTGGACGCTGCGACGGTCCGTGAGGTTGAGTTCACGTTCAGTTGACGAAGCGCGCCCGCGGACAGGGTTGGTTGACGTTCGGTGACGGATCGGTCACCGTGGCCGTCAACGACGTTCTCACCCGCGCCTGATCGGGACGTATCGGCGCGTTCCCCTGCAAAATCGTGCATCGCATCGACCGACAAGGAAGTCGCGACTCGACCGTTGCGTATTGTGTTGGCATGACACGTCCAACCGACGAAGACCGAGTCGAGTCGCTGCAGCGACTCCTCGTCGGTCTCGCCCGCGGTGATGACGCCAACCAACTGTCGAGCGCCATTGCCGACCTGCACGTTCGAAACAACACCTTCCCCGGCGAAGCGTTCCTCGAACTCACCGCCGACGCCCTCGAACTGGTCGAGGCTCAACGCTCCGATGCTGTCGTGTACCGAGACCTGCTGTCGGAGCATCTTCCCGAGGTCCAATTCCGCGGCAAGGAGCACCGCCGCATCCAGTACGCGGTGCTCACCCCGTACGCCGTTCGCGGCGGCGTCGAGCCGGACTTGCTCGACGAGGTCACCTCCTGGACCGAGCAGTACTGGCAATACGCACTGTTCGCTGCCGTGGCGATCATGCGAGAGTGCGCCGCACGATCGGGCACCACGCTCGACGCATTCGTCGCAGAGCTGGCGGATCACGCCGGCATCAACATCAACTGACCTCGATGAACAACAGTTGCGCCATGGCGACCGCCTCGACCCGTCGGCAACTCATCGACCTGATCGAATCGTTGCCCGACACGACGAGCGAGACCGGCGGTGACGCTGGCCAGCACCGAAGTCGCTCCGCACAACACTCGACGAAAACCGGTCCTGACCGACATTCACCACCGGCCACTGGAAGGCCGCGCACCACATGGGTTTCGCCGTCCAACTCGGCTGGGAAGTGCTCGATATCAACAATCGACGCCGGTTCGCGCACTCTTAGAACCGGGAGCGACGGTCGGTGAGGATTGGTTCACGTTCGGTTGCGAAACGCGCCCGCGGACAGGGTTGGTTGACGGCTGGTGACTGACCGGTCACTTGGAGTTGCGAAACACGTCCGCGGACGGGTCTGTGTTGTCGGCACGTCGGCGCTCGGCCTCCCGCACGAGAATGTGCGCCGGTCTCACGAGAGTGATTGCCTCAGTCCGCGTCGTAGGTCTGGTGTTCCGTGAGCGCGATCAGTGCGGCGTTGACGATGCTTCCTGTGTCGATGCCGGTGAGTTCATGGAGGTCGGCGATCGTGCCGGACTCACCGAATCGGTCGACGCCCAGCGTGTACTGCCGAGTGCCGATCGCTGAGCCGATCCAGGCAAGGCTGTGGCTCGACGCGTCGTGGACGCTCACGATCGGGCGTTTGCGTTCGGCGGCTGGGATCAGGCGATGGAGATGGCTCGGCGCCCGAACGACGCGCGCTGTGGCGGTGGACGCAGCGAAACCTTCTCGCCAGCTCCGATAGGTGCGGTCCGGGCTGGTCAGGTGGATCACGCTGGCCTGCACGCCTTCGGCGTCGAGTTCGGCGGCGGCGGCGATTGCCTCGGGGGCCATCACGCCGGTCGTCACGATGGTGACCGACGGGCGACCGTCCTCGGGCGCATCGATGAGGCGGTAGCCCCCGGCGAGCACGTGTGTCCGGAGCCGATCCTCACCGATCCGTTCGAGCGCTGCTGCGAAGGGCTGCTGGTCGATGGGCCGGGTCGACAGCCGGAGGTAGCTACTCGTACCGTCGGCGCGGCCGACTTGATCGAGGGCGTGGCACAGGATCCAGTCGACCTCGGTGGAGTACGCCGGCTCGA
>RCMY010001870.1_pt1 | contig 19437 bp, 21 predicted proteins | sample 2041341 | NCBI WGS metagenome assembly RCMY01 (sample SAMN09708234, study PRJNA481090) | Marine sediment metagenome, whole genome shotgun sequencing project. | reverse complement strand
CCATCCAAAAAATTGCTTTTAAAATTTGGGGCTTTCAAATTTCCATCAGAAGAAAACTTGAAGGATTTATCAAAACTCTCGATACGCAAATCAACCAATCTTTTTAACTCTTTTAAATTATTTTTTTGGGTGGGGCTATTAAGATTAAAGTCTTTTAATTCTGTAAAACGTGTGTTTATGATTTCTTTTCCAGACGTATAGGATTCAAGATATTTTGGGTTATTGGTTATTATAAAACCTCGCTGACTACTTTCAGCTTCTTTTAAATAGGATAGGATTTGTTCAAGGCCGACATTAATTTTATACGTTTGGGTCAAAATTTCTGAAGATTGAGATAAATCTCTAACATTCCTGTACGTTATGCCACCAATAAGTAGAATAATAAATGCACTTACAAAAAAAATACTTTTAATAAACCAAGATTTTTTTAATATTCTATTGAGCATAATTTTATAATCTTAACAGAAAATTATCTTTGTTTAAACCGTTAGTATGGTACTGCCAGTTAATGGTTACTACCTCTGATAAAACTTTTTTAAGGGTTTTAAAATCACTGGGTTTTTTAATATATATATTGGCACCCATAACGAAAGTATTTTCAATATCTTCCTCTGACGCCGAGGTAGAATAAATAGCTATGGCAATATCGTTGAATTTGGGGTTTCTCTTTATTTCCTTTAAACACTCCATGCCTGATTTTCTAGGCATGTTTAAATCTAAAAACAATACGTTGGGCAAAGCTGAACCTTCTTTATTTAAAAAATCCATTAAATAAACACCGTCCTTAAAAGTTTTTACTTTCGTGGTTATTTTAAGTTCATCAAAGACATCCGTAAAAAATAAACGATCATCTTCATCATCGTCTGCCAATACTATATTTATATAATCCTCTTGCATTGTAATTAATTGGTTTACCCTTGAATTGATTCACGCCTTTTGGAAATAACCCTTTGAAAAGTAGACGGGGTAATACCTGTCCTATTTTTAAATTGAGTACTTAAATGTGCAACACTTGAATAATTGAGTTTAAATGCAATTTCAGTCAAGCTCAAATTTTCATTTACAATAAGATGCTTTGTATATTCTATTTTTTGGAGTATGATAAAGTTTTCAATAGATGTATAGGTTACTTCAGAAAATAAATTTGAAAGATATCCATAACTATGTCCTATAGTATTTGCTAAATAGGCAGAGTATTTTAATGTTACGGTTGTATCTTCATTAAAAACCATATCTATAATAGCATCTTTGATTTTTTGTACCAATATGCTTTTTTGGTTTTCAATAATTGTTATATGGTAGCCATTTAAAGCGTCCGTAAGGTTTTTTAATGTTTCCTCGGATAACGTTTCTAAAAGTTCTACTTCACCAAAACCAATAATTTTATATTTTATTTTTTGCTGTTGTAGCGTTTCCTCCAAGACTTTTCTGCATAAAGCATTAAAATCAAACTTTAAATGTAAGATCATCTTTAATAATTGTCCTGTAAATTAGGCATTAAAAAAATATAATCTACTATAGATTATTTAAAAGATTGATTTTTGTTTATTCCTTATTTTTCTCCAAGCTTTTAGTCTATTTCTAACGTTGCTTTGCAAGTGCTTATCAATTGGTTCACCCATTAAAAACCCATAGGCTTGATATTCCGGAAATTGATCAAAAATAATTTTTAAAGTAGCCCTAATTGGCAATGCTACAATCATACCAGCAATACCCCAAAGCATGGAAAAAATAATAAGCGACAAAATGGTAATAAAAGCGTTAATGCTCACTTTAGAACCAGTTATTTTTGGTGTGATGAAATTGCCCTCTAAAAATTGTATAAAACCAAATGTGGCAATAACACCAAGAGCATACCAAGCACTATCTTTTGTAGCTAGTGCAATTATTGCAGGAATTAAGGAGCCTATTATAATACCGATATAGGGAATTAATAATAAAATTGCCGCAAAAAAGCCAAAGAATACCGGATTTGCAATGCCTAAAACTAGGAGTCCAATCGTATTAAGTGCACCCACAATAAAGATAACTTTTATCAGCCCTAGTAAATAATTTTGTTGAATGTTATATATTTTTCTAATAATTCCATTTAAAAATGCTTTGAGCTTATTTCTAAATAATTTATAATAAAAGACTCTGAAGAATCGTCTGTAGTATAAAAAGAAAAACAGATAAATAGGTATTAAAATAAAGTAGCTAAATAAAGTTCCTGACTGGTAGATAAGTTCACCGATTTAATCAAAGCGCCCTTTTAAGAGACTTTCAATTCTTAAATCTTTTGTAAATAATGAACTTTTTTTACTTATACCAAACGTATCATACGCATATTCTATGAAGTTATAATATAAGGTTGTTAATTTTGCAATATAGTTTTCACCGTTATTAATTAAAGCATTGAGTCTAGAATAGATTATTATGCCCAATAATGCAGTTACAAAAAATATTATTGTTATGGAGCATAAAGAAGCCCATAAAGGATTTCATCTCCATTTTTTCACTAGAAAATTTTGAACAGGAAATATCATTATTGCGAGTATAATAGCAATAAACAAAGGGATAATTATGGGCTTTAATACATATAAAATGAATACAATAGCAATTATTGAAAACAAACCTAAAGCCGAATTTTAATTTGTGGTTTTACTATTCATTTTTTTTGGAGGTTAATTGTTAAAGAAAAAATCTGCCTTGTTAATTTTTCTTATAGAGATTTCCAATAATTTCATCTTCTTTTTGGCCCTAGAAGACCAATAAAAAGTAAGGCTAAACCTATCCCAATAGTAAGATAAGCGTTGTTATTATTTTGAGTTTTAATAACGTCTAAGGAACCTATACTTACTAAAGCCTCCGGAGCAAGAAATATATATATTCCATATACTAATAGCATAGTACCAGCTACTACCAATATCAATTTAATTGACTTATTCATAATTATTATATTTTTAATTGTTTAGCTAATCCCAATGCTTGACTCTACGTGAATATTCTATTTATAATACAAAGATAGAAGTACAACTAGCTTTCTGTGTTACATAATTTTTTTCGATTATTACATAATTTATAGTAATAGGTTGGAAAAAGAAATGAGCTAAAAAACTCATTAAGTGATGACTTAAGTAAGGGTTTAAAAAATTGCGGTTTTAAGTTTATTGGCAATACCATTATATGCCGATATGCAAGACTGATATCGTAAATACCCATGAGGTTGGTTGCACTAAGTATGATGAGGTATAGTATAATTTTAAAGGTTTGTTTAAGGTGTTTGCATAAGAATAGTGTGGTTTTGTGGCGATGGTTTTCCGAAGGGAAACCAGATGTAACAAAACCGCAACGACCTTTGGTTAAGCCAAAAAATAGCAATTTGAGCATAAAGAGATGCTTTTATGTTTTTAGGGTTTGTAAGTTTTTGATACGAGTTTATTTCTTAAAATGACCCAGACAAAAAAGCAATGGAGCTCGCCCTAACAAAACTGGATCTTAACCACATAACACAATCGATTAAATTTTAAGCTGTTTAGAATTGAACTTAAAAACTATAAACTAATAAAAATAAAAGCATATTATTTTTTATTATGAGAATATTCTCATTACTTTTGTCGAGTAATTAATCCTCTTAATAATATTTTTTAGCATATGTCAAGACCAAAAAGGTTAAGAAAAGTTGTCGCTCCACCTAATTTTAAAGGATATAAGCCTTACGGTATTATTGCCAAAACCAACGATTTTATTGAATTGCTTTATGAAGAATACGAAGCAATTAAATTAGCGGATTATGATAATATGAATCACAAAGAGGCTTCTGAATTAATGGGTATTTCTCGAGCAACTTTCGCCAGAATTTATGACAATGCAAGAAAGAAAATAGCACAAGCTCTAGTGGAAACAAAAGAAATTAAAGCTGTTTACGGAAACGCCGTTTTAGATAAAAATTGGTTGGTATGCAATGATTGCCAAGCTCGGTTTACCATACCAAGTAACATTACAAAACAAGAATGCCCAATATGTGAATCAAAAAAAATTGAAGTTTTAAATAAATCCATATAAATGAAAACAGTAATTACCGCCTCAAATAATACGATAAAAGCAACTTTCGACAAACGATTTGGTCGAGCTGCATGGTTTTGCGTATACGACGAAAAAACAAAAGAAGTTAATTTTCATCAGAATATGCATCTTGACGACAGCAATGGCGCAGGTTTAAAAGCTGCCGAAAAAATTATTGAAATGAAAACGCAAAAAGTTATCTCAGGAGATTTCGGACCCAAAGCCAAAGCTTTACTGGATAAATTTAAAGTTCAAATGGTGATTTTTCAAGAGGAAGATCTCACTATTGGTGACATTCTTCAAAAACTAAACAAAAAATAATTTAAATATTTTACTACAATGGAAAAGATAATTGCAATTCCAACAGACGGATCGGGCATTCTTGATGCTCATTTTGGTCATTCTAATTTTTTTGAAATCATCAAAACAAATGATGAAAATATTATTTCAACATCGGTGGTAATTCCTCCTCCTCACGAACCGGGCTTGCTACCAAAATGGCTTTCTGAGCAAGGTGTTACCGATATTATTGCTGGAGGAATAGGGCAAAAAGCAATTACAATTTTGAACAAACATGGAGTGAATGCCTTTGTTGGCGCTCCGCAAATTGCATCGAAAGAATTAGCAGAAAAATTTTTAAGAGGTAGCCTAAATCTATCTGAAAATTATTGCGATCACTAAGAGTCTGTTTAAAAATCCGTTTTAGTTTAGATTTTAACTTCCACTAATCTGTAAGTGAATCCATAAAAGATATTAAGCCTCAGGGCAAGCCCTGAAGCCAATAATAGGAATCGACCCAAGGGTCTAGGTGTTGAACCTAGATCCCGCCGAAAAAGGCGGGATTAGTTCAACTTACAATTTTGAAGGCGTCTTGACGACTTCTCAAAATTGAGTTTCACTAATAAATCTGCAAAATCATGTCTTTTAAAATAGCAGTTGCCAGCGGAAAAGGCGGGACCGGAAAAACAATCGTTTCTGTAAATTTATTCCATTTTTTAAAAAATCACTGGAAAACTAATGTTTTGTTGGTAGATTGTGATGTGGAAGAACCGAATGACCACATCTTTTTTCCGGACTTCTATATAGCCAATGAAAAAATAAGCACGCAAGGCATTGCCAAAATAGACAACAATAAATGTTCCTATTCAAAAAAGTGTGTGTCGTTTTGCGAATTCAATGCTATTACTGTAATGCCATCGGTTGGCTTCGCAGCAATTAACGCAGACTTGTGCCATTCATGCGGTGCCTGTTTACTAGCTTGCGAGAATAATGCAATAACAGAATATCAAGAAACCATCGGTACAATTTCTAGTTATCACTCCATTCAATCATTAGGTCTGTTAACTGGCAAATTGAAAATTGGTTCTTCGAAACAAACGGTATTGATTAAAGCGTTAAAAAAATCGATTCCCGAAAATTTTGAAATGATAATTTATGATGCTCCTCCTGGCACGAGTTGTCCGGTTGTTGAAACTGTAAGCGATGTTGACTTTGTAATTCTAGTTGCAGAGCCTACCCTTTTTGGTTTGCATGATTTGAAAATAATGGTAGAATTATTAAGAGAAATGCAAAAACCTTTTGGAGTCATCATCAATAAAGCCGGACTCGGATCAAATGAAATTTACCAATATCTTGAAGTAGAAAAAATTGATATTTTGGGAGAAATTCCATTCAGCAAGAAATATGCTGCCAATTACGCAAAGGGAAAAGTATTCGATCTTCCACCAGAAGAAATTGCAATTGCCTATCAAGAAATATTGGATACAATTTATCTAAAAAAAATGCGATATGCTGGAGATTACTGTACTTAGTGGTAAAGGCGGAACCGGGAAAACGAGCATTACCGCTGCTCTGGCTTCTGTTGCCAAAAATGCCATTTTTTGTGATGAAGATGTTGATGCCGCAAATCTCCATCTTTTATTACGACCAAATATCTATGAACAACATGAGTTCTTTGGCGGATCAAAATCGAGTATAGACACCGAAAATTGTAACGAATGTGGTATATGTATCGATTATTGTCGGTTTGATGCCATTCATTACAATAGTTCGGGAAATTTGGTTATCAATCATTTCCAATGTGAAGGATGCAAATTATGCGAAAAAGTTTGTCCAACCGATGCTATTACTTCTCAAAAAAATAGCTCTGGAAATTGGTATGTTTCTTCGACGCGATTTGGCGATTTGGTGCATGCCAGCATGGGTGCCGGTGAGGATAATTCGGGTAAATTGGTAACACAGGTACGAAATAAAGCGAAAGAAATTGCTCTTAAAAACAATTTAGATTTTGTGATCAACGATGGACCTCCGGGTATTGGCTGCGCAACAATTGCCGCTCTTTCAGGCACAAAACGGGTACTTTTGGTTATCGAACCAACAAAGTCCGGATTACATGATGCCCAACGATTGCTAGTTCTTATTGACTCTTTTCACATAAAAACCTTTGCAATCCTAAATAAATTTGACTTACACCTTGAAATGTCAGAAGAAATAGAAAATTATCTCCAATCGAAATCTATTCCGCTTTTAGCTAAAATTCCTTTTGACGAAAAAATAGTGGAAGCCATGAACGAAGGAAAAACAATTATTGAATTTTTTCCCGAGAGTGAAACTTCTACTCAAATTAGAGAAATATGGAACAAATTAAAAAGTAGTTAGCCAATGAAAAATTCCTATAAAAAAACCCTAATTCGAGGAAAAAAAGTACAACTCCCAACAAAATATGGGCATTTTGAACTTATTCCGTTTCAAGAAAAGTCAAGCAAATTGGAACATATCGTTTTGATAAAAGGAGACCTAGAATCAGATAATACGATGCTGACTCGTGTGCATTCGGCTTGTGCGACAGGCGATTTATTTGGCTCTTTACGATGCGATTGTGGCGAGCAATTAATTCAATCGATGAAAAATATTGAAAAAAATGGTAGCGGAATCTTGGTGTATTTACAGCAAGAAGGAAGAGGAATTGGTTTGATGAATAAAATAAACGCATATCATCTGCAAGAGCTAGGCATGGATACTGTGGATGCCAATACCGCTTTGGGTTTTGCTCCTGATGAAAGAAAATATGCCATCTGTGCCGAAATTTTAAGAACACTTGGCGTGGATAACATAAAATTAATGACCAATAATCCAGATAAAATAACAGGCTTAGAAGAAAACGGAATTAAAATTACAGAGCGTATTCCTTTGGTCATTGTAAAGAATAAATTCAATTCCGATTATTTAGAAACGAAAGCAAAACGAATGCAACATATATTATCTTAAAAAAGACAATGATAAAAGATACCATACAATTACGACCGCGTTATGATGAAGTAGACCAAATGGGATATGTTTACCATGCCAACTATATGCGGTATTACCATCAAGCACGTACCGAATTTTTAAGAAAATACGGAATCAATGACAGCATTTTAGAAGATAATAACATCATGCTACCGGTTATATCTTTCGAAATAAAATACAAAAAACCAGCACATTATGACGAATTGATTTCCATTAAAACTACCCTGAAAAAGCTTCCTAGAACACGTTTTTGTTTTGAGTATGAAATTACAAACGAACAAGGTACTGTTCTAAATACGGCAAAGAGTGAAGTCGTATTTGTCGATAGCAAATCTCGTTTACCAATACGAGTTCCTTCGATAGTAAGCAACGCACTGAAACATAAATTACATGAAATTAACAGTTTTAACTGAAAACGTTGCCGGAGGAAAATTTCTGGCAGAACACGGCGTATCGTATCTCATAGAACACCAGGGTAAAAAAATACTTTTTGATACCGGACATAGCGATGTGTTTTTAAAAAATGCAAAACGATTGCATATTGACCTGCAAAAAGATATAGAAACGGTTGTATTGAGTCACGGTCATTGGGATCACGGAAATGGATTGCAATATCTATCGCATAAAACACTAATAACGCATCCAAATTCTTTTATCAAAAGATTCCGAAAAGGAGAAAAAACGAATATCGGTTTAGCAGTAACTAAGGAAGAGTTAATGGCAAAATTTAATCTTAATATTACTGCAAAACCATTTTATATAAGTGATTCTATTATTTTTTTAGGAGAGATTCCCAGAATAAATAATTTTGAAGCACAGAACATTTCTTTTGAAGATGAAAATGAAATTCTAGATTTTATTCCTGACGATTCTGCTTTGGCAATAATACAACAAGAGCAACTTCATATAATAACCGGATGCAGTCATTCTGGTATTTGCAATATCGTTGATTATGCAAGAAAAATAACCGGTATTGATTCCGTGAAAACGGTAATTGGAGGTTTTCATTTAAAGCAGAATGACGAACAAACACAAAAAACAATTCAATTTTTTAAAAGCAATAAGATTGAAAATATCTACCCATCACATTGCACCCAGTTAGAAGCGTTATGTGCCTTTTCAGAGAAATTTAAACTGCAACAAGTAAAATCAGGAATGGTTTTTAACTTCTAATACCCAAACAAATTAATACAATAAAAACAAGCAGACAAACATACATAAATTTATAAAAAGAAATAGTTATGCCTAAAAAAATAATTGTAATTGGCGGTTCAGCCGCAGGACCAAAAGCAGCAGCAAGAGCACGCAGAATGGATGAATTTGCCGAAATCACTATGTTTCAAAAGGGAGCAGATTTATCGATGGCATCTTGCGGGTTCCCGTATTATATCGGTGGTTTTTTTGATGATCGAAACCAATTACTTTGCACGCCTACAGGTGTGGTTAGAGACCCTAATTTTTATTGGAACGCCAAAGGAATTATTGCAAAAGTACATACAGAAGTCATCAAAATTGATCGAAAAAACAAAAGAATTGAATTCAAAGATCTTTTTACGGGAGAAACAGGCTTTCAAGAATACGATAAATTGGTAATTACAACAGGAGCAACCGCAAATATTCCTCCAATTCCAGGAACAGAATTAAAAGGAATTACGACCCTACAGTCCATGCAAGATGCTGATTATTTGCGAAAAATTCGCGATGATGGAAAAATAAAAAAAGCAGTCGTTATCGGCGGTGGCTTAATTGGTATTGAAACATTAGAAGCTCTGCACCTCAGCGGAATAGAGCTTACAATGGTTGAATTACTCCCGCAACTTCTTACTTTTTTAGATTGGAAAATGGCAAAACTTGTCCAAAATTATTTAAAAACAAAAGCCAATGTTATTACCAAAAATGGAATAGCAGAATTTCTTGGCGAAAACGGAATATTAACCGGTGTCAAACTCCAAAATGGTACCGAAATTCCATGTGAACTAGCCGTTGTTGCTATTGGTGTCAAACCTAATGTAAAACTTGCAAAAGATGCTGGGTTACATATTGGAGAATTAGGCGGAATTATTGTTGACAAATACATGCAAACTAACGATCCTGATATTTATGCTGCAGGAGATTGCTGCGAGATAAGAAATATCATAACTGGCAAAAATGTGTTAGCTCCTTACGGTGATTTAGCGAATTTGGAGGGTCGTGTTGTGGGCGAAAATGTCATCCGTGGAAACGTCGCCACTTTTCCGGGAACTATCCAAACAGGAATTTGCAAACTTTTTGATTATGGTATCGGTATAACCGGATTATCTGAATCGCAAGCCGAAAAAGAAAATCTCGATTTTGTAAAGATTGTAAATGCGAGTCCTGATAAACCGGGTTTTATGAATGGTCAACTGTTAATTACAAAACTTATTGCCGACAAAAAGACAGAAAAAATTTTAGGAGCGCAATGTCTCGGTCCTGGTGACGTAAGCAAACAACTGGCGATTTGGGCAACCGCCATTAAAGGAAATTTAACCGTTGACGATATGGTAAATGCCGATTTACCTTACGCACCTCCATTTTCATTAGCGATAGATCACAGCATCGCTTCAGCGCAGATTTTACAAAATAAAATACATGGTATTTTTGATGGTATATCCGCATTGGAAGTAGTTGAAAAAATAAAACAAAATGAACCTGTTTTTTTATTAGATGTTCGTGGAGCAGATGAATACGAGGTGACTCGTTTGGGTATCGGAGAAACACTCATACCTTTAGGTAAACTGCGAAATAGATTGGAAGATTTACCCAAAGACAAAAATACCGAAATCATTACCTATTGCAAAATATCACTCCGAGGTTATGAAGCCGCTGTTTTGATTAAAGCACAAGGTTATAAAAATGTAAAAGTAATGGAAGGAGGCATCGTTTCTTGGCCTTTTGAAAAGGAAAAATAAAAATAAAATGAAGTCTCAGGTTTTAAGGATTAAAAACTTGCAAAAACACTGAATTTAAAGGCTTTTAAAAATAAAAATAGTTTTCATTTTATATGATTTTTGTCATTCTTTAAACCTTAGCAAACCCTTATTTTTGATGACAATAAATAATGCTCTGGTGGGAGCAAACCATCCACTTAATTTGATTACTGTTAAGAAAAAAATATACATCTATACTTACATAGTTTTTGAATGAATTTACAGAATCTATTTTATAAAAAATGGCATGATAAAAAAAACACCCTTCTTATTTTTGACGAACTTACATAATAATTTGTTTATTATTAGGGGTTTAAGTTTCCTATTTCTACTATTTATTACCTTTACAGGATGTAATTCGGATAAGAAAACAACTACAGAAGTCCAAAATCAATCTGATAAAACTGCTCCATTAGTGAACGAAGAATTCTTCCAAGAAATTGGACAAGAAATCGGAATTGATTTCAAACATTCTATCGGCGCAGACCACATGGAAAACATTATTGAATCTGTTGGTGGCGGTGCTGCTTTTTTAGATTTTGATCAAGATGGCTTTATCGATATTTTTATGTGTAGCGGAACATGGGTCGAAGGGTTTAGCAAAAGTGAAAAACCAAAAACTCTTCCAACAAACCATTTGTACCGCAATAAAAAAGATGGCACGTACGAAGATGTAACCAAAAAAGCAGGACTTGACACTCCTTTTTATAGTATGGGAGTTACCGTTGGAGATTATAATAATGACGGTTTCCCTGATATTTTTATTAGTAATAATGGGGAGAATACGCTTTATAAAAATAACGGTAACGGAACTTTTTCTGATAGTACAAAAGATGCCAAAATTGGTGGTGGAAAAAGTTGCAGTGTAGGTGCTGTTTGGCTCGATTATGATAACGATGGTTTTCTCGATTTGTATGTAGGAAATTACCTGAATTTTGATCCCGAATACAAATATTACTATGCTCCGGATGGTTTTCCTGGACCATTGGCTTACGACAGTCAACCTGATTTTTTATACCGTAATAAAGGTGATGGAACTTTTGAAGATGTTAGCGAAGCCATGGGAATTATAGATATTGATGGAAGAGCAATGGGCGTTGGTGCAGCAGATTACGACGACGACGGTTTTGTCGATATTTATGTTGCCAATGACCACACCGTAAATTACCTCTGGCATAATGATGCCGGAAAAGGTTTTACAGATAGAGGCACCATGTCGGGTACAGGCTTCAGCCAATCAGGTGAAGCAACCGTAAGTATGTCGGTAGATTTCGCCGATTATAACGGTGATGAACTGCTAGATCTTTTTATTTCTGATGATAATTATTGCTCCCTTTATGAGAATTTAGGAAACGGTATTTTTAACGATCAATCCTATTCTTCGGGTATTTCAGTAGCATCAGGACAATTTGTTGGATGGTCTTCTTCTTTTTTAGATTACGATAATGATAGCGATGCCGATATTTTTAAATCAAATGGCGAATTAAAACATTTATACGGACAAGAAGATCAGTTATTCGAGAATATCGAAAACGGTAAATTCAAAGATGTTTCTATTGAACTTAGTAGTTATTTCAAAGAAGAACACGTTGGTAGAGGAGCTTGTTTAGGTGATTATGACAATGATGGTGATATTGATATTTATATCGTGAATTTAGATAGTATCGGAATGTTTTTAAGAAATAATAAAGGCAATCAAAACAATTGGCTTACCCTGAATTTGGTAGGAAAAACGAGCAATAGAGATGGCGTTGGCTCTCGAATAAAACTTACTTCGGGAGGCAAAGTGCAAACCAATCAGAAAAAAAGCACCACTGGTTATCTTTCTCAAAATGATCCTAGAATTCACTTCGGTCTTTTAAAAAACGATCTCGTTGAAAAATTAGAAATAAAATGGCCTTCCGGTCAATTACAAGTATTGGAAAACATCAAAGCCAATCAAATTCTTACCGTTGAAGAACCTCAATAAGTTTAAAATGAGTCAAAAAAGAATAAAAATAACATCTTTTATCGTAGCAACATTTTGTTGTTTAAGCTTGTTTTTTACTTCCTGTAAAGAAAAATCCTTAGACGGGATGTTGGTATTAACGCAAATCGAAAGAAATTTACAATCCAAAAATAATAATACCGAAAATTCATGGCGTTATCTTCATAAGGCTCGAATTGTTGCAATAAATTCGAATGAACCTAGTGGTTCTTTACAAATACTAACCGAAAATTTCTTTTCAGCTTGTGCTCCGAAAATTTCGTATGATGGAAACTCCATGCTTTTTGCCGCACAACAAAAAGAAAATGATATCTGGCAAATTTGGGAAATGAATTTAAAAACTTTAGAGGCAAAACAAATAACTTCTTCCGAAGAAAATTGCATTGATCCAGATTACTTACCCGGCAATCGAATGGTTTATAGTAAACCAGTAACAAATACAACGTCAAAAACGGCAAATGCACTTTTTACTTCTGACCTTGACGGAACTAATACATCACAAATAACCTTTAATCCGCATACCTATTTTGCACCGACAATTTTAAAAGATGGTCGCATTGCAACGATTAGTAAACAACTTTACCCTGATGAAAAAGAAAGTGTCTATACGGTAATGCGTCCGGATGGAACAAAACAAGAATTATTTTACAAAAGTTCTCCGAAAAACCTTATTTATGGTCGAAGTTGGGAAGATAAAAACCATCAAATTCTATTTATTGAATCTGATAATGAAATGAAAGTTGGAGGAAATATTGTTGCCATAAATTACAACAGACCATTGCACAGCAGAGTAAATTTATCTTCAGGAATAAAAGGCGAATTTAATAGCGTATTTCCATTGGATGAAGGCAAATTATTGACAACCTATCGTTCTTCCGCTAAGGAAAATTTCGGGATTTATGAATTCGATGCAGAAAATAAAACATTGGGAGATGCTATTTATACAGACGATACCTACCAAATTATAGAGGCAATTGCTGTTAAAAAACACCAACGACCAAGAAAACTGCCAAGTGAAGTTAACCCGGAAATAAAAACTGCACTGCTGGTTTGTCAGGATATTAATTATCAAAATTTTGAGGATAACGAAAATGCCGAACCAAAAATAAAAGCAACTCAGTTAGAAATTTTAGGAATTAATTCTTCCATGGGAATAATGAATGCAGAAAAAGATGGTTCTTTTTATATAAAAATCACTGCCGATACTCCATTTCGGATTCAATCTCTCGATGAATTTGGAAATGTCGTAAGTGGTCCCGGAAGTTGGTTGTATTTGCGCCCCAATGAAAGACGCGGTTGCGTTGGATGTCATCAAAATAATGAAATGGCGCCAAAAAATCAACAACCTCTTGCAGTAAGAAAAGATCCGGTAATTATACCATTACAAACAAATGAAATGCAGCCTAAAATTGAATTAAAGCAATAGGTTATGAAGAAAGTTAAATTCTTATTATTTTTCGGAGCTCTCCTTATAATTGGATTAATAATCTATTTTCCCGGACGTACATGGGCAAGAGGACATGTAAATTATAAAACTGCGGTAACCGATCATCCTTTGAACTGCGCGTCTTGTCACATAAGTACTTCTAAAAATAAGCTCATCGCTAAAATGATGAATGAAGATTATTTTTCTCCATTTAATATGGCTGTTTCCAACGATGGAAATCGACTCTATGTGGTTGCCCAAGATACCGATGAATTATTAGTTGTTGATACAGAAAATAATAGTGTTACCGAAAAGATCAAAGTGGGAATTCATCCGCATAGCGTAATTCTTAATAAAAATAGTTCTGTTGCATTTGTGAGCAATCAATGGTCTGATAATGTTTCTGTTATCGATTTGGCTTCCTCCAAAATAATTGATACGCTTAAAACAGGTAACGGTCCTTCAGGATTAGCTTTGAGTGCTGATGGAAAATTTTTACATGTTGTTAATACATTTGCATCGGATATTTCCATCATTAACCTCAACACAAAAGAGGAAATTAGACGATTAGGTACTGGCAGCAATCCTACTGGAACCGCCTTATCTCCTGATGGAAAAAAATTATATGTAACTAGCCGACGTGCTAGAATGGCGCCTTATGGAGAACCTTTGGTTAGTGATTTGACCGAAATTGATGAAATTAGCCAAATGGTGTCTGAACATCTTGATGTTGACGAAGCTTATATGATGGAAAACATTGACTTTACCCCTTCTGGTGATTTAGCACTGATGACTTTGATTCGTCCTAAAAATTTGATTCCAACCGTTCAAGTAGAAGGTGGCTGGATGATGACACATGGTATTGGTATTATCGAACAAAAAAAGGATGGTAGAATTATTCAATTGGTAACTGATGAACCTAATTCTTATTATTCCGATCCGTTTGATATTGTGATTTCTCGTGATGGTAAAAAAGCTTTTGTATCGAATTCTGGCGCAGATATTATCACAGTAATTTCGATGGATTCGATTAGATCAATTCTAAAAGAAACCTCCACAGAAAAGTTAAAAGATTATTCCAATAATTTGGGAATTAGTAGTCGGTTTGTCATCAAAAGAATTCCTACTGGAGCAAATCCGAAAGGTCTGACTCTTTCTCCTGATGGTAAAAAATTGTACATCGCAGAGCAACTCGAAGATAAAATTGGCGTTATAAATACAGAGAATCTCCAAAAAGAAAACTCCATTGATTTGGGCGGTCCGATGCGAATTACAGTTGCCAGACAAGGTCGCAGACTTTTCAATAATGCCTCACATACTTTTCAAAATCAATATGCTTGTTATACTTGTCATCCAGACAATCATGAAGATGGTTTAGTGTACAATATGGCAGGAAAAGATATGGGAAGAAATGTGACAAATACCCAATCTTTACGAGAGATAGGAGATACTCCTCCATTTAAATGGAATGGAAAAAACCAGACTGTTTATAAACAAGATGGTATGCGATTTTCCACCGTACTGACTCGAACGGAACAATTTAGTTATGATGATTTAGATGCGATAGCTGCCTATATCAAAAGATATATTAAATATCCTCCAAATTTGATGTACAACCCTAAGGGTCAATTAACAGAATCGCAACAAAGAGGAAAAGAATTATTCGACAGAAGCGAAGATAATTTTGGCAATACAATACCCGAAAATAATCGATGTGTTACTTGCCACCCTGCTCCTCTTTATACCAATTTAAAAGCTGCAGATGTAAGTACTTTGGCTAAAAGCGACGATTCGATTTTATTCGATACACCACACCTAAATAATATTTATGCCTCTGCACCTTATTTGCATGACGGACGAGCAGAAACATTAGAAGAAATTTGGACAATCTACGGTCAAGATGACAAGCATGGTTATGTTAACGACATGACTAAAATGCAACTGAATGACTTGGTAGATTATTTAAAATCAATCCGAGGTCCTGAATATGATTATCACGATGCACAAATACAAAAAGCTTCTATTATTAAATAAAACAAGAAATTATGGTCAAAAATTTTATTTCTGGGCACTCAAAATTCATCACTATTATGATGGTTCTTTTTGCCGTTGGTTCTTTAGGTTTTATGCTACCAAAAGATAGTACTAACACAGATGTTTCTAATCCAAATAACAAACCAATCGATGGTTTAATGACCGTATCTGAAAAAAGTACGGATAACAAAATGCCTGTTTATGGTAATTGGAAAAATTTCACATCAAAAAATGGGTTACCAGGTGACAAGGCATATTGCGTAAAAATAGACGGAGATAGAGTTCTTGTTGGAACACATGAAGGACTTGCTGTTTACGAAAATGGCAATTGGAAAACATATACTACCGAAGATGGGCTTGCCCATAATGGAGTGTTGGCGATAGATGTTAGTCCATTAACTGGTGATGTTTGGTTAGGTACTATGGGAGGCTTAACAAGGTGGTCAACCGGGAAATTTACAAATTTCACACAAATGAATAGCGGAATGCCCAATGATTTGATTTATGCGGTTACCTGTGACGGAAAAGATGTTTGGGTTGCAACTGGTGGCGGTGCTGGTCAGTTTGACACTTATACTAAAAAATGGCAAATTTTTACCGAGCAAAATGCACCGATGCATGAACCTTGGACCTATGGTGTTTGTGCCGGAGATGGCAAAATATTCATTGCTGCTTGGGGAGGTGGTGTTGTTGAATATACCAAAAAGACTAAAAAATTTAGAGATTATGTTGATCCGGATGGTAATATGGAAATTGATCTTTTTCCAGACGATGGTGTGGTGCATGATATCACAACCGGAACCTCTTGGTCGAACGGAATTTTGTGGGTAGCAACCTACTTTGGTTTAAGTCGCTATGACGGAGTGCATTGGAAAGGATATTTTGATCACGACAGTGGCTTAGCGAGTAACTTTATCAACTTTATAAAAGCTTCTGGTGATATAGTATTTATATGCACAGATAAAGGCTTGAGTACTACAGATGGGGAAAATTGGGTTACCTACACAAAAAACGACAGTAATACCAATGGAAAAGCAAGTATTTTGACAGGGACTCAAAAATCGGAAGTTTCGATGACTCCATCTTTATCCCATAATTTTATTATTGGTGTAGATGTAAAAGACAACCAAATATGGGTTGCCACTTCAAAAGGTGTAAGCCGTGGCGAGCTCATAAAATAAACAACTCAAAATTGAAATAGTAATAATAGTAAAAATGAAGATTATGGAAAGTACAATGGAAATTAAAGCGAATAAAAAAATGTTGATCGATCTATCGAAACTGACAGAGGGCGAAATATTTGAAATGAAAAAACTCGGAATTTTAACTAAAGATCACAAAATAAGTGAATCTGTTTTTCCGACTATCCATACAGAAAGACCACCTATTGAAAAACATGTCGTGCATGCGCCACATACCATAAATGAGGCTTATGATTATTTAAAACCATCTTCCTTTTCAAGAGCTTTGCGTTTGGATTTGGGTGATTATAAAGTCTTGGTAATTTCTGGTACTGCAAGTGTGAATGAAGAAGGTCTACCGGAACATATTGGAGATTTTAAAGCGCAATTATGGAGAACTTATGTGAACATTACTAATTTATTGGAAGCAGAAGGTATGACTTGGCACGATGTCGTAAGAACAACAAATTACCTTCGTGATATTGAGCGTGATTACGGAGAATTTAATAAAATTAGAACCTCATTTTATCGATGGTTAGGATTAGATCCTCTTCCGGCAGCAACCGGAATTCAAGCGAGATTATGCTGGGAAACTCTTTTGGTTGAAATCGAAGCGTATGCAATTTGTAAAGTAAAATAACTTAAAATTAATTATGATGATGAAACGTAACTTTTGGGTAATTGGAATTATCTTTCTGGTTTTCATGTTTCCATATAAAACTGCAAATGCCCAAGAAAAAAAACTAAAGTATGGTAATACGCCTGATGAGATTTTTCCTTATCATAAATTTCAAAAAGCGTACAAATACCATTTTATTGAACCAATTCAATTTTACGGTGCGGGTCGCGAAAAAACTCCACCAAAAGACTTAAAAGAAGTTCGTATCGGATTTCTTGGTCCTTTAGAGGGTTCTTCGATTGTTCCTCTAGGAAAACAAATGTTAAATGGTGCAACTTTAGCTTTAGAGCAAGCGAATGCCAATGGAGGCTATAACGGGCTGCCTTTTAAATTAATGATTCATAATGACGTTGGTTTATGGGGCGCTGCCGCTAATGAGGTGGTTTTAATGGACGATGAAAAAGTATGGGCTTGGTTAGGTTCTATTGATGATATTGTTTCTCACGTTGCCTTACGTGCAACCTTAAAAATGGAAATGATGATGGTCAATACCGGTGATCCGGATCCGACTTTTACCGAAACTAATATTCCGTGGGCGATTCGTGTTATTAGTGACGACCGACAAAGTGGTTATGCTTTGGCATCGTATATTTTTAATACCATGAAGCATGATCGCGTTGCAGTAATCAGAGCAAATAATCGTTATGGTAGAGTTGGTATCATGGAGTATTCAGGTGTTGCAGTTCGTATGGGACACCCAATGCGAATTGAAGAGCGCTTCGATGATGGAGAAACCGATTTCAGCATGCAATTGAATAATATTAAAAGAATAAATCCGGATGCTATTCTAATTTGGGGAAATGCCAAAGAATCTGCATTAATTTTACAACAAATTCGAGCATTAGGGATGAAACAAGCCGTTTATGCTTCTGACAGAGTTGTTTCTGAAGAGTTTTTAAATATAGCCGGAGATTTGGCGGAGGGAATTGTAAGTACTTCTCAGTATAATCCTGAAGCAAATAACCCAGATTTGAAAAAGTTTCAAAGCGATTATTTGAAACGTTTCGGTTTGAAACCGGATGTTTTCGCAGCGCATGCCTACGATGGTATGAGTATGCTTCTTGCAGCAGTACAAAAAGCCGGACTTAATCGTGTTCTTATTCGAGATGTTTTAACCGATTTGAAAACTTTTCAAGGGTATCAAGGCGTTACAGGCTCAATTATTTTGGATGGAAGTTGGAATGATGTGGGAGATATTTGGATGGCGAAAGTAAAAAATGGAAAATTCAATTATTCTGAAAGTCCAAATTTGCAAATAAAAAAATATTCAAGTAAAGGTAAAAAGAGTAATCCTTAATAAAACAATTATGGAGAATGTATCTTGTGATCTACCAACAGATGTTAAGTTTGCCATTCCTAAATTAGTAAGTCTTCAAGAAAAATCGAAGACTATTGTCGATGTAAACGGCACAAAAATAGGAGGTTCTGAAATTATAGTTATTGCCGGGCCTTGCGCCGTAGAAAGCAAACTGCAACTTTTTGAAACTGCGCGATCTGTATATTCGTCTGGTGCTAAAATTATCAGGGGCGGAGCTTTTAAACCTCGCTCCTCCCCTTACAGTTTTCAAGGTCTTGGTGAAGAAGGGCTTAAATTATTGCGTGAAATAAGCAATGAAACTGGATTGCCTGTTGTGACCGAAGTTATGGATACAAGACAAATGGAACTTGTCGCAAATTATGCCGATATGATTCAAATAGGTTCTCGTAACATGCAAAATTTTCCATTGTTGAAAGAACGTTGACGGAAAGAGGGCAAAATGGCCAACTGGGCGGACCTGACAGCCAAACCGACCCCCCTCTGCCCAACACGCCCATGGAACGCCTGTTGTCGACCCGCGAGGTCGCCGAAC
>RCMY010001869.1_pt1 | contig 19437 bp, 14 predicted proteins | sample 2041341 | NCBI WGS metagenome assembly RCMY01 (sample SAMN09708234, study PRJNA481090) | Marine sediment metagenome, whole genome shotgun sequencing project. | reverse complement strand
GCTGCTTCGTCCACGCCGGATTGGGATTGTTGATAATATTGTCAACTTCTTTGGTAGGCGCGGGTTCATCTTCTTTGGCATCCTTCGGTTTTGGAAGCGTTTCCGTTTTTGTACCGAACTTGATGGGTATCGGCATAAACTTGTTGTACTTCTTTAAAAGGCTGCTGATACGGTTATCCTCTAAAAACTCGGTAGAATCTTCCGCTATGTGAAGGATGATTTCAGTACCGCGGTCTTTTTTCTTTCCTTTTTTCAGGGTGAAATTTGGTGACCCGTCACAGCTCCAATGCATAGCTTCGCTGTTCTCCTCATAACTTTTAGTAAGGATTTCAACTTTTTCGGCGACCATAAAGGCGGAGTAGAATCCAAGTCCGAAATGTCCGATAATGCCTGAATCTTTGGCACCATCCTCATATTTGTTCAAGAACTCCTCGGCACCGGAGAAGGCGATGTCGTTAATGTATTTTTTGACCTCTTCTTCGGTCATCCCGATACCTTGATCGGTAATGTGGATTTTCTTTCCTTCCTTATCGACCTTGACCTCGATAATTGGGTTGCCATACTCCACTTTCGCCTCACCGATAGCGGTTATATGTTTTAATTTGAGGGTTGCATCCGTTGCGTTCGATATGAGCTCCCGCAAAAATATTTCGTGGTCGCTGTATAAAAATTTCTTGATCAGTGGAAAAATATTCTCTACTGAAACGTTGATCTTACCTGTTGCCATAAGTTAATTCCCTTTTTTGTCATTCCCGAGAACCTGCCTGCCGGCAGGGGCGGAAATCTCTTGTTAGTATTCTGCTATTCCCGCACTTCAACGGAAATCTCTTTTAATGCTTTCTTGCTTCCTTATATATTATAGTGGAAGTCAACTATCGCATTTAGCAGTCAAAAAAAATACCACACCTTCCAACAATGACAAACTGACATACAGAACCATACAAATCCCGTTAATCCACTAGTTTTAACAACGACAGCTAACTTTAACATTATTTTGTTTAATGAATATAATAATAGATTAAACATTTTTGTATATTTGAAGTGATTATGGAAGAATTGCTATGAGAAAGAGTTTTAGACATAATCATGTTTTGATTATTTATTGGTTAGGTTGTTTGAAAACGTGTCCTCACTTGGGGGCACGTTTTTATAGTTAGGATATTTGGTAATCCCTTAACATGGATTACTTTGTATTAGCTGTAATTTTATAAGATGATAACTGGGAGTGACTAAAAAGAATACGTATGGCCACAAAAACGAAAGTAAAAGCAAATAAGATTTCCGAGGACGATATAATAGGAATGTACATGGATTATGTGTTAGAACATGAAGCGGTTCCGAAATCCATTTACAAATTCTGTAAAGCGAATAAAATAGAAGAAGCCGATTTTTACGGATTTTTCGGTTCGGTGGAAGGTATCCAAAAAGCGATATGGAGCAAGTTCTATACCAACACAGAGGCCCTGTTGCTTAAGAATAAGGAATATGAGGGTTTTTCTAATAAGGATAAGATGCTCACTTTCTTTTATACCTTTTTCGAGATGTTGACCCTCAACCGGAGCTATGTGCTTTTTGCGCTCAGGGAGGATGAGGGAATGCTGAAAAACTTGAAGCAATTGAAAGGACTTAGAAGTCATATCAAAGGTTTCGCTACGGATTTGATCGATGACGGCAATGCAGATAAAAATTTGAAAATCACTCAGCACAATCCCACTATTTTTTCGGAAGGTGCATGGTTGCAATTCCTGTTCACCCTTAATTTCTGGATGAAAGATAGCTCCCCAGGCTTTGAAAAAACAGATATCGTCATAGAAAAATCCATTAATACTGTTTTTGACGTATTCGACAATACACCGTTGGAGAACATCATTGATTTAGGAAAATTTCTTTATAAGGAGACTTTTGCTTAAACCCTATACTTTTTCATGAAAACCCTCGACAAAATACCTACCGGAAAAATTGAACGTGCCAGCAAGCTGGTTAAAACGGGTGCTAAGATCGGTGGTAATTACCTGAAGTATTATGGTAAAAAATTGGTCAATCCCGAGCTCAACCGTGACGAGCTGAACGAAGACAATGCGGGTGATATTTATGATGGACTTAAAAGTCTGAAGGGTAGTGCGCTAAAAGTGGCCCAGATGCTGAGTATGGAGAAAAACCTGCTGCCCACGGCCTATATCGATAAGTTCTCGCTATCCCAGTTTTCCGTACCCCCGCTTTCGGCCCCTTTGGTCCGAAAGACCTTTAAGAAATATTTGGACAAATACCCCGAAGAGCTTTTCGACACTTTTGAACGTGACTCCATCAACGCGGCGAGCATCGGGCAAGTGCATAAGGCGACAAAGGATGGGAAGGAACTGGCTGTAAAGATTCAATATCCGGGGGTGGCCGAAAGCATTGGTAGCGACCTCGCTTTGGTGAAACCCATCGCCATCAGAATGTTTAACCTTCAGGGAAAAGACTCCGACAAATATTTCAAAGAGATCGAGAATAAGTTGATGGAGGAGACCAACTACAACCTTGAGCTTCGACAAAGCAAGGAAATTACCGAGAAATGCGGTGTACTTCCTAATTTGGAATTTCCGAAATATTACGAAGCGCTATCCAGCGAACGGATCATTACGATGGATTGGATGCATGGCCAGCATTTAAGCGATTTTACCAAAACAGATTTCTCCCAAGAACTGGGCAACCGTTTGGGACAAACACTTTGGGATTTCTATATGTTCCAGATTCACGGTTTGCGAAAGGTTCATGCCGATCCGCACCCCGGTAACTTCTTGGTCAGTGAGAACAAAACCTTGATCGCCATCGATTTTGGCTGCATCAAAGAAATTCCGGATGAGTTTTATGTGCCTTATTTCGAGCTGGCGGTAAAAGAGAATATCGAAAACGACGCCGTATTTACTGCGCGTCTGCTGGAACTCGAAATGCTGCGTCCTAACGATACCCCTGAGGAGACCCAATTTCTAAAGAAGCTCTTCACGGAAATGTTCACGCTCTTCTCTTCTCCCTTTAACGAAGTCCATTTCGACTTTGGTTCCCCGCAATTTTGGGACGGAATCAACGACCTGGGCCAACGCCTTTCTAAAGATCCCGAAGTCCGCCGGGTGAACAGCAATAGGGGTTCGGAGCATTTTCTTTATATGAGCCGCACATTTTTTGGGCTCTACAATTTATTACACGATTTGAAAGCGACCGTTCGGGTCGATAGTTTTAAGAAATATCTTTCCGAATAAAACCTGTCATTCCGACTTTGACATGACACTAGGTTTCTTCATCTTCCACATAAAGTCTGTATGGGCAAATCTCTATTGAGCTTTAGCTCATTTTTTAAATTGAACTGGCTTTATAACGTATGTCTACCAAATTTACTACTTTAGTCTACAACCCAATAACCCAATAACCCAATAACCCAATAACCCAATAACCCAATAATCAGAACCATGTACAATTCAAAAATAACCGGCCTAGGTCATTTCGTACCCGAAAACGTAGTGACCAATGACGATTTGGCCAAAATGATGGATACCAACGACGCCTGGATTCAGGAGCGCACCGGAATCAAGGAGCGTCGGCATGTTATCAAAGGAGAGGATACGACGACAACCATGGGCGTCAAAGCGGCAAAAATCGCCATCGAACGCGCCGGAATCGATAAAGACGAAATTGATTTTATCGTTTTTGCGACTTTGAGTCCCGATTACTATTTCCCAGGTTCCGGTGTGCTTGTTCAGCGCGATCTGGGTATCAAGACCGTAGGGGCGCTCGATGTCAGAAATCAATGTTCGGGCTTTATCTATGCAATTTCCGTTGCCGATCAGTATATCAAGAGCGGTATGTACAAAAATATTTTGGTCATAGGTTCGGAGCTACACTCTCATGGATTGGATATGACCACTCGCGGCAGGGGCGTTTCGGTCATATTTGGGGATGGTGCCGGAGCTGCCATTTTAACCCGGGAGGAAGATAACTCCAAGGGTATTTTATCGACCCACTTACATTCCGAAGGACAGCATGCCGAAGAACTTTCGCTTATTGCACCGGGTATGGGAAAACGCTGGGTGACGGATATTATCGAAGATGATGATGCCGATGATGAATCGTACTATCCATATATGAACGGACAGTTCGTTTTCAAGAATGCCGTAGTACGTTTCAGTGAAGTAATCATGGAAGGTCTAAAAACCAACGGACTATCGCCGACCGATATCGATTTATTGGTGCCGCATCAAGCCAATCTCCGCATCTCACAATTCATACAAAAGAAATTCGGACTGAAAGATGATCAGGTCTTTAATAATATTATGAAATACGGCAATACCACCGCGGCGTCGATACCGATAGCATTGACGGAGGCTTGGGAAAATGGGAAGGTCAAGGATGGTGATTTGGTTGTTCTGGCCGCTTTTGGAAGTGGCTTTACATGGGGGAGTGCGATTATACGATGGTAAAAAAAAGTTAAGAAGCCCGCTTGACGGATGGGCTGGTTTACCAGTTTAGTTTTTGAGCTTTAAAATTAGGCATCCGCCTTTTAGATGATATTTTCAAAAGTGGACGAAAACAACAAAACCCCGACGTTGCCATCGGGGTTTCTGTCATTGATGCCGCTATACGAAACACTAACCATTAACTATCCACATATAACTTTATCAACGACCAAGTATGTTCAACCGAATATCTATTTTTGCTAACTGCTTGATTACGCAATCGTTGTAGTGAAACTTAAAATCCCAATACTTTTAGAACTTATATTCAATCTTTATAAATATGAAAAAAACACTTGTTTTCGGAGCTTCACTAAAACCGAATCGTTATAGCAATTTGGCGGTGAATCGTCTAGTTAACCATAACATTGAAACTGAAGCTTTCGGTCTAAAAACAGGTAAAATCGGGGCAATACAAATTAAGACCAATTTTGACGATTATCAAAATATTCACACTATTACTTTATATGTGGGTGCAAGCCGTCAACCTGAATATATCGAGAAAATCCTTCAATTGAAACCGAAACGCGTCATCTTTAATCCCGGCACTGAGAATCCCGAACTGTACGAAATTCTTGAAAAAAACGGGATAGAAGTCGAGGTGGCCTGTACTTTGGTACTTTTGGCAACAGGACAATATTAAAAAATTCAAACTTAAGTTCACCCTTTGGATACGTTCAGTCCATGCGCAAATTCAATGTTCACGTTCACCCTTTGGATACACTCAGTGATTATGCGCATATTCAAAATTAAATACTGCCTTGCGGTAGGTTCAAGCTTGTCGGCTAACAAGTCAGGGCTCAAAGTAGTTTAAGGTGTAATGTAAACCATTTTGATTTTAATTGAAACGTAGGCTTAAATCTTAAATTGCTCACTGCCTGCTTTTATGTCTTGCTTTCTCCGAATCAAAAGCAATCCAAGAATCGTCAATACAGCATTTACCGCAATACTGATAAATCCGAAATTAAAATTATATTCCGAGGCGCTATACCAACTAAGGACGTAGGTGAGTAGGGGAGCGGCAACGCATATTATGGGAACAAATCTGTCCTTGGTTTTGATGGAAGTAAACATTCCTAATAGAAACAGTCCTAATAACGGCCCATAGGTATATCCCGCGACATTGAATATTAAGGAGATCACATCACCACGACTCTGGGAAAAGGCCATGACGATAATAAAAACGACTACCGAAAAACCGATCAACACCCATTTTTTGAACTTCTTCTTTTCTTTTCCCGTTTTTTTCGAAATATCCAAAAAATCATAGGTAAACGAGGTAGTTAAGGCTGTTAGTGCGGAATCTACACTTGAAAAAGACGCGGCGATTATCCCCAATAGAAAACTTATACCCGCAATCAGTCCCAAATGGTTCAGGGCGAGTTCCGGGAAGAGGGTATCGGTATCCAAAAACTGACCATCAGGTCCTATCGGTAAAGTGATACCGTGATTTTCGGCATAGATGTAGAGCAGTACGCCCAAACCAAGAAAAAGAAACTGCGTCGCCGCCAAAATCATACTATAAGTGAGGGTGTTCTTTTGGGCATCCCATAGGTTCTTGCAGGTCAGGGTCTTTTGCATCATGTTCTGGTCGAGTCCCATCATGGCAATGGCAATCAAGATACCTGCAATAAACTGTTTGTAGAAGTTGTTGGCCGATTGCCCATCCCAATTAAACACCTGAAAATACTCATGCTCTGTTACCGCTTGTATCGAACCGGCCAATGACAGGTCGAGGGACTGCGTTATGCTGTAAATGGTTACCACCGCCCCCGTAATCAAAAAAAGCGTTTGCATAGTATCCGTCCAAACGATGGTCTTGATGCCCGTCTTATTGGTATAGAGCCAGACCAGTAGCAAAATGATGATGACCGTAACAAAGAAGGGGATGCCCACCCGGTCGAAAAAGGCAAACTGTAGTATTTTCCCCGCCAGAAGCAGCCGCAGCGCTGCGCCGAAAGATTGGGAAATTAAGAAAATAAGGGAACCCGTCTTGTAAGTATATTTTCCGAAGCGATCGTCAAGGTACGAATAGATTGAAACCAACCGCATGCGATAATACAAGGGCACGAGCACAAAGGTTATAAAAAGATAGCCCACCACGTTTCCCAACACAAACTGAAAGAAAAACAAGGCATTGTTGCCCACCATACCTGGCACGGACACAAAGGTCACCCCCGACAATCCCGCCCCGACCATCCCGAAAGCTACCAAGAACCAAGGCGACTCGCGATCGCCGGTAAAAAAAGATTCGTCACTACTGTTCCGAGAAGTGAAATAGGAAATAATCATTAATAGGATGAAGTAGGCCGCAATAACGAAGAAGACCAAGTATATGTTCACAGGTTGGTGTTTGGAGGTCGAAGTTAAGGAAATGTTGGGAGAAATGAGCCGCAAAGAAAAGGCGTCAACATCCACCGTTGAATCCAGGTCTTTTCGATACCAATTTGTGTTTAGGTTACCTGGTTATATCCTACTCAAAGGCTCTGGCAAATTTGAAAGTTGAAGATTATGCGATATGTAAGTGTTTTCCTTTCTATTTGCATTTTGCCAGATAAAATTTACATGTTAACGCTTTTTTAACATTCGTTTTATAGAACTAATCTCGTTTTAGGACTACTTTCATAGTGTTAATTCTTTTAAAGAAACCTAAAAACCTAATCATGAAGAGAACACTAATGAAAAGTTTTTTGTGGGTCGGGGCATTCTTATGCTTTGGGCTTGCAAAAGCGCAGACAGTGAGTGGAAGCGTTTCCGACGCATCCGGTCCCTTGCCAGGCGCGAACGTTTTGGTCAAAGGCAGTACGAACGGTACGCAAACCGATTTTGATGGTAACTACACCTTGGACGATGTGGCGAATAATGCCACTTTGGTCTTCAGCTACATCGGATATAAGACTGTGGAAATTTCTGTAAATAATCAATCTACCATTGATGTTAATATGGAAGAGGATGCCGCCCAATTAGAAGAAGTCGTACTAATCGGTTATGGTAGTCAGAAGAAATCGGACCTTACCGGGGCCGTGGGACAGGTCGATGCGGAACAGTTGCAAGAGCGTCCGGCACAATCTCTTAACCAGGCATTATCGGGCAAGGTCGCCGGAGTGCAGGTCAATACCAACTCGGGTCGTCCGGGCGGTAAGACCAATGTAAGGATTAGGGGTTTTAGTTCCATCAATTCCTCCAATAACCCGCTTTATGTGGTCGATGGCGTACAATTGCCACAGGGCAACTTGGACCAGTTCAGCTCGGCTATCGATTATTTGAACCCGAACGATGTGGTATCCATAGAAGTATTAAAGGATGCTTCCTCTACCGCAATTTATGGCGCAAGGGGCGCAAACGGGGTGATATTGGTCACCACGAAAAGAGGAAAACCGGGTCAGGGAAGGATAACCTATGATGTGGAATACAATGTCAAACAAATTGGCCCCAACCAAGCTGAACCGCTCAATTCGGAAGAATACAAGATGATCGAACAGCTCTCATGGGAAAACGCCGAGAAATTCGACCCCGATGGCTGGGCTATAGGAAAATATGCTGACCTGGAACCGCGATTGTTAAGGCAAGGCGAACTGGTGGCGGACTTTTTCGATAGCAATGGCGATGCCATTTATGATACCGATTGGATAAAGGCGGCGCAGCAGCACAGACTGTCGCAAAACCACCAACTGGGTTTTACCGGTGGAAACGAAAGGACAACTTATGCACTTTCCGTGGGAATCAACGATGAACAGGGGCTGCTGAAAAACACGTTCCTAAAACGATATTCGGGCCGATTTTCTATCGACGACCAAATTAAGGATTGGCTTAAGGTAGGTGGTTCGCTCAGTTACAACTACCAGACCGAAAATCTTTCCGATACCAATGACGCAGTGCCCCGCCAAATGGTCGAGGATTTTCCGTTCTTGCCAGTAATTTATCCCAGTGGTCATCCTAAAGCAGGGCAATTTGCCGATAACAGGGACTATCCAAAGGCGGAAGGATCGCGTAGTTCGGTTCATAGATTGAACAGCCAAAAATACATTCTGAACACCCAGACGAGTTCGGGAAGTGTGTACACGAACATCAACTTCACCAAAGACCTTGAAATGCGAACGGTTCTTGGGACGAATGTAATTACACAAGAAAATAACGAATTCCGCGATGCCACATTATCAGGCAACAACCAGGCCTTCGCGGCCGCGAGCAACAGCAAGGAGACTTTTTGGTCCGTAGAGAATTACCTGACCTATAACAAGGTAATCAACGAGAACAATTCGCTGACCGCCTTATTGGGAGTTTCCTGGCAACAGTCGAATACCTTTTTCGTAAATGCCCAGTCCAATAACTTCCCCACTGACTATTTTGAGTTCAACAACTTGGGTTCCGGCACTGATAATCTTGGAGTTTCCTCCAATGCGGAAAGGGAAGCCTTGAATTCCTATTTTGGAAGGCTCAATTACAACCTTTTCGGCAAGTACCTTTTTACAGTTACCGGTAGGGCAGATGGCTCCTCGAAATTCGGTGCCAACAACAAGTTTGCGTTTTTTCCATCGGCAGCGTTTGCGTGGAGGGTCTCCGATGAAAACTTCCTTGCGGATAGCGAAACTATTTCCAACCTAAAGCTAAGAGCAAGTTATGGTTTGACGGGTAACTCCGAAATCGATCCTTATACCTCGCTATCCCTATTAAGCTCTAATTATACGACCATTTGGGGTGGCGAACGTGTCGGCGGCACGGGCTTGAACCGTTTGGAAAATCCCGATCTAAAATGGGAAAAGACTGCGCAATACGATATAGGTATTGAACTGGGACTGTTCAACAATCGGATAAGTATCGAGACCGATTATTATTATAAAAAGACAACGGATATGTTATTGGATGCCCCTGTACCAAATACCAGTGGATACGTCACTATAAAAAGGAATGTGGGTTCAATGGAGAACAAAGGATTTGAGTTTGCACTTACCACCATGAACATCGCCACAGATGACGTGACCTGGAATACCACTTTTAATATTGCGACAAACAGAAACAAGGTACTCTCCTTGGCCACCCCATCCGATATTTTCGGGGTAGGCGGTCCGGGCATTACCAACGAGACCAGCATTATTAGGATTGGAGAGCCAGTAGGTGCGTTCTGGGGCCTGACCCGAGAAGGGGTTTGGGGTACCGATGAAGCAGCGGAAGCTGCAAGTTTTGTAAGTTACCGCAATGGTCTTACCATTCTTCCTGGAGATATCAAATACAAGGATTTTAATGGCGACAAAATCATCAACGATGAAGATAGGTCCATTATCGGCAATGGCTATCCCACGGCCTCGGGTACTTTTACCAATTATGTGGCCTATAAAGGCCTTGACCTTACGCTGGAACTTCAATATTCCTGGGGCAACGACGTGATGGACATGAACCTGCACGCCAGTGAAGATCGACAGGCCCTGGCAAATAGTTACAATACGGTGCTCAATGCTTGGACACCGGACAATCAGAACACCATGATTGCGCAGGTGCGTGCCACTACCGCAGGGTATGTAACCAATGTGGATACCCATTGGATCAAGGACGGGTCTTTCGTAAGGGGCAAAAACCTAATGCTCGGGTACACCTTTAACAGCGACCTGACAAATAAGTTGTATTTGAACAAATTGCGAATTTATGCTTCGACACAGAATTTCTTTTTGATAAATGACAAAGAGCTTTTAGGAGACCCTGAGGTAACGCCTATTCGCGGTGGTGCAGGCAGTAATGTCTTTTCGCAGGGGATGAAGTGGCATGAATACCCCAAATCTACGACTTTCGTACTCGGGCTGCAGGTAGGTATATAATCGATTAACTTAAAAGATATAACATCATGAAAACTAATATAAGATATATACACAAGTTTTTGATTTTTTCGGCTGTCTTGCTGGGTACGGTCAGTTGTTCCGATTTTTTAGACGAAGAAGATCCGTCAAACCTGACTTCGGACAGTTTTTATTCAGAACCCAAACATGCCGAGGCGGCCATCGCAGCTGTGTATGCCGATGCCCGGTTCATAGGCGACGGAGCAGGTATTTTTTCGTCGAACTGGCAAATGTTGATGGCCCCAACGGGCATAACAACAACCGAGACCGCACAGAATTCAGATCTAAATAACCTGTATGCATTATCCTATGATCCCAGCACGGGGCATATCAGAAACTGGTGGCGAGGGGTTTATAAAGTGATAGCTAATGCCAACCTGGTCATTGAAAATGTTCCGAATATCGACATGGACGAAGCCGAAAAAGCAAAAATTCTGGGTGAGGCAAAGTTTCTTCGTGCCTGGGCCTATTTTTTAGCGGTCAGGATCTGGGGAGATGTTCCGCTGATTACCAAGCCGCAATTAAGCTCTGACGCCGAAGATTTTTTTCCGGTGCGGGCACCACAAAGTGAGGTTTATGCATTGATCGTTGCCGACTTGACGGAAGCAGAAAACACCGGTCTTTCATGGACCGATGAAAGTGGACGGGTATCCCAAGCGGCGGTCAAGACATTGCTCTCTAAAGTCTACCTGACCATGGCCGGACAACCACTCAACGAAACGGCGCGCTACGCCGATGCTGCTGCCAAGGCCAAGGAGGTTATCGACAATGCAGGTCCAATCCGTCTTTTTGACACTTATGGTCAAATACACGATGAAAGTTTGAACAATACTGGGGAATTTATTTTTAGTCTACAATATAATGACCTGGTCGCTTCAAATCCTATGGGCAATATGTTCCCCAATTTTGAGCCGGTTACCTACCGCGGAAATTCCGGTACGGGAAGTACCATTCCCACTATCAACTTCTACAATTCCTATGAAGATGGCGATTTGAGAGCTGTAGATCGGGAAGGCTGGTTCTACACGAGCTACTATCGCGATGGTGACGGGGAGCTATTTGATTTGGGCCAACCCTATATTTTTAAGTATTTCAACAGAATAGCCAATGGCACCGAGGGAATTGAAGGTACGGCCAAGGACAACTTGAACCTCATGATCTTTCGGTATGCCGAGGTACTGTTGATTTATGCCGAAGCGTCCAACGAGGTCGGCGGCCCAGACCAACAAGCCTGGGACGGATTAAAAGCGATAAGAGATCGAGCGCAACTTGTTACTCCAGACTTTAGCACGTTCAATCAAGTATCGTTTCGTGATGCTATCTTGAAAGAAAGATGGCACGAGCTCTGTTTTGAATTGAAAATCTGGTTCGATATGGTTCGCCTCGGAAAAGTATATAATGGCGATACCGACAGTTTTGATGATTTTGTCGGCCATGTGAACCCGATTCCGAAGCAAGCCCTACAAGAGAAGCACTTGCTATTCCCAATTCCCGAGCAGGAAACAATCAATAGTCCGAATCTTACACAGAACCCTGGGTATTAAAATTTGAGGAAAGTTTTTTGAGTTAGTTTTTATTTGAGTTAGTTGAGAAGCGGGGCTTTGCCCCGCTTTTTTTTAGTTTCCTACTTGAGTTCAATTTTTTTATATTGACTTCCCACAGTTTTAGTTATCAGTCTCCAATGTCTCCTAGGTTCTTAAAATATGCGTTTGTCCCTTTGTGGAGTATCTGTTTGATATCCGTTTGAATCTACATTAGAGCTGTTGTGCGTCACGGGGGAAAGATAATTACCAAATACAGCTTACGGTAACCTCAAAGTTATCCGAAGAAACACAGGTTTAAAAGATTGATTATGAATAAAAGATTGATTATGAATATCTGTAGATGATCGAGCTATCGTTCTTTGATCTCTAACCATGCCATACTGATTTTAACAAAACCTCGGGACATAGCTTCGGGGTTTCACTTTATATTCTAATTGCACAACGCCAAGGTTGGTTTATCGTAACGAACATTTTTTAAACGGTCTTTTGTTTATCTTCTTTAATTGCCGTAAAATCGTAAATTTGCGGCATATGGAATTCTCATCAAAACTCCTGGAAAACGCCGTTTACGAAATGTCGCAGCTGCCGGGCATCGGTAAGCGTACCGCATTGCGTTTGGTGCTGCACCTTTTAAAACAGCCCGAAGAACAGACATCAAAATTGTCCGTTGCTTTGGATAAAGTCAGACAGGATATTAAATTCTGCAACAATTGCCATAATATTTCGGATGTGGATATTTGTGAGATTTGTGCCAGTCCCAAACGGGATAGGAGCCTAGTCTGTGTCGTCGAGGACATCCGCGATGTGATGGCCATTGAAAATACAAGTCAATATAAAGGACTGTACCATGTTTTAGGAGGAAAAATTTCGCCCATGGAAGGTGTTGGTCCCCATGACCTGACCATCCCTTCTTTAATTAAAAAAGCTAAAGAGGGCGAGATCAAAGAGCTTATATTTGCGTTAAGTTCCACGATGGAAGGCGATACTACCAATTTCTATATCTTTAAGCAGTTGGATGGTCTCGAAATCAACACCTCGACCATCGCCCGGGGCATCGCCGTAGGCGACGAGCTTGAATATGCCGATGAGGTCACCTTGGGACGGAGTATTTTGAACCGGATTCCGTTTGAAGGCTCATTGAAGGCAAACTAAAAAGTGGATTAGTTTATAGATTTATTTTGTTATCTAACATGTAAGAAATGTCAAAATTCGAACTGAAATTACCGCGGATGGGGGAGAGCGTTGCCGAGGCGACCTTAACGACTTGGTTAAAGGAAGTCGGCGATAAAATTGAACTCGACGAACCCATTTTCGAGATTGCGACGGATAAGGTCGATAGCGAAGTCCCCAGTGAGGTGGAAGGCGTTTTGGTAGAAAAGCGCTTTGAGGTAGATGACATCGTCAAGGTAGGCCAGACCGTAGCGGTAATCGAAGTTGCAGGCGAGGATACTGGAACGTCGGAAACTGATCCAAAAACTGCTCAGGAACAAGCTGCCAAAAATACGGATGAAAATGCTGCCGCAGAGGTCGAGGAAACCATCAAAATTGCCAAGAGAACTGCTAGCTCCCCGGTGGAAAGTTCTGAAAAATCACATCAAGAATCCGACCGTTTTTATTCCCCCCTAGTAAAAAATATTGCCAAACAAGAAGGTATTTCCATTGCGGAACTTGACGGAATTTCCGGTTCGGGAATGGAAGGCCGTGTCACCAAAAGTGATATTTTAGCCTATGTGGCCAGCGGCAAGGGAGATTCTGCCAAACCACAATCCGATATACCGAAGAAAGAGGATGCTCCCCGGCCTGAAAAAACGATTGCTCCCATTGAAAAGCAACCGGTTTCGACCGTAGCGTCTTCCGGCGGGCACGAGGTCATCGAAATGACCCGAATGGGGAAGTTGATCGCCAAGCACATGGTCGAGAGCGTTTCGACCTCGGCTCACGTTCAGAGTTTCGTCGAGGTCGATGTGACTAACGTCGTCAACTGGCGCAATAAGGTGAAATCCGAGTTCGAGAAACGAGAGGGAGAAAAACTGACTTTCACCCCTATTTTTATGGAAGCCATCGCCAAAGCCCTGAAGAAGTATCCGATGATGAATATTTCTGTGGATGGCACTTCAGTCATCAAGAAAAAGAATATCAATATCGGGATGGCCGCCGCTTTGCCCGACGGCAACCTGATCGTTCCCGTTATTAAAAACGCCGACCAACTCAATCTGGTGGGCATGGCGAAGGTCGTCAACGACCTGGCATTTCGCGCTAGGGAAAACCGCTTAAAACCCGATGAGGTGCAGGATGGCACCTATACCGTTACCAATGTAGGTACTTTTGGAAGCGTCTTCGGTACGCCCATCATCAACCAGCCCCAAGTAGGAATTCTAGCTTTGGGCGCCATCCGGAAACTACCAGCGGTCATCGAGACCGAGGCCGGTGATTTCATCGGTATCCGAAGTAAAATGTTTCTCTCCCACAGCTACGATCATCGGGTCGTCAACGGTGCGCTCGGAAGTATGTTCGTCAAGGCAGTAGCGGATTATTTGGAGGCTTGGGACCTGGATCGGGAATTTTAATGGCTTGCCTTAACAAATCCATAACACTTTTTCTTTAAATTTGCTCCTACCTTTAAGGTTTTCCAAACCAAGTATGCCAAAAAAATCCATTAAACTTTCCTTTGAAAAAGGAGGGAAGTTGCTCTATTTGTTCCTATTACTACTCCCACAACTTGCTTTCTCACAAGAAAATGAAAGTGAAAAGAAGGCGCCCATGCGCTTATATATCGATTGTAACTGCGATAAGAACTATTTGCGCCAAGAAATTCAGTATGTAGGCCACGTTCGCGATCAGTCACAGGCCAATATAAAACTATTCATTTACGATATTGCCAACGCTAGCGGCGGCCGTAAATATAATCTGGAGTTCGAAGGGAAGGACGATTATAAGGATATCTTCGGAAAACTGAACTACGACACCACTGCAAGCATGACGAGTGATGAGGTCAGAAAGGGACTGTTGGAAAAAGTACAGTCCGGACTTCTAAAATACGTGCTTGAATCGGGTCTGGCCGATCAAGTCACTTACACGGTGAAGAGCGATGGTACGGGTGAGATTCAGGAAGTCGATTTTACCGACCCATGGAACAATTGGATTTTTGAAGTGTTCGCCTCTGCGGAGCTCGATAAGGAATCTAGTCGTAAGGAATTCGAGTATCGCGTCGGTTTCGAGAGCGACCATGTGACCGAAAAATGGCGGGTACGTACCGATTTCGGCCTGTATCAATCCAACAGCGAATACGAGCGGAGCGGGGAGACCTTTACCAGCAACAGGGATCGCTACACCGCCAATGGTGCCATCGTCAGAAGCCTTTCCGACCATTGGTCTACCGGTATTTTTGCGGGCGCACGGCACGACACCTTTACCAACCTCGATTTCCGCTACTATTTTGAACCTGCCCTCGAATACAATATTTTTCCATATCGTGAGGTGCTTCGTCGTGAGATTACTTTTGCCTATAGGATAGGATATCGTCATAACGATTATATCGAACCGACCATTTACGGTAAAATAGAAGAAGGTATTTTCAGCCACTCCCTCAACGTAGAAGTTCGGTATAGACAACCTTGGGGCAACGTGTATGCTCGGTTGCTGGGCGCGAGTTTTCTTAGCGATTTCAGCAAAAACAAGATGCAGCTGAACAGTAGCCTATCGATACGGGTTTTCAAAGGACTTTCCGTTCGGTTCTCCGGCAGGTTCGAAATCATCCGCGATCAGATTAATCTACCTGGCGGTGATGCCTCGATCGAAGACGTACTGTTGCAGCAGAAACAGATCGCCACCGATTTTGAGTTGGGCTTTAGTGTCGGTTTGAGCTATACTTTTGGTTCTGCGTTCAATAATATAATCAATACCCGGCTGTGATTTTAGTTTCAGGCCTGCCTGCCAACGTGCAGGCGTGATTCCCTCACCTGACCCGGTGGTTCAGGATTACGAAACTTGTCTAATAATTGGCCAGCTTATAGGTTTATGAATTTAGGGAAAATTAGCTGATGGATAATCAATTGATTGCCTTGTTAGATGATCGGTTTGAGACGTAAAACTAACTGTCGACGGCAACTTCCCCAATAAATTCCCCCAATCATTTTTCAAAACCTCTCCAAACCGTATCTTTGCTTCAAACGACCTAATTCATGGATTTAAACCTGACACGCCCCATCTGTTTTTTTGATCTTGAGACCACGGGCACGAATATCGCCAAAGACCGCATTGTAGAGATTTCAATATTGAAAGTGCATCCCAATGGCACCACCGAAAGCAAGACGTGGTTGGTCAATCCCGGAGTCAAGATTCCCGATGATGTGGTCGCCATCCATGGGATATCCAACGAAAAAGTGGCGAACGAGCCGACTTTTAAAGATCTTTCCAAGGAGATTTACGGAATGATTAAGGACTGCGATCTGGGCGGCTTCAACTCCGACCGCTTCGATATTCCTCTTTTGGTTGAAGAAATGTTGCGCGCCGAGGTCGATTTCGATATGAAGAATATGGTTTCCATTGATGTGCAGACCATTTTTCACAAAATGGAAAAACGGACACTCGGAGCCGCATACAAATTCTATTGCGATAAAGAATTGGTCGACGCACACAGTGCCGAAGCCGATACTATGGCTACCTACGAGGTGCTGTTAGCGCAATTGGACCGTTATCCCGAACTGGAAAACAACGTCAAAAAACTGGCCGAATTCTCTACCCATCGCCAATTTGCCGATTTCGCGGGCTTCTTGGGCTATGACGAAGACGGTACCGAAATCTTTTCCTTTGGAAAACACAAAGGCAAAAAAATACTCGACGTACTCGAAAAAGAACCTGGTTATTTTGGATGGATTCTCAATGCCGATTTTCCGTTGTACACGAAGAAGGTACTGACGCAGATAAAGTTGAGTCAGTTGAACAATAAATTAGGTTGAGAGATAGTATAGAGAAATGAGTCAAAAAGGTTGTCAGCTGTAGTAGGCAGTCAAAAATTTTAAATACCCTGATGAAGCTAATTTGTATCGGCCGCAACTATACCGACCACATCGAAGAATTGAAAAACGAGCGGCCCGATGAGCCTGTGGTGTTTATCAAGCCCGACTCCGCGATATTACCTAGCGATCAGGATTTTTATATTCCTGAATTCACAAATGATGTACATTACGAGGTAGAGGTGCTGGTGAAAATCAAGAAAGTCGGCAAACATATCGACAAAAAATTCGCTCACAAATATTATGATGAGGTGGGTCTAGGCATTGATTTTACGGCACGTGACCTACAATCCAAACTAAAGGAAAAAGGCCTGCCCTGGGAAAAGGCAAAGGGCTTCGACGGTGCTGCGGTTATCGGAAAATGGTTGCCCAAAACACAGTTCAAAGATTTGAACTCCCTTGATTTTTCGTTGGTAAAAAACGGAAACGAAGTCCAAAAAGGTAATACATCTCTGATGCTCTGGAAAATAGATGAACTTGTAGCTTACGTATCCCAATTCTTTATGTTGAAAAAAGGGGATATTTTATTTACCGGTACACCATCTGGAGTTGGCAAAATCGTTGCAAATGACTATCTTTCGGGCGTTTTGGAAGGGCGCGAAATGTTTTCGGTTAAAGTGAAATAATTTATTTTAATTTGATAATCGAAGGTGTAATTTAGCACTAAAATTGTTTATTCCTTTAGGACTTTGCACACTCCAGTTATTTATCCTTAATTTACCATTACCATTACCATTACCATTACCATTACCATTACCATTAACCAATAACCCCACTCAATGATTTACAGTCTCGATAAAATAAATGAAATGGCCGAGGGCGATGAAGATTTCGTCAACTCCGTGATTTCGGTTTTTTTAGAGGAAGTGCCCCAAGACCTTGAGGACTTGGAAATCGCTTTGAACCAAAAAAATCACGAACAGGCCTACCAATTGGCGCATAAAATCAAGCCGAACGTAGATTTGTTGGGCATGGAGCAGACCCGTGAGGCGGCCCTTGAAATAGAGACGCTGGGAAAAAAAGTAGGGGACATATCAGCGATGAAAGAGATATTTTCCATGCTTAAAAAAGATATCCATCAGGTCGTAGGCGAGCTTAAAAAGGACTTTCAGGAGTAATGAACTCTTCACAGCATATGCCATTTGCGCTAAAGTCATTCTGTTGCCAAAATATTAGAATCTAAGATGAGTTCAATATTCGCCGAGATAATTACGATTGGCGATGAAATCCTCATCGGCCAGATTGTGGATACGAATTCCGCGTTTATCGCGAAAGAACTGACCAAAATAGGGGTGTCGGTCTATCAGATTACCTCCGTACAAGATGATAGGGAGCATATTTTACAGGCTCTTGAAGAAGCTAAAAAACGGGTAAATGTCGTTATTGTAACCGGTGGCCTGGGGCCGACCAAAGATGATATTACCAAGCACGTCTTATGTGAATTCTTCGACGATACCTTGGTCGAGGATCTAAATGTTCTCGCCCATGTAGAACATCTTTTTCAAAAATACATCACTTCGACTCCCATTTCGGATATCAACAGAAAACAGGCCATGGTACCGTCGAAGGCGACCGTACTTAAAAATGAGTATGGTACCGCTCCCGGAATGTGGATACTATCTGATGATGTGGCCTTTGTGTCACTGCCGGGCGTACCTTTCGAGATGAAGAACTTGATTAAGAGCGCGGTCATCCCAAAAATTACCGAGCAATTCAAGCGTCCTTATATCGTTCATAGAACTTTGGTCACCTATGGCATGGGCGAAAGTGGCATTGCCGATAAACTCGAGGATTGGGAGAACCAACTACCCTCTTTTGTAAAGTTGGCCTATTTGCCAAGTTTGGGAAGGGTAAGGTTGCGTTTGACGGCCAAAGGTGCTAATAAAAAAGTATTGGAAGATACCATTGAAAACGAGTTTGAAAAGCTGAATCCCTTGATCGGTGATATTATATATGGTATTGAGAATGAGGAAACGCTCGAAGAGGTAGTTGCCAAACTACTAACAGTAAGAAAGTTGACCCTGGCCACGGCAGAAAGTTGTACCGGTGGAAGAATAGCACAGGAATTGACCGCAATATCCGGTGCGTCGGCTTATTTTAAGGGAAGTGTCGTAAGCTATGCCACGGAGACCAAGGTGGATGTATTGCAAGTGCCTAGCGCAATTATCGAAAAGCATTCGGTGGTAAGTGCCGAAGTGGCGAGAGCAATGGCCACAAACGTGAAAAAACTGTTGAAAACGGATTTTGCCATTGCTACTACAGGAAACGCGGGCCCCGCAAAAGGAGATTCGGACGCCGAAATCGGTACGGTGTTTATAGCTATTGCCTCTCCTCAAGGCGTTTTCGCCGAGAAATTCAATATGGGCAATCACCGGGAACGGATTATCGAAAAGACGATGAACAAGGCGCTTGAGATGTTGCAGAAAGAAATTCTAAAAATCTAATATATTGTTTTGTCCATCCATAAAAATGACATAAATTTGCACCCTGTTTAAAGAAAAATCAGCGCAATGTCAAAAGTTTGTGAAATTACGGGAAAGAGAGCCATGTTCGGTAACAACGT
>RCMY010001868.1_pt1 | contig 19440 bp, 17 predicted proteins | sample 2041341 | NCBI WGS metagenome assembly RCMY01 (sample SAMN09708234, study PRJNA481090) | Marine sediment metagenome, whole genome shotgun sequencing project. | reverse complement strand
TCTGTCCCATCTTTCGAGATTAGATCATTCTTATCCGCGCCCGGTGACAGCGTCCAAAAGGGCGCTGCAATCTGCGGCTTTGTCCAGCTCCAACAGCGCGGTTAGAATGGCTTGGGCCTGGTCTGCGTTAACCACGTCCACGACATTGGCCTGAAACTTATTGCCGACCTCACTATCGCTCAGCGGCGCGTCAGGGTTGCCGCGATTGATCGCGACGCGCTTTTCTATGATACGCCCGTCAGTGGTTGTGACGATCAGGTGGCCGGGGAAATAGACTGGAAATCCTGTCGCACCTTCTTCGGCATTCTCGAATGTGACTTTACGCGCCAAGTTCAGAAGATCCGTGCGCGTGATGGCATCGGGGGTGAAAGACGCCTGATCGACGCCACCGTCTATCAGACCGCAGGCGACAAGATAGGGCAGGCTGAACTTTGCGCCGTAGGCGTTGCCGGGGGTGTATTTTTCTTCGATCGGGCTGGCAATGAAACCGGCAGCAACCTCGTCTACGATGGCGTGGATATTTGTTATCTGACCAGCCTCGACGCCGTCGGCGCGCAAGGCCATGGCGCAGTCAATAGCGCCGTGTGCGAAGTGGCAGCAAGGATAGGGCTTGATCGATACGCGCAGAATTTCCCATCGCGCGCCGAGTTCCGCCGAGACCTGTGCGATGTCGGCCTGATCGGGGTTTCCGTGAGTTGAGAACAGTCCGTTCTTGCCCTCGAATATCGTTTCGGGTCCCGTCGCGCCGGCCTGTCCGAAATAGGCGGCGATCATGCCGCCATGCGCGGCCCAGCCTGCATGAAAACCCTTGGAAGACGAATTGTTTGCCAAAAATTCGGTGACGCCTCCGGCCTGACTGCCACAGAGCCCCAAGGCATGCGTCAACTGCGCGCCCGTCAGGCCCAGAAGCTTGCCCGCTGCGGCCGTCGCGCCGAAGATGCCCGCGACCGCCGTGCTGTGAAAACCGCGTCGGTGAAAACTGTTGCCGGAGGCGATTCCGACCCGCGCCGCGACCTCCCAGCCCGCGACGAAGGCGGTCAGCAACTCGGCCCCCGTGGCACGCACCTCACCCGCCAGCGATAGAACCAGCGGCGTCAGGATCGCACTGCCATGCACGATCGAGGCGGTATGCGTGTCGTCATAATCCAGCACATGACAGGCCACGCCGTTCGCCATCGCGGCAAAGGGCGGCGTCAGCCCTTCAGTCTGCGCCAGAACCGGCGTATCCCCGGCGCTACCGGGAATGGAGCGGATCGCGGCCAGCGCATTGTCAAAGTTTTCATGCCGCGTACCTGCGATGCCCACGCCCAGCGTATCCAGCAAAAGCTGGCGCGCGCGTGCCGCGACATCGGGCGGTAGCACGTCATAGCTAAGAGAGGCGACGAAATCGGCGAGGGTCCGGGAATGGGTCAACTGGATGCACCTTTGATCTGAAGAGCGGCAGAGCAAGGGCGCGCTCCCTGCCCCGTCGCGTGTTTAGCGTGCCTTAGAAACGGCCACTGGATTTGATGGATTTGAGCGCCGCGTCCACCAGTTCGGGTGATGAGCCGACATAGGTGGTCGGGTCCAGCAGCGCGTCGATCTCAGCCTCGCTGACGGCCTTCATGATATGGTCGTTCTGCATCAGCGATTCCTTGAATGTGACACCGCCCTCGATGCCCTTCATTGCCGAGAGGTAGACCTCTTCGTGCGCGGTCTGCTTGCCCATTTTTTCCGATAGGGCGAACATCACGCGCTCGGCCAGCGCATAGCCCTTGAGCAGGTTGAGGTTGGCCAGCATGCTGTCTTCCTTGACCTCCAGCCCGGCGAGGACGAACTTGAGGTTTGCCAACACGACCGACAGCATCAGGCAGATCTCGGGCATGATCTTCCATTCCATCTTCCATATGGCGCCGTCGCGTTCATGCTCGTGCTTGGTGATGTCAGACATCATGTTGATGTTGGATTTCAGCGTGTTGCTAACTGTTACCGAATTTTCGGTGACGGCGGGATTACGCTTGTGCGGCATGGTCGATGATCCAACCTGACCTTCGCCGAATGGTTCGGCGATCTCGTCCAGCTCATTATGTGCGAGCAGCAGCAACTGATTACCGATCTTGTTCATAGTGGCGTTGACGCCGCCCATGACCGCACCAAATTCGTAGAAGCTGTCACGTGCCGCCTGCCATGAGATGTCGGGCGTGCCGAGGCCCAGACGGTCATTAACGCCGCGCTCCATCTCGCTACCCTTGTCGCCGAATGACGCCTTGGTGCCGACCGCGCCGACGATTGAGCCGACGAAGACACGCTTTTCCATCTCTTCCATCCGCTCCAGATGGCGGTTGATCTCCGACAGCCAGATCGCGGTCTTGAAGCCGAAGGTGATCGGAATCGCCTGCAGCGAAAGGGTGCGCCCCATCATCGGTGTGTTGCGGTGCTTTTCGCTGAGCTTAGCCAGATCATTCGCCATTTCCTTCAGGTCGCGGCGAATGATCTCGAACGCGTCGCGCATCTGTAGAACGAGGCCAGTGTCGATGATATCCTGCGTAGTGACGCCGTAATGGACGTATTCGCCGTGCCCATTCTCGCAGATCTTTTCCAGCGCGCGCACGACCGGGACCAGCGGGTGCTTGGTGCGGGCCAGTTGCTCCAGCACGTAATCCATGTCGATGGCATCATATTGGGACTTCTTCTCGATCTCCTTGGCGGCGTCCTTTGGGATCATGCCCAAATCGGCCTGCACGAGGGCCAGTGCCGCCTCGACGTCCAACCAGCGCTGGATTCGCACTTCATCGCAAAAGATGTTGCGCATCTCTTCGGTGGACCAGGAATTTTTCAGCAGAATGGAATCGAAAACGCTAGTGCCCATGGGGTCAGTCTCCTGTGAGTGTCATAATAATTCGAAAGATTTGCTCAGATCGTCCAGCAGATCGGCTGGATCCTCCAGCCCGGCGTGAAAGCGCACCATTGGTCCACGTCCGCCCCAATCGGCGCGGCTGCGGATCGGCTGGGGGTCGGTGACGGTGGCGAGGCTCTCAAAGCCGCCCCACGAGGCACCGATGCCGAACAGCTCCAGCCGGTCGGCGAAGGCGTCAGCCCGATCGCGGTTGATCGAGGTCTCGAACTCGATCGTGAACATACCGTTGGCGCCGCGAAAATCGCGCGCCCAGATGGCGTGGCCTGGATGATCGGGTAATGCCGGGTGATAGACAGCGGCAATCTCGCTACGGGCGGCGCACCATTCGGCCAGTTGCAGCGCCGTGGCTTCATGCGCGCTCAGGCGAATGTCCAGAGTGCGCATTCCGCGCAGTACGAGCGCGGCGTCGTCGGGACTGGTCGTCATGCCCATCGCCTCGCTCATCGCGGCAAAGGCGGGGGCGGTCGGCGCATCGCAAGTGGCGATGCCCATCACCACGTCGGAATGGCCACCCAGATACTTTGTCGCCGCAATAATCGATATATTTGCCCCGTGTTCCAGCGGGTTGAAGAGATAGCCCGACGCGTAGGTGTTATCGACCGCAACGGCGATTCCATGGCGCCGTGCGATGGCTGTGACGGCCGGTAGATCAATCATCTCATAGAGGACCGACGCGGGCGTTTCACACAGCAGAAGATCAGTATTGTCGCGGATCTTCTCCTCGAAATCCGTGCAATCGGCCCTGAGATATTCCACCGTGACGTCGTAATTGGCCAAAAGATCGCGGCAGATCGTGCGCACCGGAGCGTAGATGCCATCCGAGACCAGAATATGCCCCCCTGCCCGTGCATAGTGCAGCAGCACCATCCCCAGCGCAGCAAGGCCCGTCGGGAAAAGCCGCGCTTGCGCCCCACCTTCAAGATCCGCGATCAACGCCTCAAGCTCAAACCCGGTGGAATTGCCGCGTGCGCCATAGGACAGGACGCGCTCGTGCTGGCGCTGCTCTCGGTTGGCGCGCCAGTCGGCGTGGGTGTCAAATAACACCGTGCTGACACGCATCACAGGCGGGTTAACCGGATGCGGCCCGGTGCCGGTATCGCCGCGGCCCTTGTGTATCAGGCGTGTCTTGTCGCGCATGTCGGTTACCCCCCATGGTCCAAGCGGCAGTATGATTTCAATTGACCACTTATCGCTACTATTCGAATAATGCACCATGAGCGAAACGGCAATCGCCGAAGGCTGAGTTCGCCCTATCGCGCGTCATCAAGTTGACTCCGCCTTGGGCCTGTGTGCAATTTCGCCCACAGGGGGGCGGCGATAATGCAGTCCGACAAGGAGGAAAAAGTATGCTCAGTTCACAACTTAAAACTGCCGCAGGCGCGTTGCTGGCCGGTCTCATGCTCACCGCTGGTTCCGCGCAGGCGCAGGATTATCCATCCAAGGACATCCGCATCATTGTGCCGTTCAAACCGGGCGGCGCCGTAGATACCACATCCCGCATTCTGGCCGAAGTGGGCAATAAGCATATCGAAGGCGCCAAACTCAAGGTCGAGAACCGCGATGGCGGCGGTGGTGTTGTGGGACAGACCATGGCGTCCACGGCCAAGCCTGACGGCTATACCGTTTTAGCGATGACAAGCTCGGTTGTGACCAACCCGACGCTGAAACAGGCAAGCTATACGGTCGACGATTTCCAGCCCATCGGCCTCTATACTTATGATCCAGAGGTGATCGCGGTGAACGCTGACTCGCCCATCAAGGACATTGACGACTTCATTGCCAAGGCCAAAGAGGCGCAGCTGTCGATCGCCGAGGCGGGCAACGCCACGTCGCACCACCTGGCCGGTATCGCATTGGTCGAGAACGCGGGCCTCAAGCTGAACTTTGTTCATACGCGCGGCTTTGGCGCACAGTTGCAGGCGGTTCTGGGCGGGCATGTCGATGCCGCGCTGTGGTCGTTTGGCGAGGCCAAGCCGCAGGCTGATGCAGACGCCGTGCGCATTCTGGCAGTCGCCTCGGCTGAGCGGATGGAAAGTATGCCGGACGTGCCAACATGGGCCGAAAGCGGCCTGAATATCGACGAGTGGGCTACCTTCCGCGGCTGGGCCGCCCCCAAGGGCACGCCTGATGACGCCGTTGCGTTCCTGTCGGACCTAATGAAGACAATCTCGGAAGATCCGGATTACCAGGAAAAAATGCAGGCGCAGGGCTTCCCTCTGTCCTATCGCGACGCCGCAGGTTTTGCCCAGATCATCCAAGGCTACGACACGCTGACTGCGCCGCTGGTCAAGACGTTGCAGGACTAAAATCAAAAACAGCACGGGGCCGGACCGAACATGAATATCGCAAGAAACAAGAATGTCTGGTTCGGCCTCGTCACACTTGCCTTCGGGCTGTGGGCGCTGTGGCAAAGCGTCGGGTTTGACGCCGCCTCGCGCGACTACCCCATCGCAGTGTCGGCCCTGATCGCAATTTGCGGTGCGCTGATCGCCTTCAACGCCGCGATGGCAGGATTGGCGTCTGCCGACGATGTTGACACGCTGATGCGCGATTTGGCCGGGGTCGGCCCTGTGATAGCTCTAGTGATCGGCTGGGGCATCCTGCTGGAGTATGGTGCGGGATATCTTGCATCCAGTTTGCTGATGGTGTTTGGCACCATCTTGTTGCTGAGGCGCGGCGCTCCACTGCGCGCGTTACTTTTCGCAGTCCTGATCACCGCTGCAGTGTTTGGCCTTTTCGAAATCGTCTTTGATGTGCCGCTGCCGCGCAATCCACTCTTTGAATGACGTTGTGACAATGGGAAAGATCTGCCGATGGACCTGATCCTGCTAGGCTTTGAGACGTTGCTGAACCCTATGGTGCTGGGCTACCTGTTCCTGGGCGTTCTGGCGGGTCTTATCATCGGTGCTATTCCGGGTCTGAACGAGAACATCGCCTTTGCGGTGTTCCTGCCGTTTTCTTTTGTGCTGGACCCTGCAAACGCGCTGGCGCTGATGGTGGGGGTTTATTGCTCGGCCGCAGTGGGCGGCGCGATCCCGGCCATCATGATCCGCGTGCCAGGCACGGCGTCGGCTGTGCTGACATCAATCGACGGTAACGCGATGGCCAAAGACGGCCACGCGAGCAAAGCATTGGGCATTGCCGTCTTCTCATCGGTGTTCGGTGGTATCAGCAGCTCTCTCGTTCTGCTGTTCTTTGCACCTGTGCTGGCCGGATTCGCGCTGCGCTTTGGCTATGTCGAAAACTTCGCGCTATGCCTGCTCGGCATCGCCGCCGTGCTTGGAATGATGGAACGCAACCTGCTGAAGGGCCTTCTGTCGGCACTGCTCGGCCTTTTGATCGCAACATCAGGCTTTAGTCTGGTGACGGGATATCCCCGTTTCACCTTCGGCACACCCAACCTGTTCGAAGGCGCGCCGTTCGTGCCAATGCTGGTTGGCCTTTTCGGTATCGCCGCAGTGTTCGAGCTGTCCGAGGAAATCTATCATTCACGCCGCAAGAAAGAGGACGTACCCGAAATCCCGCGCATCGATGGGCCGCTTATCCCGAGCCGCGCAATGATGCGGCGCCTGCTCCCGACCTGGCTGAGCGCGTCGGTCATCGGGAACGTCGTCGGGGTGCTGCCGGGCGCGGGGATGATCATGGCGATCTATCTGGCCTACAATCACGCCGCCAACAGGTTTAGCCGCCGCTTTGCCGGCAAACCGGGCGAGGTCGAATGGACCAAGGGCGCGCCCGAAGGTATCGCCGCGCCCGAGGCGTCGAACAATGCGGTCGTAGCCAGTTCAATGGTGCCGCTCTTGTCGCTGGGTATTCCGGGCAACTCGGTCTCGGCGCTCTTTATCGGGGCCTTGATGATCCACGGCATGGTGCCGGGCCCGCTGCTGTTCATCAATAACGCCGATATTGCATGGATGATCATCTGCGCGTTCCTGGCCGCGAACCTCATGATGGCACCGGTGGCAATCTTCGTGATTCGCTATATCTCGGGATACGTATACCGCATCCCCAAAGTGTTGCTGGTGCCGACCATCACACTCTTGTGCCTCAGCGGAGCCTATGCAGACGCCAACTCGATCTTTAACATCTGGGTTGCGCTGGCGTTTGGTGTCTTGGGCTATGCACTGAACAAGTTCAACGTGCCCACCGCGCCTCTAATCCTGGCCCTCGTCCTCGGCAAACAGCTAGAGGATTCGCTGGCCAACTCGCTGTCGGTGTCGGGTAACGACTGGTTGATCTTCTTCAACCCAGTTGAGCATCCCATCAGTCTCGGCTTGATGCTGGGCGCAATATTCTTTGCATTGCTACCGGGCGCACGGGCAATCCTTAATCGACGCCGGGCGGCCTAACTCATCTTGTCATCGTCTCCAGGATTGTTGCGGTATTGGGCCGCCGAAAGGGATTCTGGCGTGGATTTCAATGAAAATGAGGAACACGCCATGAAACGCGATCCGTTTTAAAGGCCCCGTTTGTGGACCTTTAAACTCCAAAACTTTATTCGGCCTGTTTCATGGCAGCGCGCCACCTGTAGCCTCACGAGAAAACGCAGCTATGATCGATGGATTGGAAACTGCCTCCTGTCGGATGGAACGCCAACAGCACTGCCTTGCTGATTGGAACATCTCTCGCTCCCTCTCATCGCCATGTTCCTCATTTCATTCTGTCTCCCCATCACCCTGACAGTGCGCAGCGTAGCTGTCTATGTGGCCGGACCATGTTGTAGTGGCGGCGCCAACGCCGTTTGGCACTCTCAAGCGCCCGGCGTTTCGCCCGCCCCAACATCCCAGAATAATCCCGCCATCACACGCAGCGCATCACGGCTGAGGGACTTCAGCACATGCTCGTTCGGCGCGTGCTGCGAGCAACCACGATAGGAATGCGGCACCCACACGGTCGGCAGGCCCAGAATGTCGGCAAAGCTGTCATTGGGTAGCGACCCGGCGAGGTTCGGCAGTACATGGGGTGGCTTGCCTGCCGTGCGCTCGATCGATGAGGTTATGAAACGGACCCATGGGTGTTTCGGGTCGAGCCGCGTCGCGGCAAAGAAGCCGCGATCATGCGCAAGGATCTTGACCGCCTCGAACCCATGTGCGTCCAGATGACGACGCAGCGCCGGGATGATATCCTCAGGGTCGGTGCCGACGACAAAGCGCAGCTGGCAGGTGGCGCGCGCCGAGGCGGAAATCGCGTTGACCGGCGCCTCGGGGACGCCGCTGGCCATGGCGAGGACGGCAAAGCTGTTCCAGCCATAGGCGCGCTCGGCCGGGGTCAGGCTTTCCTCGCCCCAATCCAGATCAACGTCAGGGCCGTCGCCGCCAGTGACGGGCAGACCATCGAGCGCTGCGCGTATATCATCCGTCAGGCTGTCAGGGCGCCATTCGGCAATCTGGATCTGCCCGCGCCGGTCGGTGATCGTCGCAAGCGCATGGGCCAGAATGATCGCCGGATCGGCCAGAAGACCGCCCCAGTTGCCCGAATGATGCGCGCCGTCGCGCAGCGTCAGTTCCAGATCGAAAGTCACGCCGCCGCGCGATCCCATGAACACCGTCGGCACTTCGGGTTGCAAACGCGGGCCGTCCGAGGCTATCAGCACATCCGCGGTCAGCCGGTCCTTGTAGCTGTGAAAAACATCGGCCAGACCGCTAGATCCGACCTCCTCGCTCATCTCCAGTACGATGCGGGTGTTAAAGCCAAGGCTACCGCGCACCTCCAGCACTGCCTCAAGCGCGGCGATGTTGATGAGGTGCTGGCCCTTGTTGTCAGCGGACCCGCGCCCATAAAGGCGGTCGCCCTCCTCAATCAGCTTAAACGGCGCCAGCCCCTCGCGCCACATGCCCTCCTGCGCGCGGATCACGTCTCCGTGGCCGTAGGTCAGGATCGTAGGCAAGCCGTCGCCTTCGCGCCGCTCCCCGATCAAAAGCGGGCCGCCGCTGGGGTCCGGGTTGGCGATGATTTCGGTCTCAAATCCCATCTTTTCGAGCCGCGGTTGCATCGCCTCGGTCAGATAGCGCATCAGTTCGGGAGCCGCCTCGGGATTCTGGCTCTCGCTCGGGTAGGCTACGAGGGTGGCCAACTCACTTTGAAACGTGCCCCTGTCAAAATAGGCGGCGGCGGTGTCGATGGCGGTTTCGCGATTCATGGTTCAGTCCTTTAGTTCAAGTGCGGCGTCGCCCCAAGGCGACATGATCTCGGTGCAGCCGGTGTTCGTGTCGCCATCGCGCATCACCCCAGCCGGGCATGCGAAGGCATAGGGAAAAACGGTGCGCGGGGCGGTGACCACGTCGCGGCCCTCGCGCAGGCGGTCCAGCACCTCTTTGCTGTGCGCCTCGTCGGCGACCACCGTGGGCCCGCCGGACACGTCGATTCGTGGATGATGGAACGCAGCCTCGATATCCATGCCGAAATCGGCGACGAAGGACGCCATCTGCGTCATGGCCGACACGATCTTGCGCCCGCCCGACGCTCCGAAGGCAAAACGGCGGCTGCCTACTTCGCCGAGGATCGGGCACACATTCATCAGGCACATCTTGCCGGGGGCCAGCGAATTGGGGCGCCCCTGCACCGGATCGAACCACATGATTCCGTTGTTCATCAGGAATCCGGTCGAGGGTGACACGACCCGGCTGCCAAAGATCGACAGCAGCGTCTGCGTCTGCGACACCATGTTGCCCATCCGGTCGCTGACCGAGAAATGCGTGGTGCAGCCGGGGGCTTCGGGGCTTTCGCCGGTATCGCCCATCTTGCCCAGCCGCGCGGCGTAGGCGATGTCGAGCGCGTCGGCATAGGCGGCGAAAGCCTCGGGCTTGGCACTCAGATCGCGCGCTTCCAGTTCGCCCATGGCATGGGCGAAGGTCGGCCCGGCGGTCAGCCCTTCCAGTACATGGAACCGTGCATCACGGTAGGACACGCTCAGCGGTGCCTGCACTACGGCGCGGTAGGCGCGCAGGTCATCGTGGCTGAGGTAGCCGCCCTTGTCCTGCACATCGCGGGCCATCGCGGCGCCCAGATCGCCGTCATACAGCGCCCGCGCGCCATCCCGCGCGATGATATCGAGACTGTCGGCCATGCGGCTCTGATCCAGCCGCTTTTCGGCCAGCGCAGTCCATCCCGAGATGGTCGGCCACTGCCCGTCCTCAAGAAAAAGCCCGGCGGCGTCCACATCCTCGGCTAGCGCGCGGGTGCTGGAGGCGATGATCAGCGCGGCATACCAATCGACCAGCATCCCCTCGCGCGCATGGGTGATCGCGGGGGCCAAAAGATCGGCCCATGGCATCCGTCCGAACCGTTCATGCACCTGCCCCAGACCGTCAACAACGCCGGGCACAGCGATCGCCTTGGCACCTTGCACGTTGACGTCGCCGGTTACATGCTCCCACGGGAAAAGATCACCGGCGACCCCGGCACCCGACAGTGGAAAATCCTCGATGCGCAAGCCGCCGGGCGAGCGCATGCCGTGGTTCACCGCCACGGCCTTTTCCTCGCCCGCACGCCACAACATCATCGCTCCGCCCCCTGCCGGGCCGCTCATCCAAGGCTCGAGAACGCCGACGACGAAAGACGTCGCGACAGCTGCATCCACCGCATCGCCGCCAGCGCGCAGGACCTCTGCGCCCGCCTCTGCGGCGAGGCGGTGCTGGGACGCTACAACGCCGCCCTTCGTCTTGATAACGGTCTTGCTGGTTTGCATCGTGCGCGACAAGGACGAGGCCATGAGCGGACTCCTTAAAGCTTAGACAGTGAAATCAGGGCGATACATCGCGCTATCGGGATCGTGCAGGTGGCATTCCACATGCCCGCCGTCGCGCGGGACCGGGCGAGGTGCCTTGGCCTTGCACTCGGCCTCGGCGAAGGGGCAGCGCGGGTGGAAATGGCAGCCCGGCGGTGGCGAGATGGGGTTGGGATAGGCCGCGCCCAACTGGGTGTCGGGTATGCCCAGACTTGGATCGGGCGTTAGCACCGAATTGAGCAGCGCGCGCGCATAGGGATGCCGCGGCGTGTCGAAAAGCGTGCCCACCTCCGCCTCTTCGACGATGCGGCCGAGATACATCACAGCGACCCGCGTCGCCAGATGTTCAACCACCGCCAGGTCGTGACTGATGAAAAGATAGGTCAGCCCGAATTTTTCGCGCAGATCGTTGAGGAGGTTCAGGATCTGGCTTTGCACCGACACGTCGAGGGCTGATGTCGGCTCGTCGCAGATAACAATTTCGGGGTGCATGATGAGGGCGCGCGCGATGGCGACGCGCTGGCGTTGCCCGCCCGACATCTGACTGGGATAGGTGTTCAGCACGCGCGCGGGCAGACCGACCAGATCCAGCGTCTCGCGCACGGATTTGGCGCGGCTTTTGGCATCACCTATGCCATGCACACGCAGGGGCAGCGACACGATGTCGGAAATGGTCTTGCGCGGGTTCAGCGAGGAATAGGGATCCTGAAAAATCGGCTGAATACGCCGCGCGAGCGCGAGCCTATCCTGCCCGCCGATTTCCTCGCCATCGACCAGTACCTGGCCAGATGTGGGCGCCTCAAGGCCTAAGAGTATCTTGGCTAGGGTTGACTTGCCGCAGCCAGACTCGCCCACAAGGCCCAAGACCTCGCCGCGGCCCAACTTCAGCGACACATCGTTGACGGCATTCAGCGGCTTTGGCTTGCCAAATAGGCCCTGCTTGACGCGGTAGGTCTTGGCTACGCTCTTGAGTTCCAGAACGGGGGCGCTCATGCGGGTTCTCCTTCGGCGGCGCGAGCGCCATCGGGGTGGACGCAAAGAAACTGGTGCGGCGGCTCGCCGCGCTCGGGGATCGCGGCGCGGCAGGCTTCGACCGCATGGGGGCAGCGGGTGCGGAACGCGCAACCCTGTACGTCACCGACCAGCGACGGCACGATGCCGGGAATTGTGCCCAACTCGGCGCCACGCTCGGTCTTGCCGGGTTGCGGGATGCAGCGTAGCAGGCCGCGCGTGTAGGGGTGCAGAGGTTTGCCAAAGACGCTGGCGGCGGGGCCGGTTTCCACCAACTCGCCCGCATACATGACGCCCACGTTATCCGCGACGCGGGCAACGACGCCCAGATCGTGGGTGATAAGGATCATGGCAACGTTCATCTCCTTGGTCAGGTCCACCAGCAGGCGCAAAATCTGCGCCTGAATGGTCACATCGAGCGCCGTCGTCGGCTCGTCCGCAATGATAAGCTCGGGTTCACACATCAGGGCCATGGCGATCACAACACGCTGGCGCAGACCGCCTGACAGCTGGTGAGGATACTGACCCAGACGACTGGCGGCCGCGGTGATACCGACCTTTTCCAGCAGCTCGACGGCGCGCGCGCGCGCGGTGGCGCGGCTGACATTGCGGTGCAGGCGCAGCGCCTCGATCAACTGATCGCCGATAGTATAGGCCGGATTGAGCGACGTCATCGGCTCTTGAAAGATCATCGCAATCCGGTCGCCGCGCAGCCTGCGCATCTGGCGCCGGGGCGCAGTAGTCAGCTCAATTCCGTCGAAATCCATCCGGTTAGCGCTGCGGCGGATGCTCTTGTCCAGCAGGCCCATCACGGCGAGTGAGGTCAGCGATTTACCTGATCCAGACTCGCCCACGATGCACAGCGTCTCGCCCCTATCCAAGTCGAAATCTATGCCGCGCACCGCGTGGAGCATTCCACTGGCGAGCGGAATATCCAGCGTCAGGCCCCGCACGCTGAGCAGCGGTTTGGCGTTCTCTTCGCTCATCAGGTCAGCTCCGGTTTTCGGGGGCAGTGACGTCGCGCAGCCCGTCGCCCATCAGGTTGATCGCAAGAACCAGAACAAACAGCACGACGCCGGGGATCAGCACCAGCCACGGCTCGAACAGCATCATGTTCTTGCCCTCGCTGACCATCAGGCCCCAGCTAGGCGTCGGTGGCTGCACTCCGAGCCCGAGAAACGACAGCGTCGCCTCTAGCAGGATGGCGTGGGCCATTTCCAGCGTCACGATCACGATCAGGTTGTTGACGATGTTCGGCATGATCTCGGACAGGATTACACGGCTGGTCGAGGCACCGATGGCTTGCGCTGCCGCCACGTATTCGCGCCGGCGCACCTGCAAGGTCGATGCGCGCATGACCACGGCAAAGCGGTCCCAAAGCAACAGGCCCAGCACGCCGATCACCACTTGCAGCGAGCCACCGAGGATGGCGACCACGGCCAGCGCGACCAGTACAACGGGCATCGCGAGGCGGACGTTGATGAGAAAGGTTACGACTGCGTCAACCTTGCCGCCGAAATATCCTGCGGCGACGCCCATTGCAGTTCCGATAATGCCCGAGATGAAAGCGGCAACAACGCCGATCAACAGCGACACCCGCGCGCCATAGATGAGGCGCGACAGGTAATCGCGGCCCAGATGGTCGGTGCCGAGCGGATGCTCCCACGTGCCGTCCATGAATACGGGCGGCACCATGCGGTTGCTGAGGTTCTGCACATAAGGGCTGTGCGGTGCCAGCACCGGTGCAAAGATTGCGACCAGAAGCAGCAGCAGCACGACACCGAGACCAAAGAGCAGGCCGGTATGGCTCCTCACACGCTTGCGCAGGATCTGGCGCGGCGTCGGTCCGCTGATTTCCTTCAGCAGCGGGTCAGCGGTCGAATTAAGGTCGGTTTTCAGCACAGCCATCTTACGAACTCCTCATGCGGGGATCGAGCCATGCGTTCAACACATCCGCCAGAAAGGTGAAGATGATGTAGAACATCGAAAAGATCAGGATCAGCGCCTGGACCGTCGGCAGATCGTTGCGCGCAATGCTCTCCCACGCCAGATAGCCGGCGCCGTGTAACGCAAAGACCGACTCGACCACGATCGAGCCGCCCAGCATGAAGCCCATCTGAACCGCGGCAAGGCTGACCACCGGGATGATCGCGTTGCGCAGCGCGTGCTTGAACATCACACGGCTCTCACTGGCACCCTTGGCGCGCGCGGTGCGGATGTAATCGGAGTTCAACACTTCCAGCATTCCGGCGCGCGTCAGGCGCATGATCGCGGGCATGGCGTAGTAGCCCAGAACGACCGTCGGCATGATGAAATGGCGCCAAGTGGACGCGCCCGAGGGCGGTAGCCATCCCAGCTTGATCCCAAAGATGACGATCAGGATCAGGCCAAACCAGAAGCTGGGCATCGCCTGCCCCGCCACCGACAGGAACAACGCGACGCGGTCCACGATGGAATTGGGCCGGATCGCCGCCACGACGCCCAGCGGCACGGCGGTCAAAAGGGCAAAGGTGATGCCGCAGACGCCCAGCGTCATCGTGACCGAAAGGCGATCAGCAATCAGGCTGGCGACAGGCAGCTTGAAATAGTAGCTCTCGCCGAAATTGCCCTGCAGCGCCTGCCACAGCCAATCGCCGTATTGTACCAACATGGGCCGGTCAAAACCATAAAGGCGGCGCAGCGATTCGATGTCCTCGCCGCTGGCAGTCTCGCCCGCGAGGGCCGCCGCCGGGTCGCCCGACAGGAACAGCAGTGAAAAGCTGATGAAGCTGACCGTGAAGGCCACGATAAGCGCGAGGCCGAGCCGTTTGAGAATGAATGGCAGCATGTGCTGCTGTCTCCTTGCCGGTTTTGCGTTTGGCTATCAATCGAAAAGGGAAAGGCCCGCAGGGTCACATCGGATCCTGCGGGCCTGTCATTGGTTTCAGTTCCAGGTCATATCCGTAAAGCGCAGCACCTCATCCGCCGTCGGAGTGTATTCCACCTCTTTGGTCATGACGTAGTTGGTGTTGTAGCTGAACAGCGGCGCCCAGAATGCCTCATCGGCTATGCGCTGTAGCGCCTTGGTGTAGTACTCGATCCGCTTGTCCGGGTCGATCGAGCTATCGGCCACTTCCAGCCATTCTTTGGTCTGGTCGTCCTGCGCGTCGTCCAGGCTGCCATGCTTGAAGAACTGGCTGACCATTGCCGACGCATCGTTGACCGAGAAACTGCCCCAGGTCGAAAACTGGATCGGTACTTCGCCCTTCATGTTCAACTCGCGCAGCGCGGAATACTGCAGCAACTTGAAGTCGGTCTGAATGCCGACAGCGTTCAGGTAGCTCGAAATTGCTTCGGCATATTCGCGGTCACGATAGGCATAGAATTCGGTGCTGAACCCGTCCGCATAGCCCGCCTCGGCCAGCAGCGCCTTGGCCTTTTCGGGGTCATACTCATAGCTGGTGACGTCCTGCGCACAGCCGAACTGGCTGGGGAAGCAGGCGGTCGAAACGACCTTGGACTTGCCTTTGAGCAGGTTGTCGACAAGCGCCTGGCGGTCGATGGCGTGGTTGACGGCTTGGCGCACCTTTAGATCCGTAAACGGATTTGGGTCCATCGACGAGCGGCCCGCCGCGTCCATGGCGATATAGCCGACGCGCATTGTGGATTCGTTCAATACGGTAAACCGGTCGTCCATCGCGCTCATCTTCTCGGCCTGATCCGCCGGCACCTGCCAAATCAGATCGAGCGTGCCGGAAAACAACTCGGCCAACTGGGTGTTCACGTCAGGAATGGTGCGGATGTCGATCTTGGCGATGCTCGCTTGGCCCTTGGGGCTGTCATGGTAGCCGTCATATTTCTCCAGCTTGAAGTGTTGGCCGGGAATAACCTCGGTTACCTTGTAGGGGCCGGTTCCGACAGGCTTCAGACCCATGCCCGACGGGCCGACTTCGGCGTAGTAGTCCGCCGGGTACATTGACACAGGCCCAGACAGGAATTCGATCGCCGCCGGGAACACATCCTTGGTGGTGATGCGGACGGTATAGTCGTCGATTTTCTCAGCCGCTTCCATCCAGTTCACGTTGCGCTGCGTCTTGACGCCGTTCTCTTCCTTGGCGACGAAGTTGACCGTGGCGACCACATCATCGGCATTGAAATCTGATCCGTCGTGGAATTTCACACCTTCGCGCAGCTTGAATTCCAGCGTCTTGTCGTCGATCCATTCCCAGCTTGTCGCAAGATTGCCTTTGTATTCGTTGGTCACGGGATCGCGGTAGATCAGCCCGTCCCAAACCGCGCGCTGCATCACGACGCCTTCGCGCGACGAGTTGAAGAAGCTGTCGACGTTCTCCAGCTCCTTGGTAAATGCGACGCTCAGAGTATCGCTCGCCTTGTCCGCCAGCGCGGTGCCAGCGACGCCTACAGACATTGCCAACGCCAGCGACGTCGATTTCATAAATGCAGCTTTCATCTGTTGTCCTCCCTCCCGCAGACGTGCTGCGGTTCTTCGCCAAATTCCGTTTACACACGCAACCTATCATATAGTGATATACAAAATTACACTTCAATTATTTGAACCCTGCGACCTCGCATAAATCAAGAGCAAATTTGGACGATCCCGCCTGCTCCATCTCAGAAAAGCGAAATTTGGTGACCAAGCTCAAGCAGAATACCCTTTTTGTAGGCTCACTGGCCAAGGGCCTGCGCATATTGCGCGCCTTCGATCAGACCCATACCGAATTGTCGCTGGCGGCGCTGGCAAGGGTCACTGGCCTCGACAAGAGTGCGGTTCAGCGCCTTGCCAATACGCTCCACGTTGAGGGAATGCTGGACAAAGACCCCGTGACGCGGCTCTACCGACCCTCGCATGCATGGCTGCGTTTAGCCTATGCCTATTACTGGTCCGATCCGCTGGTCGCGCGTGCCATGCCCAAATTGATCGATTTATCCCAGCGCCTTGGCGAGACGGTGAACCTGGCACAGTTGTCGGGGCAGGACATTATCTATGCGGCCCGCCTGCCCTGCACGCGCACAGTATTCGCCGCGTCCGTACCGGGCCGCTCGGTGCCAGCCCTGAGCATATCAGCGGGCCAGAGTATCCTCGCCACGTTTCCATTGGAGGAACGCGCGGCTGCAATTCGCGATTGGCACTTGTACGCTCAAACACACCGCACCACGATGGACCGCGTAGAAATTGCAAATCAGATCGAGGCTGCAGCGCAAACCGGCTATGCGATTACATATGATCAGATGATCCTGAATGAGGTGGGCATCGCCTGCGCCATTCGCGGCCCAAATGGCAGAGGGCTAGCCGCCGTCCATTGCTCGGTTTCGGCCCACCATTGGGATAAGGCCCGCATCCAAACAGAAATCTTGCCGTGGCTTCAGGATACTGCAAACGCAATCTGACCGTACCCCGGTCCTACCAATCCGCGCTCCGAAAGTTGTCTTTCCCGGATGGACCGCAGCATTGCAGATTGCCTTGAGGCGCTGCTATCCTGGGACAGTCGCGTTGTTGAGGCTTGGGCGAACTCAGCGCCTGGCGTTGTTTTTCACACCGCTGCGATGAATAGATTCCGGTTAAAGGCGGTCTCGCCGCGAACATCTGGCTGCTTGGTTGCAAACCGGCCGTTCTAAATGCTCCCGATCGCCTCGATCAGTGCTGTCAGCACGAATGCGAACCAGCCTCTGCAAGGGTAGTGAATCTTCCCCTTACGCGGCACCATGCCAGTCAGAGGGACGCTGCGCATCAGCATAGACCCGAACCACAGCTGGTTCCCCGAACTGAGCGGCGACGGAAAGATTTTGTCCTGTGTGCTCACCCCAATGTTTCATCGGTTACAGGTCGATCCAACGTTCATATGTGCGCGTTGACCTTTCTTTGATCAGGACCGAAAATCCAGCCGCGCGGCGATTATCGTTCACCTGCCGGACGATTTCTCGGGCCTTTTTGGCAACGGCATATTTTGCAGGTTTCCGTTCATCAGCGTATTCCGACAGCATCTGCATGACGAATGCAAAATCGTCTGCCATCTGGTTGCTGAGTTCTGGCGGGGCGCTCTTTGGCAATAAGAAACAATTCGGATTTCCACTGGCCCGTCGTAACTTTCGATAATAGTCGAGCAGCGTCGAATTCGTCGGCAGTGGATATCGCTTTTGCGACGCATTAGGCTTGTCTGTGCCGTGATAGGCCCGCGCCTGAAACTGCTGGAAGTCCTTATCCAGCTTCAATCTAAACAGGTCGACACCATCTCGAGTCAGAACCATACTAAGTTGTGGTAATATTCTACGCGAAGGACCAGAAACATGATCCAGTCGACTTTGACACGCTGCTTTTTCGTTGCGCCGAACAGTTCCTGCCCGCCGTAAAGTGAGCGGTCCAGATGTCGCGGGATGCTGTGATAGCCACGGTCGATCTCGAGCAACTCACTGTCGATGAGATGCGGGATTTCGTCGACGCGGAACTTACGAACAACCGCACTTTCCTCTTCATCTTCCATCGAAAGTGCAAAAAGTGCAAAATGGGAAATTTCCTTCGTCTTACCGTCGACGACCGGAGCGATGTTATGTCGCCGATGCCGAGGCAATCTGTGAAGCGGTGCGTCGCCCAACGATGCGGTTTGTCGAGATCAAATCGGAAGATCAGCAAGCCGTCCTTGCGATCCACAGGTCGCGGGACTTGGTCGTTCGGCAGGGCGGCTTGGCATAGACCACCCATTCGGATTTGCGGAACGGCGCGAGCCAACGGGCAAAAGCATCGGCACCCGCCAGCCCGGTGAGATCGCCGAAGAAGGCCAACTCACCCCCGCAATGCAGGTCCATCAGCCCCTCGAGGAACACCCAGCGCGAGCCATGCCCCTGCTGCGGCGGCCCCATGCGCATCATCGAGATCTTCCGGCGCGGCCAGAAACCGATGTCGCGCGCGCCACCGAGGGAGCAGGCCGCATGACATATCACCGGTCACCCGTCCCAGAACACCACCGGCCGCCTCCTGCAGAACCGGCCCGAACAGTTTGCGCTTGTCCATCTCCGGCGTGGCACAACGGGGCAAGAGGGCCTGAGCCTACAGCGTTGCCAGGATCATCGGGCAAGTTTTCGACCGTCTCAGGCGCCAGGCGCAACTTCAGCCGCACCCCTGATGCAACCGTCGCCCTGACCGTCTGCCTACTTTCCCCATAGGTTGCTCCAAGATCCCCGCGGCTTCCACCTTGGGAGGTTTTCCAACGCAGGTCGTGGTAGCGCCAATGTGCGGCGGATGCGCCGCGACCCGCATCAGAAAACCTTCACCAAAGTCGACCTTCAAGCCCCGCGCCACGACCGACCGCTCCCAGCCTCAATTGGACTTCGCACCAAGCGGAGGAAACTGCTGCAGCCAAGGCTTCACGGTCGTAAGCGCGAGTTGCGCACTGTTTGCAACTTTAGCGCAAAGCCTTTTTAGCGATACTTCAAACCCATTTGGCCACAAGCAAAGAGCATCAAGCCTGTCATCATAGCCTCAGCTTTCTCTATATCACGCTCTAAACCCGCAGAGCTTTCAATATTATCCATAGCTGATCCATGAGCGATCTTGTGTCGTCGCTTGAGAATATCCTCAATAAAGGTTACCCAAAGGGAGGTTCCAGCATAAGGGTCTCCTTTCCTTGGTGGCATCTTGAACTCCCCCTCCGGAAAACCCCTATAAGGCCAAGAGAATACTCTGCTACGATTAGCCTTACAATCGCGCAACAACCTATAGGTTGCGCTAGCAACTGTATCTCTCAGGGTGCTAAAGGAGCCCATTTCTGACGGCTCTTGCATAAGGCGTTGGCAAGGTTGACCAGTTTCCGAG
>RCMY010001867.1_pt1 | contig 19445 bp, 19 predicted proteins | sample 2041341 | NCBI WGS metagenome assembly RCMY01 (sample SAMN09708234, study PRJNA481090) | Marine sediment metagenome, whole genome shotgun sequencing project. | reverse complement strand
ATCGAAGCCAAGATGGTCTCCAAGTCGGTCGAGCGAGCGCAGGGCCAGGTCGAAGCTCAGAACTTCGAAGCTCGAAAGAATGTTCTTAAATATGACGAAGTAATGAATCGCCAGCGCGAAGTGATTTACGCCTGGCGCCAGAATCTTCTGGTGGGCGAAGACTCCGTCGACCTGGCGCGAGAATGGATCGACACTGCGATCGAAGATGCGATCCGGGCCGAATTGGAAGCGGTCCCGGCCGGACAGTGGGACATCGATGAGCTCCTCCGTGAATTGACAATTCTTTTCCCGACCCGTGTCGGCCCCGATGATCTCGATGGGGTCCGGTCAGTCGAGAAGGTCGTCGATCTGCTTCTCGAAGATGCCCATGCGGTCTACGACGCCCGTGAGATAGAACTCGGGGAAACGGTCATGCGGTCGATTGAGAAGCGGGTCACATTGTCGATTATCGACAACAAGTGGCGAGAGCACCTCAGCGAAATGGACTACTTGCGGGCTGGTATTGGCCTGCGCGCCATGGGGCAGCGTGACCCACTGGTTGAATACCAGAACGAGGCTTTCAATCTGTTCTCTGGCCTGGTTGAATCAGTGAAACGCGATGCCGTCCGCTACCTCTTTCACGTCGAGGTCGTTGAACAGACCACCCAGAAACCCCAACAAGTACAGGCCATCTCTTCGAAGACCGGACCGTCCAAGCCAAAACAGGCGACTGCGGAGGACCGCATGGGCCGTAACGAACCGTGCCACTGCGGCTCGGGTAAGAAATATAAGAAGTGCCACGGGGCAGTTGAGTAGGAGCAACCCGAATGAGTGAAACAGAACTGCGCGCCCTCATCGCCGAACTGCGGTCACGGCTTGCCGACGCCCGGAGGTTCCTTTGACCTCGACAACAAGCAAGTCGAATTAGCCGACCTCAACGATCAGATCTCCGATCCCGGTTTCTGGGACGACCCGAATGCCGCTCGTGCCGTCACGCAGCGACTGGCGCGGTATGAACGCATCTTTGCCCAACAGGACAAACTGACCGCCTCGCTTGACGAAGCGGATCTGTTGTTGGATATGGCCGCCGAGGAAGACGACGATGCTGTCTTGGTTGATGTTGAAGCTGATCTGGTTGCTGTCGATGCCGAGCTGAAAAAGCTCGAGATGGAATCGTTGTTTTTCGATGAGTACGACGACCACACGGCCATCGTGAGCGTCCACGCCGGTGCCGGGGGAGTGGACGCGCAGGACTGGGCAGAAATTCTGTTGAGGATGTATCTCCGTCACCTCGAGAGAGCTGGTTTTCAGGTCACGCTCGAAGAAGTTCAGCGAGGCGATGAAGCCGGTATCAAGTCGGCTTCGTTCACGGTGGTCGGGGACCACAGCTATGGCTGGATGGTTGGCGAGAAGGGCGTGCATCGCCTGGTCAGGATTTCGCCATTTGATTCGGCAGCCCGCCGTCATACCTCTTTTGCGGCAGTGGATGTCATTCCCGAGGTGGCCGAGGCCGAGGAGGTCGAAATCAACAGTGACGACTTGCGGGTCGACACGTTCCGGTCGTCGGGAGCTGGTGGTCAGCATGTCAACACTTCGGACTCGGCTGTCCGTATTACCCACTTGCCGACAGGGATCGTGGTCGGATCGCAGGCCGAACGTTCCCAGATTCAGAACCGGGCTCGGGCGATGAAATTGCTCCAGCTGCGCCTGGCGGAGAAGGCCCGCGAGGATCGGCTTGATCACATTGACGGGATCAGGGGCGAGCAGACCGAAGCCGCCTGGGGCCACCAGATTCGGTCCTACGTCATGCAGCCATATCAGATGGTGAAGGACCTACGAACCAACGCCGAAGTGGGCAACGTCACCGGCGTCCTCGATGGTGACCTCGATGAGCTGATCGAGGCTTTTCTTATGTGGCGTCGGGCCAATCACGAAGTCGGTGCGGATTGATTCAGGTAGGAGTCGCGCCGTTGGTAACCTGTCATGCGGAGAACCCCGCAGTCACGCGGGTAGGCCGCTCCCAGAGGTACCCATGATCAAACTCGAGGATGTCACCAAGGTTTACGACGGTGGCACCGTAGCGTGTAGCAACGTTTCCCTAAATGTCGCCAAAGGCGAGTTCCTATTCCTGGTTGGCGCGTCCGGTTCCGGCAAATCAACCCTGATCCGAATGCTGCTGCGGGAAGAGGAGGTCACCACCGGAACCATCTGGGTCGCTGGCAAGGACATCACCGCTATGCCATCGTGGAAAGTGCCCTACCTCCGCCGAACGATCGGGACGGTGTTTCAGGACTACAAGCTGCTCCCCAACAAGTCTGTTGCCCAAAATATCGCTTTTGCCCTCGAGGTGCTCGGTCGTCCCAAAGCTGTGATTCACCGCCAGGTCGAGCAGGTCATCGATCTGGTTGGACTCACCGGCAAAGCCGAACGGTTGCCTCGCCAACTGTCTGGTGGCGAACAACAGCGAGTCTCGATTGCGCGGGCGTTCGTAAACCGGCCTCCAATTCTCCTATGCGATGAGCCGACCGGAAACCTCGACCCCGCCACTTCGGTGGGGATCATGCGACTGCTCGACCGTATCAACCGGACTGGCACGACCGTTGTTATGGCTACCCATGACCATGCCATCGTTGACGCCATGCGTCGCCGGGTCGTAGGCCTTGAGGCCGGCCGGGTCGTTCGAGATCAGGCAGGCGGACGCTACGAACAAGAGGAATTGGGCGAATGAATCGAATCGGTTTTCTACTCGAAGAGGCGTCCGTCAACATGCGCCGAAACCCGCTGGTCGTATCTGGGGCCGTCCTCGCCGTATTCGTGTCGTTATTCCTCGCTTTTGGTGCTTTGTCCGTGCAGGAGTTGGTGCGCACCAACACGCAGCAATGGCAGGACGGCACCCATGTGATTGTCTTTTTGAAGGATGCCCGCGATGGCATCACGCTCGACTCCCAGGTCGCGTTGCGATCGGAGATCGACGGATGGGACCTCGTCCAGTCCACCGAGTATGTCGATAAGACGGGAGCCTTCGAAGAGTTCCAGAAGCTCTTCCCGAATTCGCCGGTTGTCGACAACATCGACCCCGATGTGCTGCCTGCCTCGATACGGGTCCGGCTTACCGACAGTACCCGGTACCGAGAAGTGGTCTTCAACCTGATTGACCAGCCAGCCGTGCTTGAGGTAGTTGCGCCCGGCGAGTCAATCGAGAACATCGCTCAACTTTCGCGCGTTCTTAATTGGTTGGGTTTCGGCCTCGCTTTGATTCAGGGGATCGCCGCCGTGGTGCTCATTTCGAATACGATTCGTATGGCCATCTACGCCAGACGCGAAGAGGTATCCATCATGCGCCTGGTAGGGGCGTCGAACTGGTTCATCAGGATTCCGTTCCTCATCGAAGGCATGATCGAAGGTATGGCAGGTGCAGGCCTTGCAGTCTTTGGGGTGTGGATTGCGAGCCGGGTGGTCGGAGATGTCGATGCAGCCATAAGCCTGTTCGATTTCACGATCTCGTCTGGCTTTTTTGTAAAATGGTCAATATTGTTCTTGGTGTTTGGTGCCGTGGCCGGCGTAGTTGGATCGGCCCTCGGTCTCCGTCGATTCCTCAAGGTGTGATGCATGAAGTCTCTGGTTGCGGTTTTTGTTCTTCTGGCTGTGATGGCCGGTGCTTTGGCAGCCGGCGCCCAGTCGCAGGGCGACATCGACGATATCGACCGCAAGATCGATCGGCTCAAGGATCAGGCCAGTGGCTTCGCCGGTGAGCGCTCCGCCCAGTTACGTGAACTCGAAGATGCCCAGGCTCGTTTACGGGTCGCTCGCGCCGCCGTTGCCGAAGCCCAGGCGAAGGTCGATGCTGTCACCGCCGAGATCGCCGACAACGAAGCGCAACTCGACGAACTCAGGATCCGCCTCGACCGCCTCGCCATCGAGGTAGCTAATACCCGCCTGGAGATTCGTGAGGCGCGGTTGACCTTCCAGGATCGGGCGGCTGAGCTGTACATGCAACGCGCCTCCTCTATTGGGTCGGCGGTGGTCATCAACGTGGATGACATGGCCTCGATGTCTATTGCGCTCCGGTATTCGGACGACGTGTTCGATTCTTCCGAGCGGCTACTCAACACACTTGAGATTCTTGAGCGTACCGAAGAGAACCAGCAATTGGCCATCGAGGACAACCAGCAAACCGTGCAGCTGATCCTCGCCGGCCTCGACGAGAAACGTACCGCACTTGAAGAAGACAAGATTGTGCTCTCGGCGGCCGCGGCGGTTGTCGATGAGGAAGTCCACGAGTCGGCAGCCCTCCTCGCCCAAATCGAATCCGAAATCGCCGAGATCGAAGGCGAAATCTCGGCGTTCGAGGCCGAGCAGGACAAACTCAGGGCCGACATCGCCCGCCTTTCGAGCAGTGGCGGTTCGAATCCTGGGATTCTCGGCTGGCCGTTGAACGGCGGGGTATCGTCTGGATTCGGGTATCGCGTTCACCCCATCAGCGGAGTGCGCAAGCTGCATACCGGTCTCGATATCTCGGGTGGCTCGGGAACTCCGATCGTCGCGGCCGGGTCGGGGACGGTCATCTGGGCCGGTTGGTATGGCGGCTACGGAAACACGGTCATCATCGATCACGGGGGCGGACTCACTACGTTGTATGCCCATCAGAGTTCTCTCAATGTCTCCTCGGGCAGCAGTGTCTCGGGTGGCTCGGTCGTCGGGTATGTCGGGTCAACCGGATATTCAACTGGACCCCACTTGCACTTTGAGACGCGTGAGTACGGCACGCCGGTGAACCCGATGAACTATTTGAACGGATAGGTTGAACGGATGAGCACCGAGCGGGAGATCGTCACCCAGAATCGCAAGGCTCGCCACGACTATTCGATCGTGGACACATTCGAAGCTGGCATGGTGCTCCTCGGGTCCGAGGTAAAGAGCCTTCGTGCCAAAACGGCCAACCTGCAGGATGCGTTCGTCATCATTGACAAAGGAGAAGCTTTTCTCCTGAATGCCTATATTGCGCCATATTCGTATGCTCACGAAGGTGGCCATGCCACAGATCGACGACGAAAACTTCTGCTCAACCGGCGAGAGATCGAGAAGATCGGTTCGGCCATCGCCGAACAGGGCGTCACGGCTGTGCCCATTTCGATCTACTTCCTTGGCGGGAAAGCCAAGGTTGAGGTGGCACTTGGGAAGGGCCGGAAAGCCTATGACAAACGGCACGCCCTGAAGGAAAAGGACCAAAAGCGCGAAATCCAGCGTGCTACGGGGCGGGCCGCAAGAAATATGTAACGCCGGTCGTCCGCCCGCGACTGTGATCCCGTATGACCTCCAGCTTCCCCATTCTGTCTGAAGATCTTGCTGGCCACAGCGCCAGGACTGCGTCGCTAGCCGTCGAGATTTCGGTAGAGCTCGGATTCACTACGTTGCAGCAGCGGACGGTGTGGATGGCGGCCCATCTCCATGACGTCGGAAAAGTCAAGGTCCCCGATTCAATTCTCAATCTTCCACGATCGCTTACCGGGTCGGAACAAACCCAGGTGCAAAAACACCCAGAGCTCGGGTTTCTGATTCTCGACGGTCTCGTTGCTCCCGAAATTGCCAGAGCCGTCCTGTGTCATCACGAACGAATCGATGGGCTGGGCTATCCCTTCGGGCTGTCCGGAGACCGGATTCCTAGAATGGCCCGGATCATTGCGGTTGCCGATGCGGTCGATGCCATCGTCTCAGATCGGGTCTACCAGGCAGCCCTACCGATGGCGGTAGCTTTCTACGAACTCTCCACCCACGCTGGCAGCCAATTTGACCCCCTCGTGGTCGACGCGGCGCTGCGTGTGCTCGCTGACGATCTAGTGGCGGTCGCCTAACCCCCAATGGATGAGCGTATTGGCTTGGTCGGGGCCTATACTTGTTGTACTTCCCAAATTTGGGGGTGAAACGGTTTCGACGTTGCATGTTGAAGCGCCTGAAGCGAGCCGAGGTCTCCGGAGTCCTCGTTAAAGAGCCGGAAACACCAATAGGTGCCGAAGATAACTTCGCCCTGGCAGCCTAAATAGGCTGCTCGTCTGACCGGAGGGTACCTACCTCGCCGGACCCAGACGTCGCAATGTAGGACGCTCCCCGAGGGATTTCGGGACTGAGGGGCTAAGACAATTCCGAATAGGGCAGAGGGAAACTAGCCATCAGAGTCCCACTGTTCCGAATGCTTGCTGTTGGCTGCGCTCGGAGAAGCGGCGCAGATGGTGCAACGGACGGGGGTTCGACTCCCCCCACCTCCACTGGTTAGCGACCAGTGTCATTTACTATGTTGGTTCGCTCACTAGGAGTTATCGCAATGCCAGGACGCAGAATGGGGTCAATACCGCTCGTCCTCGCAGTGGTCGCCCTTTCATTCGCCGCCGCATCTTTTGGCGGCACTGCCGGAGCCGCTCAATCCGACCCGGAGCGTTCGACGCCGATCCCAGCCGATCGACCCGACCTCGGTGGCCTGGGCGCATCGCTGGCAGAAGCCGCAGATAATCCCGTGAGTGGCGACGTTGCAGTCCGCGTTGATTACTCGGGAGCCGAATCAAATGCTCGTCAAACCGTATCGCGGGCTGGTGGACGTATCTTGGCCAGCGGAGGCACGACATTCAAAGTTGAGCTTCCAGCCGCGGCGCTGCGGGGGCTTGCCCGAGCACCGGGCATCGTTTCGGTTCGCGAACTGATTCCGCCCGCGTCGCTGGGAGTCAAGTCGCAAGGGGTCGCCTCGACCAAGGCCAACACCTGGCATGCCAAGGGCCTAACCGGGATCGGCGTGAAGGTGGCCGTGGTTGACTTTGGATTTGCCGGACGCGCCGAAGCAGTCGCCGCCGGTGATCTGCCTGCCAACGCCATCATCAAGAACTACTGCTCGTCCTTTGATGGTGCCGGAGCTCACGGAACGGGAGTCGCCGAGATCGTATACGACGTAGCTCCGGCCGCCCAGCTCTACCTGGTCTGTGTTAGCGATGAGTTCGATCTCGAAGCCTTCGTGGATTACGCCATTGCTCAAAAGATCGATGTGATCAATCACTCGGGCGCCTGGTTCCTATCCGATCGTGGCGACGGAACGGCCGGATTCCCGAGTGCTTCGAACGCGGTGCGGCGAGCCGATGCCGCCGGGATCCTCTGGGTGGCAGCCGGAGGGAACTACACCGAAGATCACTGGAAAGGGGCGTGGAACCCGATCACGATCGGCAATATCACTTTGCAGCGCTTCGGGACTAACTCCAACAACTCTCCAGATTTCGACATGGCAGCAGTCGTGCCTAATGGTGGCGTGCTCTCAGTTTTTCTCAAGTGGGACAACTGGCCGACCACGCAGGAAGACCTCGACTTGTACCTGTGGGATCTAACTGGTTCGAATCCATTGGCAACGAGCACACGCAACCAATCCGGATCCGGCGACTACCCGGGAGAGGAGCTGACCTGGGTCAACAGCACTGGATCGGCGCAAACGGTCTACGTCGAAGTGCGCGCCTTTTCGGCGAGTAGCCCCGGCCAACTCGACATGCTCGTATTTGGGCATGCGGGTATCGAATATCCGGTAGCAGCGGGATCGATTGCCGATCCGGCGTTTTCGCCGCATGCGGTGGCCGTCGGCGCCTCGTGCTTCAAGAACAATCAGATCGAATATTTTTCGTCGCTCGGGCCGACCATCGACGGTCGGATCAAACCGGATTTTGTCTCAGCAGATGGCGTGCTGACTCGCGCTTTCGGGGGGACAACCGGGGCTTGTGATGGCTTCATTGGCACCTCGGCGTCTGCCCCGCATATTGCCGGGTTGGCTGCCTTGATCATGCATGCTGCCCCCAACTGGACTGCCGAACGTGTGTCCCAGGCGTTGGAGGACTATGCGATTGATCGCGGGCCAATCGGCAAGGACAATACGTTTGGTTTTGGGGATGTCGTCCTAGGAGCCGTCCCCGCTGAGGACTGCCAGCCGGTTGCGACCCCGGTGACCGGTATTGCCGGTCCCGGAACTGTGATTGACACTTACAACGGATCGCCAGTCCCGGCTGGGAGCTACCTGGTGAAAAACAACAACGGATCATTGTCGCTCTGCGTTGGCCCGGGTATTCCTGCGAGCGCTTCGGCCTCTTTGGCGGCGGTATCGTTTGTTGATCCGATGTCCAGTTCGCAACTGAGGGAACCGGATGCTTGTGTCCTCTGGATTGACCGACGGTCCGCTGAGCGGTGCGGTCCGAATCGATTTGGGATCAACTAGTCGGCGCTCTTCGCTGGGGTTCAATCTCCGGATTCACCGGAAGCTCACACCACTAGCCTGTCCGCCGTGACAGACACCATTATCGTCCACGTGACCGGGACCGATCGACCCGGAATCACCCTTGGCTTACTCACGATCTTGGCGGCGGCCGACGCCACCATCCTCGACATGGAGCAGACGGTTGTTCACGATCGGCTCAACCTCAGCCTCCACGTCGGCATCGCCGAAGACTCCTCGACGATCAAGGATCTGCTCTATTTCGGCTGGCAGAATTCGATGTCAGTCGACTTTGAGGTTGTTGATGCCGACGTGTGGCCGATGTCTGGAGGGCATCGTCATGCCGTGACCGTGCTCGGAAGCGACCTGTCGGCCACCGCCCTCGCCGGGGTCGCCGATGCGATTGCCGGGGGCGGAGGCAATATCGATCGGATCGCTCAGCTTTCGCGATTCCCGGTGTTTAGCTACGAACTGGTGGTATCGGGAGGCGACCCGGAAGACATGCGGTCCCGGCTACTGCAGGCGTCGGCGCAACACGGGGTTGACGTGGCCATCCAGCGGGAAGGCCTCGGCCGGAGAGCCAAGCGCCTCGTGTTCCTCGACGTCGACTCAACGCTCATTCAAGACGAGATTATCGACCTGCTCGCCGACGAGGCCGGGGTGGTCGATGAGGTAGCAGCGATCACGGAGAGTGCCATGGCAGGAGACATGGACTTCACGACCGCTCTGCGCCGTCGGGTGGCGTTGTTGGCCGGGTTAGATCAAGCAGCTCTCAAACGTGCACAGGAGCGAGTCAGGCTGACGCCGGGTGCCCGGACGTTCGTCCGGACGCTCAAGCGGCTTGGCTATACGACTGCTGCCGTCTCAGGCGGGTTTCAGTTCTTCGTGGACCAGGTCGGCGCCCAACTGGGGATCGATCACGTGTATGCCAATCAGCTTGAGATGGAAGACGGCAAGCTGACCGGACGGCTGGTAGGCCCGATCGTCGACAGGAAACGTAAAGCCGAGTTGCTTGTTGAACTGGCGGCCAGCCAGGGTGTCCCGCTTGAGCAAACGGTCGCGGTCGGTGATGGCGCCAATGATCTAGATATGTTGGCGACTGCCGGCCTCGGCGTGGCATTCAACGCCAAACCAATCGTGCAGGAAGCTGCCGATACATCGGTCAGCGTGCCGTACCTTGATGCCATCCTGTTTGTGCTGGGTATTCGTCGCGAGGATGTTGAAGACCAGTAACCGGGTGGGGATCGTCCCCCCGTTCGCTGTTATCGGGCCAGGGGCTTGTATTTGATCCGATGCGGCTGGTCGGCGGCCGACCCCAACTCCTCATGACGGCGATCCTCGTACTCGGTAAATCCGCCTTCGAACCATCGGACTTGAGAGTCACCTTCAAAGGCCAGCACGTGGGTGGCGATTCGGTCAAGGAACCAGCGGTCATGGGTGATGACCACTGCACATCCCGGGAAAGCCTCAAGGCCGTCCTCGAGGGCTCGCAGAGTGTCAACGTCGAGGTCGTTGGTCGGCTCATCCAAGAGGAGAACGTTGCCGCCGGTCTTGAGCATCCGGGCCAGGTGGACACGGTTACGTTCACCACCTGACAGTTCGCTGACATTTTGCTGCTGATCGGAACCCTTGAAGTTGAACGAGGCCACGTAGGCGCGCCCGTTCATCTCCCGGCCACCAATTGTGATGATGTCTTTCCCGTCGGTGATCTGTTCATACACGGTCAGATTCGGATCGAGGGTGTCTCGAGATTGATCCACATAGGCGAGATCGACTGTTTCTCCGACGGTTAGCTCGCCGCTGTCAGGTTGCTCTTGGCCGGTGATCATCCGGAAAAGAGTGGTCTTGCCAGCTCCGTTGGCGCCAATCACGCCGACGATCCCAGCTGGCGGCAGGGTGAACGTGAGATTCTCGATGAGGAGCTGGTCGCCATAACCCTTGCTCAGGTTTCGGGCTTCGATAACCGTGTTGCCGAGGCGCTTTGTCATCGGCACGGTCAGTTCGAGACCCTTCTTGCCCGCCTGATCAGCTTTCGACTGTGCGAGGAGGTCTTCGTAGGCGCTCAATCGAGCTTTCGACTTTGCCTGTCTGGCCCTGGGCGATAGGCGCACCCATTCCAGCTCCCTGGCGAGGGTGGCCTGGCGGGAGCTGACCTGGCTTTCTTCCTGGGCGAGCCGAGCTTGTTTCTGCTCTAGCCAGCCGGAGTAGTTGCCCTCGTATGGGTAGGTGTTGCCATTGTCCAGTTCGAGGATCCAGCCGGCCACGTTGTCGAGGAAATAGCGGTCATGGGTGACGGCCATCACGGTGCCGGTGTAGTCAGCAAGGAATCGCTCTAGCCAGGCGACCGATTCTGCATCGAGGTGGTTGGTCGGCTCATCGAGAAGCAGCAGGTCGGGGTGCGACAGCAGCAACTGACAGAGCGCCACCCGGCGACGCTCTCCACCAGACAGGGTGGTGACGTCAGCCTCGGCAGGGGGAACCCGCAGCGCATCCATGGCAATTGCCACGTGGCGGTCAAGATCCCAGGCGTTGGCGGCTTCTATTCTGCCTTCCAGGTCGGCTTGCTGTTTTCCGAGGGCGTCGTAGTCGGCGTCCGGGTCGGCCCATCCGGCCAGAACTTCGTTGTACCGATCGAGGAGCGCCTGGGTCTCGGCGACGCCATCCATGATGTTCTCGACCACATTCTTGTCAGGGTCAAGCTGCGGCTCCTGGGGGAGATAGCCAACCGTGAACCCCTCGGCGAGCTTGGCATCGCCGGTATATCCGTCGTCCTGTCCGGCCATGATGCGCAGCAGTGAAGACTTTCCTGATCCGTTGTGTCCAATCACGCCAATTTTGGCGCCCGGGTAAAACGCCAAGGTGACATCTTTGAGAACGGTCCGGTCAGGTGGATAGTGGCGGGAAACCCGCATCATCGTATAAATGAACTTTTCTGCCATGGACCGAGAGCGTAGCGTCAGTGATCGGCGAGGAATTCTTCGACCAGGCGGAGTTCGTTCAGGACGGGCATTGGTGGCAGCGTGTTGAGAATGGTGCGCCCGTAACGACGGCTGGCGACCCGTGAGTCGAGCAAGGCAACCACACCCCGGTCGGTCGTGCTGCGGATGAGTCGACCGGCTCCTTGGGCAGTGAGCATGGCAGCCCGCGGCAGGTCGACGGTCATAAACGGATTGTGACGGCCGAGTTCGGCGGCCTCGCGACGCGCCTCCCACAGCGGGTCGTTTGGACGAGGGAACGGCAAACGGTCCAGCACGACGAGTTCGAGCGATCGACCAACTACATCGACACCCTCCCAGAACCCCATGGTCGCCACGAGCACTGACGTTTCATCTTCCTCGAACTTCTCAAGCAGCTGGCGTTTGGGTAGGTCCCCCTGGGTGAGAATGGCGAAGTCGTCGAGACCCAGGAGGGCCTCTGAGAAGCGGTCCAGGTTGCGATACGAAGTCGTCAGGATGAGCGACCTCCCGCCGGCGGCACGGACCAGCCGGACGATCTCGTCGGATGCGGCCTCAGGAAAATCGGCAGAATTCGGCTCGGGCAGGTGACTGGCAACGTAGATCCGCCCCTGCCTTTGGTAGTCGAAAGGCGAAGGGGCCCGCAAGCCGGTTGTCTGGTCTGCTTCAAAACCGAGCGCGTTTGCCAGTGGGAGCAATGAACCTCCGGCGCTCAGCGTGGCACTTGTAACAACGACCGTTGTGTCATGAAGGAGAAGATCGGCAAGTTTCTCGCCGACATGAATCGGGGCGACGTTGAACGATTTCCGATCGACCCAGGCGACATAACCGTCAGGCAGTTGGTGGCCCAGAGCCAGATCCGCCTCGAGATGGCCGGCCAGGCGGATCAAACGGGCCTTGGCTCCCTCCTGTGATTGGGTAGGAGCCGGGGTCTTTTCGGCCAGCTTTCTGATCTTGCCAACCACTCGTGCGGCTCCCTCGAACGGGATCTTGAGGTCCGACGGGACCGCAACCCGGGTGCCGTCATAGTGCGCGAGTGCCTCATCGACTCCTTCGGCCGCCCTGGCCAGATCGTCGAGAAGACCTTCGGTCGTGCGGGACCCTGCCACTCCGCGTAGGTAGCGGGCAGCCCGCTCGAGTTGACGAAACCGCCACGGTGCGAGCTCAAAACCGAAGGCCGAGGCAAATGTGTCTTCGAGTCGATGCCCCTCATCGAAAATCACCACCTCATGGTCGGGAAGTACGCCGCGTTCGGACATGAGGTGGGTGCCATAGAGGTGGTGGTTGACGATCACGATGTCTGCTTCGGCGGCTCGGTCAAGCGCCTGCATGGCGAAACAGCTGCTGCCAACCGGACAATTGTCACGTCCAGGACATTCGGTCCCTGAAACAGAAACATTCGACCAGGTTTCATCATCGACAGAGAACGGAAGGTCATCACGGTCGCCGGTTGGATGATCGATCGCCCAGTCGGCGATTTCGCTGTATCGGTTCTCGATCGTTGGTTCGCTGAACAGATCGAGTGGGACGACGTCGGTGTGTTCGAGGAGTCGGGCTTTGCATACGTACGAGGCGCGACCTTTTACGGTTTGCCACGTCACCGGAAAACCGGCAGAAAGCGCTTCTGCGATAAATGGGATGTCGCGTCGATCAAGCTGGTCTTGCAAGCTCTTGGTTGCTGTCGAGATCACCACTCGTTGACCCGAAACGATGGCGGGGACGATGTAGGCGAACGATTTGCCGGTTCCGGTTCCTGCCTCCACGAGCAAATGCCGCTTACCGGACATGGCGTCGGCGACGGCCTGGGCCATCTGGGACTGGCCCTCCCGGTGGCTGCCGCCCGGTTTGGCAGCAATAACCGTGTCGAGCGCGTCGAGGGTTTCGTCAAGGGACATGGATTCACCATGGTACGGCGGGAGGGGACCAGAATAGCGCTATCGTTCAATCCCAATGACCAACACATCTTTCGCTGATCTCGGCGTGTCCGATACCCTCGTCGCCGAACTGGCCGAACGCGGAATCACCACTCCATTCCCCGTACAGACCATGACCATCCCTGATGCCCTCTCGGGCGTCGATGTTTGTGGGAAAGCCAAAACCGGCTCCGGAAAGACCCTGGCATTTGGCCTGCCCATGGTCATGAAGCTGACCACGGCCACCAAGCGCCGGCCCCACGGGATGGTCCTCGTCCCCACCCGGGAACTATGTCTCCAGGTAGCCGAAGAACTCAGGTTCCTCGGCCAACCGTATGGTCTCAATGTTGTCGCTGTATATGGCGGTGCCTCCATGAGCGACCAGCGCACCGAACTCGGCAGCGCAGATATCGTCGTGGCTACGCCCGGCCGCCTCATCGACTTTCTCGAACGGGGCGACGTATCAGTTGCCGATGTGCAAATGGTGTGCCTCGACGAAGCCGATCAGATGGCCGACATGGGCTTCTTGCCACAGGTCGATGTCATCATCCGCCAGATCGAGAATGACCATCAGTCGCTGCTGTTTTCTGCGACCCTCGACGGGGCCGTCGACCGACTGGTCAAGCGGCATCTCAACGATCCTGTCTATCACGAAGTCGAATCCGATACCGTCACGGTCGACACCATGGATCATCGGTTCCTCGAGATTCACTATCTCGACAAGCCCAAAGTAGTTGCTGCGATCGCTGAAAACGCCACACGGATCCTGGTATTTGTTCACACGAAACGCGGGTGTGACAAGGCCGCCGAACAGATCAGTGCCCTCGGGGTATCTGCCAGAGCCCTCCACGGCGACCTGCCCCAATCGAAACGGGAGCGGGTACTCGCCTCGTTCGCCGAAGGAAAGACGAAAGTCCTCGTCGCCACCAACGTTGCTGCCCGCGGGTTGCACATCGACGGCGTTGACATCGTCATTCACTACGACCTTCCCAAGGACTACAAGACCTATCTCCACCGTTCGGGCCGAACTGCCCGAGCTGGGGGTTCGGGGCTTGTCGTCACGTTTGTGGAATGGAATCAGATGGTCGAGACCCGCACGTTACAAAAAGAGGCCGAAGTGTTGTCGACGGTCGTCAAGATGTTCTCGAACGATCCCCGCCTCAAAGACCTGCAGGCGTTTGAGCCGCCTCCATACGAACAGGTTGTCGTTAATCCTCTGAGGAAACGTCGGCGGCGGTAGCTGTTTGGGTGACGCCCTGCGTCAGCGCGGTCCTCGCCTGAGCCGTCTCGGTCTCCGACAGTGGGCGCACGGCCAGGTCCATGCCAAGAAAAATGGTTTTCGACCACGGATAGAACACGATCGGGACGACGAGGTTCACTCCGATAGTGATTACGAGCGCCGCAGTCCAGGGTACGTCAGGCCAGGTCACCACCATGATGCCGACGAATACGACCAGAAACATGCCGATGGTCACTGCCGTATTCACGATCATTGCGCCAGTTCCGTAGCCAGCGTCACGCTCGAATTTCATGCCACAGGTCGGACAATTGGGCTTCATGGTCCACCACCGATCGAAGAGGCCTGATCCGCCGCAGTTGGGACAGTGTTTTCGGAAGCCGCGCAGTATCGATCGCATCAAAGGGCATGCTACGTGGAATCAACCGTTACGCTGTCATGGTGCAACGCATCACGCTCGGACTCATGCAGAACCCCATTCGGGGCATCTTGCATGGAACTGCGGCCCTCGCTTCGGTCGGCGGCTTGGTTGTCCTCATCGTCTCAACGATGCATGACCGACCCCGGATGCTGTCGATGATCATCTTTGGTGTGTCGCTCGTGGCTCTCTATACAACGAGCGCGCTCTACCACTCGATTCCGTGGGGCGAGCGATGGAAAGCCCGGATGCAGCGGGTCGACCACACAATGATTCTTCTGTTGGTGGCGGGCTCTTTCACGCCATTCGCGTACAACTTGCTCGACGGAGGCTGGCGGATCGCCACTCTCGCCATCGTATGGTCAGCATTTTTGGCCGGAACCGTCGAACGTTTGGTGTTCCACCGCGCTCGGGTGTGGCTCCCGGTGGCGTTGGCGACCACTATGGGCTGTTTTGCGGTAGTCCCATTGCCGGTCATGGCTGACCGACTTGCCCCGGTGGGGGTCGTCATGCTGCTGGCCGGGGGAGTGGCCTACCTGATTGGGATGATCGCGTTCGCCACGAAACGCCCCCGCCTCTTCCCGCGCATCTTTTCATACCACGAGGTGTTTCATGTCCTCGTGGTCGCCGGATCGTTGTTTCACTTCGTGGTAGTCCTGAAGTACATCGTTCCGCTCGCCTAAGGCACTGAGACGCATGGAACCACCCCGGGTTGAGTACGACGTGGACGGATTGCTCGAAGCGAACGTTGCTGCCGACCCGGTCGAACAGTTCACGCAGTGGTTTCAAGATGCGGTTGCGGCGGGTCTACCAGAAGCGAACATGATGACCTTGGCGACGGTCGCCCCGGACGCCAAGCCCGATGCGCGGGTGGTGCTTCTCAAAGAGCACGGCCCGGACGGCTTCGTGTTTTACACGAACTACACAAGTCTCAAAGGCCGCCAGCTTGCCTCAAGTCCGTTCGCGACGATGGTGTTTCTGTGGCAACCTCTCCATCGGCAGGTTCGAATCTCCGGCACGGTCACCAAGGTTGACGCTGAACAGTCCGGCAAATATTTCTCAACCCGACCGCGCGGGTCGCAGCTGGCGGCGCGGGCTAGCGATCAATCAGCCCCGGTCGCGGATCGGGAAGCCCTCGCCCGTAGATACGAAGCGGAAGAGCAACTATGGGACGGTCGAGAGGTGCCGCGGCCGGACTCCTGGGGTGGCTACCGGTTGGTTCCGGACCACTTCGAATTCTGGCAAGGACAAGTAAACCGGCTCCACGACCGCATCGTGTACAACCCCTCTGACGGCGGATGGGTAGTTCAACGCCTGAGTCCGTGACTGCTTCGCGGATCGACCAGCGCCTTGTCAACGCCATGGTCTGGCACAGCCGGTACGAGGAACCGGCCGAAGCCTGTGGGCTGCTGGCGATGGATGCGCAAGGTTCGATACGGTTCGTGTATTGCCTGACCAACAGTGTTGAGGCGACTGACAGTTTTACGATTGCTCCTCATGAGTATTTCGGCGCCAGTCGCCATGCGGAACGGAACGGTTGGGAGATCGCCGGCTTGTTCCACTCCCATCCGTCTGGCCATCTCATCCCGTCGGCGACCGATCGATCCAATGCTCCCGGATCGGATTGGCTGTACGTGATTGTCGGAACTGACGAAGCACGGATCTTCCGGTTGGTCAGGGGCCAGTTCGATCAGATCGGTGCAGAGAGGGCGAGCTGAGGTCGAGGCACGATCAGGACCGATTCAGAGATCCGTATCGTCCGCCTAGGATCCACCGGATGCGCTTGACGATACTTGGATGCAACGGCACGTACCCGACGCCGGGCCGCCCCTCATCTGGCTACCTGATCGAGTCGGATTCGGCCATCGTATGGCTCGACTGTGGGACAGGGACGTTTGCCAATTTGCAGGAGCACATTGACCCGACCAGGTTGGACGCCATCGTCATCTCCCATGAGCACGTTGATCACTGCGTCGACGTCCTGCCGTATGCCTACGCCAGGCGATACGGCCACCCTGATCTACCGCCCGTGCCCGTCTTCGCTCCACCGTCGGTTCCGCAGCGTCTTGAAGCGCTGATCGGACGCCAGGGAAGCGCCGTTTTCGACGCACTGGATTTTCGGCCGACTGAAGCCAACGCGCTCGTCTCCATCGGAGACCTCGAGGTGTCCTTCGTCGAAGCGAATCATCCTGTTCCGACGCTGGCCGCCAAATTCGCGAGCCCAGGCGGGACCATTGCCTACACGGCTGACACCGGCCCTACCGAGGCGATGGTGGGATGGGCCACCGGAGTCGATCTCTTGCTGGCCGAAGCCTCATACCTGGGAGCGGCCAAAGACAAGCCGTGGCCGCATCATCTCACGGCTGGCGAAGCCGGAGAACTGGCAACCCGTAACGGGGTTGGACAGTTGGTGTTGACTCATCTTTGGCCGACCAACGATCCTGACATTGCAGTCAAGGAAGCGTCGGCAGTGTTTTCGGGGCCGGTAGTAGCTGCCGAGCCTGGCCAGATTTTCGACTTATAGGAGCGACATGTCACAACGTGAAAGACCCGCAGATGAGCTGAGGGCGGTCCGTATTACCCGTGGATTCACGAGTATGACCCCGGGGTCCGTGCTGATTGAAATGGGTGAAACGAGGGTGTTGTGCACCGCTGCCGTTCAATCAGATGTGCCCAGGTGGATGAAAGGATCGGGAGCCGGATGGGTGACCGCCGAATATGGCATGTTGCCGGGCTCGTCGGAAGATCGGATCCGTCGAAACAACTATGAGGGTGGTCGTTCCAAGGAAATCTCCCGTCTCATCGGCCGATCGTTGCGAGCTGTCGTGAACATGAAGAAGATGAGCGAGAAGATGGTTCAGGTCGACTGCGACGTCCTTCAGGCTGACGGCGGAACCCGCACTGCAGCCATCACCGGAGCGTTTATCGCCATGCACGACGCTTTCGCAGCTGCGGTCGAATCCGGCCACATGGCAGAGATCCCCATCATCGACTCGGTAGCGGCGATATCGGTCGGCATCGTCGAAGGTACCCCTCTCCTCGACCTTGAATATGTTGATGATGTGAACGCCGACGTCGACATGAATGTGGTTATGACGGGCCGGGGGCTGCTCGTAGAAGTGCAAGGAACCGCCGAGAAAGCCGCGTTCACTCGAGATGAGTTTAACTTGTTGCTTGACCTGGCTGCCGATGGCATCGCAGAACTCTCGGCAGCTCAGAAGGAACTCCTCGGGCTGTGATAGCCAGGGCAGTGGTGGCCTCCAAAAACCCGGACAAGATCGCCGAAATCGCCGAACTGCTCTCCGGCGTCGTTGGTGAGCTGGTGACAGGACTGGCCTGGGACGACGTGATCGAAGACGCCGACACTCTGGCAGGCAATGCGATGCTCAAAGCAGCAGCCGTATTCGATGCGACCGGGCTTCCCTCCATCGGCGACGACACCGGCCTGTTTGTTGAAGCGCTCGATGGACGCCCCGGCGTGCACACTGCCCGCTATGCCGGCCCGGACGCCACCTACGCCGACAATGTCATGAAGATGCTCGAAGAGCTAGCGGGCCGTTCCGATCGGCGAGCCGAGTTCCGGACTTCTGTGGCCTACGTGGATGAGGCACGTCAACTCGTGGCCGAAGGGGTTCTTGTTGGACGCATCACGAACGAGGCCAGGGGGAGTGGCGGCTTCGGATACGATCCAATTTTCGAGGTCGACGGGGCGACTCTGTCGGAGATGGGTCGGGACAAAAAGCAGCAACTGTCCCACCGGGCCCGCGCAATTCGGGCGCTGGCCGATCAACTCGCTTCGGTCTGAAGCAGCCCCCTAGCTGCGAATGTTCCCGAACGGTGGCGGCTGATCGTTGACCCGCGCATAATCGTTGAGTGCGAACATGGCGAAAACAAAGGCGAGAAACCACGTTCGCCACACGACTACGGCATACACCGCCGCTGCCCCGGCCACCACAATGCCAACCCATGCGGCAGTCTTGCGGCCATCGCGCGGATTCCGCCGCTCAAGAATCTCGGCGAGGATATGAGAGCCGTCCAGGCCGCCGATCGGTAGCAGGTTGACGAGACCCCACATGAGTCCCACCCACACGAGGCTTGCCACAGCGAACGACAGCCAGGCCCCTTGCGCGGCCCATAAACTCAGTGCGACCCGCCAGGGAACGGTAACGACCGTCTGCATCGCCTCGCCGAGCAGGCCGAATCGGATGGCGGCGAACGCCACCAAACCCGAGGCGATACCGGTCATCGGTCCGGCCGCTGAGATCCAAATACGGTCCTTCCAACTCACCGACGAGCCGTATTGATCGGTCCAAACCGTTACACCGCCCAGGCCGTACAACATGATGTGGTTCAGGATGGCCCGCTTTCGCCGGACCATGTAGGCATGGCCTAACTCATGAAGCAGGATCGACACAAAGGCCACCGTCAGCCAGATAACAATGCCAATGATCCCGAACCGGGCATTGAGAACCAGGATGATGAGCAACAGGTAGCTCCAGTGCACCCGGATTGGATAGGAACCCAGTTTGAACTCAAGCATCACGCAACTCCACCGGTAGCCACCATTGGTGCGGACGAAGGGACTCGAACCCCCACGGGCTTTCGCCCACCAGGACCTAAACCTGGCGCGTCTACCAATTCCGCCACGTCCGCGTAGATCTGCGTGAAGGCTAACCGCTCCTGAAGGGGCACCATGCGTGTGGGGATGCCCGGT
>RCMY010001864.1_pt1 | contig 19451 bp, 19 predicted proteins | sample 2041341 | NCBI WGS metagenome assembly RCMY01 (sample SAMN09708234, study PRJNA481090) | Marine sediment metagenome, whole genome shotgun sequencing project. | reverse complement strand
AGCTCAAGGTGTACGCCGGCACGAACCATCCGCACGGGTCGCAGTCGCCCAAGGCATTCGAAATCGCTGGCGCGAAGCGTCGCTGAGAACAGGACACAGAACAATGGCAACAGCACCCCTGACACAGACCACCGGTCGTCGCAAGCGCGCCGTCGCACGTGCGTCACTGCGCCCCGGAACGGGCCAGTTCATCATCAACGGCAAGGCACTCGATGTGTACTTCCCGACCGCCGCTTCGCGGATGGTCGTCACCGAGGCCCTCACGGTCACGGAGACCACGGAGTCCTACGACATCACTGCGAGCATCCATGGCGGCGGCATCAGCGGCCAGGCCGGCGCACTGCGCATGGCTATCGCCCGCTCGCTGCTCGAACTCGATCCCGAGAGCCGCGGCACGTTGAAATCTGCCGGCCTGCTCACTCGTGACTCCCGTAAGAAGGAATCGAAGAAGTACGGCCTCAAGAAGGCTCGTAAGGCACCGCAGTTCACCAAGCGCTGACCGCGCTGGCGTTCTCATGAAGTTCGGTACCGATGGCGTCCGTGGCGTCGCCAACACCGAACTCACCGCCGAATTCGCACTGAACCTGGGTCGCGCTGCGGCCCAGGTTTTGTCGCGTCTGGGCGACGGCGCATCCGATGATGCCGCGGTCGATGATTCCCTGGTCGAGGTCGTCGTCATCGGTGGTGACACCCGCGAGTCGACGCCGATGTTCCGGGCGGCGATCGGTGCAGGATTCGCTGCGGAGGGCATCGATGTCATCGATCTCGGCACGGCGACCACGCCAATGGTCGCCTTTGAAGCTCAGCGCCTCGGCGTGATGGGCGCCGTGGTCTCGGCCTCGCACAACTCGTACGGCGACAACGGCATCAAGTTGTTCGCGCCCGGCGGCACGAAATTACCGGATCACGTCGAAGCCGCGATCGAGTCGACGCTTGCCGGCTTACAGCCCCCGACATCGCCAGCCGGTCGCATCGGTACCCACACCGAAACGCAGCCGTACGCCGACCATGTGGTTTCGTTGCTGGGCGGCCGCGACCTGACTGGCCTCAAGGTGGTGCTCGACGCCGCCAACGGCGCTGGCTGCGCGATTGCCCCCGACGTGCTCCGCCGGTCGGGTGCTGAAGTGATCGTCATTGCCGACGAGCCCGACGGACGCAACATCAACGCCGGCTGCGGTGCCACGTACCCCGAGCTCGTCGCTGCTGCTGTCGTCGAACACGGCGCCGACCTCGGAGTTGCGCTCGATGGTGACGCCGACCGGTTGATCGCCGTTGATCACACCGGAACGGTCGTCGACGGTGATCACATCATCGCTATCTGCGCAGCAGACCTCCGGGACCGCGGACAGCTCGCCAACGACACCGTGGTCGTCACGGTGATGACGAACCTGGGTTTCCGGCTGGCCATGGAGGCCGCGGGCATTCATGTCGTCGAGACCGGAGTCGGAGACCGCTATGTGCTCGAAGCCCTCGGCGCCGGCGGCCACTCGCTTGGTGGCGAACAGAGCGGGCACGTCATCTTTGCCGATCACGCCACCACGGGCGATGGCCTTCTCACGGCTGTTGCGCTGATCGACATCGTGAAGCGTGCGAATCGCCCCCTTGCCGACATTGCTGCAGAGGCCATGACGTCGCTGCCGCAGGTGCTCGTCAATGTGCGGGTGGCGAAGCGGATGGCGGACATTGCTGAGCAGCTGGCTGGTGACATCGCCACGGTCGAGGCGGACCTTGGGCGTACTGGCCGCGTCCTTGTGCGGGCCAGCGGCACCGAACCGTTGATCCGAGTGATGGTCGAGGCCCCCACCGTGGAGCAGGCCCAAGCGGCCGCCGACGGCCTCGCCGACATCGCCCGCGCCCGCTTCGGCTGAGGCGAGCACGTCCGAACTGTCAGGTGGTGGGTTTTCGGGCGAGAACGGTTCCCTGGTCGAACGGTCGCCCGCCGACGGGTGGGGGACGAATACCGACCTCGACATCCACGAATCCGGCGCCTTGAATCTGTTCTGCGACGGTTGCTGGGAACAGCTCGTAGGCCGTGACGACCTTGTGGGCGAACGGAGTGCCGTGCGCCTCGGCTGAGGTCGACCCGAAGAATGAGATGCCGATTGGCGCCCCCGGTCCGAGCGCTCGCATCCACTCCTCGAAGATGTCGCCGAGGCGGGACGGGTGCAGGTGGATGAGCGAGTGCCGGGCGACGATGCCGCCGAGCGACGAGTCGGTGTTATGGAGCGCTGTGAGGTCGCCGACATCGAACTGCAACTCAGGGAACGCTTGCTGAGCTTGAGCGATCTGGCCCGGGGAGAGGTCGTAGCCGACGACCGTGAGGCCGAGCTCGGTCAGGTGATTGGTGATGTGGCCGGGCCCACATCCCAGGTCAGCCACTGGACCCCTCTGGGGACCGGCCAACTTGGCGAACGCCGCGAGCCATTCCCGGAGGTCCGTATCTGCATCTCCATCGAGTTCGCGGAGCACGAGCGCCGCGTACTGCTCCGCCATGAAGTCGTAGGAGTCTCGAACTTCATCCGTCATCGGGTCACACCCTTGCATCTCTCTGTCAGGGCCGGGAGTCAGGCGGCGCCGGGCTGATTGGTCTGCGGGAGCGATGGTGACCGTCCTGGTGATCGGGCTGGCGGAGCGAAGTGGATCGAACCGGGATCGAGGCGTTCGCCGAGAGGGTGTTCGTAGCGCACAGCCGATGGTGGGATTGGACCTATCGGGGTGATCGGCGTGGCCCCGGAGGGCAAAATTCTTCGACCGGTTCGATCCGTGAACTCAACTGCGCCATCCGCGCCCACGGGCAGGTCAGCATTGCCGGCGATGCCCAGCCGCCCTCGGTGGTGCTGGCGATGATGATGCGAACAGACCAGCAGCAAGTTCCAGGTGTCGGTGTCGCCGCCGTGTTCCCAGTGAATGATGTGGTGGATATCGAGACCGATGGTCCGCGTGCAGCCGGGCACGGTGCAGCAGCCCGAGTCGCGTCGTTCGATGACTGTTCGGGTGCGGTCCGGCACGGTGCGCTGCGAGCGGCCCACCGACACGGGAACACCCTGCTCGACGAAGACCGGAGCCAGCAGGCCGTCGCACGTGATGAAACGGCGGATCGCGTCGGGCACCGTCCAGCCGGCCGTGTCAGTGGCGGTGGCATCAGTATCAAGAAAGACGCTCGTCTTGAATCGGGCGGCGCGAGCAGGGTCGTCGACGGTGGCCAGCGACGCCTCGGCGACCGCGCGGACAGCGTCGACCATCGTCACTGATTGCTGGCCTGCCTGAAAGAGTCGATCGTGCGCCTCATCGAGAGCCGAGCGGATGACGTTGCCGGTTTCGAAGTCGGTGGCGAGATGCAGTCGGAAGCCACCGTCCTCGCCGTACGTGTACGAGCAGTACTCATCGACCTCGGGCTCGGAGCTGTCTGCAGCAGCGCCCGACTCGGGCGGTGTGGTGGCTGGGTCGGCGCCGGGTACAGGCGCAGCGTCGACCAGCCCGGGAGGGGCGACCTCGTTGCCGTCGGCGTCGAAGGTCGGGAACGGGTAGTCGCGGAGCACGCGACTGAGCTGGTTGACGTTCAGCGCGACGCCGAACTCGAGGGCCTGATCGTCGACCCACCCCGGTGCGCGCCGGGCGATCGTTGCCATCTGGTCGAGCGTGAGTTCACCGCGGCGGAACGCGGCGACCGAGAGCGGCAGGTCGTTGATGCGCCGTGCGATCGTTGACAGCTGGCGAGCCGTCGCCAACGACACCCCAGCGCGCCACTGCAGATAGCTTTCGATCGTCCAGACGCCGGGGCCGACCCACTCATCTTCGTTTGCCATGAGGTCGACGGTCTCGTCGACGAGCGCGGCGTGGTACGAGTTCAGTACCCCCGTGATCCGGCTCAGTCGCTCGTCCCGAAGACGATCTGCCAACATGAAACCAGCGTACATTTGTACTGTCACAGAGTTGAGAGGGATCGTGCGTTCGTTCACCAGATCGCGAGCTTCAAGGACCGCCGGGGCGCTGCCGATGCACCAATCGTGCGTCTGGTCGAACGATCTGTTCTTGTGCTCGTCGCGAGTGCCCTGCTGGTTGGCTGCGGAGGTTCTGATGCGGGCACGACGGAGTCGCTGACCACCTCGACCGATCCCACCGTCGAAACCGCTGTCGATGAACGAGCGCCGTCGACCTTGTTCGAGCCGGAACCGTTGCAATTTGGCCCGCTTGCGGACTTCGAGCAGGGCATCAACGAACTCGACGTCCCGCGCCGAGTGTTCCTCATCGTCGATGGCGAGAACATCTCGGCGTTCGACCGCAAGGACCCCAACATCGGGTGCATGCTCTTTGCCGTCGACGAGCAGATGCGAGCGGAATTTGCGATTGCTGATCGGGATGCGCAGTTCTACGACCCTTGTCGCGGGAGCGCCTACGACATCTCGGGCCAGCCGCTGTGTACGGGGAGCCGGGCGCTCCAGCCGATCGAGATCGATGTCGTCGACGGCATCGTTACCTGGGCCGGGATGAACATCAACTCGAGCGATGCGGCCGTGCCTGTCGGGGCAGACTGCCCGAACACCCTCGAGCACTGACCAGCTCACCTCCGCTGCCCATGTCAGGTGGAGGCGGATCGGTAACCTGTGAGCCTTATGTGCGGCATCATCGGCATCGTCAGTCGGCCACCCACTCGGGAGACCCCAACCGCTGACCAAATTCTCTCGGGACTCGACGCGGCGATTGCCGCGCGACCCGATGTGCTTGCCGTCGCCCGTGAGGCTGCCGCAGTCGATGGGCTCCTCAAGGGGCTGCCGGGCGTCATGGCGCTCGCCGGGAAGGTCGACCTCGTTGCTTCGATCACGAGTCGCCTGAGCGAGCTCACTGCCTTCGCCGCGATGATCGAAGCAGACCTCGATGCCTCGGCACTCGCTGCTTCTTCTGACGACACCGCGGCAGGCCGCCTTGATGCTGATGCCCTCGAGCGCGCCAACGCCGACCTCATCACGCTCAAGGATTCGGTCTGGACGATCGGTAACGACCGCCTCCGCACAGCACGCCAGGTTGCGGCGCTCGCCGGCCCCGGTGCCACACCTTCATCGCTGTCCGGTTACCTCGTCGCGCAGCAAGCATTCTCCGCCCTCGACCGCCTTGAAGTGCGTGGTCGGGACTCGGCCGGCGTCCACCTGTACGTGTGGGGTCACGACATCGACGGTGATGCAATACGGACTCTGCTTGGCGACCGCGGCGCCGACCCGCTGTTCCAGTCCGGCTCGGTCGAAGTCTCCGGCGACTCCCTGTCATTCGTCTACAAAGCTGCAGCCGAGATCGGCGAGCTCGGGGACAACACCGCTGCGCTTCGCGCGGCACTCTCCGCCGATGCGCTGCTCCGGCGTGCCCTGCAGTCGCCCAGCGCCCGCGTCGCATTGCTTGGCCACACCCGCTGGGCGAGTGTCGGCATCATCTCTGAACCGAACACGCACCCGCTCAACTCGGTCGAATTCGAGCAGCCGGCCGGCGCCGATCCCGCCCCGTATGTCGTCGCAGCGCTGAACGGTGACGTCGACAATCACGCCGACCTGAGGGTCGAGCACGGCTTGCGCATCCCGATGCCGATCACCACCGACGCAAAGGTGATCCCCACGCTGATGTCCCGGCACCTTGCCGAGGGCGTGGCCCAGGAGGAGTCGTTCCGGCGCACGGTGTCGGCATTCGAGGGTTCGATCGCGATCGGGGTGGCCACAGCCAGCGCTCCATCGAAGCTTTTCCTGGCGCTGCGCGGCAGTGGACAGGGCCTGTACATCGGGCTCGGAGACGACTGCTACGTCGTGGCGAGTGAGCCGTACGGCGTCGTCGAAGAGACCGCAAGATACGTCCGGATGGACGGCGAACAAGACGGGGAGATCGTCGTCCTCGACGGTGCCCAGTCGGGCGACCTCGCCGGCATCACGCGACTGGCGTACGACGGCAAGGTGCTTCCGGTCGGAGACCACGATGTCACGGTGGCCGAGGTGACCACGCGCGACATCGACCGCGGCGACTTCCCACACTTTCTGCTCAAAGAAATCACCGAGTCGCCGAACAGTTTCGCCAAGACGCTCCGCGGCAAGATCGTCGAAGCCGACGGCGGACTGCGTGCAGTCGTCGGTGCGCGGGCACTGCCCGCATCCATCGCCGAACGCCTCGCTGCCGGAACGATCACCCGCATTCGAGTCATCGGGCAGGGGACCGCCGCGGTCGCGGGTCAGAGCACAGCGGCCATCCTCGAAGAGTTGACCGAGTCAGCGCTCGACGTCGACGCGATCACCGCAACCGAGCTGTCGGGTTTTCATATGCGGCTCGACATGAGCGACACGCTCGCCATCGCCGTCAGCCAGTCGGGCACCACCACCGACACCAACCGCACCGTCGACCTGCTGCGGGCGCGCGGTGCCGCGGTCATTGGCATCGTGAACCGACGCGGCAGCGATCTCACGGACAAGGCCGACGGTGTGCTCTACACCTCCGACGGTCGCGACGTCGAGATGTCAGTCGCCTCGACCAAGGCGTTCTATGCGCAGGTCGCAGCCGGAGCTGTGCTGTCGTGTGCGATTGCCGAGGCAGCGTCGTTGGGCTCGGCGAAGCGCCGCTCGCAGTTGCTCGCGGCGCTCCGCGAACTGCCCACGGCCATGCGTGAAGTACTGGAACGCCGACCATCGATTGCCGATGCAGCGCAACGTCTCGCGCCGTCGAAGCGGTACTGGGCTGTTGTCGGCAACGGCCCGAACAAGGTCGCGGCCGAAGAAGTGCGGATCAAGCTCAGCGAGCTCTGCTACAAGTCGATGGCGTGCGATTCCACGGAGGACAAGAAGCACATCGACCTGTCGTCAGAGCCGTTGATCCTCGTCTGTGCCGCTGGCCTCGAAGGGTCGACTGCCGACGACGTCGCAAAGGAAGTCGCCATCTTCAAGGCGCACAAAGCAACGCCGATCGTTGTTGCGAACGATGGCGAGACCCGCTATCACGCTGACGCCACGATCGAGGTGCCCGCCGTCGACCCGGCGCTCGGCTTCATCCTCTCCGCCATGGTCGGGCACCTCTTCGGCTACGAAGCAGCGCTCGCCATCGACGCCTCGGCGCGGCCATTGCGTGAAGCGCGCGAAGTCATCGAGCAGCTCGTCGGCCTCGACCTCACCGGTGACCAAGCGCTCACTCGAATCGCGGCATCGATGCCGGCTCCGGCCTCGTCCTACTTCGACGGCATTCGTTCGAGTCTGTATGACGGCCACCTGGAGGCCTCGACCGCTGTGCAACTCTCGATGATGTTCGGACATGTCCTCTCGGATCGTCCGATTCACGCATACCAGCGCCAGACCGGAAAGGTCGGTTCGCCAGTGGCGGTGATCGACGACTTCGTGAGCGCGCTGACCAAGGCGATCGAGGAACTGACGAGGCCCGTTGACACGATCAAGCATCAGGCGAAGACCGTGACCGTCGGCATTTCGCGCAGCGATGAGGGAGTCATCGATCGGGCGCTCGTGCAGGCAGTCATCCAAGCTGGAGCCGGGCGGGATGTGCTCAGCTACCGCACACTCAAGATTCTCGCCGACCTCGACCCGGCTGTCGCAGCAGTGCACGGGTACACCCGCTACGGGATCGACGGCGACTCCGTCTCGATCGTCGACCGCGGTGGCATCTCCCGTGGTCTCGAGAGTCGGGTGGATGGCAATGCCCTCCTGCGCGGGACCAAGCACCGGGTCGCCACGGAAGGTGATGTGCTGGTCGGTAAGGGACGCAGCGACGGACGGACGCTGATCTTCGTGCCGGAGATGAAGGGCGGCGAGACGATCGGAATCACCCTGCTCCATGTCGGGTTCCACGATCGCCTGTCGGCTGATGTGATGCGTTCGGTGCTGCAGGGGTACGACCGTCGATACGACCGGCTCGTCGACTGGGTCACGGAGACCGAGGGGACTTTCGACGACGCCAAGCTCGGCGAGTTCCCGGTCGAAGATCTCCTCATCGGACCAATTTCCGACACCGCCGACCGTTGGAAGCGCTGAAGCACGATGATCGGAATCGGTATCGACGTCGTTGACATCGAACGATTTCGGACGTCGCTGCAGCGGACACCGTCGATGCGCGAGCGGCTGTTCACCCAGATCGAGCTCGACTACGTCGCGCCGCAATCCGACCCCGTACCGTCGCTCGCCGCGCGCTTTGCAGCGCGCGAAGCAGTGATGAAGTCACTCGGTGTCGGCCTCGGAGCGTTCGGCTTCCACGACCTGTGGGTCGAACGGGCCCCCACGGGAGTGCCCAGCCTCGTGTTTGCCGGGCGTGCTGCAGAGCTCTCGGCCGAGGCGGGTGTGACGCGCTGGCACCTCAGCCTGACTCACAGCGACCTCGTTGCTGCTGCCTACGTCGTTTGTGAGTAGCGCGTAGCGAGCAGCGCCACGTTCATCTGGCACAGCTGACGCAGGTCGGCGTGGCCGGAAGTGCATCGAGCCGCTCGGCCGCGATCTGCCCAGCGCAGTTCGTGCAGGTTCCGTACCGGCCCGTTGCAAGACGTTGCTGGGCCGCCTCGATGTCGGCGAGCGCTGTGCTCGTTTCGTCGAGAAGTGCCGCGATCTGCTGACGCTCCCAGGCGATCGTGTGACCTTCCGGATCGTGTTCGTCATCAGTGGCGACGTCGCTCGCGGCCTCCACGATCTCAACGAAACTGCTCGTCAGACTTGCGGCGCGCCGACTGGTTGCACTGCGCAGTTCGTCCAGCCGAGCGCTGGGTTCGATGGGGTCGCTGGGGCCGCAGGTGGAGGTCATGGTGCAGTCAAGGATGGCGCAGCCAGTCGGCGGAGGTGGCTGATGTGCTCGTTTCCGGCACGCTGAAAATACTGTGCTCCAGGTCGAGGCCGCGCCAATTGGTCTGTGTGTCGGGTCGAATGCGACACTTCTCTCCATGCTTGCGGAGTTTCAGGAGTCCTGGAAAGAGCTGACGGCGCCGGGGGCGCAGTTCGCAATGAAGGAGATCGAGGTGCGCGGTGTGCCGATGCGGGTCTTCGAGTCTGCACCACCGTCGATGCGCTTCGTGTGGGAACTTGCCGCCGGGTACGGCGACCGCGACTACGTCGTGTACGAGGACGAGCGTTACACCTACGCAGAGTCCGATGCGATCATCAGGGCGCTTGCTCACCACCTCCGTGACGTGCATGGTGTCGGGGCCGGCGACCGGGTTGCTCTTGCGATGCGCAACTATTCCGAGTGGGTCTTTGGGTACTGGGCGATCGTGTCGCTCGGCGCCGCATGCGTTGGAATGAACGCGTGGTGGACCACCGACGAGATGGAGTACGGCCTCGCCGACTCCGCTCCGAAGGTCATCATCGCCGACCGTGAACGTCTCGAACGGATCACCCCAATTCTGTCGAAACTGCGCGAGAACACACCGATGCACATCATCGCCGTGCGGTGTGAGGACTCCGGTATCGATCTGCCGGATGGTGCCGACCACTGGAACGACGTCATCGACCCGGCAAGCGCTCCTGCCGGCCTGCCGGATGCCGACATCGACCCCGACGATGACGCCTGCATCTTCTACACGTCGGGCACCACTGGCTTCCCGAAGGGCGCACAGCTCACGCACCGCGGCTCGGTCCACAACCTGCTGAACCTGGCATTCATGGCCGGTGTTGCCGGCGCTGCTGCGGCCAAGGTGGCCGCAGCGACGGGCGCCGCCCCGGCTGCGCCCGTCGACCCGAACGCGCAGAACGTGTTCATGGCGCCGACCCCGCTCTTCCATGTCACGGCCAACAACTGTCTGCTGCATCCGGCCACGATCTCCGGCTCCAAGCTGGTGCTGACCTACAAGTGGGATGCTGCACGAGCTCTCGAACTGATCGAGCGCGAAGGCGTCACGAACTTCTCTGGCGTGCCCACGATGAGTCGCGAGATGCTGATGCACCCAGACTGGGAGAAGCGTGACACCTCGACCCTGGCGGGACTCGGCGGCGGTGGTGCTCCGCTTCAGCCGGATCTCGTCGAGAAGATCGACAAGTCGCAGGCGAGCATCGCTCCGAGCACCGGCTACGGGCTGACCGAGACGCACGGCATCGTCACGGCCAACTCGGGTGCGTTGTACGTCGCCAAGCCGGCATCGTGCGGACGCATCGTGCCGACGCTCGACGGCAAGCTGATCGACGAGCTGGGGAACGACGTCCCGAACAGCGGCAAGGGTGAACTGTGTGTGCGCGGCTCGATCGTGATCAAGGGCTACCTGAACCGCGAAGAGGCGACCGCCGAGGCCATTCAGGACGGCTGGTTCCGCACCGGCGACATCGCGACCATCGACGAGGACGGCTACGTGTTCATTGTCGACCGCGCCAAGGACATGGTGCTGCGCGGCGGTGAGAACATCTACTGCAGCGAAGTGGAGACGGCGATCTACCGGCACGACGCAGTGGCCGAGGCAGCAGTATTCGGTGTCCCCGACGACCGGCTCGGTGAGCTCGTCGGAGCAGCCATCGTGCTCGTCCCCGGTGCATCGCTCACCGACGATGAGCTGCGCGAGTTTCTGGCGCCGTCGATGGCCAAGTTCAAGATTCCCGAGCGGATCTGGATTCTTGGTGAGCCGTTGCCGCGCAATGCCAGCGGCAAGTTCCTCAAACGCGAGCTGCGCGAGACGCTGACCGCCTAGCGTCAGCCAGATGCAGCCCGTCCTCACGCCCGCCGAGATGGCAGCGGTCGACGCGGCGGCCCCTGAACACATCGACGAATTGATCGACCGGGCCGGTCGAGCTGTGGCGCGTGAGGCGTTCGACATGCTCGGAGGCGCCTACGGACGTGTGGTGCGGGTCATCGTCGGCAACGGCAACAACGGCAACGACGGTCGCGTGGCAGCAGCCGTGCTGAGCCGCCGAGGGGTCCGGGTTGATCTCATCGACGCCGCCGAACCACCCGCGCGTCTCGCGTCTGCCGATCTCGTCATCGACGCCGCCTATGGCACCGGGTTCCGTGGCACCTGGTCGCCGCCCGACGTGGGCGACACTCCCGTCCTCGCGGTCGACGTTCCGAGCGGTCTCGACGCACTCGACGGATCGCTGTCAGGGAACGCGCTCAGTGCCGATCGCACGATCACGTTCCAAGCACTGAAGCCGGGCTTGCTCTTCGGTTCCGGCCCGCGCCTGGCTGGGCAGCTACGCGTCGTCGACATCGGCCTCGATCTTGGCCCCGGCACATCCGCGGCGCGCTGTCATCTGGTCGAACGAGTCGACGTCACATCCTGGTGGCCGCAGCGCGCCCGCGACGCCCACAAATGGCAGGGGGCCGTCCGCATCGTCGCGGGCAGCGCCGGGATGATCGGGGCCGGTGCCCTCTGCGCCAATGCTGCTGCACGCGCCGGATCGGGCCTGGTGAAGGCATCGGCACTCGGTGGGCGCGCCGGTGCTCGCGCCGAAGTGATGGAGCAGCCGCTTGCGGGCGACGATTGGTCAGCCGATGTACTTGCCGACATCGAACGCTTTGGTGCGCTCGCCATCGGCCCAGGGCTAGGCCGCGATCCACGAACGCTCCCGTGTGTGCGAACCGTTCTCCGCGGGACGTCGATCCCTGTGGTGATCGACGGTGACGGGCTGTTCGACCTCGACGGCAGCGCCCAACGTGGCGGGGCGACTGTGCTCACTCCGCATGATGGAGAGTATCGCCAGTTGACCGGGGCACTGCCCGGAGCTGATCGAATCGCGGCGGGGCGCTCGCTGGCAGCTGCAACGGGGTGCGTCGTGTTGCTCAAGGGGCCGACGACGGTCGTGGCTGATCCGGACGGCGACGTGCTCCTGGTCGATCATGGTGATCAACGCCTGGCCACCGCCGGTGCGGGTGACGTCCTCACCGGCATCATCGCCACGGCGCTGGCCGCCGGCGTTCCCCCGTTGCGCGCTGCTGCAGGCGCAGCCTGGCTCCACGCCGAGGCGGGTGCGGTGCAGCAACCGTGGGGCCTGCTGGCCGGAGACCTCGTCGACGCGCTGCCGCGGGCACTTGCTGGCCTACGCTCGACTCATGGTGTTGGTGCTGGCGATGGCGACGCAACGGAAGTGACCGCGCAATGAGCGATACGCGGTGGGCCTGGATCGAGATCGATCTCGATGCAATCAGGCACAACGTTGCCCATCTGCGCGCCGTGGCGGACCCCGCAGCGGTGTGGGCCGTCGTCAAGGCCGACGGGTACGGCCACGGTGCGGTCGATGTGGCGCGCGCGGCGATGGCTGCTGGGGCCGAGGGGCTGTGTGTCGCGATGGTCGCTGAAGGTTTGGCGTTGCGCCGTGCGGGCATCGATGCTCCGATTCTGATCTTGAGTGAGCAACCCCCGGAGATGGCCGGCCACATCGTCGAGCATCGGCTGACACCGACCGTCTACAGCCGTCAGTTTCTCGACGCACTCGTCGCCGAGGGCCCGACCGGCCTGCCGGTACACCTCAAGATCGACACCGGGATGCAACGCGTCGGGGTCCACCCCCACGCAGCAGCGGCACTCGCCCAGTCGATTGCTGAGCGTGCTCCCGCCGTCCGACTGGCAGGGGTGTACAGCCACCTCGCCGTGGCCGACGACCTCTCGGATGACTTCACGGCTCGTCAGGTCGAGCGATTCGACGGCGCGCTCGAGCACGTCGTGGAACAGGTCGGGTCGGTGCCGCTGGTGCATCTCGCCAACTCCGCGGGCGCGCTTGCGCATCCCGACACACGTCGTTCGATGGTTCGTGTCGGCATTGCGATGTACGGCATCTCGCCGGGTCACGGCGTCGATCACCTCTGCACAGACCTCCGGCCGGCCTTGCAACTTCGGGCACGTGTGTCGTACGTGAAAATGGCGCGGGCCGGCAGCCGGATCTCGTACGGCCGCGTCCACAAGTTCGACCGCGACACGACGGTCGCCACGATCCCGATCGGCTATGCCGATGGGGTGCCCCGGCGATTGTCGTCAACCGGTGGTGAGGTACTGATCGGTGGCCGTCGCTGTCCGATCGTGGGGCGCGTGACGATGGACCAGATCATGGTTGACTGCGGCGACGACGAAGTCCGAATCGGCGACGATGTCGTCTTGATTGGTTCCCAGGAGGGGCCGGACGGTGTCGAGACCATCCGCGCTGAGGACTGGGCCGACCGCTTGGACACGATTGGCTACGAGATCGTCTGTGGGATGTCGGCTCGCCTGCCGAGATTCCCGCGCCGTAGCATCGATGGCTGATGTTGCACCTCCGAGCGTCTTCGATCGCCGACACGCACGCTGTCGCCGCCGCCGTCGCCAGCCTGTCGCGTGCCGGTGATGTCGTTGTACTCGCTGGCGAGATGGGCGCAGGCAAGACAGCGTTCGCTCAGGGCTTCGGCAGTGCGTTCGGCATCGTCGAACCAATCACGTCACCGACGTACACACTCGTCCACAGCTATGACCTGCCCGCGCCGGTCCGCGGGCTGAGCTCCATGCACCACGCCGACCTCTATCGGCTCGATCGGACTGCGGAAGTCGCCGACCTCGCGCTCAGTGAGCTTGCCGAATACGGTGGGGTCGTCCTCGTCGAATGGGGTGACGTGGTCGAAGGAATCTTCGGTGATCACTTGACCATCCATCTCGATCAGGACCCCGATGACATGACCGACGAGCTCGACCTGGATCGTGCCCGACTGATCGAAGTGGTTGGCACCGGTTCGAGCTGGGCCGGCCGCTGGGATGTTTTGCGCAGCAACTTGTCGAGGTTCGCATGCTGATTCTGGGGATCGAAACTGCGACCGAGCGCGTCAGCGTCTCGATTGGCGGCCACGAAGGCGTCATCGGTCTGTTTGAAGTCACGAAGGGTCGCCGACACGCTGAGACCCTCGTTCCGGCGATCGAGTTCGTGTGCCAGCAGGCGGGCATTGCGCTCGATGAGATCAGCGTCGTCGCCGTCGATGTCGGCCCGGGCCTCTTCACTGGCATGCGGGTCGGTCTCGCCTCGGCGAAGGCGATTGCACAGGCACTGCGGATCCCGATGATCGGGATCACCTCCCTTGACCTGCTCGCCTTCCCGTGCAGGCACACCGACCGCGTCATCGTGCCGGTGATCGACGCACGCAAGGGTGAAGTCTTCTACGCGATGTACCGACAGGTGCCCGGTGGCATCCAGCAGGTTGCCGAACCGGCAGTGGGCCCCGTTGAAGACCTCGTTGCCGATCTGATGGCGCGGAGTCAAGACGTTCTCATCGTTGGCGACGGTGCAGTGCGCTACCGCGAGGAGATCCTCGACGGGTATCACTGCGAACTCGGGGGCGACCCGCACCCGTCGGCGGGCCAGCTGGTCCAACTCGCCCATGCTCGTGCGTTGCGCGAGGAGTGGGTCAACCCACGCGAGATCGAGCCGGTCTATCTGCGGGCACCGGATGCCCAGATCAACTGGTCGACTCGGGCGGCACGGACATGAGCGTGCTCGAACGGCTCACGGGTCGACAACACGCCGCTGGCCTGACGATCACGCCGATGCGGAAGCGCGATCTGCGGCACGGGATCCTCGACATCGAGTCGGTCGCGTACCCGGTTGGCTGGTCGCACAGCATCTTCGTGAGCGAGATCGACCAGATGCGGTCCGGCACCCGCCAGTACGTGGTGGCCCGCGTCGACGGTGACATCGTCGGCTACGCGGGCCTGTGGTTCGCCGTTGACGAGGCCCACGTCACCAACGTCGCAGTGTCGCTGGAGTTTCGTCGGCAGGGAATCGCCCGCGCCATGATGTTGCATCTCGCTGATGTGGTGATCGAGCGTGCGTGCGTGGCCTGGACCCTCGAAGTGCGGATGTCCAGTTCGGGTGCCCAGCGGCTCTACGAGTCATTCGGATTCGAGTCCGCCGGTGTCCGCCAGAAGTACTACGACAACGTGGAGGACGCGATCGTCATGTGGTGCCATGACGTCCAGTCAGATGCCTACCGCTCACGGCTCGACGCGATACAGCGCGAATCCGGAGAGCATGAATCCGGAGAAGGGGCCACCCGTGGCTGACCACAATCTGACCGTCGACGAGTCGACGCTGATCCTTGGCATCGAGACGAGCTGCGATGAGACTGCGGCGGCACTCGTGATGGGCGGCTACGACGTCGTGTCGAACGTCGTGTCGACCCAGGTCGAACTGCATGCCGAGTTCGGCGGTGTTGTTCCCGAAATCGCGTCCCGAGCCCATCTCGACGTCCTCAATCCGGTGATCGCCCGCTCGATCGTCGAGGCCGGCGTCGACGACTCGCGAATTGATGCCGTGGCGTGCACTGTCGGGCCTGGCCTCATCGGTGCACTGCTGGTCGGCGTCTCAGCAGCCAAGTCCTTGGCTTTGGCGTGGGACGTGCCCTTCGTCGGGGTCAATCACATGGAGGCACACCTGTATGCCGCGTCGCTCGAAGACCCGACGTTGGAGTTCCCGCTCGTCGTTCTGCTCGTCTCGGGTGGTCATTCGATGCTCGTCGAGATGCAGGATCACGGTCGCTATCGCCTGCTCGGCCAGACGATCGACGATGCTGCTGGCGAAGCGTTTGACAAGGTCGCTCGCTTCCTCGACCTCGGCTACCCCGGGGGGCCGGCGATCGACGAGGCAGCGATGCTCGGTGACCCTGAAGCAATCAGGTTCCCGCGTGCGCTCATGGACGACAGCTACAACTTCTCCTTCTCCGGGCTCAAGACCTCGGTGATGAACTACGTCCGCAAGAACCCCGACGTGAGCTCGGCCGATGTCGCCGCGTCGTTCCAAGCAGCAGTCGTCGACGTGCTGGTTGCCAAAGCTCGTGCAGCGGCGAAGGCGACGGGTGCGACGAGCATTGTGCTGGGCGGCGGAGTGGCAGCGAATTCGCTGCTCCGTGAAGAGATCCTCGAGGCGTGCGCGAAAGATGGCATCCAGGGATTCCTGCCGAGTCGTGCAATGTGTACCGACAACGCCGCGATGATCGCTGCGGCTGGGTGGCATCGTCTGCGCTCCGATGGCCCGACATCGCTGGCCGTCGGCGCAACACCCAACCTCCGGCTTCCGTTCATCGACTGAATTGTTCGCCCACCTCTTCCTCCTCGCCCGCGCGGGCGCCGCCCTGCCGTAGCGCGCTCCGCTCGGAGGAGCCGGGTGCTGGGTCCTTAACCTTTTCACGTTTGCCCGATTTTGCCGGTCGAATACAGCGCATCGTTGGGCGGATGGGAGTGCGAAATCGGGCAAACGTGAAATGCGCCGTGTCCTGCCGTTCTCGTTCCGTTGGGCTGGCCGTCGCACCCACTGTCGGGGTATGGAACCTCAAACCGTCCCGCGCGCCCTGACTCCCACTCCGTTTTCGTCGGTGGACGAATATCCGGAGGTCGACTTCATCCGCGACCTCGACATCCGGCGCGCCATCCTGGCGGTTTTGCTCGCCGCCGACCGAGAGTTGGGTTCCGCCGACGTCGTCCAGCGGCTTCGTGCGGTCCACGAGATTGAACTCGAGGGCCGCCAGAAGGCCACACCTCGCCAGCGTGTTTCGGACACGCTGCGCTCGCTCGAACGGAGGGGCTGGTGTCGCCGTGTCCGCCGCGGCCGCTACGTGGCGGTTCCGTCGGCGATGTCCCCCTCGCGTCGCTGGCGCTCGATCAACTGGAGACGTCCAACCGTGCGCGACCGTCGTCGGTAGCCCGCTCCACGCCAGATACCGTTGTGGCTATGACGTTCAAGATCGGCGCGCACGAGCTGTCGGCTCCCGTGGTGCTTGCGCCGATGGCTGGCGTCACCAACGCTCCATTCCGGGAGATGTGTCGCAAATTTGCGCCCGGCCTCGTCTACGTCAACGAGATGGCCATGGCCACCCCGGTCGTCCACAAGAACGCCAAGACCGATCGAATGATCAGTTTCGGCCCCGACGAACAGCCGCGTAGCCAGCAGCTCTACGGCTCAGACCCGGAAATCATGGGCAAGGCCGTCCACATCCTGTGTGATGCCGGGCGCGTCGATCACATCGACATCAACTTCGGCTGTCCGGCGGCCAAGGTCACTCGCCAGGGCGGCGGTGCCGCTGTGCCCGCCCGCCCCGAGTTGCTCCGTTCGATTGTTCGAGCTGCAGTGAAGAGCGCCAGCCCCTACGGCATTCCAGTCACCACCAAATTCCGGATGGGCCTCTTCGACGACTGGCTGATGCACGTTCGCACCGGTCAGATTTGCGCCGAAGAGGGCGCGGCCTCGATTGCGCTGCACGCGCGCACCGTGCAGCAGCACTACTCCGGCGAGGCCCGGTGGGACGCGATTGCCGAGCTGAAACAGGCCGTCGGGTCGATCCCGGTGCTTGGCAACGGTGACATCTGGGAAGCACACGACGCGGTCCGGATGATGGACGAGACCGGCTGCGACGGCGTCGTCATCGGCCGCGGCTGCCTCGGCCGTCCCTGGTTGTTCGGTGACCTGGTGGACGCCATGTCTGGTCGCCCCGTTCGTCCGAGCCGCACGCTCGGCGAAGTGTGTGAGGTGATGGCGGAGCACGCCAAGCTGCTCGCCGCCCACATGGGTGAAGAGCACGCCATGCGTGACTTCCGCAAGCACGCCAACTGGTACATGAGCGGCTACCCGGTCGGACCCGAAGTGCGTCGCCGGATGTCGACGAACAGCTCGCTCGCGGAGCTCGACGACATCATCGCCACGCTCGACGCAACGGCCGAAATCGTCGAAGGCGGCGAACGCATCAAGCGCGGCCACACCAACGGCCCGATCAAGGTTTCCGTCCCCACCGGTTGGCTCGATGCGGGCGCCCGTGAGGCACTCGACACCGACGTCACCGTCCCCGACGACGGCGACGTCATGGCGCTGTCCGGCGGCTGAGGTGATCAATCTCCAACATCCACTCGTTCTCGCATCGGGCTCGCCGCGGCGGCGCGAGCTGCTGACCAGCGCAGGTTTGCGCTTCGCCGTGCGGCCCGCCGACATCGACGAGACACCCTTGCCAGACGAAGCCCCCAGCAATTACGTGCGCCGGTTGTCGATCGAGAAGGCCGCGGCATCGATGAACTCGCCGCTCGCCAATTCGGCGGAACTTGTGCTTGCTGCCGACACCACCGTGGAGGCGAAGGGCGAAATCCTCGAAAAGCCGCTCGACGAGGACGACGCGTACCGAATGTTGCGGACGTTGTCTGGCCGCAGCCACCTGGTGCACACCGGAGTCACCCTGTCGGCGCCAGTGACTGGTGCTCGTCGATCGAGCACCATCGTCGTCACGACCAAGGTGACCTTCGCTGACCTCGACGACGACGCGATCGACTGGTACGTGGGAGCGGACGAAGCCGGTCGGGAGTGGGCGGACAAGGCCGGCGCCTATGGCATCCAGGGCGCCGCAGCGGCCTTCGTCGAGCGAATCGAGGGCAGCGTCACGAACGTGATTGGCCTCCCGCTCGCTGAGACGCTGACCCTGCTTCGAAGCAGCAGCTGATTGGCACTCTCGGCCGCCGGTTGCTAATCGCTCCGCGCGAGTCTTATCATTGGCACTCGGTTTGGGAGAGTGCCAATCGGGTCCTCCATCCAAACCGTCGCAATCAACAGCCACACCCCCAATAGTGACGTGCCAATGGAGGCAATACACATGAACCTGAAGCCGCTGGACGACCGCATCATCGTCCTTCCGAACGAGCCCGAGACGCAGACCGCTTCCGGTCTCGTCATCCCCGACACTGCCAAAGAGAAGCCGCAGCAGGGCGAAGTCCTCGCCGTTGGACCGGGCAAGCGCTCCGACAACACCGGTGAGCTCATCGAAGTCGGCATCAGTGTCGGCGACGTCGTCCTCTACAGCAAGTACGGCGGCACCGAGGTCTCCTCGGATGGCAAAGACCTGCTCGTACTGAACAGCCGCGACATCCTCGCCATCGTCGGCTGACCCAGAAGTTCTGACTGAGAAACAAAGAAAGAGAAAAATACTTACATGGCAAAGATTCTGAAATTTGATGACGAGGCGCGCCGCGCACTCGAAGCCGGTGTCAACAAGCTCGCTGACGCCGTCAAGGTCACCATTGGCCCGAAGGGCCGCAACGTCGTGCTCGACAAGAAGTTTGGCGCACCGACGATCACCAACGACGGTGTGTCGATCGCGAAGGAAATCGAGCTCGACGACGTCTTCGAAAACATGGGCGCCCAGCTCGTGAAGGAAGTCGCCACCAAGACCGACGACATCGCCGGTGACGGCACCACCACGGCGACCGTGCTCGCACAGGCCATGGTCAACGCTGGCATGAAGAACGTCGCCGCTGGCGCCAACCCGATGGAAATCAAGCGCGGCATCGAGAAGGCCGTCGCAGCTGCAGTCCAGTCCATCAAGAAGCAGTCCAAGGACGTCGACGACAAGAAGGACATCGCTTCGGTCGCCACGATCTCGGCAGCCGACGAGTCGATCGGCCAGGTCATTGCCGACGCCATCGACAAGGTCGGCAAGGACGGCGTCGTCACGGTCGAGGAGTCGAACACGTTCGGCACCGAGCTGGACTTCACCGAAGGCATGCAGTTCGACAAGGGCTACCTGTCCCCCTACTT
>RCMY010001863.1_pt1 | contig 19467 bp, 18 predicted proteins | sample 2041341 | NCBI WGS metagenome assembly RCMY01 (sample SAMN09708234, study PRJNA481090) | Marine sediment metagenome, whole genome shotgun sequencing project. | reverse complement strand
CATCGCCGAAAGGCCTTGTGGAAGTTGGTCAAGAAATCGACGTGCAGGTGATCGAAGTGAAGCCCAAGAAGCGGCGAGTCTCGTTCTCTCGAAAAGCCTTGTTGGATGATCCGATGGCGGGAATCGAGGTGGGCTCGGTTCATACCGGCACCGTGAAACGCCTGGTCGATTATGGGGTTTTCGTAGACATTGGTCCCGCCGAGGGAATGGTGCATCTCAGCGAACTTGCCGAATACCGCCCCCACCATCCCTCCGAGGTAGTGTTGCGCGGCGATGAAGTCCAAGTGAAGGTGTTGAAAGTCAACCGGGAAAAGCGGCGCTTGGAGCTCTCCGTGCGTCAGGCGCTGTACTTCCCAGCGTGACCGACCCCCAACCTCATGCCATGGACCCAGAGAGTGGTGAGAGCCTTCCCGAAGCCGAACTCCTTGCAGCCCATTCCATGGCGCTGCTCGATGCGCTTCGGATCAACGTGGAGCGGTGGGCGGTGAACAGTCTGGTTTCGCGGTCGCCCGCGACTGCCCACAAACGGGTCCAAGAGGGCGCAGACCGCATAAGTGCCCAGGTGCGAAATTCTGTCCTGCCCGACCTCGTAGCACTTCTTGGTGCTGACATCGATCATCAATGGACGAGTCCATTGGAGATCGTAAGGACTCTCGTCGGGCCGATCACCTCTGAGCTCCAGTCTTTGAATGTTCCGGCACCCCACCGCGATGCCAGCAGCGTTGCGCTTCATCCCGACGATCTCTACAACCTCGCACCGGCAACCTTCGCTGACGTGCATCTCTCGCTTCACGACCTGGGTCTCGCATGGGGAGCGGCCAAAGCCCACGTCCATCTTCGACGGCACCAGGTACGAGTACCGGATCGTCGACCGGTAGTGGTGGTGTGCGCTCCTGAACTGGGGGACCGCTCGCGGTTCGATGCTTTCGAAGTACACCATGTCAGGAACGCCCAGAAGCTGGCTGAGTTCAGCTCCCATACCGAACCGGACCTTGTGATCGTTGATTTGGACCGCACGTCCGACCCGGTTCCGTTTCGTATCGACAATGCCCACGTTGTTGGTTTTGGGTCCCATGTTGACACCCCGCGCCACGACGCCGCCCTCGATGCCGGCTTCGACGCCGTGATGGTGCGTTCGCTGTTCTTTCGCCGCCTTCCTGAGCTGCTCGCTCCCGTCCAGAAATCGACCGCCTCATGAAGACCCGAGCCGATTTGCTGATCGCTCCCTCACTTCATGGATCTGAGTACTGCCGGGCCCGTTCCGCAGCCGCTGATTCGTGGCTGGCCGAGGTGTTCGCAACCGCAGCCCAAGGCGACGCGTCGAAGCTGGCGCTGGTTGCCGTTGGTGGATACGGGCGAGGGGTGCTCTGGCCCCAGAGCGACCTGGACCTCGTGCTGTTCCACAGCAAACGTCGGGATATCGCCGCCGTCGCCGAACGTCTCTGGTATCCGATTTGGGATCGCAATCTGAAGTTGGGTCACGCAGTCCTCACCCCGAAGGAGGCCGGTCAGCTTGCCAGTGCAGAACTGGAGCGGGCAACTGCGTTTTCGGCCATGCGTCTGATAGCGGGAAGCGCTGAGGTACTGGCCGATGCTGCGACCCAGATCTCCCGAGCTCGCGGAAAGCGGGCGTCGGCACAGCTACGAGAACTGGCCCGAGTTATCGAGGACCGGCATACACAGTTCGGTGACGTTGCATTCCGATTGGAACCTGACCTCAAGGAGGGCCGGGGTGGCCTTCGAGACTTGGATGCATTGCGCTGGGCCGAGACGATGCAGCCCGGATTTGCCGCCGACCTGCTGGTGGGACTGGACGATGCCGCTGAAGTCCTCACCCGGGCACGGGTGGAGTTACACCGCATCAGCGGCCGTGGCGGAAACCGGCTCACCCTGGACGATCAAGACGTCTTGGCCGCCGCTGTTGGTGTGGGCTCTGGCCAGAAGCTGATGAAAGAGGTGTCCCTGGCGGCCCGCCGTATCGCCTGGAACTCCGATGAGGCATGGCGACGGTGGCGGCGAACCGAACGAGAGTCGGCGGCGCCGGCGCGCGATCGGGACGAACTGCTGAGCGATGACATCCAGATTCGCAACGGAGCTCTCACCTTCACCGGGACCGCCAATCCCGTGCAACGACCATCGCTGCTCCTCGAGATAGCCGTTCTCGCCGCACAACGCTCGCTCCGGATCGACCGGAGCGCCCTAGCCCGGCTACAGAACGAATGCCCGTTTCTCGATCGCAACGTGTGGGACGAGCGAACTCGCCGCCTCTTCGCCGACCTGTTCCTCGCTGGCCCTGTGGCCCTGGCCGTTGTGGAGGACCTCGACAATTTCAATCTGATGGCTCGCATTCTGCCCGAATGGGATGCGGTCCGAAGCCTGCCGCAGCGGAATGTGTTGCACACCTTTACCGTGGATCGCCATCTATGTGAGACCGCTGTCAACGCCGCTGCGCTCGCCAGCCGAGTCAGCCGCCCTGACCTCTTGGTCGTCGGCGCCCTCCTCCACGACATCGGGAAGGGGTTCCCCGGTGACCACACCGAAGTAGGCATGGACATCATCAATACGATCGGAACCAGAATGGGGTATACCGACAACGACATTGCCGTTCTCGTTGACCTCTGCCGCCACCATCTGCTGCTCCCTGATGTAGCGGTCCGCCGAGACTTGGCCGATGATGGAACGATCCAGATGACGGCGGCCGCGGTCTATTCCAAGGACTTTCTCAATTTACTGGCTGCGCTCAGCGAGGCGGATTCCATCGCAACTGGACCGGCGGTGTGGGGGTCATGGAAAAAATCGTTGATGGGCGAGCTGGTGTTTCGGACCGAAGCGCTCCTCAATGGCGAGCCCTTCACCGGGCCTGCCCCTCTGTTTCCTAGTCCAGAGACAAGGGAACTGATGGCTCAGGGAGAGCGCCAGTTTGCGATCAGCCACAACCGGCTGACCGTCATCACCCCCAATGAGGCCGGGACGTTTGCCGCCGCGGCGGGGGTGCTCATGATGAATGGACTGGATGTTGTTCAGGCCGCCGCAACCGCCGAAGGCGGCATGGCGGCCAATGAGTTTCTTGTTTCCTCCGACGGCGACGATCGGATCGATTGGGAGCCGGTCTTGGCGCTGATGGAGCGGGCGTTGGACCGCCGCTTGGCTGTTTCGGCCAGGGTCGCGGACAGAGCCGAGAAGTTGCAGCGGTATCGTCGCCGGCTCTCGGCTACACCGCCCGTCACCTCGGTCACCGTGGATAATCGGATTTCCTCGGTGGCAACGGTGGTCGACGTGCATGCTCCGGACTCTGTAGGAGTGCTCTACCGCATCACCCGGGCCATGGCCGACCTTCGCCTCGACATCGGCAAGGCGACCGTGCAGACGTTGGGCCCCCAGGCTGTTGACAGTTTCTACGTCACCGATGCCACCGGCAACAAGTTGGACGCCGAATTGGTGGCCGAACTGAAGATCGCCGTCCTGCATGCGGTGAATTCGGCACGATGAACGCCCAGGAGCCGAATATCAGTGCCCAGGATCTCCTGCGCTGGTCCGAGTCGTTGGCGGGGATCGCTCAGACGGGCCTGGCGTTCTCCACTGCGGCATTCGAACGGGAACGTTACGAAGAGATCATCCATGTTGCGGGTGAAATCAAGGCCCGAGCCACCGCTGGCGAACCGCTGGAGTTCTCAGGGGAGTGGCTGCGTCAGATCGCTGATGGATTGGCCGGGTACGCCACACCGAAGGTAGCCGTGGGTGCGGTTGTGGGGAACGACAACGGCGAACTTCTGATGATCCAGCGGGCCGATAGCGGGATCTGGCTGTATCCGACCGGATGGGCTGACGTCGGCTACTCGCCGGCGGAGGTGGCGGAGAAAGAGGTTCGGGAGGAGACCGGCATCGTCTGTGAGGCGGTTCGTCCGCTGGGGGTCTTCGATGGCCTCCGCCTCGGTTTTTCGGCCGTTCCGCTCTATTCGATCGTTTTTCATTGCCGGGCGGTTGCTGGCGAGTTGAAACCCCACCCTCAGGAGGTCCTTGACCTCGGCTGGTTTACACCCGATCGGCTGCCAGACCCCATCGCCAGCCAGGAGCGTTGGCTGGATCTAGCGTTTTCTGCGATCCGGGGCGAGCCGATCGAGGTGTACTACGACCGGCCTCGGCCCGACGTGTGGCTCCGGTAACTACTTCTGGTCTTTCAGAAACTCTTCGATCTTGGCGATCAGTTCGTTGCCCGAACCCGAACTCATGGCAGCGTCGTACTCAGTTTCGAGGTTGCTGACGTATTCGGCCATGTCGTCGTCATCAGCGATCATCATGTCTATTTGACGGACGTACTCCTCGGCTGCTTGGCCGAGGTCGTGTATCGGGATCGGGAGCTCCAACAGCTTTGAAACCCGTTCGACCAGCGCCTTGGCCACCTTGGGAGACTGGGCGTGGGGGACATAACTCGGCACGGCTCCCCAGAGCGAGACCGAGTCAAGGTTGGCGTCGTGGGTGGTGGTGTGGACCACGCCCACGATCCCGGTGGGTCCCTCATAGGTTGAGGGCTCGAGGTCCAGTCGGTCGCGAAGCTCTGGGTTCATGGCCGATCCGTAGATCGTTGCAGGCCGCGTGTGGGCGACGTCGGCGATCAGGGCACCCAGGCTGACCACCATCTCAACGCCGGCAGCTGTAGCGAGGTCGCGTATGGTCTCGGAGTAGGTTCGCCAGCGCAACTGCGGCTCGATTCCTCGCAGGATGATGAGCTCCTGTCCGTTCAGCGACCCGTGGCTGAAGGTGTTCTCGGGCCAGTCGATTACCCGCTCGGTTTCGGAAAGCCGCACCATGGGACGGCTCTGCTGGAAGTCATAAAAGGGCTCGGGATCCAGTCTCGCAAACACCGTGGCCCCGGACTGCTGGGCGATGTATTCTGCCGCCGACGAGGCGGCGTCGCCAGCATCATTCCAGCCTTCGAACGCCATGATCATGATCGGCGAGTTGAACGATGGAGTGTGGAGGTAGTCGACTAATGCCACGCGACTCACGGTACCGGGCCCATACTTGGAGGGTGCAGATTGAAGAGGCCACCGAGGTCACCACCGAACTGGTAGCGGCGATGAACCGTTTGATTCCCCAGCTCTCCCGCTCCAATCCTCCGCCATCTGCGGAACAACTGGCCGAGCTGGTGGCCTCCGACGCTTCCCGTCTGTTGCTGGCGGTCAACGACGAGGGGCACATCGTGGGTTCGTTGACGCTGGTGCTGTTCCGTATCCCCACCGGTGTGCGCGCCTGGATAGAAGACGTTGTAGTGGACGCCGAGGCCCGTGGTCTGGGAGTTGGCGAGAAGCTGAACCAACATGCGCTTCGGTTGGCGGCCGCTCACGGTGCGGTGTCGGTAGATCTCACCAGCCGCCCATCTCGGGAGGCTGCCAATCGTCTCTACAAACGAATGGGATTCGAAGAGCGCAGCACCAACGTGTACCGCTATGACCTCACGAAGCCGGACTCAGCTCCAAGTTCGAACTAGCTCAGACGCTCTTTCCTGCCAGCGCAATTGCATCGGCGTGAAGGAGCGCTTTGATCCGACCGAGGTTGTTCCCTCGACGCCCGGCGGCAGCTTTGGCCACACCCACCGCGGTGGCGAGGAGGTCCTCCTCGGGCGCGAGCTGGTGAACAACTCCCGCCGCTAATTGCTGCTCGGGAGCAAGCCGTTCGGCGGTCACCATCAGTCTGCTGGCCGCCGGCCGACCAAGAACGTCGGCGAACAGCGCCATCATCCCCGGCGAGAATGGCATCCCCAGATCCGCTTCTGGAAGGCACCAAAATCCCCGTTCTGTTCGCCCGATGCGCAGGTCACCGGCCAACGCCAGCATGGCGCCGGCGCCGAAGGCATGACCGTTGAGCGCAGTCACTACCGTGAACGGAGCGGACAAGAGGCGGGCCCACAGCTTCTCGGTGCTTCCAACGAACGCCAGCGCTTTGTCTCCAGCTTCGCTCAGCGCGGTGATGTCGAAGCCGTTGCTGAAGAACTTGCCGGAGCCGGTGACGACCAACGATCCGATGGACTCATCGGCTGAGGCCTGGTCGAGCAGGCCGTTCAGGTGCTTGATGACCGCGGGGGTGAAGCGGTTTTCATCGTTGTTCATGTGGAGTATGGCCACACCGTCCTCCACCCGTTCGAGTGTCAGAACCTCACCTAAGCCGGTATCGGTAGCTCCCATAGCGGGAGAGGGTAGGCGCATCGCTTCGCTCCGCCTCATCGGCGTGACTGAGCAGCCGTCGATGCGATCACCCTCCGAAGTCCAGCTGGTCGGGAATCGTCGAACTCCGATGACCGACGTTTCGGCTGACCATCAAGATCGGCGGAGTGGTCAGCCATTACGCTGCGGCGGTGACAGGTGTCTCAGTGATCGAGCAGGCCGAAGCGGCGCTCACCGATGAGCAACGATCGGAGATCTTTGGCTGGAAGATGTTCGACTGGGGATGGTCGGCGTTCAGCACCACCGTCGTCACCGCCCTTCTGGGGCCGTACTTCCTGGAGTTGATCGATGACGATGCCGGAATTTCGGTTCTGGGTCTGAACATCGATGAGGGAAGTTTCTATCCCTACGTGATTAGCTTGTCGGCGATTCTTCAGGTCATCGCTCTTCCGCTGGTCGGGTCGGCGGCCGACTTCAGCAACAAGAAGAAGGCCATCATGTTGACGCTGGCCTACATCGGGTCGATCGCCACCATCGGTCTCTTCTTCGTGGTTGAGTCAACCGTTGTGCTGGGCGGCCTCCTGTTCGTTGTTGCCGCGGTGGCGTTCTCCGCTGCCTCGGTGATCTACAACTCCTATCTTCCCGATATTGCACCCCCGGCCCTACGGGACAGGATCAGTTCGGCTGGTTTTGCCGTGGGGTACATGGGCGGGGCGCTCTGGTTGGCCGCAAACTTCGTACTCATTCTGCTGATGGAAGACGATGCTTTGGCGGTTCGGATCAGCCTCGGCGGAACCGGCGTGTGGGCTCTCGTCTTCATCTGGTGGTTCCCTGGTCGCCTGCTTCGACCTCGTCCTGCCAATCGTCAGAAGCCAGCGGGCGTCGGCTGGCTGAAACTGAGCGTTACCTCGGTGTTGGCCACACTCAAGGAGATCAAGTCCGACCACCCGGTCACCTTCCGGTATCTGATCGCCTATCTGATCTTCAACGACGGGATCGCCACCGTCATTACCGTTGCCGCCGTCTTCGCAGCCGACGAACTCGACGCCGAAGCCACTCAGCTTCTCCTGCTGGTTCTGCTGATCCAAGTGGTGGCCGTTCCCGGGGCGATCGCCTTTGGCCGGTTCGCCGAGCGTGTGGGAGCGAAGAAAGCCCTGATCATCAATCTGTGTGTGTGGGTGGCTCTGGTGCTCTACGCATTCTTGATCCTCAACAACATCACCCAGTTGTTCGTGATGGGCTTCTTCCTCGCCCTTGTGCTGGGTGGCTCGCAGGCCCTCAGCCGCTCGTTGTACGCCCAGATGATTCCCCATGATCGGGAGTCCGAGTTCTTCGGCTTCTACGAGATCGCTGCTCGAGGTACCTCGTGGATGGGTCCACTGGCCTTCGGTATCGCCAATCAGGTCCTGGGCTCGCAGCGCCAAGCGATTCTCATCCTTCTTGTCTTCTTCGTGGTGGGCTTAGTCCTGCTGATCCCGGTGAAGGTGCGGCAAGGCATGATCGATGCCGGTCAGGACCCCACGGGGCTCGTTCTATAGCGCCGGCGTTCTTGTTCTAGGGCTGGCGCTGTGGTCTAGGGCTGGTGCTGGTTGGAGAGCGAACCGGCCAGTTGGTCCAGGGTCGCACAACCGGTCTGGCTCATCACGTTCACCAGATCGTCGTGGAGAATGTCGAAGGCATGGCCCGCTTCGCCATTGCCGAGCGCGCCAACGCCGTACATGAATGCCCGGCCGCAAAATACGAAGTTGGCGCCCAGAGCGATCGCTCGAGCGACGTCGAGGCCTGACCGAACTCCGCTGTCGAAGAACACCGGTACAGAGCTGCCAACCCGAGAAACGATCGACGGGAGTGCATCGATTGCGGCGACCGCACCATCCAGTTGGCGGCCACCGTGATTGGAGACCTGGATCGCGTCGGCGCCGTGATCCACGCATCTCTGGGCGTCGTTGGGGTCCAGGATGCCCTTGACCACCAACGGGCCCTCCCATAGCGCTCGCACCTCGGCGAGGTAGTCAAACGACAGTGTTCCACCCAGGCTGGCGCCAACGAATCCGGCGGTATTGCGCATCGTCGCTTGATCCACGTACTCCTCGAGGGTTCGGAAGCGAGGCATGCCGTTGCGAAGAATTTCCATAGACCATGCCGGTCGGAGGATCGCCTGACTGACGAGGCGAGGACCGATCGTTGGGGGGACCCGGATCTGGGCTTTGCGCTGCCGTTCTCGTCGGCTTGGGCTGGGGACGTCGGCGGTGACCACCAGTGTGGTGAAGCCGGCGTCGGCGGCTCGTTGGATCAGCTTCTGGCGCACGTGAAGATCGCGCGGTGGATACAGCTGGAACCAGCCCATTCCATCGGTGAGTGGGCCAACGATCTCGGGCGATTGCGTTCCGACCGTGCTGAGCACGAACGGGATCCGCCGGTCGGCTGCGGCTCGGGGGAGGGAGAGATCGCCACCGGGCCAGATGAGTCCCACCATGCCGATGGGGGCCATGCCGATGGGTGCGCTGTAGGTGATCCCGAAGAGGGTGGTTTCGGTGGACGGGGCGAACGGTCCCTTCAGTAATTGGGGAACGAACGTGATTCGCTTTAGAGCGGCGTTGTTACGAGCGATGGCCTCGTCGCGGCCGGTCCCGCTGGCTAAGTATTCCCAGGCGAAATGCGGGATCCGTCGTTTGGCCCGACGTTCAAGATCGGTGATTGCCGGATACTGATCCATCAACGCCCCCACCCTCCCCACCTTAGAACGCGACCCCACTACATTGCGCTTCCGAAATTTCTGCTGACCCGACACCCAGTGTCGCTTTCAGCAGACAGAACGGCCGATTGTCACCTCCAGCAGAAGTATGGGCAGGGAGGTGGGTTTGCGGGGTCATCTAGATGCGACGAACCCGTTACCGCTTGAGCTGCTGGATGAGGGAGGCGAGGGCCTGAAGCGCTTGCTCGCGTTTCATGGCCCACGACCCCGGCGCCAACATGGCGACCGAGCGGCGAACCTGCTCCCAGTCTTCGGCGGTTTGGGGCGTAGATGATGATGAAGCTTGAGGGTTGTCCATCTCCGCCACGGTAGCGAACGTTTGTTCGGTTTCGCGAAAAGAAACTTCCCCGCTAGACAAGCTGTCAAAGCGCCCTAATCGGCGGGGGCGGGTCCGATCTGGAAGACGCCGCCGTCGAGGCTTAGCACGTACATCTCGCCGTTCTCGTCGGTGCCGAATGAACTCAACACATTGCGGGAGAGCTGGAGACCGAGATTCCGGAAAATCACGCCGCCGGGACTGGTTTGGGCACCGAACATTTCGCCGGAGCAGAAGTCACCGAAGATGTAGACCCCGTCGAACAACGGGAGCAGCTGGCCCCGGTAGACAGCCCCTCCGGTTACTGAACAGCGGTCGTTTTCGTGGCCGTAGGCCAGAATTGGCCCGGTGTGGTCCTCCGGTTCGGACCCCCCTTCATAGGGTTCGAAGCCTTCCATCTGGTTCCAGCCGAGATTCTCCCCGAAGCCGCCGCCAGCCGCTGCCCGGAGCAGGTTGACCTCTTCGAAACGATTTTGGCCAACATCGGCAATCCAAAGATCACCGGTGTCGCTGTCGAAGCTGAAACGCCACGGGTTTCTTACGCCGTGGAGCCACACTTCGGGGGCGCCTCCACCATCTAGGTAGGGGTTACCGTCGGGAATGGAGTACCTCATGTCCCCCGAGGCCCCATCGGGGTCGATTCGCAGGATTGACCCGAGGAGCGTGCTGGGGTCTTGACCAGAACCCAGCGGATCGCCGCTCCGGCCTCCGTCGCCGATGCCGATGTAAAGGAAGCCGTCGGGACCAAAGGCCAAGCCGCCACCATTGTGGTTGGTGAACGGTTGCTCCACCCGCAGCAACTCGATCCGGGTGTCGGTGGCCACGTTGTCGCGGTCCATGGTGTAGCGATCGATGAGGTTGTTGCCGTCTTTGTCGGTGAAGCTCACGAACAGATGGCGACCATCACTGGAGAAGACGATGTCCAGCAGGCCTTGTTCGTTACCGCTGCTGACCTCGTCGGAGATGTCGAGCACGGCACCGTTTCGTAGGGCGAAGCGGTCCGGTTGGTTTTTGGTAGTGGTGCGGGTGATCTGTCTGACCCGGCCACCTTTTTCTCCAACGTAGAGATCGCCGGTGCCGCTTCTTCCAACGAGCGCCAGGGGCGCGTCCACCTGGGCTACTTCAACGAGCTGAAGTTCTTGGCTTGACCAGACGGGTTCCTCGGCTGACAGCGGTGTGCTGGTGGTGCTGGGTACCTCGGTGGGATCGGGCTGGACCGGCTCGGTGACGGTTACCCCGAGGTCGGTGGTGCCTTCGGACTGTTCGTTTGAGCTGGCCCCGCAGGCACCGGCCACGAGCGCGACGATTGCCACTGTCACGATCCAACGATGAAAAAACCTACGGTGTGGTGCCATTGCCACTGCCTTCCTTGGTGACCCGGGACGAAACTCTCTCACGAGATGAGCCGAACCAGGCCCTCCTGAACAACAGACACTACAAGCTTCCCGTCCTGAAAAATCAGACCCCGGGCGAGTCCGCGCCCTCCTTGGGAACTGGGGGTGTCCTGCATGTAGAGGAACCAGTGGTCTGCTCGGAACGGACGATGGAACCACATGGCGTGGTCCAGGCTGGCCATCATGAGGTTTCCGCTATGGAAGCTCTCGCCGTGAGGCAGGTTGACCGTGTCCAGCAGGGTCATGTCCGAGGCATAGGTGAGGACGCACTGATGAAGCACCGGGTCACCGGGAAGGGCTCCGTCGGCCCGCATCCAAACCTGCTGGTAGGGCGGCAGCGGTTCGCCGGAGGCTCTGCGGGCCTCGTCGGGACCCACGTAACGCGCATCGATCGGACGGGGTTGCTTCAACCACTCGCCGAGGATGGCTTGTCGACCGGCGTTGCGGGTGGCGAAATCGGGGAGTGACGCGGGGTCGGGGGCATCATTGGGCGGGTCGAACTGGTGCTCGAACCCTGGTTCGGGGGCATGGAACGAGGCGGTGAGGTGGAAGATCGATTCACCGTGCTGGATTGCGATGACGCGGCGGGTGGTGAAGGAACGACCGTCTCGGACTCGTTCCACCTCATAGACGATCGGAATCGTGGGATCTCCGGGTCGGAGGAAATACGAATGTAGGGAGTGGACCGATCCGCTGTCGACCGTTCGATAGGCGGCGACGAGCGCTTGGCCGGCCACCTGCCCCCCAAAGACCCGTTGGCGCATGTCGTTGGGGCTCTGACCACGGAATATGCTGTCTTCTATCCTTTCGAGGTCCAACAGTTTCACCAGATCATCCACGGCGGATTGGGCGGCATAGGTTTCGCTCACCTTCTTAGTGTGCCCGTCGATAGGAGAACATCGTGTAGCTGCTCGGGCCATCCCGGTGACGGGCGTCGGAGGCTACGGTTAGGACTCCGCTATGGCCAGTTTTCGGCACAATCTTCTCAACTTCGTTGATGGCCGATGGGGTGCCGCGGGCCGGTACGTGATCGTTTCGGCCATCAATGTTCTGAACCACCAGATCGTGCTCTACGTTGCCAACTCCATATGGGGTTGGCCGGGCGGGTGGGCCAATGCGTTTGCCGCTTCGGTGGCGCTGGTCCCGGCCTACTTCCTCACTCGGACGTTGGTGTGGTCGGTGAATCGCAGCCATTCGGTTCGCCGGGAAGTCGTGCCGTTTTTCGCCTTGGCGCTGCTCGGCCTCCTGGTTTCCTCGGGCACCTCGGCCGTTGGCCAAGCCATCTTCGGAGCTGGCCTTTTCGTGAACGTGGCCAGCATGATCGGTTATGTAGGAGTCTGGGTGGCCAAGTTCTTCGTTCTCGAACGAATCTTCGCCAGCGACCAGGAAGAGGCCCCAGGGCCGATCGGTGACCCACATCCCGGCAGCCGCGTGAGAAGCGTTTGACCCCGGAGGAGATGAGCCTAGCGGTGGCGGCTAGGGGGTTCATGCCGACCGAGGAGGGTGTGGCGTTGTCCGAAGCCGCCGAAGGCGTCGATCTCTCGCTAGGCCCCTTGTTGGAAGTGGGCAGCTACTGCGGGAAGTCCGCCCTCTATCTTGGTCCCGTTGCCCGCCAGCGCAACAGTATTCTTTACTGCGTCGACCACCATCGAGGTTCTGAAGAGAACCAAGCCGGTTGGGAGCATCACGCACCTGACTTGGTGGATGCCGAGCTGGGCCTCATGGATACTCTGCCGTCATTCCGTCGGACCGTATTCAACGCTGGTCTGGAGTCGTGGGTGGCAGCATTGGTGGGCGACGGTCCCCGTATCGCCCGTCACTGGCGGACCTTGTTGTCGTTTCTCTTCATAGACGGCGGCCACGGGGAAGAACCGGCCCGGCTGGATTTCGAGCTCTGGACGCCTCACGTTGCGCCGGGCGGGATCCTGGCCATTCACGACGTCTTCCCGGATCCGGCCGATGGTGGTCGAGCCCCGTACGAACAGATCTATCTGCCGGCGTTGGCAGGGGGATTCGTTGAGCTGAGCAACAGCGGCTCACTCCGGGTGCTTCGTAAAGAGGTCTGACGTGGGGGTCTGGCCGAAGAGGGCGTCAGCAGCCAAGATCACGGCAGCGGCGGTGTAGGTGCTCTTCTCCCGATCCGGAAAGTGGATGAGCTCGGGATAGACCATGCCGGTGAAGTACCGACCATCGGCATCGTCGCGCAGTGCCTGGGCATCGGCGAAAAGCTTCAATGCCCGTGACCCTTCGCCGGCGGCGAGATGGGCGATCACGCATTCACTCGTCTCGGCCGCGGTCACCCACGGTCGGTCGTGAACGCAGCGGCAGCCCTTGTCTTCCATGATGAACTGATCCCATCGAGCGGCAAGGTGCTCCTTGGCGTCATCACCGGTGACGGCACCTCCCAGCACTGGGTAGTACCAGTCCATTGCCCAGCGGTCTTTCGGTTCGAAAGCTTCGGGCTGCGAGGCGATCACATGGATGAGTCGTCGGCGAGCCGATACCCATTCGGGTTGAGCGTCGTCCAGCAGCTCTCCCAGCGCCACGGCGCAATTGAGGCTGTGAGCGATTGATGACGACCCGGTGAGAAGGGCGAAACTCCATGGTATTCCGTTTGGACGACGGGCCCAGATGATCTCCCCCCGTTTTGTCTGGAGATCGATTACGAACTCCACGGCGGGCTTGACGACGGGCCAGAACCGGTCCACGAAATCCCGGTTGCCGGTGGTGAGCCAGTGATGCCAGACGCCGGTAGCGATGTAGGCGATGCAGTTGGCATCGAATTTGGCGTCCTCGATCCCGTCGGCAACGTAGTAGTTGTGCCAGCTGCCGTCGGGGCGTTGCAGTTCGGCCAACCACTCATAGGCAAGTTCTGCTTCGTTGACGAGTCCGGCGGTTGCCATTGCCATCGCTGATTCCACGTGGTTCCAGGGGTCGGCATGGCCGCCGGGGATCCACGGGATCATGCCCGAGGGCAGCTGCCAGTCAGCGATGGCCTCGGCGGACGCCACCACCTGGTTGGCGGTGAGTATTCCCGTGACGCAGGGAACCGACACTCGCAGCTACGCCTTCACCGCGTATTGCACCAAGCTCTTGCCCAGGATGGGGTTGAGGATGCGGTCGGCGAGCCGTGTTGAGCGGGGGGCCTTCACGATGTCCCACGTGAGAAATCGGAGGTAGAGCTTCACCAACGGATTGTTGTCATTGGTGACGCCCACCGCGCATTTGAGCCACCAATAGGGGCTGTGCAATGCGTGGGCTCTGTGGTATTCGGTGGGTTCCAGCCCCACGGACTCCAGCTTCGTGGTGAGTTCGGATCGGGTGTAGATCCGCACGTGACCGCCAGCAACCGTGGGGGCGTGGTAGCCGTCATCGAGCCACCAGCAGATCTGTTCGGGTACGGCCGACGGCACGGTGGCGGCGATGATCCCGCCAGGCTTGAGCACCCGGCACAGCTCTGCCATGACACCGAGGTCGTCCGGCACGTGCTCCAGGATTTCCGATGCGATGATTCGATCGAAACTGTTGTTGGCAAAAGGGAGGCCGAGACCATTGGCCTGCGTGCAGCCGACGTAGGTGTTGTCCTCCTCCAGGTCGCCTGCTTCGATCATGGCGGTAAAGGTGTCCCGAGTGGATTCCATCTCGTTGAGCGCCAAGTCCGCAGCCACCACCTTGGCACCGCGGCGGGCACTCTCGAAGGCGTGCCGCCCAAAGCCCGCACCGAGGTCGAGCACCGTCATACCCGGCTCCAGGTAGAGACGGTCATAGTCGACGGTAAGCACTAGCGATCAGCCCCGTGAACAGCATGCGCCCGCATGGCAATGACTTCTCGATATTGCTCAACCGTTCGGATTGCGCTCTGGCGCCACGTGTAGAGCTTGGACACCCGCTCACGGCCGGCCGCCCCAATTCGGGCCCGAAGTTCGGGATCATCCAGCGCCCGCCGGATCGCATCGGCCAGCGCATCGGCATTCCCGGGCTCGCATTGGAGAACGGTCTCTCCGTCGGTTCCGGTCACCTCTTTCAGCGCGCCGCCGGTAGTGGCCACCAATGCGGTGCCGCTTGCCATGGCCTCCACCGCAGGAAGGGAGAACCCCTCGTACAGGCTGGGCACCACGGCCACCTCAGACTCGGAGTAGAGCTCCACGATCCTCTCGTCTGGCACACCGCTCACGAAGGTGATGAACGGGGTGAGGTTCAGTTCGGTGATCAAGGTGTCTGATGGCCCGCCGGGTTTCGCCCGTCCGATCACGGTGAGCCGAATGTCCCGACCCTCGGCCCTTAGCTTCGCCATCGCACCCAAGAGAAACTTCAGACCCTTCATCTCGGCGTCGGCGCTGGCGGTGGTGAGGAGGCGGTTGGGCTGGCGCGAAACCTCAGGATTGGGTTTGAAGAGCTCAGGGTCAACGCCAACGTGCACGAGGCGCATTGTGGAGCGGTCCACGCCCATGTCGTTGTGGATATCGTCGATCGAGTTGTCACTGACCACGAGAATCCGGGGCATGCGCCGGGCCACCCGGGCCTGCATTTCCACAAAGGAATACCATCGACCGATGCTCCAGCGCTTCCGCCAATTGGGGGCGGCGGCCATCTCCAGCCGGCGGTCCACCGTGATCGGGTGATGGAGTGTGGTGAGTACTGGCAGCATGCGGTTGATCGCCAGCATTCCATATCCGAGGCTCTGGTTGTCATGGACGATGTCGAACTCGGTGGTGCGGGGTTTCAATTCCTTCCAGGCCCGAAGGGTGAATGCGAACGGTTCGCTGAAGGCCCCGGTGGAGAACTGTGCCACCTCGGCCAGGTCCGCCAGAGACTTCAGTTCCCAGTAGGCGGGGAAGCGGCCCGGGAATTGGTCATTGAAGATGTCCAGGCTGGGCAGCTTGGTGAGGGTAATACGCTGGTCGAGAACCGGGTACGGCTGGCCGCTGAAAACTTCGACGGAGTGGCCCAGGTCGACCAGCGCTTTGGTGATGTGCCGGGTGTAAATACCCTGCCCGCCGACCGTGGGCTTGGAGCGGTAGGACAGGTAGGCCAGCCGCAGCGGTTGTTCACTCACGAGTACAGGGTAGGGGGTTCAACTCCGGCCCTGGCGAGGGGGTGGCTGAGGCCTGTGGCATGGCTCAGGTCTCCAAGATCAGGGTGACGGGTCCGTCGTTGGCGATCATGACCTTCATGTCTGCACCGAAGCGGCCGGTGGCCACCGTAAGGCCGCTGGACGCCACCTTCTCCATGAACGTGGTGAAGAGGGGGAGGGCCTGTTCCGGGCGGGCTGCTTTGATGAACGACGGCCGGTTGCCTTTGCTGGCATCGCCGTAGAGGGTGAATTGACTGACCAGCAGGATGTCGCCGCCAACGTCGGCGACCGACAGGTTCATCTTGTCTTCGGCGTCGGAAAAGATCCGCAGCTTCACGAGCTTTTCGGCCATTTTTTTCATTTCGATGTCGCTGTCGTCATGGGTGATCCCTACGAACACGCAGAGTCCCGGGCCGATTTGGCCCACCATCTCGCCGTCAACGCTGACCGCCGCCATACCAACCCGTTGCACCACCAAACGCATCGTCCGAGACTACCGAGAGCGACCAGTGCACCGGACGATCCAGCAATCCCGAATCTTGCGAAGAAATTGGTCTCGCCAGTTCAAAAGCGGTGGCAGCGGGCAGACTTGGCGCGTGCCGATTCCGCGACCGCAGTTGCAGCTGCGGAAACCCCAATGGTGGTTCGTGGGCATTCTCGCCGGTATCTGTCTCGCTGGGTCGCTTCCTCCCTGGGGCTGGTGGCCGTTGGTTTTCGTGGGGTTTGCGCTGTGGGATCACCTCACCGCCTCGGTTCCCCCACTACAACGGTTTCTCCGTTCCTTCGTGGTAGCGGCCACCTGGCTGACCATCGCAATGTTCTGGATGATCGACCTCACCGCCCCCGGATTTGTTGTCGCCGTTTTGGCCTACAGCGCCTATTTCGGCGTGGCCGGCGCAATTACCCCAAGGGACCGCGTGGCTCGATTTCTCGTGTTTCCATTCGCCATCATGCTGGCCGAACTCGTCAGATGGCGATTTCCCTTTGGTGGAGTTCCGCTGGCCAACCTCGCACTCAGCCAGGTGGATACACCGTTGGCCGGAACCGCTCGCATCGGCGGGCCGTACCTGATCATCGTTCTGGTTGTCCTCCTGGGTCTCAGCGCCCGTGAGGTCTTCACCACCGATAACCGGCGGCTCGCAATTACGGGCGTCGCGGTGACTGCGGCGTTCGTTGCCGGTAGTTGGTTGCACCCCCGGGCGTCGGACACCGGCACCGTGGAGGTTGCGGTGGTGCAGGGTGGTGGGGCCACCCGGACCCGGGCCAGCGGGGAGTCGGCGGCGGTGGTTCTTGGCCGACACATCGAGGCCACCCGCTATATCGACCAGCGTGTGGACTTGATCCTCTGGCCCGAGAACGTGGTAAATCCGGGCCGTTTCTTCGATGTAGACGCGGCCGCCGAGATCGTCGCCGACGTTGCTCGCCAGTCTGATGCAACCCTGCTCACTGGCTGGTTCTACCGGATCAATGATCGAGAGACGGTCAACTATCAGGCCGCCACCAATTCCGACGGGGTGGAAGTGGGGCGATATGAGAAGGTTCGGATCGTCCCCTTCGGGGAGTTCGTGCCTCTACGGGGTCTGATCGAGGCGTTCAGTTCAGACCTCCCCAGCGCCGACGTGCGCCAGGGGACCGGACCGGCAATTCTGTCCACACCCGAGGGCGTGGTGGGTGTGAGCATTTCCTGGGAGGCCTACTTCGAGCGACGTACGCGGGACGCGATCACCAATGGTGCCGAGATCCTCACCAATCCCACCAACGGTGCCAGTTACTGGCTCACCCAGGTGGCAACCCAGCAGGTGGCCAGCAACCAACTGCGGGCAATCGAGGGTGATCGCTGGTTGTTGATGGCTGGTCCAACCGGGTTGTCGGCCATAATCTCTCCCGACGGCGTAGTGGTGCAGCGATCCGACATCGGCGAGCGAATCGTTCTGACAGACACGATCACTCGGCGGGAGGGACGAACGCTGTTCAGTTATGTGGGCATCTGGCCGGTTCTGCTGTACGGGCTGGCCCTGCTGGCAAAATTCGGCCCGATCCGTGGCCGCAAGGCGCTGCCGACCGGTACCCCTCCGCCTGGGTGACGACCGCCGATAACCTTCGCCAAGTGCCTTCTTCCTCCCCGGATGCCACCACCCTCCCAGCGCTGCTTCGGGCGGCCCGTCAGATACCCGGACTCCCCGGTACTCCCGGCAATCGGGTGCCCGTATGGTTCATGCGTCAGGCCGGTCGTTCGCTTCCTGAGTACAGGGAGGTCCGGGGCGAAGGCACCATCCTCAATGTCATTGCCGACACCGAACGCGCCACGGAGATCACCCTGCAACCGGTCCGTCGCTACGGGGTGGACGCCGCAATCCTCTACTCGGACATCGTCACCCCGGTGTGGGCGGTGGGCTTCGGGATCGACATCACCCCCGGGGTGGGACCGGAGTGCGAAATCCCGTTCTCTTCGGCGGCGGACCTGCAACGCCTCCGCCCGCTGGAAGCTAGCGAAGATCTCCCCTTCCAAGCCGAGACGATCCGGAATGTTGTGGCCGAGGCGGGTGTCCCGCTCATCGGTTTCGCTGGCGGCCCCTTCACGCTGGCCAGCTACCTGGTGGAGGGCAAGCCCTCGCGGACATACACCAAGGTGAAGGCTTTGATGTTCGGCCAGCCAGACCTCTGGCACAAGCTCTCCGACGTCCTCGCAGACATCGCAATTGCAACCCTCACTGCGCAGGTGGAGGCTGGTGCCTCCATGGTGCAGCTCTTCGACTCCTGGGCCGGGGCGCTGCGACCTGAGCACTACACCGAGTTCGTCCTACCCCACTCCACCAAGATCCTTTCTGCCATGGGTGAGCTTGGAGTTCCCCGAACGCATTTCGGGATCAACAGTGGCGACCTCCTGGGCCTCATGGCCGATGCCGGCGCCGACGTTGTAGGCGTGGATTGGCGTACACCGCTCGCCACCGCCCGATCTCGGACCGGTGGTCGTGTGGCTTTGCAGGGCAACCTCGATCCCGCGATCACCACCGGAACGTGGGCGGTGGCCCGAACCGAAACGCAGCGGGTACTGGCGGACAACGATGGCCATCCGGGCCATATCTTCAACCTTGGTCACGGTGTCATGCCAGAATCGGACCCCGGCGTCCTCAAACAGATCGTGGACCTTGTTCACGAAGAGGGCACCTGTTGAGCTGGATCAGCGTCTTTGAAGGCGCTGCGCCAGTGGTCGGCCCATGCGGGTAGCCGTTGTCGGCGGTGGCATTGCCGGGCTGGTGTCCGCATATGACCTCGCCAACGCTGGTGCCGACGTCACCGTTTTCGAGGCAAACGATCGATGGGGTGGGAAGATCTTCAGCTCCATGATGGGGGAGCGACGGGTGGACGCCGGTCCCGACAACTTCTTGGCGAGGGTTCCGGATGCCACCGAACTCTGCGAAGAGCTCGGCCTCGGTCCCAAGCTCACCGTTCCCGTTTCGCCGGTCCCGGCCTACATCTACCGATCTGGTGCACTTCATCGCCTGCCTGAGGGAACGATGCTGGGCGTGCCAACCGACTTCACGACGCTGGGAGGTTTGATTTCGGGCGCCGGAATTGAGCGGGCGCGGCTAGACCTCACCCTGCCGGCGACGCCGATCTCTGCGGCCACCAGTGTGGATGATTACTGTCGGGCCCGCCTCGGCGATGAGGTCACCGACGTCCTCATCGATCCAATGGTGGGCGGTATCAACGCGTCTTCGATCAAACACTTGTCGCTGGAACAGGGAGCCGCCCAGCTCTTTGCC
>RCMY010005614.1_pt1 | contig 19470 bp, 17 predicted proteins | sample 2041341 | NCBI WGS metagenome assembly RCMY01 (sample SAMN09708234, study PRJNA481090) | Marine sediment metagenome, whole genome shotgun sequencing project. | reverse complement strand
GTAGCCAGGATCATCGTCATTCCGCCTGAGGCGAGCCCGCGGATCGTCGCGAGCACTTCGCCGACGAGTTCGGGGTCGAGGGCCGACGTGATCTCATCGAGCAAAAGGATTTCTGGGTCGCTGACTAGCGCTCGAGCAATTGCAGCCCTTTGCTGCTGCCCGCCAGATAGCCGGTCCGGATAGTCAGCGGCTTTCTCTTCGAGACCAAGGCTCGCCAACAGCGGGAGTGCTTTGGCATCAGCGTCTTGCTTCGACAAGCCGTGGGCTTTCCGCAAACCGAGGGTGACGTTGTCGAGCGTATTGAGATGGGGGAACAGGTTGAACGACTGGAAGACAATCCCAATCCGCTTTCGCACGCTGTTCGTATTGACGCCGGACGCGGTGATGTCGACACCATCGAAGATGATCTCACCACTGTCTGGCTTCTCAAGAAGGTTTATACAACGAAGCAGAGTCGACTTGCCGCAGCCGCTTGGTCCGATGAGGCAGACTACGTCGCCGTCATCGACCTCAAGATCGACGCCATTGAGGACATGGGTGGTGCCGAACGACTTATGCACACCGCGGAGTTCGAGTTTCATACGCCAGCCTGCAGTCGTCTGGCCCGATCGCGGGCGGTGTACCAGTCGGCGAACCGTGCGGCCGGAACACTGATGAGTAAGAAGAGAACGGTAGCAAACGCATAACTTGAGTAGTTGAATGTGCCGCTCGACTCAATTTGCGCTTCGCGGACCGCTTCTCGGATGCCGAGCACACTCACGAGCGCAACGTCTTTCTGCAGGCTGACGAGGCCGTTAAGCAGAGCAGGTATCACGTTACGGACCGCTTGGGGGAGGATCGCGTATCGGAGCGCCTGCCACTGGGTCAGCCCGAGGGCTCTGGCCGATGATCGCTGGCTTTCGGGTACCGAGTCGATGCCAGAGCGGTAGACCTCAGCCGTGTATGCCGAATACGACAACACGAGGGTCATGATGCCCCAGAACATCGGGCTCTTGGGCACGCCAGGGAGGCCGAGGGCGGGAACACCGAAACCCAATAGATAGAGCGCCAGGATGATCGGGATGCCGCGGAAAACGTCGATGTAGATGATCGAGAGCATTCGCAGGGGGAAGAATGCGGGCCCGCGAAGCGAGCGGATGACGGCGACGAGAAGAGCAAAGAAGAGAATCGCTATTTGGGCGACGACGAACATCTTGATATCGAGCCAGAAACCGTCGAGGATCGCGGGCGCCGAATCGCGCATGTGGCTGATGGAGAAGAACTGTTGGCGAACGGTTGGCCAACGAGGGCTACTGCCGATGGCAATAATCGCGACGACCAAAAGGACAAGGGTGCTCGCGAACGCGATAAGCGCGCCACGAGCACCCTCTTCTTTGAGAGCATCAGAGTTGATGCGAGGAGGCAATGCCTACTCCGTGAAGGTTGGAATCGAGCCGCCACCGCTGAGATAGGTCTCCTCGAGTGCGTCAACGGTGCCGGCTGCCTTTAGCGCAGCGAGAGCGGTGTTGACGCATCCGACGAGTGGGTTGCCCTCTTCGAACAGCATGCCGAGTTGATCACTGTCGCCTGATCGAGGGAGAAGACCAATGATCGACGCAGTGTCAATCTCGACTGCCGTCACGTAGTACGCGGTAGGAACGTCGAGCACCATGCCGTCGAGTTGGCCCGCGTCGAACGCGGCCTTCGCCGCGGCGTTGTCGTCGTAGACCGCGACGTCACTGTTCGGGGCGATTACGTCTTCGGCGTAGGTGAGGCTCGTTGTTCCGATTGCGGCGCCGATCTTGGCGTCTTTCAGCTCGGTGATCGAGGTGGCACCGATGATTGACGATCCTTCGACCGCGATAATCGCCTGCTCAACGTCGTAGTAGCCATCGGAGAAGTCGACGACCGCATCACGGTCAGGAGTGATGGAGTACTGCTGGATGTTGAAGTCGTAGTCCTTCTCGCCAGCCAGAACGGCTTCGTCGAACCCCGTCGCAACCCACTCAACGTGGTCGCGGCCAACACCGAGCTCGTCGGCGAGCGCAAAGACGAGTTCAGACTCAAATCCTTCACCCGCTGACGGATCACCAAAGGTCATCCATGGAGGGAAGACCTCTTCGCCGGTGGCGACAGTGAGCGTGCCGTCGGTCTTGAGCGGAAGGTTGGCCATGTCGCACACGACGCTGCCTGCAGCTTCGGTGGTTTCGGCGTCGCTACCACAGCTCGCGGCAAGCAGTGCTGTCGCCAGACCGAGTGATACCAATTTCTTTGAATGATTCATTTTCTCTCCCTTGAAATCAACACGCATATCTAGCAGCGCACCAACCCACTATCTACCTAGCGTGACACCCGCACAAGCTCAGCTTCGTCGTACTTGATGAGTTCTCGGTAGCCGAGCTGTTCATAAACGCCACGGGCAGCGATGTTGGAGCACTTCACATTCAGTCCAACAGAGGTGTACTGCGCGCGCAGCTGGTTCGTCAGGCTGGCTACGCAGGCAGTAGCGAGGCCCTGTCTGCGATGCGACGGCCGGGTCGCGACATTCCCCATCGCACAGACAGAAAACTCGTCGTTCCAGACATGAACTCCGGCGCCAGCAACGATCTTCTGGGTTGGCGAGGTTTGCGCATCATCCCAGATGGCGACGTAGTGCGTCGAGTCGACGAGGCCGGCGTGGAAGAAGTCGCCCGCCTCAGGATCACTGTCGAGCAGGTCTTGATAGTCGGCCACGCCGCTTGATGGGACCGGCTTCACCCGCTGGTCAATGCCGCCTATTGCGGGCTCGCCCGCCATCATCTTGAGGTGTGGAGTGGACCACAGCGCGGTGCGCTTGCTCGTCAACCCAGAAGCCGACCCTGTTGGCCCGGTCATGATGTAGTGATCAGGAAGTTGGCTGTCGACGTCGGCCAGAAGAGCGATGCTGCCCGCCGGGTCGAGAACCGAGACGGCGTAGACGATCGACGGGAGGTTCTGAGGAAGCCCAACGAGGCCGACGGCGGCGTTCCCCCGCATCCACCAGAGCGAGCGGTTCCAATAGTCCTGGTCGAGATCAGCGAGGCCGTAGACGTGTACGGCCGGGTGCTGTTGGAAGAGCTCGACGAGCGGCGCTCGTGATTCGAGGGGGAGCATCGGCCCGGTCTACCATCATCGCCGGGGATCAGCTACGCACGCAGATCACGCAAAGGGGATCACATGTATCCAGGCCTATGGGCTCAGTCGAAGCCAGAGCATCCGGCGGTCATCATGGCCGGGAGCGGCGACGCGTTGAACTATGCCGAGCTTGATGCCAGGTCAAACCAGCTTGCTCACCATTTGCGAGCAGTCGGTTTGCAACGCGGTGACCACATCGCCTTGTTTATGGAGAACCAGATCCGGTACATGGAGGTGGCGTGGGCGGCGCTTCGCTCCGGCGTGTACGTCACCGCAATCAATAGCTTCCTCTCTGCGCCTGAAGTCGGCTACATCGTCAACGATTGTGAGGCAAAGGTCGTTGTCACCTCTCGGGCCAAGGCCGAGGTAGCAGCCGAGGTCCGGCGCGACGGCCCAGAACGAGTGGTCTCTTGGCTGATGGTCGATGGGGTCACCGACGGTTACGAGAGTTACGAGAACACGCTCGCCCCGTATCCAACGACCAAGATCGGCGACGAGTCGATGGGGTCAATCATGCTCTACTCGTCGGGAACAACGGGCCAACCAAAGGGCGTGTTGCGGCCGCTACCCGATGGAGCAATAGACGAGCCCGACCTTCGATCGGCTGCACTTATTCAAAACTATGGCTACGGCGAAGACATGACCTACCTTTCGCCCGCACCGATGTATCACGCCGCACCCCTCGTGTTTTCTCTCTCCGTGCACAGAGCAGGTGGCACTCTCGTCATCATGGAGAAGTTCGACGCCGCAGCAGCAGTCCAGAACATCGAGCGATTCGCGGTGACACACAGCCAGTGGGTACCGACAATGTTCATCCGAATGCTGAAGCTCGGCGATGAGCGCCCCGTGGTCGACCTTTCGTCACACCTAGTGGCAATACACGCGGCAGCGCCATGTCCTGTTGAAGTGAAGCATCAGATGATCGAGTGGTGGGGCCCGATTATTAACGAGTACTACGCCGGCACCGAAGGCGTTGGCTCAACGTTCATCGATAGCGAGCAATGGCTCAAGAAGCCCGGCTCCGTTGGCCAGATTTCGCAGGGCACGATCCACATCGTCGATCCGCTTGGTAATGACCTTCCGCCGAATGAAATTGGCGCCGTCTACTTCGGCGGCAACGCCGAATTCGTTTACCACAATGCCCCAGAGAAGACTTCGGAATCTCGCCTCGATGGTGGTCGAGCGACGCTGGGCGATGTCGGCTACGTCGATGAAGATGGCTACTTGTTCCTGACCGACCGTAAGGCCTTCATGATCATCTCAGGCGGCGTAAACATCTATCCGCAAGAGATCGAGGACTGTTTGATCGTTCATCCCTCTGTGGTCGACGTCGCCGTGTTCGGGATTCCCGACGAGGAGATGGGCGAATCGGTCAAGGCCGCCGTGCAGCTTCCTGAAGGCATCGTGCCAAGCCCAGAGCTGGAACGAGAGCTGCTGAGCTATGTGCGTGAACGCATTGCTCACTACAAGGTGCCTCGCTCAATCGACTTTCACGATGAACTCCCACGTCTCCCCACCGGAAAGCTCTACAAGCGTTATTTGCGAGACGCCTACTGGAAGAAAGCAGACACCTAGCCAATGCCAATATCAACTTTGCTCGTTGCCAATCGTGGCGAGATCGCGTGCCGTGTCATGCGAGCTTGTGCCGAGCTCGGCATCGAGACAGTGGCTGTCTATTCAACCGACGATGCCAACTCCACCCACATTTGTCTCGCCGATACGGCTGTTTCGCTCGACCGGCGTGGCCCTGCGGCCTACCTCGACGGAGCTGCAATCATTGCGGCCGCATTGGCTAACGGCTGCGACGCCATCCACCCCGGCTACGGGTTTTTGAGTGAGAACGCCGAGTTTGCCGCCGCGTGTGCCGATAGAGGCCTCATATTTGTAGGGCCTTCGCCTGAGGCTCTGGACCTTTTTGGCGACAAGTCGGCGGCAATCGCCCTGGCAACGAGTGCCGGAGTCGATGTCTTGGAGAGCAGCGGGGTGGTTACAACCGCTGACGAAGCTGCTGTGGTGTGGGCCGCCCTTGGTGACAACGTGCCCATCATGCTGAAGGCGGTTGCCGGTGGTGGCGGTCGTGGTATGAGAATTGTGCGGCCAGGCGACGATCTAAGCGCGGCATTCGACCGCTGTGCATCAGAAGCCTTGAGCGCATTTGGGTCAGGAGCGCTCTACATCGAGCAGTTGTTAGCGAACGCCAGACATATTGAGGTGCAGCTCGTAGGTGACGCCACCGGTGCGGTCAACCATCTCTGGGACCGTGATTGCTCGCTCCAACGCCAGCAGCAGAAGATCGTCGAGTTCGCACCTGCGCCTCATCTCACCGATAGTGCCCGCATCGCATTAACCGAGGCTGCCGTACGAATCGGAATCGCGGGTCGAGCGACGAGCCTTGTCACCGTTGAGTTTCTCGTCGATGCCGAATCCGAAGACTTCTACTTTATTGAGGCCAACCCCCGACTCCAGGTTGAGCACACTGTGACCGAAGAGGTGACGGGCATCGACCTCGTCCAGGCCCAATTGCAAATTGCGGGCGGATCGACTCTGGCCGATGTTGGACTGGCAACACCGCCAACCCTTCGGGGGGCTGCTGTCCAACTCCGGGTCAACACTGAAACGATGCTGAGCGATGGGACATGCAAGCCAACGGGCGGCACCCTTACCCACTTCCAGCCGCCGTCCGGTCTCGGCGTGCGAACCGAAACTCATGGGTATGCCGGCTACACGACCTCGCCCAGTTTTGATTCGCTTCTCGCCAAGCTGGTTGTCTTCACCCCAAGCGGTGGCCATCCCGCGTTGCTCGCAAAGGCACGAGTCGCGCTTGATGGGTTTGATATTGGTGGCGTCACCACAAATATCTCATTCCTGCGAGTCCTGCTAGATCGTGACGAAGTAGTGGCACACCGCGCGACGACAACGACAGTGCACACACTCTCAAGTGAACTCGTCGTCGAAGTTGATCGGATTGCGGCGAGCAGGGTCGACCCAACACCCGCTCCTGCGACGGCTTCTGATCTTGCCGGTGTCAAGGTAAATAGCCGCGACCCGCTGGCGGTCCTCGCCCACGGCAAGGCGCCGAAAGAAGAGCGTCTCCCCGAAGCCCTGAAAGCAGCGGGCGATGTCGCCGCACCACTTCAGGGAACGATTGTCGCCCGCCTTGTCGAGGTAGGAGCCGAAGTCTCGGCCGGAACGAATATTGCTGTGATGGAAGCGATGAAGATGGAACACCTCATCGCCGCGCCGCACTCCGGCATCGTTGGCCCCTGGCTAGTTGACGATGGCGACGCAGTTTTCGAGGGGCATGTTCTTGTCAACGTCGAAGCGGCCGACGTTTCTGCCGCCGCCGCCGCCATCGAGGACGATATTGACCCTGATTACATACGACCTGATCTCGCCGAGGTTCTCGAACGTCACGAGATCGGACTTGATGAGCGACGGCCGGCATCGGTTGCGCGACGCCGCAAAACCGGCCATCGAACCACCCGGGAGAACATCGCCGACCTGGTTGACGCCGGTTCGTTTGTTGAGTGGGGCCCGCTTGTTGTGGCCGCCCAACGTAAGCGGCGCAAGATCGACGACCTCATCGCGAACACGCCGGCCGACGGGCTTGTCGGCGGCATCGGCGCTATCAACGGTGACCAGTTTGGCGATGGCGGACAAGCGGTCGTCGTGTCGTACGACTACACAGTGCTTGCCGGAACGCAGGGTTCCCAGAACCATCGCAAGAAAGACCGCATGTTTGAGCTCGCGGCGAGCTTGAAATTGCCGGTTGTTCTTTTCGCCGAAGGCGGGGGAGGCCGTCCCGGGGACACCGACGGACTCGCCGTCGCTGGCCTTGATTGTCTGGCATTCCAACTCTTCGGCGAGCTGAGCGGACTTGTTCCACTCGTTGGCATCACTACTGGCCGTTGCTTCGCTGGCAATGCTGCGCTGCTCGGCAGCTGTGATGTTGTTATCGCAACCGAGGGGTCGAATATTGGCATGGGTGGCCCGGCCATGATCGAGGGTGGCGGGCTCGGCATCTTCACCCCTGACGAGGTTGGACCGCTGCAGAGCCAGATCGACAACGGCGTAGTTGATATCGCCGTGAAGGACGAAAAAGCGGCGGTCGCAGCAGCCAAGAAGTATCTGGCATTTTTCCAAGGGCCGACTCCAGATTGGACCGTTGAAGACCAACGCAAGCTCCGCCATTTGATTCCCGAGAATAGGCTCCGTATCTATGATGTCAGAGCTGTCATCGACAATCTCCTCGATCAGGATTCTGTACTTGAGCTACGAGCTGGCTTTGCCCCGGGTTTGATCACCTCACTTGCTCGCGTCGAGGGTCGACCGGTCGGGGTCATCGCCAACAATCCTTCGTTTAACGCCGGTGCAATCGATGCCAGCGAAGCAGACAAGTCGGCACGATTCATGCAGTTGTGTGACGCGTTCGACATCCCGATCGTCTTCCTCTGCGACACGCCGGGCTTTATGGTTGGACCAGCCGCAGAAGCAGCGGCCCTCGTCCGACATGCAGCTCGACTGTTTGTTGTCGGAGCGTCGCTTTCGATCCCGATCTGCACCATCGTGCTGCGCAAGGGCTACGGCCTTGGCGCCCAAGCGATGGCGGGTGGCAGTTTCAAAGCGCCGATCTTTACGGTTGGTTGGCCGACGAGCGAATTCGGCGGCATGGGTCTTGAGGGTGCAGTGAAGCTTGGTTACCGCAAGGAACTTGAAGCCATTGACGACCCAGACGAACGGGTCGCGCTGTTCGACACGATGGTGGCGAAGATGTACGAGGTGGGGAAGGGCGTTAGCATGTCTGACCACTTCGAGATCGACGACGTGATCGACCCTGCTGACTCGCGACGATGGATCATGGCTGCGCTCAAGTCGGCGCCTAAGCCGCTACCTCGTGAAGGAAAGAAGCGACCGTGTATCGACACCTGGTGATGAGTGCGCGAATGGTGACGCAGTAGTGGCTGGGCAGGGGAGTTCGCCTGAGTACCTGTGCGGGATGCTCGGTATCGAACGGCCGGTGCTGCTCGCGCCGATGGCCAACATCGCAGGTGGCCGCCTGGCAGCCGCGGTGTCGAACGCTGGCGGACTTGGGTTCGTCGGTGGTGGCTATGGCGATCTTGAGTGGATCAATCGTGAACTCGATGAGGCCAACGGTTCGTTCGTCGGTGTCGGGCTCATCACGTGGAGCCTGCCTGCCGGCGTGCTTGACGCGATTGCCCAACGTCGTCCTGCCGCCGTGTGGCTCTCGTTCGGTGACGCTTGCCCGTTGCTTGCGCCAATCAATGGCGCCGGACTGGTGTCGGTGTGCCAAGTCGGCTCGGTCGATGAGGCGCGAGCAGTCGTCGCGAGCGGTGCAAATGTGCTCGTGGCCCAGGGCAACAGCTCCGGCGGTCATGGGTGGGACGGGCCGGTTCTTGAAGCGCTGGTCGCGGGAATTAGCGAGGCGCTGCCAAACGTGCCGCTCGTCGCGGCCGGCGGCATCAACGATCAATCTGACTTCGAATGGTTCCATGAACTCGGAGCCGCGGGTGTCGCGCTTGGCACCGCTTTCTACGCCACAGACGAGGCGCTTGACGTCGACGAGGCAAAACAGAGGCTCGTCACCGCTCACACCGACGACACCGTGCGATCAACGGTCTACGACGTCATTCGCGGCCCCGAGTGGCCGGCAGAATTCGACGGTCGCTCCATCCGGTCGGAATTGACAGACCGGTGGGCGAACGATCTTGTCGGCCTCCACGACGCAATCGATGAGGTCAGAGCCGACTATGCCAACGCGGTCGAAAACCGAGATATGGATGAACGGGTTGTGTGGGCCGGCCGCGGTGTCGGCGCAATCAAAGAGATCGTTCCTGCCGCGACAATCGTCAGCCGATTTCCCGCCGTTCGATAGGCCGCAGAGCCTGAGAAGTCGCACCGATCGACGGAATCTGTGCTGTACTCATCGGCGTGAGCAAAGAGGTCGACCAAAAAGCACTTAGGAACAAGGCGCTCAAGACCGGCGACGCCAAGTCGTCGCTCCGGCTCTATGGATTCGTCCGCGGTTCGATCCAGAAGGTGCTCTTTCCGTACTTCAAGGTGAAGTCAGAAGGGGCCGAGCATCTGAATCTTGAGGGCCCGACCATTCTCGCACCGGTGCATCGGTCTCACCTCGATTCGGTGCTCGTGGCGTCGCTCAGTACGCGACGGATTCGAGCACTCGGCAAAGAAAGCTTGTTCACAACGCCCGGCGTGAGCTACGTGTGCGCGGCGCTCGGTGCGATCCCAGTACGACGGGGCTCGGCCGACAAGGAAGCGTTGTTGGCGGCCAAGATGCTTCTCGACGGGGGTGAGTCAATGATCGTGTTTCCCGAGGGCGGTCGCCAGAGCGGCGACACCGTCACCGATCTCTTCGATGGCGCCGCCTGGTTGTCTGCCCGCACCGGGGCTCGAGTGATCCCAATCGGAATAGCGGGGACCGGCGCAGCCATGCCAGAAGGCGCCAAGTGGCTAAAGCGGGTACCGGTCGCCATCGTTGTGGGCGAACCGCTCGACGCACCAACCGGACCCGACGGCACTCGCGCGAAGCGCGAAGACATGAGCCGCTTCACCGAAGAGCTCTACCGTCGGATTCAAGAAGCCCAAGATCGAGCCGTCGCCCTCCTCGCCTAGGTGTTGTGCGTACGACGTACCGAAGACATTTTCTGCCTAACGGCGGGGTGCGGGTTATTGTTTACGGGTCGCCGAATTAGAGGATCGCCATGACCACTTCGCAACTCAGCCACACAGTCGGGTCGACCGAGACGCCACTGATCGAGCAGACAATCGGCGACAACTTGGCTGCGGCCGTTGAGAAGTACGGCGAACGCGAGGCGCTCGTCGTGGTGCACCAAGACATCCGCTGGACCTACAACCAATTGTGGGACGAGGTCGACAAGGTGGCGCGCGGGCTGCACGGCATGGGCTTTCGAAAGGGTGATCGAGTCGGCGTGTGGGGCCCAAACAGCGTTGAGTGGTTCTTGGTCCAGTACGCCACTGCTCGTCTTGGTGTGATTCAGGTCAACATCAACCCCGCCTACCGCACGCACGAGGTGAGCTACGCCCTCAATCAGTCGGGCTGCCGTGGCCTCGTGAGTGCCCCCGACTTCAAGACAAGCAACTACGTCGAAATGATCGACGAGGTGCGCGGCGAACTTCCCGATCTTGAACACCTGATCTACATGGGTACAGATTCGTGGCACGCGATGCTGACGGCAGGCGAGGGCGTAGACCCAGCCGAGATCACAGCGATCGAAGCGACGCTCGACCCAAACGACGCCATCAACATTCAGTACACCTCGGGCACCACCGGCTTCCCTAAAGGGGCAACGCTTAGTCACCGCAACATTCTCAACAACGGTTTCTTCGTCGCCGAGGCTTGTCCCATGAAGACCGGGTGTGTGTGCCTGTGCCGTTCTATCACTGCTTTGGCATGGTGATGGGCAACCTCGGCTGCACGACGCACGGGGCCTGCGTGGTGGTTCCCGCTGCCGCATTCGAACCAATTGCAACCTTGAAGGCCGTCGCTGACGAAAAGTGCACGAGCCTCTACGGCGTGCCGACGATGTTCATCGCTGAATTGGCCGAGTCTGACTTCGAAGACTTCGATCTCTCGAGCCTTCGTACTGGCATCATGGCTGGCTCGTCGTGCCCAATCGAGGTAATGAAGCAGTGCGTCGACCGGATGCATATGGAGCAAGTCACCATCGCATACGGAATGACCGAGACATCGCCCGTGAGCACACAAACCGCAGTCGACGACCCGATAGGTAAGCGGGTGGCAACGGTTGGTCGGGTGCAACCCCATGTCGAGATCAAAGTGGTCAGCCCCGAAACCGGTGAGATCGTGCCCCGAACCGAGACCGGCGAGTTCTGCACACGCGGCTACTCCGTCATGATCGGTTACTGGAACGACGCCGACCGCAATTGATGCCGACGGCTGGATGCACACTGGCGACCTCGCCACCATGGACGACGAGGGCTACGTGAACATCGTCGGCCGGATCAAAGACATGATCATCCGAGGCGGCGAGAACGTCTACCCCCGTGAGGTCGAAGAGTTCCTCTACACGCACCCTGCCATTCGCGATGTCCAGGTCGTTGGAGTGCCAGACGAGAAGTACGGCGAGCAAGTTATGGCCTGGATCCAACTCGAGCCAGGAGCCAGCCTCTCCGAAGACGACGTCATCGACTTCTGTAAAGGCACGATCGCTCACTACAAAGTCCCTCGCTACGTCATGATGACCGAAGAGTTCCCGATGACCGTGACGGGCAAGATCCAGAAGTTCAAGCTTCGAGACGACGCAATCGAAGCCTTCGGGCTTGCCGATGCCGCCTCGATCAAGATGGCGTAGGCGACTTCATGACGGACGTATCGCAGTCTGCGACCACACCCAATCAGCCCCTCTGGGTTCCAGATGCAGACCGGATCGCCACGACGCAAATCGATCAGTTTCGTCGTGACGCCCTTCCGAGCGCCGCCAACTCAGACGAGGTCTGGCAATGGTCGGTCGACCAGCCTGGCGAGTTCTGGAAGGCAGTGTGGGACCACTGCGGTGTCGTTGGTGATCGGGGCGATCGCCTCGTTGAAGAAGGCGAGAACTTCTGGGATTGGCGGTTCTTGCCTGACGCCACACTCAACTTCGCTGAGACACTCTTAGCCGACCGTCCCGGCGCCGATCCGATTGCGATTATCGCTCGTCGAGAAGACGGCGTTGAGCGATCGTTGACGTGGGATGAACTTCGGCAGCAAGTGAGTGCCGTCGCTGGCTTCCTGGAGGCGAATGGAGTTGAGTCTGGCGACCGTGTCGGCGCCTGGATGCCGCACGTTCCCGAAACTGTGGTCATGTTCCTTGCGGCTGCTTCGATTGGTGCGGTTTTCACCTCGACATCTGCTGACTTCGGCGTGGCTGGAGTAGTCGATCGATTTGGACAAACGGAACCAAAGATACTGATCGCGGCCGACGGCTATCACTACGGTGGCAAGACCTTTGATTGTCTCGAGCGGCTGGCCGAGATCGAGACGAGCCTGCCGTCGGTCAGCCACGTTGTTGTCGTGCCGAATGTTGGACAAAACCCTGATTTGACAGGTTTGAAGTCGGCGACCAACTTCAACGAGATCCTCACTGCTCATGCAGACCGTCCGGTGCAGTACACCACGCTCCCCACCGACCACCCGCTCTACATCCTCTATTCGTCGGGGACGACGGGTAAGCCAAAGTGCATCGTGCACCGAAGCGGCGGAGTACTACTCAAGCACCTTGCCGAGCAGCAATTGCAATGTGACATCAAGGCCGGCGATCAAGTCTTCTACTTCACCACCTGTGGCTGGATGATGTGGAATTGGCTGGTTTCAGTGCTTGGCAGCGGCGCCACAATCGTCCTCTACGACGGCAACCCTGCGTACCCGCGTCCTGAGGTGCTCTTCGATCTGTGCGACGAGTACAACCTCACTCTTCTCGGAGTGTCAGCGAAGTTCCTCGATGCATCGATGAAGGGTGGACTACGCCCGATCGACACCCACTCACTCGACTCTGTACGGTCGATTTGCTCAACAGGGTCGCCGCTATCGCATGAAGGGTTCGCGTGGGTCTACGAGGCGGTCAAACACGACGTGCATCTCGCATCGATGTCTGGCGGCACTGACCTCTGCGGCTGCCTGGTGGCCGGCGATCCTTCGATGCCGGTCTTTGCAGGAGCGATCCAGCGGGCGTGTTACGGCATGCACATCGAAGTGTTTGACGATGACCGCAGCCACCTCAATGATGGGTCAAAGGGCGAGCTCGTGTGCACTACGCCCTTCCCGTCGATGCCGCTCGAGTTCTGGGGTGACGAAGACGGCTCCCGCTACCAGGCTGCATATTTTGAACGCTTCCCCGGTGTGTGGGCCCACGGCGACTTCGCATCGTGGACTCCCGAACACGGGATGGTGATTCATGGTCGCTCAGACGCGACGCTGAACGCGTCTGGCATCAGGATCGGAACGGCAGAGATTTATCGAGTTGTTGAGCAACTTGATGAGGTCGTTGAAGCGATCTGTATTGGCCATGAGTACGACAATGACACCCGCATCGTGCTGTTCGTTCGCCTGATCGAGGGTGAAACATTGACCGATGAATTGGTGAAGACCATCAAGTCAGAGCTCCGCACCAAATGCTCGCCTCGTCACGTACCCGCCGTCATCAAAGCCGTCGCCGATATACCTCGAACTCGGTCAGGCAAGATTGTCGAACTCGCGGTAACCGAGGTTGTTCACGGTCGACCGATCAAGAACATCGAAGCGCTCGCAAACCCTGAAGCGCTCGATCTTTTTACGCTCTCGGACTAGCAGCCGATACCGAGCCACAATGGGACGTTACGGTAGGTGCCGGCAACACGAGTTTGACGGCCAACATTGAACTCGACTGACGCACCGCCATCAAACTTGATGAGGTCTTCGTAGCCGTTTGACGTTGCCCAATTGATCATGGCGGCACTCGTCATCCCGGTCGTCGAACCGAACGCCAAGACTCCGGCGTCCTTGTCGTACGCAACAAAGCTGTGACGGCTCGTGTAGTGCGTGTAATCGTTGGTCGAGATGCCGTAGAAGCCGGGCCAAACTTGACTGTTGATCACGAGTGGAATGCCAGCGGCAGCCCACCTCCACTCGGACGGATTATCGACGGCCGGAGTTCCATCGGGCCTCCAGCTGTGCCAGCTCTCAAGCACCCGGCCGTTCTTCGAATCCAAGTTGCTGTTGATATTGAATGAGCCCTGGTAGACCCACACGATCTCGTCCGATGCGCCGTTTGGCCGAATTCGTTCGCCAAGCACTCCACGGTCCGAACGATTCGCCGCACCAGGAATCTGGACGCCATCGATGACCGCAAAGCCGACGGGGGTTGGATTATTTGTCTCGGGGTTGAAGAACCAGTTTCCGTTGATTGAAGCCACAGAGCAGCGCTCGTGGCTCGCAGAGAAGTCGACACGCGAATAGTCGACGAGAGCCATCTGGCCCCCCGGCAAGCTTTTGATTTCATAGCCGTCTGCGGCGAGCGTTGCGCTGTCAGGGCTGCCGAAGAGTGACCACGGGGTGTTCGTGAATTGAATGTATTCATCGGACTCGGCGAAGTAGACCATCATCTCGCCTCGAGCCATTGCGTTGCTGTTCAGCAGCGAAAGCCAGTAGTCGAAGCCTTCTCCGTCTGGCTGTCGGCACAGCACATTGCTATAGATCAGTTTGAGAAAGTCAGTGTTGTTCAGCGAGCCGTAGGTGAGGGCAAACTCGTCGGAGAGTTCGAATTGGTCGGAGATTCCTTGGAGGCCCATGCCATTTCGGTTGAGATCGATCCAATAACCAAGACCGCCATCGTCGGGTTGGCGGAGGAAGTAGGCCTGATAGAGCCGCCACAGCTGTGCATGTCGTGCCGAACTCGCAACGTCGTCGGCGTAGTTCCTGTCCGGTGATCCGATTTTGCAGACGACCGCTTCGGCCGGCTCGGGGTCAACGGCATCAGACACTGCGACCGCCGCAGTGGCGGCCATCGTCAGCGCGGCAAGGGCGCTTACCAGCTGTTTTGCTTTTGAAGGGAGAACTCGATCCATAAAGTGAGCATCGGTCGATTTCGGCTGCTCATTCACCGCGATAGGTCATTTTACCTAAGCGGAGCGAACCGTTTCTGCGATGCGGCCCCACTTTGCGGTGTTTGCACTATCGATTCGGATCGATGTTTCGGCCGAGTACATCACGAGGCGGGCTGCCCTGCCTTGATATCGGTCGACGAGACGATCGCCCAGATCGGACCATGATCCGGTAACTGCATAGTGGTCGAGCATCTCGTCGGTGATGAGGTTTGCCATCCCCTTAATGTCGCCGGCCTTCATTCGCTCGTTGAGCTGACCAGAGACTCCTTCGAACCCAAGCATGTCAAACTGGAACCCGTAGTTCTTTGTCGAGCCGTAGAACGCGATCTGCTGCTTGGCCAGCGCCTTGGTTGGCGCTTGCTCTGCTTCGGTGTCGCCAACGATGCAGAAAACCGGAATGATGAGGTCGACATCGGACAGGAGGCGTGACGCGCTTGCCGCTCCCTCGGATAACCGCGGAACGAGGATGTCATCGAGGTAGTCGATGGAGTGAAGCGGGTGGACGTGCACTCCGTCGGCGACTTGGCCCGCGGCCTTGCTCATGTAGGGGCCGACGGCGGAGATGTCGACCTTGATGTCGCCGAATTCGTGGCGAGGCGGGGTCCATGCGTCGGGGAGCAGGCTGAGTTGGTAGAACGGGCCGTCATGGTGGAGGCGCTCTTCGCCCCTAAAGGCTCGAAAGCAAGCGTTTACTGCTTCGACGTAATCTTTGAGGCGGGGTCCTGGCTTGTCGAATTCGGCACTGTAGCGGCGCTCGATGTGAGCCCGAACTTGGGAGCCGAGCCCGAGCCGAAACCGGCCGTGTGTGTTATCGGCGAGTTCCCAGGCGATCGAGGCGGTCACCATTGGCGAGCGGGGAAACGCGACGGCGATGCCAGTCGAGAATTCGAGAGTCGGGGCAGCGGTCGCCGCAGCCGCGATCGCCATCCACGGGGTCTTCGATGTCTCGGTGAAGAGCATGCCCGAGAACCCGACGGCCTCAAGTTCTCTTGCGAAGTCCGCAACCTCGTTCCATCGGCCGCCACCCGTCATCAGATCAAAATCCATTGCGTCCCATTTCTTTGAGTGTGGTGCAGACACTAGTATCAGCCAACATGAGAAATCGAGTTGCGTTTGTGTCTGGTGGTGGCGGCGGAATCGGCGGCGAGGCGGCGAGGCAGTTCGCCGCGAATGGTACGCGAGTCGTGGTCGCCGATCTCGACGCGCCAGCGGCCGAACGCGTCGCTGAAGGCATCCGGACAAGCGGTGGCGAGGCCATCGCTGTCGCGCTTGACGTCACCGACATGGCATCAGTCGAAGCCGCGATCGCCGCTGCCACTGCAACCTTCGGCCCCGTTGAGATTCTTGCCAACGTCGTCGGCTGGGATCGAATGACTCCGTTCATCGATACCGACGAGGAGTTCTGGGCCAAGATTATCGACATCAACTACACCGGGATGCTTCGCACCTGTCGCACTGTGCTCCCTTCAATGATCGAACACGGATGGGGTCGAATTGTCAACGTTGCCTCCGACGCAGGCCGGGTCGGATCGTCGCTCGAGTCTGTCTATTCGGGAGCGAAGGGCGGGGTCATAGCGTTCTCGAAAACCCTCGCCAGGGAGACAGCCAAGAAGGGCATCACGGTGAACACGGTGTGCCCTGGACCGACCGATACAAACCTACTCGCTGACGCGGGTGGATCTATTCCTGGTGGCGGGGAGAAGTTCCTTAGCTCGCTTGGTCGGGCTATCCCGATGGGGCGAATCGCCGAACCATCCGATGTCGCGCCCGCGATCGTGTTCTTTGCGTCCGAGCAGGCGGGCTATATCACCGGCCAAACTCTGTCGGTCAGCGGCGGACTCACGATGGCCTAAGGGAGCGAATCCCAAAAGGTGGTGAGCGCCAGCGCGCCAGCGGCGGGGTCTTCGACCATCCACCAATGGCCAAGGCCTGGGAGTCTGGCAACCTGAGCGCCAGTCTGCATGGCAACGTCGAGACTTAACTCCTCGCCGCCGGTGTAGTGGTCTTGGTCGGCAAGTATGGCGAGACCGTTCGTCGTCTTTAGCGCCTCGAGCTGGTTACGAATGGGGCCAAGCTTCGCGATTGTCGCCGACCGGTAAAGCGCCAATATGCAGCGACCCATATCGGCGTTGAGGCCGTTGGCGAGGGAGTCGGTGTCGACTGACCCAAGTCCGAGGCCATCGAAGATGGCAATCTTGTCTTCATGGCTTCCACCAGTCATGAAGGCGATTATTTCCTCGCCAACCGTGGGTGTTTGCCAGCCTTGGGCGCCTTCGTGCCACTCGTAGGCGGCGTGAAAGATGCCGAGAATGTCGCAGGCCCAGCTACGCACACGGGTCGGGTCGGTGAGAACTGCGCCGACGACGTGGCCTCCGCCCCAGTCATGGCCTACAAGGTCGATTGGGCCGTCAATGGTCGACAGTTCGTCGACGAGCCAGTTTGCGTAGTCTTCACGAGTAGCAGCCCAACCCTCGGGGCTTGGCGGGCCAAAGCCGGGGGGTGAAAGAAGGACTACGTCGTCCCGATCAAGCGCGCGTACCAGCGGCGCCCAGATTGCGTCAGTCTCAGGAACACCGTGGACAAAGACTGCAGGCATCAGGACTCGTCTGCCTGAGGTCCGAGCTTTACGCCCTTCAGGATGAGTGACGTGATCGCACTCGGGGTATTTCGAAGCACGTGGTTGACGCCGAGTCGCTTTGGAAGCCCAACGTACGGCTTGTTTTTCTCTACTGCGTCGACGGAGAGTTTAGCGATTTTCTCTGGCTTCATCACGGGTATGAGCTGGAACCGGCGGAGCCGCTTCAGCATGTCGCTGAGCTCGTCGGCGTGTTCGAGATGATCCCACATGTTTGTGTCGACGGGTCCGGGAGCGATGACCGAAGTGTGGATGGCGGTGTCTTTCAACTCCATTCGCAGCGTTGCCGCGAAATTGGTCAATCCGGCCTTGGTCGCGGAGTATGCGGCGAGACCGGGAAAGCCGGCGGTGCCAGCGATTGAGCTGGTGAAGAACAAATGCCCCTTGTTGCGATCGATCATGCCGGGCAGGACGGCCCTGGTCAGCACCATTGGAGCTTCGAGGTTTAGCGTTGCCACGTCTCGAATCTGCTGGGCCTCGACGGTGTGGAAGATCGCATTGGTCTCGAGGCCAGCGTTGTTGACGAGCACGTCGACTGGCCTGACCTCATGCTCGACCCTGGCGATGAGTTCGTCGACGTCATCGCGGTTGAGTAAGTCGACAGGAAAGGCATGACCGTCGAGCTCATCGGCCAGAAGCTTCAAGGGTTCGGCCGAGCGAGCGGCCAGTGATACCGTGGCGCCACGTTTCGCGTACTCGCGTGCCATTTTGGCTCCGATGCCGCGAGAGGCACCGGTAATCAGGACGTGGCTTCCATTGAGTTCCATTCGGCGAGCTTAGGACGGGCCATCAGAGCGTGCCACTCGTTCGGAGCAGGCGTACCATGCTGGGGTGTCTTCTGCTGGACGTTCTGTGCGAGCCCCTGGCTCAACTGCAAACCTTGGCCCCGGGTTCGATGTGCTCGGACTCGCAATCGATCGGTATTGCGTTGCCTACGATCATGAGCCGGTTCGACCGTTCAGCGAATCAAACTGCACCGATGGGCCATGCGGCTCTGATCACATTGCGCGCATTGCGTACGAGGCCGCTGGTGGCGTGGGCGACATTTGGTTCGACTTCAACTTGCCGCCAGGTCGCGGGCTCGGGTTTTCCGCCGCCGCACGCGCCGCTGGTGCCGTTCTCGCCGGGGTGCACCAGGGGCTTTCGATCGAGGCAGCACGAGAAGCGGGCTACCTCGTGGTCGCGGAGCTTGAGGGCCATGGCGACAACGCAGCTCCATCGGTCTTCGGCGGGTTGCAGATCGTGACTGGCGAGCACCGCTACCGGCTGTCAGCGGGAATGCATGGCGACCTTGTGTTCTGGACTCCTGAGGCTTCGACCTCTACCGACGAATCCCGCGCCCAGCTGCCGGCCTTGGTGCCTCGGGCCGATGCCGTGTTCAACATTGGTCGTGTGGCCTTGCTCGTTGCCGCCCTCTATGAGGGCGACGTCGAGAAGCTCCAGATCGCGACCGAAGACCGGATCCATCAAGACCACCGGCTCAAGGCCAACCCGCCTTCTGCACTCGCACTTGAGGCCGCTCTCGCTGCTGGCTCAGCGGATCGGGCCCAACAATTGCGGTGCTCTGCCCATATGGCGAAGCCGAAGCCATCGCCGCTGCATTGCCAAACGATGGCGCAACCATGACCCTTCACGTTAACGAAGACGGATCAGTCCTCGACTGATGCTGTGTGCTCTAGCGCGTTTAGCTACCTGAATCGATTTGGCGACAGCCCTTCGAGGTCGAGTGGGGTGTTCGAAAAATATTTTGAGAGTCCGTCACCAAGAGTCAGGTCGGCCACAAGGCGACCGGCGCCTGGCGCGGTCTGGATGCCGGTGCCACCCTGGCCCACGCACCAGATGAAGGTGTCGGCTTGGGGATCGGGCCCGATAACAAGTGCGTCGTCGGGGGCAAAGGTGCGTAACCCGGCCCACGATGAAGCGACCGACCGTATTGACAGGGTTGTTGCGTCATTGATCACATCGATAGCTCGCGCAATATCGAGTTCCTCTGGCTTTGCATCACACGGTTCGCTCGGCGTCTCGTCGGCGGGCGAACAGAGCAGCTGGACTCCATCGGGCTT
>RCMY010002031.1_pt1 | contig 19478 bp, 14 predicted proteins | sample 2041341 | NCBI WGS metagenome assembly RCMY01 (sample SAMN09708234, study PRJNA481090) | Marine sediment metagenome, whole genome shotgun sequencing project. | reverse complement strand
GGCGCATAGGCGATAAAGAAGGGGTTTGCATAGCCATCCTTACCATAACGAAGCGGCAAGTGATCATCAAAACGCACAACTTCTCCGCCGGCACCGGACAGCACTGCGTGACCCGCGGCCGTATCCCACTCCATCGTGCGCCCGACGCGCGGGTAAATGTCCGCCTCTCCGGTGGCGACCAGACAGAACTTGAGCGATGATCCGGCACTTTTGCTGTCTTTAACGGCATATTTGTTGATGTAATCATCTGTCGCCTGATCCCGATGTGATTTGGATGCAACGACAAGCAATGCTAAATTGTCAGGGCTGGAAACCCTGATAGGCGTCAAAGGTCCGGCAATACCTTTGGCAAATCCGCCAGTTTCTTCGACCGACTTTCCATCTGCGTCCGTATAGAACAACCGCCCTTTCGCTGGCGCATAGACAACACCGCGCAGCGGCACGCCATCCACAACATAGGCGATATTCACAGTAAAATCGCCACGGCGTTTGATGAATTCCTTGGTGCCGTCCAACGGATCAACGATCAGGAAGGTGGTGGCGTCAACGCTATGGGAATCGGTCTGTTCCTCAGTGACAAGCGCCACATCCGGGAACGCCGCGCGCAAGCCTGCACTGATGATCTCATCCGCCGCTTCATCGGCTGCGGTGACCGGGCTGTCATCGCTTTTTGAGCGAACGTCAAAATCAGGGCTTTCATAGATTTCCATGATCTTGTCGCCTGCTTCGAGCGCAAGACGGCGCATCACATCTGTCAACAGCGCAAAATCCATAGTTATGCCCTTTTTCACGGCTAGTATTCACCCAAAGCACGCCCGCACGTTAATTGAATTCGCAGGACATGCCCCTTATGGTAGCGGAACATGCGATGGGCAAGAACTCGTGTGCACTCATTCATGCGACCGTACAACGGGCACCATGGCAGGATAAACGACTGATGTTTCAGGTTGAGACCCGCAGAACCAACACGCGCACAGCGCAGAGCTGATCTATCACTCCATCGTGCGTGACCTGCGCAAAGACCATCGCAATGCGTTGATGGGTCTGATCTTGAATATGTTCCAGACGGTGGTTTTTGTCCTGACTTTTTTCGCAATGTTCCAGTTACTCGGGATGCGCGGTGCGGCGATCCGTGGTGATTTCCTACTTTATATCATGTCGGGCATTTTCATGTTCATGACCCATACCAAAGCAGTCGCCGCGGTGGTGGGTTCTGAGGGCCCTGCATCTCCAATGATGCAACATGCGCCAATGACGACCTTTATCGCAATCAGCGCGGCTGCGCTTTCGTCGCTCTATATTCAGGTTCTTTCGCTTTGCGTAATTCTGTTTGTCTACCATGTCGGCTTTAACCCCGTTGTGATTGACAACCCGATTGGCGCCATGGGGATGCTACTTGTGGCCTGGATGACCGGTGTTGGTGTCGGGTTGATTTTCCTTTCGATTAAGCCGTGGTCGCCCGACTTTACCCGAGTGGGAACAAACGTTTACAGCCGCGTCAATATGATCGCGTCGGGCAAGATGTTTGTGGCCAATGCCCTGCCACATTCAATGTTGATCCTGTTCGACTGGAACCCGCTGTTTCATATCGTGGACCAGACCCGCGGCTATGTCTTCCTGCATTACAATCCGCACTTCACCTCGCCTACGTATCCCGTCTATGTTGGACTCGGCCTGATTATGGTTGGCCTGATGGGCGAATTCTATACCCGCAAGAATGCATCTATTTCATGGAATGCCGGACGATGACAAAATTTGTGTTCCTCGCTTTATCCCTTTTGGCCACACCTGCATTTGCGCAAGTTTTTCCAGAGGTTTATGTCACCACCGGTATTTCTTCTGATGACACTCTGAACATAAGGGCAGAACCTTCCGGCTCTGCGCCGATTATCGGTGAATACGGTCCCTATACGCTTAACATCGAAGTGCTGCGCACCACGCCAGACGGTCAATGGGGCATGGTCGGCACCGGCGAAGGCAACGGTTGGGTGTTCATGCGCTATCTGGACCGGTCGGACCAAAATTACCCTTACGAATTTTCCCGCCCGATCCGCTGTCTGGGAACAGAACCATTCTGGAATTTGAACGTCACCGTGCGCGGCAACGAGTATCTGGAATTGGGGATGGAACCGCGCGATCTTGAGATGATCCAAAGTGCAAACGCCTTTAATGGCGGGTTGGCCGTGTTTCAGGAAGGGCCCACATTGAATCGCACCCTGATCACCAAACGCGGCTATTGCAGCGACGGGATGAGTGATCGTGAATATGGCTGGCAGGCCACCCTTTTCACCGAAGCGCCAGACGGCAACTATGTGCAAAGCGGCTGCTGCACACTTGATACAAACTACTAAGACTGCAGGGGCCGCGAGGGCCGCTTTTCGGGCATCGGGTATAGTCGCCAAGTCCGCCCAACTGTCAAGAAACCGCCCTCTGGAACATCGAAACGCATGAAAACCACTCGCAACCGGCACAAATTTCTTTTTTTGGCTGGTTCGCAGGGTGGCAATGCTTGCAGGCCTCCAAACCCGTCCCTATATACGCCAAGACCACAGAACAGCGCCTTATTCGCTGCTCTGGATCATGAAACTGGCGCGGGTGCCGAAACGGGTTCGCGCTGCTCAAACCGCCTAATGTAAAGGGATTTGATACTATGGCTAAAGTCATCGGAATTGACCTCGGGACGACCAACTCCTGCATCGCGATCATGGACGGCGCCAAGCCGCGTGTCATCGAAAACGCAGAAGGCGCCCGTACTACTCCATCCATCGTTGCGTTCACTGATGAAGAGCGTCTTGTCGGCCAGCCCGCCAAGCGTCAGGCAGTGACCAACCCCGAAAATACCATTTTTGCTGTCAAGCGCCTGATCGGTCGTAACGTCAACGACAAGGTTTTGGCCAAAGACAAAAAGAACATGCCGTTCAACGTCATCGACGGTGGCAACGGTGCTGCCTGGGTCGAAGCAAAAGGCGAGAAGTATTCTCCTAGCCAGATCTCGGCATTCATCCTTGGTAAGATGAAAGAAACCGCAGAATCGTATTTGGGCGAAGAAGTGACACAGGCCGTTATCACGGTTCCTGCGTACTTCAACGACGCCCAGCGTCAGGCGACCAAAGACGCCGGCAAGATCGCCGGTCTTGAAGTGCTGCGGATCATCAACGAGCCGACTGCGGCTGCGCTTGCCTATGGTCTGGACAAGACTGACACGCACACGATCGCCGTGTATGACCTCGGTGGTGGTACGTTCGACGTGACCATTCTTGAAATTGACGACGGCCTGTTCGAAGTGAAATCCACCAACGGTGACACCTTCCTTGGTGGTGAAGATTTCGACATGCGGATCGTTGACTACCTCGCCGGTGAGTTCAAGAAAGAGCACTCTGTCGACCTGACCAAAGACAAGATGGCATTGCAGCGTCTGAAAGAGGCCGCCGAGAAAGCCAAGATCGAGTTGTCTTCGTCAACTTCGACCGAAATCAACCAGCCGTTCATCTCAATGGGCTCCAACGGTGCGCCGTTGCACATGGTGATGAAGCTGACACGCGCCAAGCTGGAAAGCCTCGTGCTTGACCTGATCAAGGCGTCGATCAAGCCATGTCAGGCTGCGTTGAAAGATGCCGGTCTTTCCACTTCCGACATCGACGAAGTCGTGTTGGTCGGTGGTATGACCCGCATGCCGCGCGTCAAGGAAGAAGTGTCGAAGTTCTTTGGCAAAGAGCCGCATCAGGGTGTGAACCCAGATGAAGTTGTGGCCATGGGTGCCGCCATTCAGGCCGGCGTTCTTCAGGGTGACGTCAAGGACGTGGTTCTGCTGGACGTGACTCCTTTGTCGCTGGGTATCGAAACCCTTGGCGGTGTCTTCACACGTCTGATCGACCGTAACACGACGATCCCGACAAAGAAGTCGCAAGTGTTTTCGACCGCAGAAGACAACCAGAATGCCGTGACATTGCGTGTGTTTCAGGGCGAACGCGAAATGGCTGCAGACAACAAGATGTTGGGCCAGTTCAACCTTGAGGACATCCCGCCTGCTCCACGCGGGTTGCCACAGATCGAGGTGACCTTTGACATCGACGCCAACGGCATCGTGTCGGTAGGCGCCAAGGACAAAGGCACCGGCAAAGAGCAGAACATCACGATTCAGGCATCTGGCGGTCTGTCGGACGAAGATATCGAAGCAATGGTGCGTGACGCCGAAGAGAACGCAGAGGCAGACAAGAGCCGCCGCGAGATGGTCGACGCCCGGAACCATGCTGAAAGCCTGATCCACTCGACCGAGAAGTCGATGGAAGAGCACGCAAGCAAGGTCGACCCGACAACTGTTGAAGCAATTGAACTGGCGATTGCCGCACTCAAGGACGATCTGGAAAAAGACGACATCACCGCCGACAAGATCAAGTCTGGCGTCCAGAACGTCACCGAAGCCGCCATGAAGTTGGGCGAAGCGATCTACAAAGCGTCGCAAGATGCCGAAGACGGTGCCGAGCCTGAAATGAAGGGTGCAGACGAGGGTGGCGACGACGACATTCTTGATGCCGATTTCGAAGACCTGGACGGCAACAAGCGCGACTAAGGCTTCGGCCAAAGAATGACCGGCCCCTCAACCGGGCCGGTCTTTTCTGTTCCCAAGGGGAAAAAGCATCATGGCAAAACGCGATTATTACGAAACACTCGGGGTCTCGAAGGGCGCAACTGCTGACGAGATAAAAAAGGGCTATCGCCAGAAGGCGAAAGAACTGCACCCTGACCGCAACACCGACAACCCGAAGGCTGAAGCCCAGTTCAAAGAAGCGAACGAAGCCTACGAAATTCTCAAGAACGCCGACAAGAAAGCAGCCTATGACCGCTACGGTCACGCCGCCTTTGAAGGTGGAAATGGCGCAAGTGCAGGCGGCCATCGGGGTGGCCACGGTGACTTTGGCAGCGCGTTCTCGGATGTATTCGACGATCTTTTTGGTGACATGATGGGGGGCCGCGGTGGACGTGGCGGGCAGCCACGCGCGCAACGCGGAAACGATCTGCGCTACAATCTGCGGATTAATCTGGAAGACGCCTATAAAGGCCTGCAGAAAACCATCACCGTGCCAACGGCAGTTGGCTGTGGAAGCTGCAATGGTACAGGCGCCGAGGGCGGGTCCGAACCGCAAACCTGCCCGACCTGTTCGGGTATGGGTAAAGTCCGTGCGCAGCAGGGTTTCTTCACAGTCGAACGCACCTGCCCGACATGTAGCGGCATGGGTCAGACGATCAAGAACCCCTGCAAGACCTGCCACGGGCAAGGACGTGTCGAAAAAGAGAAGTCGCTTTCAGTAAATATCCCTGCTGGTGTCGAAACCGGCACCCGAATCCGTCTTGCCGGCGAAGGCGAGGCCGGGATGCGCGGCGGCCCGACAGGCGATTTGTATATCTTCATTGAAGTGAACGAACACAAATTGTTCGAACGCGACGGCGGTACACTTTTTTGTCGTGTGCCTGTCAGCATCGCTGCGGCTGCGCTGGGTGGTGAGATCGAAGTGCCGACAATCGACGGCGGGCGCTCTCGCGTGAAGATCCCTGAAGGGTCGCAATCCGGCCGTCAAATGCGTTTGCGCAGCAAGGGAATGCCCGGCCTGCGTGGCGGTGCGAACGGGGATATGCTGATCGAACTCGCCGTTGAGACGCCAGTAAATCTGACGTCACGGCAGCGCGAAATTCTGAAGGAATTCGATGATATCGCCGCCGAGAATAATCCGCATGGGTCCAGTTTTTTCAAAAGCGTCAAAAGCTTTTGGGAAGGCATGAAGGGATAACATTCTTCCTCGCGCCGCTTTCCAGCGGCGCGAGGACAAGAAAACTGGACAGCCGTTAACCGTCAAGTAACCGACTCGGTGAAGTATGGCGGAATGACCCAGTTTGCCGAAGCACCCTCCTTGTTCGACACCGATGACTTTCAGGTCATCGAACCGGATGTGTCTGCGACTAAATCATCAAAACAACCATCATATATCGCGGGTCACCGTGACAGGCTGCGCGACAGGTTTCTGTCTGGTGGTGCTACAGCGATGCCCGACTATGAACTTCTGGAGTTGATCCTGTTTCGCGCAATCCGGAGGGGCGATGTTAAACCCGTTGCCCATGCACTGCTTAAAGAATTCGGTGACCTGAACAGGGTTCTGGCTGCCCCATTGGCGCAACTCACCAAGGTTAACGGCGTTGGGGAAGCGGTGGCATGCGATCTCAAGATTATTGAGGCGGCAGCACACCGGATGGCACGAGCCAAAGTGATAAAACGGCCCGCTGTATCAAGCTGGGACGCGTTACTGGACTATTGCCATACGGTCATGGCCCACCGGGACACCGAACAGTTCCGTGTTTTGTACCTAGATACAAAGAACGTCCTGATCGCGGATGAAGAACAGGCAAAGGGTACAATAGATCATGTGCCCGTCTATCCGCGCGAAGTGGTAAAGCGCGCCCTCGAATTGAACGCTGCCTCGCTCATTCTGGTGCATAATCATCCCTCTGGCGACCCAACTCCGTCAGACGCCGACATCACCATGACCGCGCAAATCAACGCGGCGGCACAGTCTTTGAACATCACGCTGCACGATCATCTCATTATCGGAAAATCGAAAGAGCTGTCATTCCGTGCGCAGGGACTCATCTGATGCTCATTGTGTCACCCACAATTCCACCCGACGGTTCAGCTGGCGACCCCATTCAGTATCATCGCAGCCCATTGGCAGCGCTTCTCCAAATGCCTCGGTTTCCACGACCACCTTATCAGAAAAAGACCCTAGAATGTCATTGAGCGCTCGTTTCACGGCTTCGGCCCGTGCGCTGGACAGGTCGCGATTGGCAGATGCCGCGCCGCGCCCGTCGCTGAAACCCACCAGCATCAGGGTTTGGTTGTCGTAGTCGCCGTCGCGGATTGCTTGCGCAAGATTGTAAAGGTTTGAGCGCGATTGCGCATCAAGTTTGGTCGAACCCACTTCGAAACGGAAACTGGTAGACATCCGCGTGCGCGGCGCCAGAATACGCACCATGCGCTGCAATTCAGTTAATGGCATCTCGGGCCCTGCCGCCGCAATGGCATTTACGAATCGCTGCCCTTGGGCATCCATCGGAATCGGAATTGCCCCCTGATCCACAAACCCGGAGCGCCGCACCACGAGTTGCGCTTGCGGCGATCGCAGAAAGGCAAGGAAGTCACGCGAAATCTGCGGCAGTCGCCGACCAGGCAGGTACAAAAATAACGGGGACGTCAGCGGGTAATCTTCTGTTTTCAGCGAAGTCAAAACAGGTTCGGCCAGAATCCCGCAAGCGTCGCGCAGCGCCAAAGGTTGCGCAAAACGTGTCTGGTCGTAGGGCATGACCCCTAATGCGCCGGGAATTGACGCGACTGCGCGCTCCAACGCATCAAATGACGGGTAATGAACAACCGACTCCGACAGCGACTTACCACCTAACCTAACGACACGATCAACAAATCCTTGTAGCTGCCCATCGTTCTCTGGCCCCAGATGCAACGTGAGTGGCAGGTCAGGTCCACCGATCTCTGACCAGTTTGCGATGCGCCCACGGAACGCTTGCGCCAGATTTTGCAAGGATATTTCCTGCAAATCGGGACTAGGTGATGCCACTGGGACAAGCCCATCTATGCCCAGAATACGGCTTTGTTCCGGATCATCCAACTGACCCAAACCCGCTTCGCTGGCCCGTTCAATTTCTGCATCTCGGACCTCGCGGGTGGCCATCACCACATCAGCTTGAAGTGCTATGAAATCGGCAAACCCTTCGTCAGTGTTGGAGGAGTGAAACGCAAACTGCGCAACCTCGATATCGTCAGCATCAATCAGTGCGATCCGGAAATGAGTTTCATCCGTCAGGTCAGTCGATGTTGTGAGACCTTCCAAATGTGCAAAACTGTCGATCAGCGCGGGCAAGAGCACTTCTGCCATCCGTGCAGCGCCCGCTAACCGTACAACAGGAACGTAGGAATCAGGATCCGGGCAGCCGACTCCGAAACAATCGACTGCCGCGTAATCCAAAGTGAGCGGGCCATAGCGGGTTTCGATCTGCAAAAACTGACCGTCATACCCCATAATTCGACTTGTCAGCGAAAGCTCACCGCCGGACGATTGCAACGTCACTTCTTGGGCAGACACCGGCGCGCAAACGAAAAGTGCGGCGAAGATCGCCGCACGTTTCAAACTGTCCAGATCGGGTCTGTGTCTGTTACGCGTCATCTTGACGCGAGTGTCAGGTCCTCGAACATATTATTCAACACCAGAAATTCACCAATTGCATCACAGCCCGGCATGGTCATGGTCAAATCCATCGCCGAAGTCGGTGCGTCAGGAGCGATTTGCAAGCTCTGAGCAGCAACTTCGCGGCCGCAGTTTTCTTCAGTTACTTCTGCCTCAACGGTCAGGATGACATCCCCGTCACGCGAAACAATGCCAGTGGGGAATGTATATACCTCGGCCATCAACGGATTGTCGGCCCGCAAATTGCCTAGCGCCGTCATGTACCCGCCTGCGCCGCTTTCCATCGTTGCCAGATCACCAAGCGAAGCCGCGTTGATGTGGCCCGTTTCGCCATAGGTAGCACCAAATTCCAGCGCATGAAGCTGAACACCGCGGCGGCCCTGCCATTGCAACACGGCCCGGTCAACCGTGGCGACATCAGGCACTGTTGTTTGTACCACGGCACCCTGATCATCATCGAAAGCGGCCACAAAAACTGCCATTTCAGCCAATGCAGGCACCCTTATCGAAAGCCGCCCGATATCATCAGTGAGTGCGGTAAACATCATGCCCTGATGGTGCAGAACAAGTGCGCTGTTTGCGTGGCATGGCGCCGTGATATCAAGATCAACCATCGCCATGCTGGCCGGGTCTGCAGACATGGTGATTTCGCATGGATCTGCTTGCACGACACTTTGCGGAATATCAAACATCGGCGCGTCTACGTCTTCGATTGCTGCAACGCGCACCGGTTCATCTTCGGGCGGCGTGATGATCACCGCTTCAACCGGCCCGATAATCGCTTCGATGTCGACGTCAACGGGTATCGCAATTGTACCCGCTTGTGTCGGGGCCAGTGCGGCGAGCGTCTCTGCCTGCGATTCCGTCAGTCTGGGCGCTTGCTCTTCTGGTGCGAAACGCGCCGCAACGGCATCCCCATATTGCATGATAGAGCCGATTCCCAAGGCAACCGAAAACGTTGTGACTGCTGTTAGTAGCTTCTTTGGTCTGGCCATTTGACACTTCCTTATCCACTCGGATTTGGAAACACTGTGTCTCTTGACCGTGACCTCAGATAGACGGCGTCAAGGTATTATGGTGACAGAAATGCGGCGTAACTTTGCAAGCGTCACGCAAGCCTTCCATGGCAATGCTTGAATTTCTTGCCAGATCCACATGGACAGGCATCATTTCGCGCGGGTTCACCCCATGTTGCCGGATCATCTTCGACAAACCCGTCACGCGCCGTCGCACCAAGTCCCGTCGCCGCAGAGGTGGCGCGCGCGACTGTTTCATCAGCGGCTGCGGCCTGTTGCGCCCGCATTTGCGCGATCATCTGCTGCTGTTCTTCCTGTGACATGGGCCTGATCTGAGCCAGCTTTTGGGTCACGTCGGTGCGCAGGCTATCCAGCAGCTTTTCAAACAGCTGAAATCCTTCGGTCTTGTATTCGTTCAGCGGGTCACGCTGCGCATACCCGCGGAACCCGACAACCGACCGCAAATGTTCGAGAGTCAGAAGATGTTCGCGCCATTTTGCGTCAATGGTTTGCAACAAAATCTGCTTTTCCACATTGCGCATGGTGTCTGCGCCGAACGCTTCGAGCTTTTCCGCCATGTACTTGTCGGACGCTTCTTCCAGACGTTCGCGGATTGCTTCATCGTCCACGCCTTCCTCTGCGGCCCACTGCATGACCGGCACATCAATGCCAAGGTTCTGAATAACGGCGGCATAAAGCCCTTCAGTATCCCACTGGTCGGCATAGCTGCGTGCCGGCATGAATTCGGCAACAAGGTCTTCGATCACCTGATGGCGCATGTCCTGCACGATCTCGGACAGATCCTTGCTTTCCATGATCTCTAGCCGCTGGCCAAAGATCACTTTCCGCTGTTCGTTCATGACATCGTCGAACTTGAGCAGTTGTTTGCGAATATCAAAGTTTCGTCCTTCAACCTTGGCCTGCGCGCGTTCCAGCGATTTATTGACCCAGGGGTGAACAATCGCCTCGCCTTCTTTCATGCCAAGCGTGGACAGCACTTTGTCCAGTCGCTCAGATCCGAAAATCCGCATAAGGTCGTCTTCGAGTGACAACAGGAACAAAGACCGGCCCGGGTCACCCTGACGACCGGACCGTCCGCGCAACTGGTTATCAATCCGGCGGCTTTCATGGCGTTCTGTGGCAAGCACGAACAAACCACCGGCGGCCTTCACGCGTTCTTTTTCCTCGGCGGTTTCCGCTTCGATCCGGGTGCGTACCTCATCGGGGTGGGCGTCCGGATCGGCGGCGATCGCCTGTAGCACCTTCATTTCGACGTTACCGCCAAGCTGGATGTCGGTCCCACGACCGGCCATGTTCGTCGCAATCGTCACAGCGGCGAATTTGCCGGCATCTGCAATAATCTGCGCCTCTTGCTCGTGCTGGCGGGCGTTCAGAACGTTGTGCGTTATGCCTTCAGTAGTCAGCAGCTGCGACAGGAATTCGGATTTCTCAATTGATGTGGTGCCGACAAGAATCGGCTGACCTTTGACGTTCGCCGCCTTGATTTCCTTGACCACGCCATCGAATTTCTCGCGGGCCGTGCGGAACACCATATCGTGATCGTCTTGCCGGGCGATCGGGCGATTCGTTGGCACCTCGACAACGCCAAGACCGTAGATTTCCATAAATTCTTCGGCTTCGGTCAGCGCGGTTCCGGTCATCCCCGAAAGGGTCTCATACAGGCGGAAATAGTTCTGGAATGTCACTGACGCCAGTGTCACGTTTTCCGGCTTGATGTTGACACTTTCTTTGGCTTCGATTGCCTGATGCAGCCCGTCCGACAAACGCCGCCCAGTCATCATCCGACCGGTGAATTCATCGATCAGCACGACTTCCTCATCGCGGACGATATAATCCTTGTCCCTCGTGAACAATTTATGGGCTTTCAGTGCCTGATTGACGTGGTGGACCAGTGTCGCACTTTCGGGATCGTAAAGGGTCTGGCCCTCGGGGAGCAAACCACGTTGCGACAGCTTTTCCTCCAGCCAGTCGTTACCCTCGTCGGTAAAACTGGCCTGACGGGTCTTTTCGTCCAGCGTGAAATGCTGCTCTTCGATATCGGGGATGATCCGGTTGATGTCCGTATACATCTGCGACCGGTCCTGCGCGGGGCCGGAAATGATCAGCGGCGTACGCGCTTCGTCAATCAGGATACTGTCCACCTCGTCCACAACGGCAAAGTTGTGCGGGCGCTGCATCATCTGGGACAATTCGGACTTCATGTTATCGCGCAGATAGTCAAAGCCAAGTTCGTTATTAGTGGCGTAGGTTATGTCGCAGCGGTAGGCCTTGTGTTTCTCGTCTTCGGGCTGCTGCGGGTAGACCACGCCCGTCGTCAGCCCCAGCGCACTGTAGACTTTGGCCATCCATTCCGCGTCGCGTTTCGCCAGATAGTCGTTGACGGTCACGATATGCACGCCCTTACCGGACAACGCATTCAGATAAGCCGCAAACGTCGCGGTCAGCGTTTTGCCTTCTCCGGTCTTTTGTTCGGAAATATTCCCCTGATGCAGGAAAATAGCGCCCAGCAACTGCGTGTCAAAGGCGCGCAGACCCAAGGCACGGCGTGCTGCTTCGCGACAATTTGCAAATGCTTCGGGCAGAAGGTCGTCAAGGCTTTCGCCCGCCATCGCCCGCTGCGCCATACTTTCGGTGCGCGCTTTTATTTCGTCATCAGACAATGCTTCAAATTCGGGCTCTAGCGCGTTTATCTTTGCAACCAAGGGGCGGGCCGCTTTGATCTTGCGGTCATTCGAAGTGCCAAAGACCTTTTTTGCGATTGTTCCGATACCCAGCATATTCTCTCCGATAGCGCTACGGCGCCTGTCTGACGTCAATTTGAGAGGAGGTCGCTTGTAGGCCCCGCACGGGCCACCTACAAAGGGCCAAGTTCGGCCCCCTCGAAGCCTGAAAGGGATGTAAGGGCGGGGCCTTTCAGTGTCAACGTCGCGGGTAAGCGCGACATACTTAAGGAGGCGTTTAATGCGCATACAAACAACACTTCTCGGCTCGGTCGCGCTGGTTTTGGGTCTGGCGACAGGCGCGGCAGCACAAGACGCCACCGCCGCCACAGTTATCGCAACCGTCGGCGACACCGACATTACGCTGGGTCAAATGATCATCACGCGTGCCCAACTACCACAGCAATATGCGCAATTGCCCGATGATGTTCTGTTTGTCGGCATCCTTGACCAGCTGATCCAGCAGCAACTTTTGGCCGATGCACTGGATACCACCCCGCCGCGCGTGGAATATGCGCTTCAAAACGAACGCCGGACCTTGATGGCGGGCGAAGAGATTACCCAGATTACAGCTGCGGCAATCACTGAAGAGGCTGTGCAGGCCGCTTATGATGCCCGCTTCGCCGATGCAGAGCCCGGAATCGAATACAATGCGTCTCATCTGCTTGTCGAAACCGAGGAAGAGGCACTGGCCGCCAAAGCCCGCATCGAAGAAGGCGGCGAGGATTTTGCCGATGTTGCAAAGGATGTGTCGACAGGGCCAACCGGCCCCAACGGTGGCAACCTCGGCTGGTTCGGCGCTGGTCAGATGGTCCCTGAATTCGAAGCAGCTGTAAAGGATATGGAAGTCGGCACAGTAGCAGGCCCGGTACAAACGCAATTCGGCTGGCACATCATCGCGCTTAATGAAACCCGCGACGCGGTACCGCCCACGCTGGATGACCTGCGTCAGGAAATTACAGCCCAACTGCAAGAAGCCGCAATTCAGGAACGTCTTGCAACCCTTGAAGAGGGAATCAGCATCACGCGCCCCGAAGAAGGCGCGTTTGATCCTGCACTGATCTCGAATCTCGACCTGTTGGAGCCTTAAATCATGCCTCTGTCGCCACTCGCCCCCGCAGCATTCCCCGAACTGCCCATAATAGATGGTGTGACTTTTGCGGCTGCGGCGGCAGGGATCAAACGGCAGGACCGCAAAGACGTGATGCTGGCCGTGATCGCAGATGGAAGCAGTGTGGCAGGCGTCTTTACCCGTTCTGCCACACGATCTGCCAACGTACTCGATTGTCAGCGTAAATTGGCGCTTGGCAGCAGTGGTCCGGCCGCCATTCTCGTAAATTCTGGCAATTCCAACGCCTTTACCGGCAAACATGGTGAAGATTCGGTTAACGTCCTTTGCGCAGGCGTCGCTACCATCGCTGGTATTGACACCGATCGGGTCTTTACTGCGTCAACCGGTGTCATCGGGCAGCGCCTGCCACACGACAAAATCGTGGCCCGGTTGCAAGACTTGCACACCGCACAGAACGCAGCAGGCCTGTCCGATGCCGCCGCCGCGATCATGACGACCGACACCTTTGCCAAAGGGTCAACGCAAACGATCCGGATCAACGGCACCGACGTCAAAATCGCAGGCATCGCCAAAGGGTCAGGCATGATCGCACCCGATATGGCGACGATGCTGGTCTATATTTTTACAGATGCGAAGATCGCGCAGCCGGACTTGCAGGCCGTCGTGTCCCGCCTGAACCAGCGCACGTTCAATTGCATTACCGTAGACAGCGACACCTCGACTTCTGACAGTTTGATGATTGCTGCTACCGGGGCATCCGGCGTTGACGTGACCGGCAACACCACATTTGAGGCTGCCTTGCATACCGTCATGCTGGACCTTGCCCATCAGGTCGTGCGTGACGGTGAAGGTGCTACAAAATTTGTCACAGTCAATGTCACCGGTGCCGATTCTGATGCCGATGCCCGGCTTGTGGCGCTTGCCACAGCGAATTCTCCGCTCGTCAAAACCGCCATCGCGGGCGAAGATCCCAATTGGGGGCGTGTGGTGATGGCTGTCGGTAAATCCGGTGCAAAGGCCGACCGCGACCGGCTCAGTATCCGGTTTGGTGACATTCTCGTCGCCGAAAAGGGTTGGGTTTCGCCAGATTATACCGAAGAGGCAGGCGCCGCCTACATGAAGCTTCAAGACCTCGACATTAATGTAGATCTTGGCATCGGCACCGGCACCAGCACTGTCTGGACCTGTGATCTCACGCATGAGTACATCCGCATCAACGCCGACTATCGTTCGTGAGAACGGTTCTGGTCTCAGCCGTAGCGCTGATCGACGTCGACGGCCGCGTTCTTCTGGCGCAACGCCCTCAGGGCAAAACCCTTGCCGGATTATGGGAGTTCCCCGGCGGCAAGGTCGAACCAGGTGAAACGCCGGAACATGCGCTGATCCGCGAACTAGAGGAAGAGCTGGGCATCAATACATGGGCGTCCTGCCTTGCCCCGCTCACATTCGCGTCACACAGCTATGAAGATTTCCATCTGCTGATGCCGCTGTTTGCCTGCCGGAAATGGGAGGGTACGCCACATGGCCGCGAAGGCCAGACTTTGAAATGGGTTCATGCCAAAGACCTCAAGTCCTACCCGATGCCGCCTGCCGATATCCCGTTGATCCCGATCCTGCGCGACTGGCTTTGAAATAGTGCGATCTCCGCATTCATTTGGCCGATAAACTCCCGCCGGAGGCTTCGTCACTTGCGAAATGAAAAGGCGGTCCTGTTCAGGACCGCCTTTTTAGTTACTATCACTGGCGGGATGTTCCCACCAGAATTTACAGGTTCCGTTCAACTGATTCGCGCTCGAAGATCTCGATCACGTCATTGGCGCGCACATCATCGTAGTTCTCGAATGCCATACCGCATTCCTGACCCGACTGGACCTCGGCCACTTCATCCTTGAAGCGCTTCAAAGTCTTCAGCGTACCTTCGTGGATTACAACGTTGTCACGCAGCAGGCGCACACCGGCAGAGCGACGGGCAACACCTTCGGTTACCAGACAACCGGCAACTTTACCGACGTGTGATACCTTGAACACGTCTTTGACGGTCGCGTAGCCGATGAACTTCTCGCGGATTTCAGCCGACAACAGACCAGAGGCCGCTGCTTTGACATCGTCCACAAGGTCATAGATCACCGAATAATAACGGATCTCGACACCCTTCTGGTTGGCAGTATTCCGTGCAGACGCGTTGGCCCGCACGTTAAACCCGAACACAGGTGCGCCCGATGCTTCGGCCAGCCCGATATCGGATTCCGTGATCGCACCGACGCCCGAATGCAGCACCCGGACGCGCACCTCGTCGTTTCCGATTTTCTCCATGACCTGCACAATCGCCTCGGCAGAGCCTTGAACGTCGGCCTTCACCACAATCGGCAATTCACTGATGTCTTTGCTCGCTTTGGCATTGGCCATCAGTTGCTCAAGCGTTGTCGCAGCACCGGCAACCGCACGTTTCTCTTTCGCAGCACTTTCACGGTATGTCGCGATCTCACGCGCCTGCGCTTCTGTCGAAACCACGTTCAGAACGTCGCCTGCTTCCGGTGTGCCGTTCAGGCCAAGGACCTCTACAGGGACAGAAGGACCGGCTTCGTCGACGCGGTCACCCTTGTCGTCGATCAATGCGCGGACTTTACCCCACTGTTCGCCAACAACAAAAATGTCGCCTTTGCGCAGCGTGCCGTTTTGGATCAAAACGGTCGCCACCGGGCCACGGCCCACGTCAAGCTGCGCTTCGATCACTGCACCGGAAGCGGGCCGGTTGGGGTTCGCTTTGAGTTCAAGAATTTCAGCCTGCAGTGCAATAGCTTCAAGGAGCGTATCAATGCCCTGACCAGTGATGGCAGAGACTTCAACGTCTTGCACCTCGCCGGACATTTTCTCGACGATCACTTCATGCTGAAGCAAATCTGTCCGTACTTTGTCAGGGTTGGCCGCGGGGCGGTCGATCTTGTTAATTGCCACGATCATCGGCACTTTTGCCGCTTTTGCGTGATTGATCGCTTCGATGGTCTGCGGCATCACAGCGTCGTCAGCCGCAACAACCAGCACTACAATATCTGTCACCTGTGCACCGCGTGACCGCATCGACGTAAACGCCGCGTGGCCGGGAGTATCCAGGAACGACAGAACCTGACCGCTATCGGTAGTGACCTGATAGGCGCCGATGTGCTGGGTAATGCCGCCGGCCTCGCCCTGCGTGACACGGGTCTTGCGAATCGCATCCAGCAGCGACGTCTTGCCGTGGTCCACGTGGCCCATGATCGTGATAATCGGTGCGCGCGGTTTCAGGTCTTCTGGTCTGTCGTCGGTCAGTTCGATCGACTGCTCGACGTCGGCATCGGACACGCGTACAACCGTGTGGCCGAATTCTTCGATGATCAGTTCAGCGGTATCCGCATCAATCGTCTGGGTTTGTGTCGCCATGATGCCATTGTTCATCAGGGCCTTCACGACATCTGCCACCCGTTCGGACATGCGCTGCGCCAGTTCGGATACAGTGATCGCTTCGGGCAGCGGCACGTTGCGGAAAACCTTTTCACGTTCGGCAGACACGCCCATTGCTTTCGCGCGGGCACGGTCTTGCTTACGCTTCATTGCAGCCATGGACCGCTGGCGACCACCTTCGCGGCCTGCCGTCGCGGCATTCAGCGTCAGTTTACCACCACGACGCCCGTCACCTTCGCGGCCAGGCTTGGCCTTGGGTGTTGCCTTGTCGTTACGGACATCGCGCTCGCGGTCAACCTTGCGTGCGCCCACAGCAGCGGGCCGCGTAATCGCGGATTCACCGGGAACTGACGACGGGTCCACCGCATCGGTTTTGGCCGGTGCATTCTTCTTGGCTTCCGCAGCAATCTTCTTGCGTGCTTCGTCGTCTGCCTTGGCCTTGGCGCGTTCTTCGCGTTCGCGGTCCTCTGCCTCTTTGGCCTCGACAGCGGCACGACGCTCTTCGCGCTCTGCTGCGCGCTCTTTTTCTTCGGCCTCGCGGGAAGCCGATTCTTCGGCCTCGCGGGCCTTCGCCATCGCGAGCGCCTTCATCCGGCGCTCAAGCTCGACGTCGGAAATCCCGGCGGGGCGCTTGGAAGGGTCACGGCTGACCGCCGGGCTTACGCCAGTTGGCTTCGCCGCACCGGGCTTGGGGACCACAACGCGCTTGCGCTTGGTTTCCACGACCACGTTCTTTGTCCGTCCGTGGCTGAAGCTTTGCTTCACATTGCTGGGGCGCGAACCGCCCAGACCCAATGGTTTTTTGCCGTCAGTATCGCTCATTTAGCTTCGTTCCTTCCCGGAGGCCGCTTTGCCCCCGTCATCATCATTCTCTCGGCCATCAATCCCGCGCAAGCCCGCAAGCTTTGAGGCTTCCTCTACAACACGATTGCTGAGTCCACCAGTCGAGAGAGCGCCATGTATCACACTTTGCCGTCCGAATGCCAAACCCAATTCCTGGGCAGTCAAACACCCGAAATACCGGGCACCTTCGGGCGTCCATAGTTTCGTTTTTCCGCGTTCCGAACCATCCGAGGCCTGCATCAAGACGCGAACACGTTCGCCACCCGCCAGCCAGCCTTTAACTTTTTCAAATCCGCAGACCGCACGCCCCGATTTACGGGTCAATGCAATCAAATCCACAACGCGGCGGACCATCTGGCGTTCAACATCGTCGATAAGCCCGTCAGGCACCGTCACGGCTTGCTTGGCGCTGCGCGAAAATTGTCCCTTGCGGGCCTCTTCCAGCACTTTGCGGTCGGCAGTCACATACATTCCACGACCGGGCAATTTGCCCAAAATGTCGGGGTAGACCTGTGCATCAGGACCAATCACAAACCGGATCAGGCCTGATTTTGGCTGCACGTCTCCGGTGACGATGCATTTACGCTCCGCACCATCATCGAGATCCTTATGTTGGCCACCGCGCGCCATGTTCAAGGGGGGAGGCCCGAATTAGGCCTCCGCTTCCTCTGTTGTTGCGTCTTCTTCGGTGTCGGGCTCCAAATCCGCCGGATCGACCCAACCCAGCATCACGCGGGCAGTCATAACCATCGTTTGCGCTTCCTCAAGCGACACATCAAAGGGTTCCAGCACACCGTCGTCCTTGGTCCGCTCACCGTTCGTGGTTGTCCAGCCACCGGCCAGTTCCCAGTCAGCGCAGGTTGCAAAATCTTCCAGCGTCTTCACGCCATCATTGCCGAGCGCCTCAAGCATCTGCGGTGTCAGACCTTCAAAGTCGATCAGGGATTGCTCCACACCGGATGCGATTGCCGCATCCATCGCCTTCTTGTTCTGCCCGTCCAGATAATCGCGGGCGCGGGCCTGCAATTCGTTGGCTGTATCTTCATCGACGCCTTCAATAACGCGAAGTTCGTCGGCTTCGACATAGGCGACCTCTTCCAGATTGGTGAACCCTTCGGACACCAGAAGCTGTGCAAAGAATTCGTCAAGATCAAGCGTGTCCATAAACAGCTTGGTCCGCAGTTCGAATTCGGCCTGCCGGCGCTTGGATTCTTCCTCTTCGGTCATGATGTCGATATCAAGACCGGTCAGCTGGGATGCCAGACGCACGTTCTGGCCACGGCGGCCAATGGCAAGTGACAGCTGCTCTTCGGGAACCACGACTTCGATCTTGCCGGCTTCTTCGTCAAGCACAACCTTGCTGACTTCGGCGGGCTGAAGCGCGTTCACAAGGAACGTCGGCATATCTTCATTCCATGGAATGATATCGATCTTCTCGCCCTGCAATTCGTTCACGACCGCCTGCACACGCGAACCGCGCATACCGACGCAGGCACCGACGGGATCAATCGAGTTGTCATAGGAGATCACTGCAATCTTGGCGCGCGAACCGGGGTCACGTGCGACGGCCTTGATCTCGATGATGCCTTCGTAAATCTCAGGCACTTCCATCTTGAACAGTTCGGTCATGAATTCCGGCGCTGTGCGGCTCAGGAAAATCTGCGGGCCACGCTGTTCGCGGCGCACTTCCTTAATGTAGCAGCGGATACGCTCGTTCGGGCGATAGGCCTCGCGACCGATCTTTTCGTTGCGGCGCAGGATGGCTTCACCAGCACCCACGTCCACGATGACGTTGCCGTATTCCTCGCGCTTGACCAATGCGTTGATGATCGTGCCTACGCGGTCTTTGAATTCTTCGTACTGCTTGTCACGCTCTGCTTCGCGTACCTTTTGCAGGATCACCTGCTTGGCAGATTGTGCGGCAATACGTCCAAGTTCAACCGGCGGCACCTCTTCGACAAGGGTTTGGCCGATCTGCGGATCTTCCATGTAATCTTTGGCCTGCGCGACCGTAAATTCAGCCTGATAGTTCTCTAGCTCTTCATCGGCAACCACGGTGCGGACGCGGGTAAACGTCGCGCGGCCTGTCTTGCGGTCGATCGACACGCGAATGTCCATCTCT
>RCMY010001901.1_pt1 | contig 19478 bp, 19 predicted proteins | sample 2041341 | NCBI WGS metagenome assembly RCMY01 (sample SAMN09708234, study PRJNA481090) | Marine sediment metagenome, whole genome shotgun sequencing project. | reverse complement strand
GATGTGGACGAAGCTCTCGTAGTCGTCGACGTTGAACACCGCCTCGGCCGAGTCGACCACTTCCCACACAATCACCGCCGCAATTTCGATCGGACTGCCTTCCAGTTCGTTGACCTTGAGCTTGCCGCTTTCGAAGTTGCGCACCCGCAGCGAGACCTTGCGCTTGGTATAGAAGGGGTTGTTCCAGCGCAGTCCGCTGTCCTTGACCGTGCCCACGTAGCGGCCGAACAGGCACCGCCGCCTGGTTGGGTTCGACCATGTACAGGCCGACCAGCAGCGTGATCGCGCCGGCGCCAACGACGACGGCCACGCCCAGCTGCAACAGTTGCTTGCCGATGAGGCCATCCAGGACCATCCATCCCGACCCGAGCAGCACGACGATGAGCACCAGCACGATGGGGATCCCGGCGAGGGAGCGGATTGGATTCTCTTTCATGGCGATTCCGTTTGCGGTAGGTGTTGGATTAATTGATATCAAAATGATATCAAAAAAGCAATCACTTCATGCGCGGATCGGCCCGCTCCGAAGCTGCGGAACGTTCGAAGCCCGTCGGTCGCCGGGAGCCGCCGCCGGTCGGGAGGGTGACCGCTGACGGAATCAGGGGGTGATGCGGTACAGCGGAGCGGGAATGAACTCGCCCGTGGCGTAAATGCTGCGACCGTCGGCCGACCAGCCCAGGGCTTCCGCCTGTGGCAACCACGGCAGAACACTGACGCGGGGCTCGCCTGCCACCGCAGCCGCCCAGTCCTGCGTCTCCCGACGCGGGTACAGGAGCAGGTATCGGTAGGTCATGACAGCCAGCGTGCCACGGTCAGGCGATACGGAGGCTGCGGTCACCTGGCCGTCCAGCCGCGCACGTTTGGGGTAGCGGCTCAGGGTGTCCGGGTCGGGCGCGGGTACCCCAGCCAAATGGCCCACACGGGTTGCCGTCAGCAGTTCGCGGTCGGGTGGCTGCAGCGGCAGCACGAACAGCTCAGGCGGCTCGCGCTTCTTGGAAATCAGCAGAATTTCGCCACGTTTGGCATCCACCGCCACCGCTTCACAGTCGCGCGCGCCGTCGGGCCAGCGGAAGGCGATCGACCAGGCCGGTTTCAGGCGAGCGTTGGTCAACGTGGTCGGTTCTTCGATCACGTGCAGCTGCAGGGTGCGACGCAAACCTCCGTTGTCGCCGGTATCGGCGATCAGCAGGTAGCGTTTCCCCTTGAACTCGAACGCGTCCATGTCCTCCCAGTCGGTCTTGATGACTCCCTCGATGCCGAACGTCGCCAGGCGGCGACCTGTGGTGCTGACCGCAAACAGCCGCGCAGGGTTGCCGCCGTCGTCGTGCATCCACAGCACGTCGGGATGAATGACGGAGGCGGCCAAGCCGCTGATCTCGTTCAACCGCATGTCCATCAGGACGCCTGAAAGACGGGCCTCTGGCATGTCCATACCCTGATCAGCGGCGCGTGTGCACCCCAGCGCCAGGGTGCCAAAGAGTGCTGCGGTGAGCAGCGGGCGCAGGATCGGGGTCGGGATCGACAGCATCGGGGGAGGATGGCACGCGCGTCGCACCGGGGTAAGGGTCAAGTCGCCATCCTGGAGCCGAAGTTAGACTACCGTCGTCCACCTTATGACCGTCATCACTTCCATGACCCAGAAACCCGTGCCGTCCGCCGGCAATGTCACCTTGGGCACACCTCTGTCGCCACATGCGTTCCGCGTGCTGTTGCTGGGCGCCGGCGAGCTGGGCAAGGAGCTGGCGATCGAGCTGCAGCGTTTCGGGGTGGAGGTGATTGCGGCCGATCGGTACGCCGACGCGCCGGGGATGCAGGTCGCGCACCGCAGCCATGTCATCGACATGCTCGACGGCGCGGCCATCCGCAGCCTGGTCGCTGCTGAACGCCCGGATCTGATCGTGCCGGAGATCGAAGCGATCGCGACGGGGACGCTGGTCGAGCTGGAGCGTGAGTTCGCTGATCAAGGCAGTACGGCGCGGGTGATCCCGACCGCGCGCGCCGCACAGCTGACCATGGACCGCGAAGGCATCCGGCGACTGGCGGCAGAGTCGTTGGGGGTACCGACGTCGCCGTACCGGTTTGTGGACACTCTGGAGCAATACCGCGCGGCGGTAGCCGCCATAGGACTGCCGTGCGTGGTCAAGCCGGCGATGTCCTCCTCCGGCAAGGGCCAGTCCATGGTTCGCGTAGCGAGCGGTATCGATCCTGCGTGGGACTACGCGCAGACCGGGGGACGCACCGGTGCGGGCCGCGTGATTGTCGAGGGCTTCGTCGATTTCGACTACGAGATCACGCTGCTGACCGTCCGCCATGCCGGCGGCACCGGCTTCTGCGCGCCAATTGGACACACCCAGCAGGACGGCGACTACCGCGAGAGCTGGCAACCTCAGCCGATGTCGGCACTGGCACTGGAGCGGGCGCAGGGGATGGCGCGCCTGATCAGCGACGACCTCGGAGGCTGGGGTGTTTTCGGGATGGAATTTTTCGTCAAGGGCGACGAAGTGTGGTTCAGTGAAGTCTCGCCGCGGCCGCACGATACGGGGCTGGTGACGCTCGTTGGACAGGATCTGAGCGAGTTCGCCCTGCACGCGCGCGCAATTCTGGGGCTGCCGGTACCGGTGATCCGGACACGGAAAGCATCGGCGTCGTGCGCGGTGGTGGTTGAAGGGCACGGCGTGCCGGTATTCACCCGCGTTGAGGCGGCCCTGGCCGAGCCCGATACGCAGTTGCGCCTTTTCGGCAAGCCACGGGTGGAGGGTCAGCGCCGGGTCGCGGTGACGTTGGCGCTGGGAGAAGACATCGATCAAGCGCGAGAGAAGGCCCGCCACGCAGCGGCGCGATTGCAGGTCACACTGCGCTGAGCGGTCCCGTTGAGCGCTGAATCCTGGAGGATGGATGGACGACAAGAATGGCTACGCCGTGTTCTTTTACCCGCAGGCGCTTGAGGCGCTGGGCGACGGGGTCAAACCGTTCCTGCGCGAGGGCGCCGCCGGCGTACACCTGGTGTGCCGCGGGATCGATACCGGCGGCGCGATGTTCAAGATCGATCTCGACGGCCACACCGCGGCCGGTGATCCCCTTGCGCTTGAACTGATGATCCCCGGCAGTATGGTCAAGATGATCGTTTCGGCTCGGATCGAGGAGGCGTTCGGATTCGGACCGCGAATCGCGGTTTCCTCGCTGGTGCCATCGATGCGGGGGGCGGGCGCAGAAGCGGGTGTCACAAGCGGTCCGGCGACTCACGCTGTCGTGGAGCCCAGCGGCAGCGAAGCACCGGCTCAGCCGGATACGCCGGATACGCCGTAGATTCTTCGCCCCGATCAATCCGCGGGAACAATGTCCAACCACACCAGGTGATGGTCGCTGGCGGCAACGATGTCGCTGCCCGGCTCCCCATCGGCGGGCCAGAATACCCCGCCATCGTTGACGTGCAGGTTGGCAGACGGAAGCACGTAGTCCAATCGCAGGGTCCCACCCTGCGGGCCGAAGTCGCCGGTATGACTGGACAGGTCGCCGAGGCGCTGGATGGCATGCGCCGCTGCCCGTGGGGCCGCACCCGGACTGCGGGGGACGAAGCTGGCATTCACGCGTGGATGACCCAGCAATTGCGCGATAGCCCCGGACACGCCGTCACCGTCGACAGGGTCGGCGTTGTAATCGCCGGCGATCACGAAGCGCGCACCTGCTGGCAACCCGCCGCACTGGCCGCGGTCATCGCACAGCCAGTCGCGCTTCCCGGAACTGCCGATGTACTCCGCCCACAAGCGAATCTCGTCGGCATTGCGCTTCCCGTTGCGATCCTCGGGACCGTCGAAAACCGGCGGAGTAGGGTGGGCCGCCAGCAAATGCACGGCGCCCAGCGGCGTGTTGATTGGCACGTCCCAGTGGGATTTGGATGACAGCCGCAGTTGTGACCACACCTGCGGCGGATACCACGCCGAACCGGTCGCCGGATCGCGAGGCGCGCGTGCGGCCGGCATCGCGCTCCACTTCAGGTGTTGGAACGTGCGCACCTGGGCCGCATCGATCGGATAGCGCGACAGCACCAGCATCCCGTATTGGCCCGGGTGCAGGCCGTAGCCCCAAGCATCGTTCCCACGATTCCGACCCGATCCGCCGATCTCGCCATTGCCATCCAGGTCCAGTCCGCTGGGCACGCCGGTGTTGACCGGTGCCAGGTAGCGGTAGGGATACTGCAGTGCCTCGCCGCCTCCGGGTTGCGCGACCGAAAGGTACCGGTCCTGAAAAAGGGTGGCAGCGCGCCCGCCGGCGTCATAGTCGAACTCGTTGAGCAATACGATATCGGGCCGCACCCGTTGCAGAACCGCGGCGATCCGGGCCGCCTGGACATCTTCGCGTTCCAGCTGCCGGATCAAGCCACCTGCCTCCTCGCTGTAGAGCGAGGTGTTGTAGGTGGCGACACGCAGCGGCGTGGCGTTACGCAAGGTCCTGTCGGCATTGTCATAGGCCTGCGGGTCGCCGTGTACGCTGACGCGGACGCAACCGGCGACCGCAAAACCCAGCAACAGCAAGAGCGGTGCGGCTATGTGCATTGGCAGTGGCTGCGACTTCAGCGTATGGCGCATGCGATGAAGTCTGCACGGTGGAAGAAAAATGTTCATGCGCAGTGTCCCGGTTCCATGTCGCGCCATGTACGCCCGTCGAAGCCTTCCAGTGGTTGAAAGCGTCGCTTGTAATCCATCTTCGGGTGATCCTTGATCCAGTAGCCCAGGTAGAGATGGCGGTGGCCCTGCTCGGCGGCCCACCGCAGCTGGTGCAGGACCGCCAGCGTGCCCAGTCCACGCCGCGTTTCGGCAGGGTCGAAAAAGGTATAGACCGCCGAGAGCGCGCCGGGGACCACATCAGTCACCGCTACCGCCAGCAGGCGTCCGGGGCCGTCCGGTGCGGGATCGCGCAACTCGATAAACCGTCCGTTGCTCCAGCTTCCACTGAGGAACTGGTCGAACTCGTTGGGGCCGTGATCGTCCATGCCGCCATTGCGATGACGGGCGGCCAGGTAGCGCTGGTAGAGGCTGAGCTGCTCCTCGGTGCGCGACGACGGCAGCACGCGCATTTCCACAGCCGCGTTGCGCGCCAGACAACGACGCTGGCTGCGGTCGGGCTGAAAGCGGTCGACCGGAATCCGCACCGCGACGCAGGCCCGGCAGCCCTGGCAGTGGGGGCGATAGACGATATCCCCGGAACGGCGGAATCCCCATTGCAGTGCCTGGGGATACCACTGCGCGAGCGCCGGATCACGCGGATCCATCACCAGATCGCGCGCGATACGGTCCGACCAGTACCCGCATGGATGCTCGGCAGTGTGGAACAGCCGCAGATCATCGATGTTCTGGCCGGTGTCGCTACCCATGGGCCCAGCATAACGCCGGTTTCCCTTCACGGGCTTTGCCGGCGTTCGTTGACGAATGTACGTCCTGTTCATCTGCGGTTTTGGCGGCAGGTCAACGACAGCGGCGCTGGCACGTTGATGCTTGCGACGGTGCCGCTCCGGTACTGATGCAGGAGAAACCACATGAAGTATCCGATGCTCCGGGTGTCCGCGTTGGCGATCGCGACTTTGCTCGCCGGCACCGCGTTGGCCGTACCGCAGGCGCCTGTCGACAAGCCGGGTGTCGATGGCCCGCGCCAGAGTCATTGGACCACCCTGGATGCCAACAAGGATGGCGTGATCGATCGTAGCGAGGCCGCCGCTCATCCAATGCTGGCAGAAAAATTCGATCGAATGGATCGCAACGGCGATGGCAGGTTGGAGCGCAGCGAGCTGGGTCGTGGCCACGGCAAGCGCGGCCCGCGGGAGGGGAGTGGCGCCGGGCGTGATCGTATGACGGGTTACGGGGGCGGGCACGGTGGGACAGCCCGTTACATCGCGTTGGACACCGACGGCGATGGTCGGATCAGCAAGCTTGAAGCCGCGTCGTCCCCGTTGGCGACGCGGTTCGCGGACATCGACGCCAACAAGGACGGTTATCTGGTGCGCAGTGAGTTGCGAGCCGACAGTGACCGCCGCCGGGCAGATCACGCGCGCAAAGCGACCGAACGCTTTGAGCTGCGCTTCAAGCAGGCGGACAGCAACCACGATGGACGCTTGAGTCGTGCCGAGTTCGAAACTGCCTGGCCAGGGAAAGCGAAGATGTTCGCTTTTCTGGACGAGGACCGCGATGGCTATCTCACCCGTGCGGACCTGACTCCCGGGCGGGGTCGCTGAGTCCCGTCAGAAGCCCATCAAACCGCGGCTTTCCAACCGTTTGATGACTTCAGTCACCTGCCACTGATCATCCACCCGTGCGACCTTCAGGGTCTCGTAGGAAGCCCAGCCCCGGTGGTGGTAGGAGGTGAGTTCCACCGTGGCGTGTTCGGGCCCCGAAGGCCTGAACACATGCACATCCACCATCATGGCCGGGCGGCCTGACGCGCGTTCGTAACTGCCCTGGTCCTCATCGGCGATCTCCTGGCACGCCGTGGCCGGCACCAGCGACAGCCCCGGCTTCACATCCGCCACCGCGGCGATCATCGTGGCTGGGGCATCGCCCCCGTCCACGCCGAGGCAGGCTACCGGTGTATCCACTTCAGCCAGTGCGCGGGCGAGAACGGCGCGCGCCACCGGTGCCAGCGTTGCAGCAACGGAGCCATCAAACGGCGGCGAGGCGAACTGCACCTCCTCGGGGACGGCGGCGACCGGCGCCTCAGGCGGGTTCTTGAAAGTGTGCATGCCGGCGGCGGCGACGACCGCGGCAATCAGAGCCAGCACGCCGAGCTTGATCCTCGCCAATTTTTTACGCGCAGGCGCACTGGCCTGAGCCAGTTCGGCGTTGCTGCGGAACGTCGGGGAGAGGTAGCCGCCTGACGCACGGGTGCTGTCGATCAGGCCCGCCTCGCGGAGGATCTCGCGCGCCTGTCGCTGATCGTCGGAACGCACGACCCAGAGCTCGGACTCCGGTGCCGAGGCGTCGGCATAGCTGAAGGTGCGTTTGCGGTTGCCCTTGTAGGAGCGGCCATTGCGGATTCGCACCTCGATGCCGGCGGCACGCAGCAGTTCAGCGACGCCTTCGGTGTTTTCCACACGGTGACTGCTGAATACCTTGCGCATCGCTTTTGTTCAGCTCCGGGCCGGGACGTGCGTCGCGGCTCCAGCATCCGGAGATACGCGAATCAGGCCTTCCTGCGCGGTGCTGGCGACCAGGCGGCCGTCGCGGGAGTAGATCTGCCCGCGCGCCAATCCGCGCGATCCCTGCGCACTGGGGCTGTCGATCGAGTAGAGCAACCATTCGTCGGCGCGGAAGGGCCGGTGGAACCACAACGCGTGATCCAGCGAGGCCATCTGCACATTCGGCTGGTAGTAGCTGATGCCGTGGGGATAGGTCGCGGTACCCAGCAACTGGAAATCGGAGGCATAGGCCAACAGCGCCTGGTGCAGCTCCGGGGCATCGCCCACGCGATCGGTCAGACGGAACCAGACCTGCTGCTGCGGCGGGCGCTTGGGTGGGTTGAGCTCGTCGCGCGGGTACACATGGCGGAACTCGAAGGGTCCCTCACGGGACAGCCAGCGCTGGATCTTGTCCGGCAGGGTCTTCAGCACTTTTTCCGGCACCGTTGGCGAGGGATCGATGTCCTCGGGCATGGGTACCGACGGCATCGAGGACTGGTGCTCCGCGCCGGCTTCCTCGGCCTGAAAGGAAGCAGCCATGAAAAAGATCACCTGACCGTGCTGGATCGCCGTCACACGGCGTACCGAAAAACTGCCACCGTCGCGGGTGGGATCGATCTGGTAGATGATCGGTGCCTTGATGTCGCCGGCGCGCAGGAAGTAGGCATGCAGCGAGTGGGCGCTGCGCCCATTGGGCAGGGTGGCGCGCGCTGCGGACAACCCCTGGCCGAGCACCTGACCACCAAAAACGTACTTGGTGCCGATGTCGCGGCTCTGGCCCCGGAACAGGTTGTCCTCGAGTCGCTCAAGCGCCAGCAGGTCGATCAGCTCGGAAACAGGAGGCGTCATGCGGGGGGCCGTGGGGGATGACCGCCCAGTATAGCGGGGCAGCATGTGCAGGCGAGAGTGCGCCGGCAATGCACGACGGCACCATGGCGCTGCAGACTCGGCAGCGCCGCGCGCCGCGCGCCCGGATCGGTTTCGGTCAGGCCGGCAGTCGTTGCAGGGCAACCGCCGCCAACACGTCCGGCCAGGGGAAGCATGGCCCGGGATCGCGCTTGCGAGGTACCTGGACAGTGGCGTCGTTGCAGGCGGCGACGAGTTCGGTGTCCAGATCCTCGTGACCCGCGATCCAGCGCAGCGACGGCACTGCGCGGGCCAGGGCTGTCAGCAAGCGGACCAGCGCCTCGATCTGAACCTCTGGATAGGCTTCGTCCATGGACTGGTACCGCGAATCCAGCCAGTTCGGGTAACGGCCGGTATTGACCAGTTCGATACCGATGGAGCGCGGATTGAAGCCGCGCACGTGGTGGGCGATGCGCTCGAGGTCGACGTACTGGTGGATCGCCCCGTCACGGTCGATGTAGAAATGGCCGCTGTTGCCGGTGCCCGATTCCGGATAGAGGGTGCGCTCCCCGTACTCGCGTGCGGTGACCAGATCGGGCAGTTCAGTGCAGTGGATCACCACCAGATCGATATGGTCGGTCTTGCGGCGAGCCAGCCGCCCTTCATAGGGCAGCGGCGCGACGTGAATGGGAGGCGTGGCGGACGCTTCAGCGGACTCGGTCGACATGGCGCGGATGCTAGCATCGCGGGCCCCAGACACTGCTGCGCGCGCCGTGCCCGCCACATCGCCGCGGCCGTGCGTTTCCACTTCCGGATTTCCCATGCGCGGACACTGCATCCTTTCCCACGGCTTCGAAAGCGGATCCGACGCGACCAAGGTCACCGCCCTGGCTGATGTTGCCGCGGAGCTTGGCTGGACCGCCGAGCGCCCGGATTACACCGACCTGGACGCCCGGCAAGAGATCAGCGCTTTGGGTGACGTGCCGCAACGCCTGCAGCGCCTGCTCGAGTTGGCGCGGTCCGCAGCCGCGCGCGGCCCGCTGGTGCTGGCCGGCTCCAGCCTGGGCGCTTATGTGTCCGCAATGGTGTCTCTGCAGGTGCCTGTGGCTGGACTGTTTCTGATGGCGCCTCCGATCCGGATGCATGCCGAGCATCCTATTGATGCCGCGGATGTTCCGCTGAGCATCATCCACGGCTGGGACGACGAACTGATTCCGCACGCAGCGGTGGTCGCGTGGGCCCACGCGCGGCGTGCTCGCCTGCTGCTGGTGGATGACGGCCACCGTCTGTCCAACCATGTGGAGGCCAGCGCCCGCGCGTTCGCACGCCTGCTGTCGTCACTGCCGGCGGGGTCCGCTGCTACCAATAACAAGGAAACCCGATGAAGTTCTTCGCCAGTTGCGGCAAAGGCCTGGAATATCTGCTGGCCGACGAGTTGCTCGCGCTCGGTTGCGAGCGGGCGACCGCCACGATGGCCGGCGTCAATGTCGAAGGCAGCCTGCTGGATGCGCAGCGCGCGGTGCTGTGGTCGCGTCTGGCCAGTCGTGTCCTGTGGCCGATAGCCGAGTTCGAATGCACTGACGAGCAGGCGCTCTATGCCGGAGTGGCGGCGATTGATTGGCCCGAACAACTCGGCGAAGGCGACACGATCGTCGTGGACGCCCACGTATCGGGAACCGGACTGACCCACGCCCGTTTCGCCGCCCAGCGGGTGAAGGACGCGATCGTCGATGTCATGCGCGAAGCTACCGGTACCCGTCCCAACGTCGACGTGGAAACGCCGGATCTCCGCGTCAACCTGGTGGTCCGCAAGGACCGTGCGATCCTGTCGATCGACCTCGGTGGTGGGCCGCTGCACCGACGCGGCTGGCGCCAGCACCAGGGCGACGCGCCGCTGAAGGAAAACCTCGCCGCCGCCGTCCTGATGCGCGGTCGCTGGCCGCAGGTCTATGCCGGCGGTGGTGGTCTCCTGGACCCGATGTGTGGCAGCGGAACGCTGGTGATCGAAGGCGCGTTGATGGCCGCCGACGTCGCGCCCGGGCTTCTGCGACACGGCGGGTTCGTGCCGACGCGCTGGAAGGGTTTTGATGAAGGCGCATGGCAAACGCTGCACGCGGCGGCGCGTCAGCGGGAGATCGCCGGGCGGGCGGCGCTGCGACCGGTGTTCTTCGGGCGCGATCGCGACCCGCAGGCCATCGCGGCAGCACAGGACAACGAGGTGCTCGCCGGTCTGGCGGGACTGATCCAGTGGCAGACGGCGACGATCGAAGGATTGCGGGTGGAGTCGGTCGCCACGGTGGTCCGGAAGGATGCCGTGATCAGCGGCAGCAACCGGGAGGACGACGATCAGGCAGTTGATCGCACAAATTCGTCTGCAGGTCTGGTGGTGTGCAATCCGCCTTACGACCTGCGCCTCGCGGCCGATCCGGCGCTCTACCGCGCACTGGGCGACGCGCTCAAACGCGCGGTGCCCGCATGGCGGGCCAGCCTGCTGTGCGGAGACGCGGACCTGGCGCACGCGACGGGCTTGCGAGCGCTGAAGAAATACCAGCTGTTCAATGGTGCCATCGAGTGCACACTCATCACGGTTGACCCCGTCGCTCCGGTGCAACGCGAGCTCAAGCCCGGCGAAGAGGCTCCGGCCTTGTCCGAGGGCGCGCAGATGGTCGCCAACCGCTTGCGCAAGAACCTGCGCAAGCTCAAGACCTGGCGTCAGCGCGATTCGGTGACCTGTTTCCGCGCCTACGATGCCGATCTGCCAGAGTATTCCGCGGCGATAGACGTCTATCAGACCGATGAGGAATCACCGCGCACCTTTCTGCACGTGCAGGAGTACGCGGCCCCGGACGATATCCCCGAGCCACTGCAGCGCCGCCGGCTCAATGAGCTGCTGGCAGCCGCGCGCGAGGTCTTCGCAGTACCCCGCGAGCAGATCGCGCTGAAGACGCGCTCCCGCGGCAAGGGAGGTTCGAAATATGGGCGCTTCGACCAGCGCGGCGAGTTCCTCACGGTGCGCGAGGGCGATGCGCGGCTGCGGGTGAACCTCTTCGACTACCTGGATACCGGGCTGTTCCTCGATCACCGTCCGCTGCGCCTGCGTATCGCGGCAGAGGCCGAAGACACCCGTTTCCTCAACCTGTTCGGCTACACCGGCGCGGCAACCATGCATGCCGCGGTTGGCCGCGCGCGCCATACCACCACCGTCGACCTGTCTCCCACCTACCTGCAATGGTGCGCGGACAACCTGGCTGAGAACGGACTCGGCGGCGCCCGCCACAGACTCGTCCAGGCCGATGCCATGGCGTGGCTGGAGGCCGACCAGGCCGAGTACGACCTGATCTTCTGCGACCCGCCGACCTTTTCCAATTCCAAGCGCGCCGACGATTTCGACATCCAGGCCAGTCATGTGCGCCTGCTGCGTGCCGCGGTCGAGCGGCTGGCACGGGATGGCGTGCTGTACTTCTCCAACAACTTTCGTCGCTTCCGCATGGATGAGGCGGCGGTGGCGGAATTTGCGTCCTGCGAAGAGATCAGCGCGCAGACGATCCCACCCGATTTCGCCCGCCACTCGCGCATCCACCGCTGCTGGCGTTTGCAGCGCCTGTGAAGCCGAGTCCCCTTTGGTCGCCGGCATGGCCAGCCGTGACATTTTTCACCGCTGGCGTCTGGCAGAATCGGGGTATCCATCACCTCGGCACGAACCACATCGGCAGGCGCGTCCATCGCTTCCGGTCCTGACTCGACCCACCACCGGTTTGCCCGGCGTGGTCCGCGTCCACCTCCCATCAGGAAGACTCCATGCGCATCCTCGTCATTGAAGACAACCAGGACATTGCCGCCAACCTTGGCGACTTCCTCGAAGACCGTGGTCACACCGTGGACTTCGCCGCGGACGGCATCACCGGTTTGCACCTCGCGGTCGTGCACGATTTTGACGCGATCGTGCTCGACCTCAATCTGCCTGGCATCGACGGCTTGGAGGTCTGCCGCAAGCTGCGCAACGAAGCGCGCAAGCAGACGCCGGTGTTGATGCTGACCGCGCGCGACACCCTCGACAACAAACTCGCCGGGTTTGATTCCGGTGCTGACGACTACCTGATCAAGCCGTTCGCGTTGCAGGAGGTCGAGGTTCGACTGAATGCACTGGCGCGGCGCGGACGGGGCGTCAAGACCCGCGTATTGACGGCTGCCGACCTCGAATACAACCTGGACACGCTGGAAGTGCGCCGCCAGGGCAAGTTGCTGCAGCTCAATCCGACCGGCTTGAAGATCCTGCAGTCGTTGATGGAATCCTCCCCCGCGGTGGTCACCCGTCAGGAGCTGGAAACGCGCGTCTGGGGCGAAGAGTTGCCGGACTCCGACAGCCTGCGCGTGCACATCCACGGTTTGCGAGCGGTGGTCGACAAGCCGTTTCCGACCTCCCTGATCCACACCCGCCACGGCATTGGATACCGGATCGCCGAGCTTGAAGCGGAAAGCTGAAGACCCGAAGGCGTCAGCCGGAGGCGGTGCAGCGCCCAAACGCCGGATGCGTTACCGGCGGCGGCTGCGCACCCGCATTATCCTGTCCTTCGTGCTGCTGGGCTTCAGCCTGACCCTGCTGTTCGCATGGGCGACCAACTGGACCCGTGCGCGGGTCGAGAACCAGTTGATCGAAGATGTGATGAACCGCAACATCTCCAATGCGGCCCGCCAGTTCGACACCGATCCGACCAATCGCGAATTCCCCTTCGATCAGGTGAAGGCCTACGTCTATACGCCCGACCGCTTCGAGTCGCTGCGCAACAGTCGGCCCGAGTGGTACGCGTTGTCGGATGGTATCGCCGGCATGGTGGGGACCGACGTGGATGGCGAAGAGTTCGCCTACAAGCTGGCGGTGCGCAAGACGCCGCAGGCGTGGTTCTTCCTCGCCTACGATATAACCGAGGCCAAACGCAGCGAGGAGCGCTTCAACCACGCGCTCTACGCGTCCGTACTGCTGTTCACCCTGTTGTCGCTGGTGCTGGGCTGGTGGTCGGCATCGCGGGTGATGAGCCCGGTCTCCGAACTCGCCAAACGCCTGAAAGAGTCCGGACGCAGTGCGGCGACAGAATCATTGGCACACCATTTTCCGGACGATGAAGTTGGCCAGCTGGCGGAGGCACTCGACGACTACGCCGGGCGGCTGACCGAGGTGGTCCAGCGCGACCGCGAATTCAACGCCGATGTCAGCCATGAACTGCGCACCCCGCTGGCAGTGATCCGCGGTGCGGTCGAACTGCTGCTGTCGCACCCGCAGCTGGACGAGAAAACCCGCACGCGGGTCATGCGCATCCAGCGTGCCGAGCAGCAGTGCACCGACCTGATCAGTGCGCTGCTGCTGCTGTCGCGCAACGAGCGCGGACACGGCACCACGGATGTCGCCAAGCTGGCGGAGCAGTCGTTGGGTGTGCATCGCACACAGCTGGCCGGAAAGCCCCTGGTGCTGCGTCTGGAGCACGACACCAAACCCATGGTGATCGACGCGCCGGAAAGTGCGGTCGCGGTGGCGCTGGGCAACCTGATCGGCAACGCGGTCAAGTACACCATCGAGGGCGAGGTGATTGTCCGCATGCTGCCAGGCGCGGTGCAGGTGATCGATTCGGGTCCCGGTCTGAGTGCCGAGGATGCGGCGGGCGTCTTCCAGCGCGGTTACCGCGGTACTCACGCCGGCCATACCCAGGGCGGCGGCATCGGTCTGTCGATCGTGCGGCGGCTGTGCGCCCTGTACGGATGGCGGGTGTCACTGGAGCCGGGGCCGGAGTTCGGCGTGATTGCCACGCTCACCTTCAACGCTGAAGACCCTGCCGGCGCCGACGGGAACGGGGGCGCGGGGTTGCTCGCCACTTGAGCGGCCCTGCCGCGACGGGCGCGGTACCATCACAGGTCCGCCACGCCCGAGCCTGATCGCATGTCCTGCCGCACCCGTTTTGCCCCCAGCCCTACCGGATACCTGCACATCGGCGGTGCCCGCACCGCCCTGTATTGCTGGCTGGAGGCGCGCCACCGCGGCGGCGAGTTCATCCTGCGCATCGAGGACACCGACCGCGAACGCAGCACACAGGCCGCCATCGACGCGATCCTGCAGGCGATGGAGTGGTTGGGGCTGGATTACGACGAAGGCCCGATCTACCAGACGGACCGCCTGGATCGTTACCGCGAAGTCGCCGAGCAACTGGTGTCGAGCGGCCACGCCTACTACGCCTATGAAACGCGGGACGAGCTGGACGCAATGCGCGAAGCGGCGATGCAGGCCGGTACCAAGCCGCGCTACAACGGCGCCTATCGCGACCAGACTGCCGCCATGCGCGAAGACCCCAACCGGGTGATCCGCTTCCGCAATCCGGTGGACGGAGTGGTGGCCTGGGATGACAAGGTCAAGGGACGGATCGAGATCGCCAACAGCGAACTGGACGACCTGGTGATCTTCCGCTCCGACGGCTATGCGACCTACAACTTCGCGGTCGTGGTGGACGACATGGACATGGGCATCACCGATGTCGTGCGCGGCGACGACCACGTCAACAACACCCCGCGCCAGATCAATATCTATCAGGCCCTCGGCGTTGCCGTGCCGCATTTTGCCCATCTGCCGATGATCCTCGACCCGGAGGGCGCGAAATTGTCCAAGCGGACGGGGGCGGCGGATGTCATGGAATATCGCGACGCGGGTTATCTTCCGCATGCGCTGCTGAACTACCTGGTGCGGCTGGGCTGGTCGCACGGCGATCAGGAAATCTTCTCGATCGACGAGATGAAGTCACTGTTTGATCTCAAGAATGTCCACGCCAGCGCTTCGCGGCTGGACATGGCCAAGCTGGGTTGGCTGAACCAGCAGTACCTGAAGAGCGACGAACCGGCGACGGTCGCCCCGCATCTGGAGTGGCATCTGCAGCAGGCCGGCTACGACCTTGCCAACGGGCCGGCCGCGGTCGATATCGTCATTGCCCTGCGAGACCGCGTGCAGACGCTCAAGGATATGGCCGAGCGTGCTGCGGTCTGGTTCGGCCCGCTCAGGGAGTATGACGAGGCGGCGGTGGCGAAGCATCTGAAACCGGCCGCCCACGCCCCGCTTGCGGACGCGCGGGCCCGTCTTGCCGCGCTGCCGGAATGGAGTGCGGAGATGATCAACGTCGCGCTGCAGGAGACCGCTGCGGCGCTGGAACTGGGAATGGGAAAAGTGGCCCAGCCGATGCGGGTCGCGATTACCGGCACCCAGGTCAGCCCCGATATCTCGCATACCGTCTATCTGGCCGGTCAGGACGAAGCGGTTCGCCGCATCGACGCCGCGCTTGAAAAGATTCCCACGGAGGGCTAGATCGGTCTGGTGTACCGGGTGTCGTCCAGTCCATCAAAGCCAGCGTCAGCGAAATGACTGAAGACCACGATTGCACCGACCCGAAACACCATGTCCATGATGGCGACGCCTTTGTGGACGAGGTGGAGCGCGTGTGCGCGCAACGCGGCTTGCGCCTGACCCCGATCCGGGCCCATGCGTTGCGCCTTATTGCGGATGCCGAGCGGCCGTTGAAGGCGTATGAGCTGTTGGACCGGATGAAGGCCACCCACGATGCCGCGGCGCCGCCGACGGTGTATCGCGCGCTCGACTTCCTGCTTGAGCACGGCTTTATCCACAAACTCGCCTCGATCAACGCGTTTACCGGCTGCCATCATCCAGGCGGCGAGCAGCACGCGGTGCCTTTCCTGATCTGCGATCGATGCCAGTCGGCGACGGAATTGGAAGACGACACCATCGTGGAGGCGCTGGAATCGCGCGCGCGCGGCCTGGGATTCATCCCGCGTGCGCAGATCCTGGAAGTGCATGGCCTGTGCGCGGCGTGTGCCGCGGCGGCCGGGTAGCGCCGTGGTGATGCTCGCGACCCTGCGACCCCTGCGCCATGAGGATCTGGCCGACGTCTTCGCACTGCAGGACGACAGCTATCCGCCCGCGCTTCGCGACTCCGTTGAGGCACTCGCCAGCCGCCTGCAACTTGCTGACGGCTGCTGCCACCTGGCTGACCTGGATCAGCGGCCGGTCGGTTACATCCTCGCCCACCCCTGGGTCGGCATGCAGCCGCCTGCGGTAGACACGGTGCTGTCGCTGCCACCGGGCGACGCGCCGAAGGTGGTGTATGTGCACGACCTCTCGGTGTCCGCCGCCGCCAAAGGCAGCGGGCTCGGTGCATGCCTGCTGGACGCTGCGCTGGACGCGGGTCGTCGCGGCGGTCTGGTGAGCGCCGAGCTGGTCGCCGTGCCCGGCGCTGCGGGATATTGGCAGCGCATGGGTTTCCGGCCCCTCGACATGGACTCCGCGCTGGCGCGAAAGGTCCGTCTTTACGGCGACGGCGCGGTATACATGGGCCGCGAGCTCTAGCCTCGTCTCAGAAGAACGCACGGACGCCAAACGCGATCCCCCGGCCCGGCAACGGCGCCAGGTCCTTCAGGAAAGAGGTGTGCGGACGCGCTTCCTGATCCAGCAGGTTGCTGCCGTCGAGAAAGATCTCCCACGCAGTGCCCGCTGGCGTATCGCGGTGCCAGGCCAGGTGTGCGTCCACCAGCGTGTAGCCGGGCGTGGTGGTCTCGTTGGCCGCCACGCGATCCTGCTTCATGTAGCGCACTGCGCCCAGCGAGGCGCGCCAGGGGCCGCGGCTCCAGTCCAACTCAGCGCCGATCCGGGCCGGAACGATTCGCGGCAAGTTGCCATCCCGGATGATCCGCGCCGCGTGCTGATGCACGTGTTCGCCATGGAAGACCTCCACGTTGACGTCGTTGACGCCGTCGTTCTCGAGCTTGCCCTGCACGATGTCGCCGAATACGCGCAGGTCCCAGACCCCGGTGTCGTTATCGGCCAGTGCGAACGCGGCATCCGCCTCCATGCCGTGGAAGCGGGCGTCGGCCTGGTTCCATAGCCGTACCGGTACGCCTTCGTCCAGCAGGGGATTGCCCGGGTCGGCGAGCGACTCCGGGGTCGCCTGGTAGATGAAGTCCGCGTAGCGGATGGTGTAGGCGGCCATGCCCACGTCAAGACGCTCGCCGTGCCAGCGCAGTCCGACCTCGAGTCGGTTCGCGGTTTCCACGCTCAAGCTGTCGTCACCGACTTCCAGCGTGCCGGTAGCGACGTGGAGGCCGTTGGAGAACAGCTCCTCTGCGGTGGGCACGCGCTGTGCCCGGTCCACGCCGATCGACGCGTGGAACTGCTCGCTGGCCTCCCACTGCACAGCCGCCGATGCGCTCTGGGCTTCGAACGTGCGCGAGTCGCGGCGCGGTGGTGCCAGCGCCTGCGAAACCGCGTCGATCGTGTTGCGGTCGTGGCGCGCGCCGAGTTCAAGCTTGAAGGCTCCGACGCGACGCTCGCCAATCCAGAACAGCCCGGTGTCCTTGCCTTCGGTGGGAGGCACGAACGCTTCTTCGCCGACCGCATCGAAGGCCCGGTTAGCCCATTGCACACCCAACGCTCCGCGCCAGCCGAGCCACGGCTGGTGGACCAGTTCGATCCGCGCTTCCTTGCTGCTGTTGTCGAATACGGTTCCCACCGTGGCACCCTCGAACTCGGTGTGGGTGTATCGGGTGTCGGCAAACTTGAACCGAAGGGTCTCGAATACGCCCAGTTCGTCGAGGCCGGCGCGCACCTCGGTACGGCGTTGATCCATCAGGATGTGGACTGCATCGTCGGCCTCGGCCTCGTGGTCGTGATCCTGACCCGAATCGTGCGCGTGTCCATCGTCATCGCCGTGGGAATGACCCGGCACGCCGTAGCGGGTGTTGAACAGCGCGGTGCCGACACCGACGAAGCCGCGGCTGCCGACCCAGGAGACTCCCAGCGCGGCGCTGTCGGTGCGCAACGCGCTGTTGGCGAGGGTGCCGGCGCTGGCCGGATCCGGCGTTTCATCCTCTGCGGCCAACTGGCGCGCGCTCTCGGCGAAACCGGGGATGTCGTAGTTGCCGGTCTCGCGGTGCAGCGCGTCAACGTGGAAGACCAGATTGCCCGAAGCGGAGGTGCCATCCAGACGCACCATGCCGGTCCTCTCGTTGTTCACAGTGCCGCCGCGCAGTTCCGCGCGGCCCTGCATCGGCTCCGCGGTGACCGCCTCGGGAACCCGCCCGTCGACCACGTTGACCGCGCCGCCGATCGCGCCGCTGCCGTAGAGGAGCGTGGACGGTCCTTTCAGTACCTCGATCTGGCTTGCGAGAAACGGTTCGATGCTGACCGCGTGGTCGGCACTGACAGTGGACACGTCGCCGGAGCCGAGCCCGTCGCTCAGCACCTGTACCCGCGCTCCGTCGAATCCGCGAATGATCGGACGGCCCACGCCGGGCCCGAAATAGGAGGATTGCACCCCCGGCAGCTTGTTGACGGTTTCGCCAAGCGAGTTGGCCTTGGCCGCGTCCAATCGCTCGCCGGTCAGCACATCCACCGGTTTCGCAAGATCCTCGGCGGTGCCGGGCAGGATGGCTGCACGCACCTCCACGGCGTCCAGGTTGACTGGCTCATGGTCGGGATCGTGTGCTTGGGCCGTGGGCTCTGCTCGCGCAGCGGCAAACGCCGACGTAGAGAAAAGCAGGGCGGCCAGCACGGCCATAGCGAGCGTTTTACGCTGGAGGGAAGGGCATCGGGACACGGGTAACCAGAAAAGTAGCAACGGCAGATCAGAATGTTATATTATTCCAATCAAGTCACAAGTCCCGACCATCCATGCTGCTTTCGAAGGTGCTCTGATGTCACCCCACACCCGACGACTGCTCGATCGCCTAGGTGCTTCCGGTTCCATCGTGTGCGCAATCCATTGCGCGTTGCTGCCAGTGGCCATTGCGCTGCTGCCAGCGGTGGGATTGCTGAGCATGGGCAGTGAGCGGTTCGAGCAGGCATTTGTGGTCTTCGCGACCCTGCTCGGAGTGTTCAGCATGGTGCAGGGTTACCGCCGGCACGGCGTCGCGCGCGCGGTGTGGGTGCTGCTTCCCGGCTTGGCGGTCTTGTGGCTTGCGGTGTTGTATCCGCCACTGCATGCGAGCGTGGTGCCCCATGCCGTTGCGATGACCTTCGGCGGCACGCTGGTGGGCATTGCGCATGTGGTCAACCTGCGACTGAACCACGGTCACGTCCACGACGCGTGTTGCTCACACTGAGCGCGCTGGCGGCAAGGGCTACCGTGTTAAGATTCGCAGCTTCCCGCGCCACGCGGGGCGTGGGCGAAACCTGCCGGCCGCCTCGCCTGATGTGCGGGTTTTTCAATCGTTCCATTACCCAACCGGGAGCAAAATCATGGGCAAAGGCGACCGCAAGACCGCCAAGGGCAAACGCTTCAATTCCAGCTACGGCGTCTCCCGTTCTTCCGTGACCAAGGCCACCGGCACCCCTGCTGCTCCGGTAGCCAAGAAGACCGCCACGGCGAAGACGGCGACCAAGAAAGTGGTCGCCAAGAAAACCGTCGCCAAGGAGTAAGCATCGGCG